>Ga0302320_10007948_pt1 | contig 23227 bp, 21 predicted proteins | sample Bog_T0_3_FD_202130 | JGI IMG/M metagenome (GOLD analysis project Ga0302320, IMG submission 202130) | Peat permafrost microbial communities from Stordalen Mire near Abisko, Sweden - Bog_T0_3 | ecosystem: Environmental > Terrestrial > Soil > Wetlands > Peat | place: Sweden: Abisko, Stordalen Mire... | reverse complement strand
CTCAAGCAAGACAGGGTGACGAGTGAAGAGTGCTGAGTGACAGGTTCCGGCAGATCCAATTTCCTTGGCAGGTCAATTTTGTTCAGGACAAAAATTCTTTGTTTGCCGGTGAATTCGGCCAAATAGATTTCATCCGCGCTGGTAAGCGGTTCGCTCGCATCGAGGACATGCAAAATCAATTCCGCCCTGGCCAGCGATTCGCGGCTCCGGCGGATGCCTTCGACTTCGATTTCATCGCGTCCCTCGCGCAGCCCGGCGGTGTCAATGAACACGACCGGCAGCCCGCGGATGTTCGCCGTCTCCTCAATCGTGTCGCGCGTGGTGCCGGCAATCGGCGAGACGATGGCGCGGTCGTGGCCGAGCAGTTGGTTGAGCAGGCTGGATTTGCCCGCGTTGGGCCGGCCAACAATCGCCGCACGAATGCCGCGCCGCAAGATTTGCCCTTCGTTCGCCGTGCGCAACAGTTCATCCATGAACGCCGCGCCGTCTTCCAAACGCTTGATGAGCTGCGCGCGGGTTTCCGGCGCAATGTCTTCGTCGGGAAAATCAATGTGCGCCTCGACATGTGCGAGCGTCTTCATCATTTCGTCGCGCAATTGATTGATGCGCTGCGACAATTTTCCGGCGAGCTGCTCGTTGGCGGCGGCCAGCGTGAGTTCCGTCCGCGAATGGATCAGGTCGGCCACGGCTTCGGCCTGGGCGAGATCCAGCCGGCCGTTGAGAAAGGCGCGACGGGTAAACTCACCGGGTTCGGCCAGCCGCGCGCCATTTTCCAGAATCACATCCAGCACCAGCTTCGCGGGCAAAAGGCCGCCGTGGCAGGAAATCTCGACGGTATCTTCGCGTGTGAATGTGCGTGGGGCACGCAGGACGGACAGCAACACTTCATCCACGGTTTGACCCTGCCGGAGAATTTTTCCGTAATGAATGGTGTGCGTGTCCGCGAGCGAAGGCTTCCGCGAATTTTTCCCGCCCGGCAGGAAAACCTTGTCCGCAACGGCGAATGCCTCCGCGCCGGAAATGCGCACGACGGCCAGTCCGCCTTCACCCAGAGGCGTGGCGATGGCGGCAATGGTGTCATCTTGCATCAGCTTAACGTCCGCAAACGCCCTTGGTGATTTCGCTGGTGCGCCCCTCCAGATAAAGCCGGGCCTTCTCGTAACTTCTCTTTTGCAGGTAGTGGACCAGGTTCGGACTGGTGTTAAACGGCAACTGCCTGGCCAGTTCATCCACGCGCTTGAACAGCGGGAGCAGATCCGGCTTCTGCTCTGCCGTCGCCATCGTCTTGACGGCGTTTTCAAGTTTCACCAACGCGGCCAACAGATCATCTTCAACAGATTTTTTCATCGCATGAATTTTACCGTTCGGCAGCGCGGTGACAATCAAATCCGCAGGGTGGAAACATCGTGGCAGCCGAGGTGACAAGACTCGAATTCACTTGGCCAAGAACATTTTTCCAGGGCCACCTCACTTCGGCTGCTGTTTCCTCAGATAATGCCAGACATCCGCGCCATTGCGTTCTTAAAATTCCAAGTTAATTTACCCGCATGAAAACAATCTTGTTCGCCCTGCTGACCGCCCTGGTGTTCGCCGGTTGCGCCACCGGGCCTAAAATTGACTGGGCGGCGCGCGTGGGCCATTTCACTTACACCCAGGCCGTGCTCGAACTCGGCCCGCCCGACAAGGTCGCCAAGCTGGACAACGGGATCATCGTCGCCAACTGGGTCACCCGCTCGGGCTACGCCTACACCACCACTGGAGCCGTCGGTTATGGCTATTATCCGGGCGGCGTGATCCTGCCGAGCTATTCGCAAGGCTTTTCACCAACGTATTATCTGCGGCTGACCTTTGGCGCGGACGGCCAGTTGACCGACTGGAAAAAATACGCCCAGTGAAAATTCTGCTCGAAACGCGGCAGCGGGCATGAGTCCGCGCTAAGTAAAATCTGAATCATTAGCCGACTCACGTCGGCTGCCACGCAGTTTTACATAGGCCAATAAAATCCGCTTTCGCCGGAAGCACGCGCGTGGTTCACTTGCGGCGTGAGCGTTGACCTTAACATCTGGAACAAACTGACGAAGCTGGTCGTCGGTCTGGTGGTGCTTGCGGTGGTGCTGCTCATCGGCATGTGCTACCTGCCCGTCATCAAGGAAAACGAGCGGATGCGCCGCCAGATCATGATTTTCCAGGATCAGATCCAAAAAGAGGAGGCCCGCTCCCGGGAACTTCAGGCGCAGGTGGACGCCCTGCTGCACGACCCAAAAACGGTGGAGCGCCTGACGCGGGAAAAACTCGGCTACGCCAAGCCGGATGAAACCGTCGTGCGGTTTGAACCCCCGGCGACAAATGCGGCGGGACGATGACCCGTCTTGATTCAGTTCTACACTGGTCGCGATTAGGCCGGGTTGCAAGACGGTCTTGATGAATCCGCCTTTACCGCGAACTTTCATACTGAAAACTTCTTGAACCATTTGCCCTCCGGCACTTCCGGCAAAGTTTGGTTCCCGCCTCGACAAACCGGTGTAATTTTCTAAATTGTCCCGGATGTCGTTCAAACCTTTGGTCATTGCCGGACGCACGTTCGGTTCGCGCCTGATTCTCGGCACCGGAAAATTTTCGTCGCCGGAAGCCATGCGCGATGCGCTCGCCGCCAGCGGCACGGAAATGGTCACTGTCGCCCTCCGCCGCGCGGATTTGAGTGGCAAGAAAGACCCGTTTGCGAACATCCTGGAATTCATTGACCCGAAAAAATATCTGCTCCTGCCCAACACCAGCGGCGCGATGAACGCCGAGGAAGCCGTCCGCCTCGCGCGACTCGCCGTTGCCGCCGATCTGCCGAAATGGGTGAAGCTCGAAATTCATCCCGACCCGCGCTACTTGCTGCCCGATCCGATTGAAACCTTCAAGGCGGCGGAAATTTTGGTGAAAGAAGGTTTCACCGTTTTGCCCTATATCAACGCCGATCCGGTGCTGGCGAAACGGTTGCAGGAAGTGGGCTGCGCGACGGTGATGCCGCTCGGTTCGCCCATCGGCTCGAATCGCGGCCTCCAGACGCGCGACCAAATCAGAATAATTATTGAGCAGGCGACCGTTCCCGTGGTCGTAGATGCGGGCATTGGCGCACCAAGCCACGCGGCGGAGGCGATGGAACTGGGCGCAGATGCCGTGCTGGTGAACACCGCCATCGCCGTGGCGAACGATCCGAACCGCATGGGCATCGCGTTCAAGCTGGCGGTGGAAGCGGGCCGCAGCGCGTTTGAAATCGGCCTCGGCGCGCCGAGCGAAACGGCAAGCGCGACGAGTCCGTTGACGGCTTTTTTGAATTAATGTTGAGCCACAGGTTTTCACAGAGGAAACACGGTTGTGTTCCATTGAAATGTTTTTGTTTTCATCCGGGTTTAATCTGTGTTTCATCTGTGGCTGAAATATATGAACTCACAAAAATTATCCGCTTCACGCGCACGACAGATTTTGTCTGCCGCTACAAAGACCCGCGTGCTCGTCGTCGGCGACGTGATGCTGGATCAATTCATCTGGGGCGACGTGTCGCGCATCTCGCCGGAAGCGCCGGTGCCGGTGGTGGATTTTTCGCGCGAGAGTTTCATGCCCGGCGGCGCGGCGAATGTCGCCCGCAACCTAATTTCACTCGCCACACCGGCGGAGCTTTTCGGGGCCACTGGCAATGACGATGCCGCGCGCAAGTTGCAAAAACTTCTAGGCGAGCAAAATATCGGCTGCTCCGGCCTCGTCAAAAATTCCGCGCGCCACACGAGCGTCAAGACGCGCATCGTGGCGCACCAGCAGCAGGTCGTGCGGATTGACCGCGAAACGCGCGGCGAACTTGACGCCCGGACCACGGCGCGGCTGCTCGCCGGATTCAAAACCAAACTCGCCCGGACCGACGCCGTCATCGTGGGTGATTATGGGAAGGGCGTCGTCACGCAGCCGTTGCTGAATGAAATTAAAACGCTCTGCCACACGCGCGGTGTGTGGTTGAGCCTTGACCCGAAGCCGGTGCACGACTTGAATTTGAGCAACCTTTCGCTCATCACCCCAAACCGCCGGGAGGCGTTTCAACTCGCAAACCTGCCGGACGGAACCCGGAACGAAAATCCGCTGGCGGACAAAAACCTGATGCTCGTCGCGGAACGGCTGCTGCACGAACTGCGCCCGGCTTTGCTGCTGATCACGCTCGGCGAACTGGGCATGCTGCTCTGCCAGCGCGGACAGAAGCCATTTCACATTCCCACGGTCGCGCAGGAGGTGTTCGATGTTTCCGGTGCGGGCGACACGGTCATCGCCACCTTCACGCTGGCGGTGGCGGCGGGCGCGTCGCCGGTGGAGGCGGCGATCCTGTCCAATCATGCGGCGGGCATCGTCGTCGGCAAGCGCGGCACGGCGACGACCACGCCGGAGGAGCTGGTGAAAAGTTTCACGATGCGTTAAAGCGTTGCATCGTTGAACCGTCAAATCAGCCCGGTTCTGGACGATTCACAATTCACGAATGAAAACCACTATCGAAATCATTCGCGCGATGAAAGCGCGTGGCGAGCAGATTGCCGCGCTCACGGCTTATGATTTTCCGATGGCGAAACTGCTCGACGAAGCGGGCATTCCCCTGCTCCTCGTCGGTGATTCGCTCGGCATGGTGGTGCTGGGTTATCCCGACACAACGCACGTCACGATGGCGGAGATGGAACATCACGTCCGCGCGGCCGCCCGAGCGAAAACAAGGGCGCTGCTGGGCGCGGATTTGCCTTTCAAAAGTTACGAGACGGTCGAGGCCGCGGTGACCAATGCCCGGCAGTTGGCCGCCGCGGGCGCGGAATATGTGAAAGCCGAAGGCGGACGGGAAATTCTGCCGCAAGTGCAAGCCATCGTCGCGGCGGGAATTTCCTTTCTCGGTCATCTGGGGATGCTACCGCAGCATGTTTTGGAAGAAGGCGGCTATCACATCAAAGGCAGGCAGGACGCGGAGCATCAGAAACTGCTTGCTGATGCGGTGGCCTTGGCCGACGCGGGCGCGTTTGCGATTGTGCTGGAACTGGTGACGCCGCCGGTGGCGGAGGAAATCTCCCAACGCATTTCCATTCCCACCATCGGCATCGGCAGCGGGCCGGATTGCGACGGGCAGATTCTGGTGACACACGATCTGACGGGAAGTTTTCCCTGGTTCACACCGCGGTTTGTGAAACCGATGGCAAATTGCGCCGCGGAAATTAAATCGGCGGTGGCGACATGGAAAAATTCCCTCGATAAATCTTGAAAAGACTTTTCGGTGGAACCGGTGTTGGATGAAGGAGACAATGTTATTGGACTCATTGATCGAAGGGGCGGCGGGTGGCGGCGCCAGTGATCTGCATCTGGAGGCGGGAATGCCGCCGGCCATGCGCATTCGCGGCACCTTGCGCATCGCGGGCGAGCCGGTCGCGCCCAAAATCCTCACGGAAGCCGCGCGCGAACTTCTCAGCGCGGAGCAATGGCCGGTTTTTCTGGAGCGGCGTTCCTTCGACTTGTCCCGGATGATTTGCGGGGTCCGGTGCCGGATCAATATTTTTCAGACGGCTCGCGGAACTGGGCTGGCGATCCGGCTGTTAAGCGCCTTTCAAGCCACGGTTGAAAAGCTCAATCTGCATCCCGACCTGAAGAAGCTCGTTAAAAACACCCACGGCCTGATCCTGGTCAGCGGCCCGACCGGTTGCGGCAAATCCTCGACGCTGGCGGCGTTGATCCAGGAAATAAACCTGACCGAGACGCGGCATGTCATCACGGTGGAAAGCCCAATTGAATACAGTTTCCGATCGCGGCGCGCCTTCATCCGGCAGCGTGAAGTCGGGCGCGACACACCGAGTTTCGAGCAGGCGCTGCTCGACGCGCTGCGCGAAGATCCGGACGTCCTGATGGTCGGGGAAATGCGCGATCCGGAGACGATGCGCCTGACGTTGAGCGCCTCGGAGACCGGCCATCTGGTGCTGGCCACGGTGCATTCCTCGACCTGCGCCGAGGCGTTGCAGCGCGTGGCCTCGGCCTTTCCCGCAGAGATTCAAGGCGCGGTCTGCGCCCAGCTGGCCGACTGCCTGGTGGCGGTGGTTTCCCAGCGGCTGCGGTTCCGGGAAGATTTGAACATCCGCGTGCCCGAATGCGAAATCCTGATGGCGACGCACGCTGTGAAGAATTTCATCCGCAGCCGCGAATTTTTTAAAATCATCACTGCGCTCGAAACCGGCGCCGACCACGGCATGTGGAGTTTCCAGCGTTACGCCAAGTGGCTTGAGAGCCGCACCAGTTTTTTCGCGCCGGGACAGAATTCCGAATTGCCGGACGACGAGCCGACCGGCGACGCACCGGCCACGACGGCACCGCCATTGCTGGCGACGGGAACAAAGGCTGCTGGAAAAACGTCTTTGCCCGATGCGTCCCGACCCTCCGGTGTGCCGGAGGTTCACCGGATTGAAATCGAGCCGGACAAGACCGGCTTCGGGAAAATTTTGAAGCCGCTGTCGTGAGATGAATCGCCCGGGAAAATTTTTCTGCTGTTTGGCGCTGGCCGGCTCCCTAACGACACTCTCTTCCGGTTGCATGACGAAATTAAGGTCGCAAATGCAGGCGCAGCAGGCTTTTCTTGCAGCCCAGAACGCCGTCTTGCAACAACAGTTGGCATCGCGGTTTCCGGGCGTCACGGTCGTCGGGCCGGTACAAAATCCACAGGTGCCCTGGGTCGCCGGACTGACGCTCGCGCAGGCGGTTGCAACGGCAGTTTACACCGGGACGAACGAGCCGAAACAAATCATCATCACGCGGCAGGGCGAGAGCGCGACATTGGATGCGAAGATTTTGCTGAACGGCACAAACATCCCGCTGGCGCCGGGCGATGTGATCGAATTGCGTCCGTAACGGAAAATTGACTACGAATACGGAAAAGGGTGACGGTCTTCATAGGTTTTATATTTGGCTCAAGCTAAACAACGATCGGAATCCACAGCTGGGTCATTGATTTAAAAACGCGCCGCGCGCTTGATTTTCATCCATGCGTATTGCAACTTGCATCCAGCAGTTTAGCGACAAACCAAAAACCAAAACCAAACTATGGCTTACGAACTACCTCCGCTGCCCTATGACAAGGCGGCGCTCGAACCCCACTTTGACGCGTTGACGATGGAGATCCATCACGACCGCCATCACAAGGCGTATGTGGACAACCTCAACAAGGCCCTCATCGGCAATGCCGCGCTGGAGGCCAAATCCATCTGCGACCTGGTCAAGGACATCGCCTCGGTCCCGGAAAACATCCGCGGCCCGGTCCGCAACAACGGCGGCGGCCATTGGAACCATTCGTTCTTCTGGAAAATTCTCGGCCCGAACGCCGGCGGCGCGCCCACCGGCAAGCTCGAGGACGACATCAAGGCCACGTTCGGCAGCTTCGCCGATTTTCAGGCCAAATTCGAGGCGGGCGGCATCGGCCGGTTCGGCAGCGGCTGGGTCTGGCTCGTGTCCAACAACGGCAAGCTGGAGATCGTCTCCACGGCCAACCAGGACAATCCGCTCATGGGCAAGGCCATCGCCGGGGTCGAAGGCAAGCCGGTCATCGGCGCGGATGTCTGGGAACACGCCTATTACCTGAAATACCAGAACAAGCGCGCCGATTATTTAAAAGCGTTCTGGAACGTAGTGAACTGGACGGAAGTCGCCAAGAATTATTGAATCGTTGCGGACGACCACCGTTGCCGTTACCAAATTAAAAGCAAAATGCGCCGACCCTCGTTGGCGCGTTTTGTTTAGGTAGGATCGGTGCGCAGCGCCGACCGGAAATTGCAGCGCGATGTTCCTTCCAGTTGGGTTTACTCTGACCCGCAGTTGACCGGCGAGTGCGGATCAGTTTAAATCAGCCCGGTTCCTCCCAATCATATTATGAATCTGAAACTTCGTTCCGGGCTGGCCATATTTTCAGCCCTTGGTCTGGCCGTGACCTTGACCGGTTGTCACACACCGCCCGCCACCCAGACATCTTCGACCACGCCCTGCATGGCCCAGCTCAATCACTTCACCGCCGCCAATGTACCTGCGATAGGGCCGGCCGAGACCGAGTCACCTCCGGCCATTTGGACAAATGCGCCCACGCCCGCCGGCCTGCCCGGCCAAGGGCTGGCCCGGCACCCGATGCTTTATGTGGGGGAAAATTACACCAAGATGTTCCTCGTAAACGACGGCAAGGTGCTCTGGACTTATCAAACCGGCAAGGGCTGGGAATACGACGACGTGTGGATGCTGTCCAACGGAAACATCCTCTTCTCCCGAATGCAATATGTGGCAGAGATCACGCCGGACAAAAAAGTGGTGTGGCGTTATGACTGCAACAACAGCGCCGGCACCAATCACACAGAAGTCCATACCTGCCAGCCCATCGGGCTGGACAAGGTCATGTTTGTCGTGAATGGCCTGCCGCCCCGCTTGATGGTCGTCAACACCAAGACCGGCGCGGTGGAAGTGGATCATGAACTCCCGTTCACCCAGCCGCCGAGGGCGGGCAATATCCACGGGGAATTCCGGCGTACCCGCTACACCGCGCAGGGCACCTACCTCGTCCCGTTCTTCAGCCTGGGCAAAATTGTGGAATACGACAAACATTTCAACGAAGTCTGGAGTTATAAAATCGCTTCGCCGTGGGCCGCCCTGCGCCTCAAGAACGGCAATACGCTGATCACCGATGAAAAAGACAGCCTCACGCGTGAGATCAATCCCAAGGGCGAAACGGTCTGGGAATTTAAGAACACGGACCTGCCGGCGGCCTGGCGGTTTGTGCAGGCACCGCAGACCTGCACGCGCCTGGCCAACGGCAACACCATCTTCTGCTCGCGCGGCGGCAGCGGCAAAGGCCCGCAACTCATTGAAGTCACCCCGAACAAACAGGTTGTCTGGGTGCTGCAAGATTGGAAAGATCTTGGTGATGCCACCGCCGTGCAAATCCTGGACGACCCGGGCATTCCGGAAAACCCCGGCGAATCCGGGCACTGACGGCAACCTGGGATTTTTGGCGTATCTTTCACCCGTTGAGCCGGTGGCAGGCTTGGTTCACCCCCTGCTCGTCCGGGAAAAATCTGAAAGTTGAGACAGGAAAACTGGTGGTTGGCAATGAAGCTGCTGATTTCCTTCTCAATGAGGTATGGATGAACTGATTACAACCTTGGTTCCACCAAAACAGCAGGCGCAGGCGCAACTACTGCTGGACGACCCCGGTTCGCGGAACCTGATTCGCCAGCAATTAAGCCAACTGGCGGAAGATAACGCCGGTCTGGTTCCGCAAACCTCGTTCAGCTGGATCCTTTGCAAGCTTTCCACCTTTGGGGCCGAAGAAACAGACACATTCAGAATTTATCAGGCATTTTTGTCCCAACTGAATCAATTGGGACAGATGTGCCGCCTCTTGTCTGGCGACGGCGAGCGGTGCAAATATGACCCGCCGGCGACCGTCGCCAACCGGATCACGATCGGCCTTGGCCTGTTTTACGAACAGGCGGCGCGCCGGCATCAGCGCCGGGCCGCGCCCTCGCCACAATTTTATCAGCAGATGGCTGTCAGTTGCTTTGCAGTGACCGGCTACAAAACCATCGCCACCCAGCTGCCCGAATGGCTTGAATTTTTACGGACCAATTTTGTGCTGCCCCGACTGTAGCGGTCCCCTGGGGACGCCGAGCGAACATTGATTTTCAGGAGATCAGCGGCGGTCACAGACTGCTGCTACATTCGAGAAATTATTTGAAGCGGTCTCGATTCAAAATTTACACGCCACCAAAGAATTGTAAATTTTCGATCCAAAATCGGAATTCTTTTAGATCCCCCGCGCGCTCACAATTTTGTTCCCTTTGCCGAGGACGATGACGCGCGGCTTCCATTTCTTCGCCTCTTTTTTGTCAAAAGCGGCAAAGTTCATGATGGTCAGCAAATCGCCTTGCTTGCCAAGGTGCGCCACCGCACCGTTCATGATGATTTCGCCGGCCCCGCGTTTGCCCTTGATCACGTAGGTTTCAAAGCGCTCGCCGTTGGCCATGTTGCCGCAGAGAATTTTTTCATATTCCTGCAGGCTGCATTTTTCCATGAGATCGGCGGAAATGGTGAGGCTGCCCTCGTAGTTGACGTCGCCACCGGTGACAGTGGCGCGGTGAATTTTGGATTTGAGCAGGAAAACGTCCATGATGTCTTATTTCAGTTTCAAAAAGTTGCGGATGATCGTCCGGCCGCTCTCGGTCAGAATGCTTTCGGGATGGAACTGCACGCCCCAGATCGGCAACGTGCGGTGCCTCACGCCCATGATTTCGCGTTCGTCGGTCTCGGCGGTGATTTCCAGAACGTCGGGCAAGGTGTCGCGCTTGATGACGAGCGAATGATAACGCGTGGCGGCGAACGGATTGGGCATGCCGGCGAACAGATCCTTGCCGTTATGCACAATCGGCGAAGTCTTGCCGTGCATCATGCGGTAATTTACAACCACCTCCGCGCCGAATGTGTGTCCGATGCACTGGTGCCCGAGGCAGACGCCGAAAATTGGAATGCCCTCGCCGGCAAATGTGCGGATGACGTCGTTGGCCAGGCCGGCTTCGCGCGGCGAGCACGGCCCGGGCGAGACCAGAATGCGCTCCGGCTTCAACTTCCGGATTTGCTCAAGGGAAATCTCGTCGTTACGGCGCACCTGCAGGCTCACCCCCAGCTCGCCCAAATACTGGACGAGGTTGTAGGTGAACGAATCGTAGTTGTCCAAAACGAAAATCATTTCCGGTCGGACAATTTAATTCAAAGAGGAGAAAATGGAAGCCTTAATCAAAACCACGAGAATAATCAGGACAACCCGCTCATTGCGGAACGGCGGAAGTTTTGCGATAGTTCATCAAACAACTTAACAAGGGCAAAATATGGCGCAGGCAATCATGGAGCCGGAAAAAGTGCGGCGGTTCGCCGAGGAGCTGCAACGCTTCAACAGCGAGCTCGAGAACCGGATGGTCCTGCTGCATGCGCGTTTCGCGGCGCTGGGCGACACCTGGTCGGACCAGGAGCACGAGAAGTTTTCCGAGGAGTTCAAGCAGACGATGAAGGCGTTGAAGAAGTTCGTCGAACTTTCGAAGGAACACACGCCGTTCTTGCTGCGGAAGGCGCAGCGCATCGAGGAGTATCTCAACCAGCGTTGACGCATGGCCGACAAAGCCCGGATCACATCGGTCGAAGCCATTGAGTCCTTCCGGGCCCGGCTGATCGTGTTTCTCAGCCAGGTGCGTCCCGCGCTGGAGGAGGTTGGCAACGAGATGTCCCGCACACGCTTCTGGCTGCAGAACGATCACCGCATATTCTGGGAAACGGAATTGCGCCGGCGCCAACGGCGGCTGGAGGAGGCCAGACAGGAATTGTTCAATGCGACGCTGTCCACGCTGCCGACCGGGACCACCGCCCTGCTGCAAATGACGGTCCAACGAATGCAGCGTGCGGTCCAGGAGGCCGAAGCCAAGCTGAAACTCTTGAAACGGTGGGACAACGAAATGGATGATCGCACCGCACCGTTGATGAAACAGACCGACCAGTTGCAGGGCTTTCTCGCCACCGATATGATGCGGGCCGTCGCCTATCTTGACCAGGCGCTCCGGGCGCTGGACGCCTACCAGAGCGTCGCCCCCGCCCGCAGCGAAAAAACCGCCGCCATACCGGCAATACCGGAGGAGAACAAATGAATTTAAGCGGGAACAAAGGCCGGCTCATCGGACTGACACGCGAACTTTCGTTGCAATGGGCGGAAACAAAAAATCACTGGCATGACGCGAAGAGCGAGGAATTCGATCGCCGGTTCATGACGGAACTTTCCGCGCAGGTGAACCGCGCGCTGCTGGTCATGGAACAAATGGAGGAGCTTTTGAAAAAAATAAGGAGCGATTGTGAATAGCCAGCCCGGTGTCAACGAAATGCTGGCGCTGCTGGATGCGTTGAGAGGCGCCGTCCGTGATTTTGTCGCAGGCGAGGAAAAGCTGAACAGCGAGTTTCGCATCCGCTCTGCCACCAGCTTGAACGCCTTCGCCGCGCGAAACCAGGCGCAGGAAGCCGCATCCGTGTCAAAAGAAATGGACGCGGAAGCCGCACTGGAAGCTGAAAATAAAAATCTCCTGTTTCAATTTGAAAAGCGCCAGGCCCGTATCAACCACGCCTATGACGCCGTCAGCCGGCGGGTGATGGGTGAAATCGCCAGGTGCGATGCTGAATGGAAGGAACGCACCCAGCAGGGCGTGCAGGCGGCGGAACTTCGCCGGGAAACGGAACTGGCCGACGCCACGACAACTTATAACAACTTCCAGCAAAGCCTGACTGCGGCCGGCGATGAATTGAAACGGCTGGAGGCCGAAATCCACCGTGCGTTCCGTGGTTACGGTAAATTTCGGCGGCTGCTGATGCGGAACCGTCCCTGGCCGGCGCGGGATTTGCCAGCCGATCAAAATGCCCTGTTCGCAGATTTCCAGAAGCTGCAGGCGAAAATCCCCGGCGACCTGGAACGGTTTGGAAAATTCCCGTGGCCGAAGCTTTTCAAATTTATTCCCGTGTGGCTGGTGGCCTCGCTGCTGCTCGGTGTCGCGGCGGCGGATCCGGTACTGGTTCATTTTGGCCGGAATGGGGTTTCACATCTTGAATCCAGCGCCGCGCTGGCGGCATTTTTTGCGGTCGCGGTCATTTATTTACTCGGCAGCCGCCCGGCGACCACGACTGCAACCATGATCGCCAGCGACCTGGCCAGGATGCGCCGGCTGTTTGATGCCTGCATCGAAAAATCCGGCGCGCATCTTCAGGCGGAACAGGAGCGGATCAAAGCCGAATTTGAAACCCGCAAGCAAACCTACCATCAGGAATGGCGGCAGGCGGTCCGTGACATCAGCCAATCGCGCAGCAGCAATTCAACGGTGATCGGCGAAAAAGAATCACGACTTACACGCAAAAACGAAGTGTGGCGCGACCGGGAGCTCGCCCGGATTCAGCAACGCCACACCGAGACCCTGGCGCGTTTGAAAGAGGAAGACCGCGCGCAGGTCCGGCAAAACACCGAGACGCACGAAGCCAAAATGACGCAGATTGATGCGGAACATGATCGCCGCTTTCAGGAGCTGGAAACAGAATGGAAAAACCGCATCACGCCATGGTGCGAAGAATTGCGCGCCGCGAACGAGACGGCGGAGAAGATTTTCCCGGCTTGGGACGACGCCACCTGGAAAAATTGGACGCCACCGGCAAAATTTCCAAACGCTGTGAAATTTGGGCGGCTGGAGGCGGACGTGGAAAGGTTTTTTGAGGCTTTGCCGAAGGATTCACGCTTGAAATGGCCCGGCCCGGCAACCATTTCCGCGCCACTATCGCTCGTGTTTCCCGCGCAAGGTTCCATTCTGTTTGAATCCGGCAAGACCGGCGGCGATGAGGCGTTTGGCACGATTAATAACATTATTTTCCGGCTGCTGTCCACCACGCCGCCGGGCAAATTAAGCTTCACAATTTTCGACCCGGTCGGCCTCGGCCAAAGTTTCTCCGCGTTGACGCACCTTGCGGATTACGAGGAGAGCAGCATCAACAGCCGCATCTGGACGCAGCCGGCGCAGTTCGAGGAAAAGCTCGCGGAGCTGAATGAGCACATGGAAAAAATAATTCAGATGTATCTCCGCAACGAATACGCCACCATCGCGGAATACAACGCGCGGGCCGGCAGCGTTGCCGAGAAATATCATTTCCTCGTCATCGCGTCGTTTCCGGTGAATTTCAGCGAGACCGCCGCACGCCGGCTCCGCAACATCGCCGCCAGCGGCGCGCGCTGCGGCGTCTTCACGTTCATCCAGTGGGACCAGCGGAACGCGCTGCCGCAGGATTTTGTTCCCGATGAGCTCCGCAAAAGCAGCGTGTGCTTCACCCGCACCGACCGCGGTTTTGAACTGGCCAGCCGGCAGCCGCCGGGCATGCGGCTGATTTTCGACCCGCCGCCGCCGCCGGAGTTCGCGACGGAATTTTTGAATCAAGTCGGCGAGGGCAGCAAGAACGCCAACCGGGTCGAGGTGCCGTTTGAGCAGATTGCGCCAGCGGAATCGGAAATATGGCGGGACGAGACCACGGAACTGCTGCGCGTGCCGATTGGCCGTTCCGGCGCGACCAAGCTGCAATATCTCGAAATTGGCAGCGGCACGCGGCAGCACGCGTTGATCGCGGGCAAGACCGGCTCCGGAAAATCAACTTTATTTCACGTCATGATCACCAACCTCGCGCTGCGGTGCAGCCCGGAGCAGGTGGAGTTTTATCTTGTGGATTTTAAAAAGGGCGTCGAGTTCAAATGTTACGCGAGCCGCCGACTGCCACATGCGCGGGTCGTTGCCATAGAGAGCGACCGTGAATTCGGCCTGAGCGTCTTGCAGCGCGTGGATGACGAACTGCGCCGGCGCGGCGACATGTTCCGCAAGCTGGGGGCGCAGGATCTGGCCAGCTACAAACGCGCCGGGGGCAAGGAAGCCGTGCCGCGCACGCTGCTGATGATTGATGAGTTTCAGGAATTTTTCACCGAGGAAGACCGCATCTCGCAGGGCGCGGCGGTGTTGCTGGACCGCATTGTCCGGCAGGGGCGTGCGTTTGGCATTCATGTGCTGCTCGGCTCGCAGACGCTCGGCGGCGCCTACACGCTGGCCCGCGCGACCATCGGCCAGATGGTCATCCGCATCGCGCTGCAATGCAACGAAGCCGACGCTTACCTGATCATGGATCAGGACAACCCCGCACCACGCCTGTTGTCGCGGCCCGGTGAGGGCATTTACAATGATGCGGCCGGTGCGATTGAAGGCAACAGCCCCTTTCAGGCCGTCTGGCTGTCGGACAAGGTGCGCGACGGTTATCTGGCGAAAATCCGCGCGCGCGCCGACCAAAATCCGGATCAATATCCCGGCCCGATTGTGTTTGAAGGGAACGCGCCCGCCGATGTGCGCGAAAATTTGCCACTAAACACGGCGCTGCAAAACGCCCCAACACAAATTCCCGCGCAAGCCGGTGTTTGGCTCGGCGCGCCGAATTCCATCAAAGGCCCGACCGAGGCGGTTTTCCGGCGGCAGAGCGGCGGCAATCTGCTGGTGGTCGGCCAGAGCGAGGAACGCACCACGACGATTCTGGCGGTGGCGCTGGTTTCACTCGCCGCACAGTTTCCGAAAGACGGCGCGCGGTTCGTGGTGTTTGACAGCACGCCGCCGGGTTTTCCGCAGCGGGAATTTCTGGAGCGCATCGTTCGCGCGATTCCGCAGAAAACCATTCCGGCAGGCAATGGTAATCTCGCGGAAGCAATAGCCGGTCTAGCGGAGGAATTGAAGCGGCGCGCCGAAAACGAGCCATCCGGCCCGGAAATTTTCGTGCTGATCCAGGGCTTGCAGAATTTCAAGAAGCTGCGGCAGGAGGACGAATTCAGTTTTTCGAGCAATAGCGACGCGCCAAATCCAGCCGCGATGTTGCTGAGCCTCATCACCGAGGGGCCGGCACGGGGCATTCACGTCCTGGTCACCTGCGACACCTACAACAACGTGAGCCGTTTCCTGGGGCGGAAAACATTGAGCGAATTTGAAATGCGCGTGGTGTTCCAGATGAGCGCGAGCGACTCGGCCAGCCTGATTGACGCGCCCGGCGCCGCCACGCTCGGCCTGAACCGCGCGCTGTTTTACAACGACCGGGAAGGCAGCCTCGAAACCTTCCGGCCCTACGCGCAGTTGGACGGCGGATGGGTTGACGACATTGCGCGCCGGCTGGCGCGGGATTAAATCATTCCGTTCACAGCTTCGGTCGCGACCGGGCAGCCAAACTTCACCCGGCCAATTTTTTCGGCCAGGACGAATTTGATTTCGCCGTCGGCGACCTTTTTGTCGAGCTTCATCGCCGCGAAAAGTTTTTTCCGTTGCCCCGTGTTCAATTTGATCTTCACCGGCAGTCCGGCCTGCACAAATAATTGTTCAATCCGCTTCACCTCACCGGACGACAGGCCGAGGATTTTCTGCGACAGCCGGGCGGCGGCAACCTGGCCGATGGCAATCGCCTCGCCATGCAAATATTTTCCGTAGCCGGAACTGTTTTCAATCGCGTGGCCGATGGTGTGGCCGAAATTCAAAATCGCGCGCACGCCGCCATCGGTCTCATCCTGGCCGACGACGTAGGCTTTGATTTCACAGCAGCGCGCAATGACGGCGGCAAGCGTGGCGGGGTCGCGCTGGAGCAGCTTTGGCAGGTTGCGCTCGAGCTGCGCAAAAAGAATTGCGTCGTAAATGATGCCGTATTTGATGATCTCGGCGAGCCCGGAAACATATTCACGCTTTGGCAGGGTTTCCAGCGCGTCCAGATCGCAAAGAACCAGCTGCGGCTGGTAAAACACGCCGACAAGGTTTTTGCCGGCCTTGAGATTCACGCCCGTTTTGCCGCCGACGGAGCTGTCCACTTGCGCGAGCAGCGTCGTCGGCACCTGCACGAACGGGATGCCGCGCAGATACGTCGCCGCCACAAAGCCCGCGAGGTCGCCCACCACGCCCCCGCCGAGCGCGATGATGAAGGAATTTCTTTCCAGCCGGTGCGCCGCCAGCTGGTCGTAACATTCTTCCACCATGGTGATGCGCTTGGATTTTTCACCGGCGGGAATGGAGATCAACACCGGCGCGAAGCCGGACGCACCAAGTGATTTCAAAGCCGCCCGGGCAAGGTGTCTACCAACGTTTTCGTCCGTGATGATGGCGCAGCGCCGCCCAAGCTTGAGCTGCGCGCATTCCGTGCCAAGCCGCGACAGAAGACCATTGGCGATCTTGATGGCATAGCTTCGATTTCCCAGTTCGACAATGACGGAGCGCATGAATGAAGAATAATGGTTGGCGTGCCAATGCAAAACAAAAAAGCCCGCCACCCGACGGGTCCGAAATGGGTTTGAAAACTTGGAAGCCCGTTGGAGTTCCCTGCCCATCACGCAGATATTGCCGAGGCCGTGGCCCTTCTTGAGCTTGAGGCCGGCGGCCGATTCGGGGGTGAAGGTCGAAACAAATTCGACATCGGGGGCGGTGTATCTCCAGTGATTGATCGCTGGGAACGAGCACTTCAGTTTACTCAGGGAAAAAGGCGCGCAGTCTTTGTGCTATGTGTTTTTTGCAAAACTGGTTTTTTGCGCAGACACAGCAGCAGGTAATACATTGTTGGCGTGGCGACGAGCGACAGTAACACGGAGATACACAGCGCGCCAATCACGGCGACGGCCAGCGGCCGGAGCATTTCCGAGCCACTCCCGATGCCCCAAGCCAGCGGCAACATGCCCAGCGCCGCCGCCGCCGAGGTCATCAGGACCGGCCGAAGACGACGATGGCCGGAACGCACGAGCGCCTCCTCAAGGCCTGCGCCTTCGCTGCGCAGGTGTCCGACAAAATCCAGCATTAAAATCCCGTTCTTGGCCACAATGCCGACGCCGATGATCGCGCCGAGGAACGAAATAATGTTCAAGGTGATTCCCGTGATCCATAACGCCGCCACCGTCCCAAACAGCGCCAGCAAAGCCCCAAACACGATGGCCACCGGCTCATGGAGCGAGCGGAATTCGATCAACAGGACGGTGAAAACCAGAAACACGGCCATCAACAGCACCAGCAGCAGATTCTGAAAGGACTCTTGTTGCTGCTGGTATAGGCCGCCGTATTCGATGGTGCCGGGCGGCAGCAATTTGTCGGCGTCCAACTTGGCGCGAATGACCGCCATGACGCTGCCAAGGTCGCGGCCTTCCAGACGGGCGGTGACCGCCACGTTTTGCCGCAGGTCATCGCGGTGCAGTTCAAACTGGCCAGGTTCTTCGGTGATGTCCGCCAGCTGCGAAAGTTTGACGATGCCGCCATCGGGCGCGCGCCATGGCAATTCGCTCAGCTTCGCAAGTTGGTCAACCTTCGACGGATCAACCAGCACTCGGATGTTGACGACCCGGTCGCCTTCCAGCACGGACGACGCGGTCTGTCCAAGCATGGCGATGTTCACGGCCGTGGCCACATCTTCGGTGCTGAAACCAAACCGCGCGGAATCGGCAGGCCGCACGCGCAGATTGATGGACGGGCCGGTTTGAACGAGGCCGTCAAAGGCGTCCACCACACCCGGCACGGTCAGGATTTCGGCCTTCACACGCGGGGCGGCCTGCTTGAGCCATTCCAAATCGGGTGAGTATAGCCTGATTTCAATCGGTTCGGGCGTCAGCACGAGGTCTCCGACAAGATCGGTGAGGATGCCCGGAAATTCCCAGCGCAGCGCCGGAATCTGCTCGTTGAATTGATGGCGAAATTCGGCAATCACTTCATCCGAAGTATGTTTGCGCCCCGGCTTGAGCTTGACGAGAAAATCGCCCCGGTTCGGTTCGGTGAGAAACATTCCCAATTCCGCGCCGGTACGCCGTGAATAGCTTTCCACGTCGGGATTTTTGCGGATGACATCCTCCGCAATTGCAAGCTGGCGCGAAGTTTCGGTCAGACTTGTGCCGGGCGGCGACCAATAATCAATCACAAAACCGCCCTCGTCAAAATCCGGCAGAAAATCGGAATCCAGCCGTTGATAAACGAGCACGCCCAAAATTGCAACTGCACCACAACCCAACAGTGTCAACCAGCGATGCCGCAACGCGGCGTGGACCGCGGTTTCATAAATCCGAATGAGCCGGCGCAGCAAAAAACCGCCCTCCACTTCCGCCGTGGCGTGGCCGGGTTCCCGAGTCAGCCGGGCGGCCAGGGCCGGCGTCAGCGTGAGCGCCAGCGCTAGCGAAGTCAGAAGTGCCACCACCATGGTAAACGCCAGCGCGCGAAAAAAAACGCCGACAATGCCGATCAAAAACGCCAGCGGGATGAACACAACCACCGGCGTCAACGTCGAAGCCACCAGCGGCCTCAAAATCTCGCCGATCGCCTCCTGGACGCCCTGCAGGCGCGGACGGCCCTGGGCGATCTTCACATGAATTGCCTCCACAACCACGATCGCGTCGTCAATCACGAGGCCGATGGCCGCCGCGATGCCGCCCAATGTCATCATGTTGAAACTCATTCCGATCAGACGCATGGCCAGCAGTGTTATCAAAACCGTGACGGGGATGACGATGATGGCAGTGAGCGTTGTGCGCCAGTTTTTCAGGAAGAAAAAAAGGATGCCCACCGACAGGATCAGGCCGAAAACAATTGCCTCCCAGACACTTTTTATGGAATCGCGCACGAACACCGACTGGTCATAAAAAAATGCGAGCTTCATGTCCGGCGGCAGTTCCCCCTGGAGTTCCTTCAGCTTCGCCTGTAATGCGGCGGCGATGTCGAGGGTGCTGCCGTCGGGCTGGCTGTGGATGTTCAGCAGCACGGCGTTGCGGCCTTCGGCGGTGACGGCGTTGAAAACCGGTTCCTGTCCGCGTTCAACGCGCGCCACGTCCTTGATGCGTATCGGGTGGCCGTTGCTGGCGGTAATGACCAGATTGCTGATGTCTTCCGCCGAATGAACACGGCCATCCACGGTGGTGAGATAAAGATGATAATTTTCCTCCAGCATCCCGGCGGGCGCGATGAGATTGTTTTTTGTCAGCGCGCCGGTGATGTCGCCCAGACCTAAACCCGCCGCCTGCAACCGCATCGGGTCAACGATGACATGATATTCAGGCGCGCGACCACCAGTAAGCTCCACCCGCGCGACGCCGGGAATCTGCAGGAAGACCGGCTCCAGCTTGTAACGCGCCGTCTCCCACAGCTCGGTGATGTCGCGCCTGGGGCTGGTGAGACTGACGCCGATGATGGGAAAAACTGAAAACGTCACGCGCGCCACCTCGGTGTTCACGGTCGGCGGCAGTTGGTCCCGGATTTGCGCCAGTTTGCCCAGCACATATAGCTCTGACTGCACCATGTTCACCTGCCAGTTGAAAAGAACGTTGATTTCCGCCCGGCCCCGCCCGGTGGCGGTACGGACGCTGATCGCGCCGGGAATTTCCTTCATCGCGTCCTCGATGGGACGGGTGATATTTGCCATCATTTCTTCCGTGGGCATGATGCCGTTGTCCACCAGGATGACCACGCGCGGAAAATTCGTCTGCGGAAAAACTGACGATGGCGTGTGCCAGGCCGAATAAACCCCCGCCAGACACAAGGCCAGCGCGATGAACGTGATGGCCAGCGTGTGCCGCGTGGCAAAATGACCGAGGGACAAAGTGTGGTTGGCTTTCATTGCATCGCGGCTTGAAACCCCGTTCCCGTCACGGACTCACCACCTTGATTTTCGTTTCCTTGGGCAGGCCATAAGCACCCATTGTCACAATGGTGTCGCCCTCTTTAAGATACTGGCCTTGGACTTCCACCAAGCCGTCTTCGCGCAAACCCGTTTTCACCGGCTGCTGTTTCGCGCGGCCACCCGACACGATGGCAATGACGGTTTGGCCATCCTCGTCCGTGACCACGCTCTCGGCCGGCGCGGCGAGGCAATTGGAGTGAACCATCGTGACCACGCGCAACTGGACAAACTGGCCGGGCCGCAATCCGTTGTTCTCCGGCAACAAGGCGCGTACCAGCACCGTGCCGTTTTTTTCATCCACCGTCGGGCTGACAAACGACAGCGTTGCCGTCACCGGCGGCTCGGCCACCACCTGCGCTTCCGCGCCGGTTTTCAGCGCGGCGGCCTCCGCTGCGGGAATTTCAGCCGTCACCGCCAGCCGTTTCAAATCCACCACCTCCACCACCGGGATGCTGGCATCCACCGCCTCGCCGGCCTTGACGTTGAGGCGCACGACCGTGCCGGACAACGGCGCGATGACCTGCATCAGGGCCAGTTGCGACTCGGCGGCTTCGAGGCTGCGCTGCGACGTGTTGTGCTCCGCGAAAAGTTGTTTTTGCCGTGCAACCTCCTGTTCCGCGTAGGCCACCGTCTCCTGCGCTGACGACGAATTCAGTTCCATCAGCACGTCCCCCTTCTCAACCTGCTGGCCTTCGACGACATTCACCTTTGCCGCGACCCCGCCCGACGGTGCGGCAAGCGCCGCCCCCGCCGCCGGCTGTTGCGCCGTGGCCGTGGCCGGCTGGATCATGCCAAAACCCCCGATGTAGCTGTGCAGGGTGGCCGAGGTGATTTTCCCGACCTGAACCGGGACTTCGGTGGTGACTTTCTCTGCGGGAGGCGTGGCGTCATCGGCGTCCGCCAGGACGCGGTTCGCACTCAGACACAGCATTCCACCAAACAACGCGGCTTGGATTATTTTTTCACGGTTCATGATTTGAAGATGGTTTGATTTCACTGGAATTTTGCCGGGTCTGCTGAACGACCGCATCGGACATGCTCAACGGGCTTTGCATGGCGTCCTCCAGCTGACCGAACGCCGATTGAAACTGCGTTTCGTTGTCAAGCTGCGCGAGCGATGCACTGTCAAACTCCAGTTGCACGTTGAGCAGATCCAGCCTGTCTGCCGCGCCGGCTTCAAGCTGTGCCTCCGCAGATTTTTGCTGTTGCTGTTCGGCGGCGAGCAGGGCGTCTCCCGTTTCCAATTGGCTGCGGGCCATGCGAAAGCCCGCCACGGCGCGGTCAATTTGGCCGATGACCTGCGATTGCAGCTCCACAAATTTCGCGGCGGCCAGCCTGCGCCGCGCTTCTGCCTCGGCAATCGGCCCTTGATTCTGGTCGAGCACCGGCAATTCCAGCGTGAGGCCGAGGCTCCATTGGCTGTCACCCGCGTTGCCGGAATTCCACGCGTAACCCGGACCGAAGTGCAGGTCGGGATATTGCTTGGCGATTTCCAGGCGCAGGTCCGCTTCCGCCGCCGCGTAATCGGCTAGCGCGGCGAGAATGTCCGCGCGCGAACGCAAGGCCGCACGGCGCGCGTCCACCGAGGTCAACTTCCTGACGTTGCGCGGCGAAAAATCAAAGTTCAAATTCTCGCCGTCCAGGGCGGCCTCGCCCAAGCCGAGCGCCTCGGCGAGCCGCGAACGCGCATCGGACGCCTTGGAGCGGGCGTCGCTCAAATCCTGCCGTGTCCGGTTCAGTGCGATCTGCGCGGTGGTGAGTTCGGGCCGGGAAATGTCGCGTAAATCAAAACGTTGCTGTAACAATTTCACGATCTGTTGCTGCACGGCAAATTGTTTTTGCAGCAAACCGGCGCGCCGGCTGGCCATTTTGAAATCAAGCAGGCTGGCACGGACGCCGCTACGGACCCGCCACACGGCGGACACAAAATTCCAGCGAGCCGCCTCGGCAATCTTTTTGGCCTCGGCGATGCGTTTGCCGCGCTTGCCAGCGGTCTCGATTGGCAGGTCAAACGTCACCGGGATGAGCCACGGGCTGTAGTTGCCCGGAATTTGCGAATCGTAGCCGGGCGTAACCGTCACCGACGGATTGGGCCGCGCGCCTGCCGTCTTCAAGCCCGCCGCCGCGACAAGCCATTGGGCGCGGGCGACCTCGAGGCTCGGATGAAAATAAAATGCGACCAGCGCGAGTTCCGGCAGGTCCCAGTTTTGTTTCGGCCAGGGGTTCAGCTCCCGCCCGAGATTTTGTTCGAGAAATTTTTTCAGGCCGGCGTCATCGAGCCGGCGCGACTCCAGTTGCGCCGCCGTTTTTTCCGGTGCCAGCGGCTGCATCTGGAAATGGGCGCAACCCGCAAGCAGGAGGATTCCAAAAATGAGCGGCCAGCGTTTCATGCGGGTTGATTTGCCGCCGGGTCAAGCGGCAGGCGGACGATGACGGTGGTGGTTTTAGACGGCGTGGACTGGATTTGAATGGTCCCGCCGTGCGCGGAAATGATCCATTGGGCGATGCTCAAGCCGAGACCACAGCCTTCGATTTTATTTTCATGGGCCGGATCGCCACGGAAAAACCGGTCAAAGACGCGCGGCAGAATTTCCAGCGGAATCCCCGCGCCGGTGTTGACCATCGTGAATTCAGCCATGCCGTCAACGCGCCGCAGGTCCGTCGTCACACGGCCCTCCGGCTGGTTGTATTTCACCGCATTGTCGGCCAGGTTCAGCAGCAACTGGCGCAGGCGGTGGCGGTCGCCGCGAACGGTGATTTCCTCGCAATTTTCCAATTCAACCCGGATGCCGTGCGGTTCGGCAAGAATCTGCGCGTCCGCAAAATTGTCACGCACCAGTTCGTCCAGGCGCACCGGCTCCAGCTTCAACGGAATTTGTCCGGCGTCGGCCCGGGCCAGCAGCGTCAGCCCGTCCACGATGCGTGTCAGGCGATGCAGTTCGTC
>Ga0302320_10007947_pt1 | contig 23229 bp, 18 predicted proteins | sample Bog_T0_3_FD_202130 | JGI IMG/M metagenome (GOLD analysis project Ga0302320, IMG submission 202130) | Peat permafrost microbial communities from Stordalen Mire near Abisko, Sweden - Bog_T0_3 | ecosystem: Environmental > Terrestrial > Soil > Wetlands > Peat | place: Sweden: Abisko, Stordalen Mire... | reverse complement strand
GGCTGCGGGGACCGCGGCAGGCACGGCAGGCGGATGGGCGGACGGGGGGTGGAGGGTGGGGGCGCCGGGCCGGGTTGGAAAGCCCGGCATCCCAAGCGGGACCCTGCGAGAAAGCCGTGTCATTTTCGTGACAACCGCGCATGCATGGTTGACACAGTGATCGCGGAGGAGTTTATAGGAGGGGTAGAAAGACGGGGGCAATATGACTAAGAACATCACGATGGGGTGCACCCAGGGCGGCATGTACCCGTGAGTAACATGAACCGCGAACCGGCTGTGCGGCTGCCGCACGCCGATCAGGTGCTGCGCGCCGTCGGCCACGGCCCGCACGCTCACTCCGAGGCGGTCGCGCCCGGCGCTCCGATCACGCAGACCGTCGACCATTCGTGGCGCCGGTGTCTCCAAGAGTTCAAGCTCGATCCCGCCCGCGACTACGAGCCGACCGTCATCGATCACGGCCGTCTGCGCTCGCTGCAGGAAGAGCACGAGGATCTCGTGCAGATCGCGCAGGCCGAGATGGACGCGCTCTACGAGCAGATCTCCGGTTCCGGCTACGCCCTCCTGCTCGCCGATACCAACGGCGTGATCCTCTGCGAAAAGGTCGATCCCGTCCTCGGGTGCATGTTCGCGCGTGCCGGCCTCATCGTCGGTGCCGAGTGGAGCGAGCAGTGCGAGGGCACGAACGGCATCGGCACCTGCGCCGCGGAGGCGAGACCGATCACGATTCATCAATCGGATCATTTCCGCTCGCGCCACATCGGGCTTTCGTGCTCGGCGGCGCCGATCCACGATTCCATCGGGCGCGTGATCGCGGTCCTCGACGCGTCCTGCGTCAATGCGAGCGGCACGCGCGAGACTCAGATGCACACCGTCGCGCTGGTCAATTCCTCCGCCCGGCTGATCGAAAAGTGCCTGTTCCTGCGCCGGCATCGCGGCGCGTCCATGCTGCGCTTCCACCATCGACCGGAATTCGTCGACCTGCTGCACGACGGGGCGATCGCGGTCGCCGCCGACGGGTCCGTCGTGGCGACCGACATGATTTCGCTCAAATTGCTCGGTGCGACCCATCACGACGATTTGGTCGGCCGTTCGATCGCCGACATTTTCGATACCACCTACGAGGCTCTGGTCGCCGCCGCCGGTGCGGGGCCGCGCGTGATCTGGGAACTGCGCGACCAGCGCTATGGACGCCGCTATTTCGCGAGCCTCGCGGGCGCGGAGCGCGGGCGTCAGCGGGTCGCGGCCCGGAACGCAGCGCTCGCTCCGACGCTGGTGCACGTCGCACGGGAAGAGGCGTCGGGCGCCATGACGCTCGAGGAACTGGCGGGCACCGATCCGCAGATGCTGCGGAACCTGCGCAACGCCCGCCGCGTCGCCGATTGCAAGGTGTCGGTCGTGATCCGCGGGCCGACGGGGGCGGGCAAAGAAGTCTTCGCGAAAGCCCTGCATCTCGCGAGCGACCGCGCCAAGCAGCCCTTCGTCGCCGTCAACTGTGCGTCGATCCCGGAGACGCTGATCGAGAGCGAGTTGTTCGGCTACTCGCCCGGCGCCTTCACGGGCGCGCGCCGCGAGGGCATGCGCGGTCGCATCGTGCAATCCTCGGGCGGCACGCTGTTTCTCGACGAGATCGGCGACATGCCGCTCGCGCTGCAAACGCGGCTGCTGCGCGTCCTGGAGGAACTTGAGGTCACGCCCTTGGGCTGCGAGACGGCGATCAAGGTCAATTTGCGGGTCATGTGCGCCTCGCATCGGAATCTGCGCGATATGATGGCGCGCGGCGAATTTCGCGAAGACCTGTTCTATCGCCTCAACGGGATCACGATGGATCTTCCGGCGCTAGCCGACCGCCAGGACATCGAAATACTGATCTGCAAGTGCATCGCGCGCGAGTCCGGCGGCAAAACTGCGGCATCGATCGAATCGATCGCGCTCGAGCGCTTGTTGGCCTACGACTGGCCCGGCAACATTCGCGAACTGCGCAATACCATTCGCACGGCGCTGGCAATTTGCGACGACCACGTCATCCGGCTCGCCGATCTGCCGGCGGAGATCCGCAATTCCGTGCCGTCCGACTCCCTGGGCGAGCGCGCCGCCGGCGCTCGCGGCAACGCCGACGCCAAATCGCGCCACGGTGGCGAGGGCGGCGACGGTCGAGAGGCCGCCGCACAGGTTTCCCTGGCGAGCGCGGAGCGCCAGGCGCTGCTGCTCGTGATCGAACAATACCGCTGGAACATGAGTCTCGTGGCCGAGCATTTCCACATCAGCCGCAATACCCTCTACCGCAAGGTCAAGCGCCACGGCATCCCGCTGCCGAACCGCTGAGCGTTCACCTCGCCGACGAATTCCATTAGGCTAGCCGGTTTTCCTGGCCCGCTTTCCCGGGCCGCTGTGGCATCGCAATCGGGAGGATCGGATGAAGTCATTGCTGCTCGCGGCCGTTGCGTTCGGGGGATCTTGCTGGCTCGCCGCTGCCGCGCCGGCGGCCGACGGCAGCGATTGGGACGCGGCGTCGGCAGCGCCATCGTCCGGCGGGTCGAATTCCTCCTTCAGTGCGAGCCTTGCCAAGCTCGACTGGACCAGGGGTCCGAAGCGTATCGATCTTTTCCACCGCGCCTCGCTCGAACTGAAGGCGGGCTACGTGTATCTCGAACCGTCCGAGACGCAAAAATTCATGACGCTCACGCATAACCTGTCGGACGACTCGAGCTATCTGCTCGCGCCGGAGGACATGCATTGGTTCGCACTCATCCATTTCAGCGATGACGGCTACGTCAAGGACGACGAAAAAATCGATGCGGACGCGATTCTCGCGTCAATCAAGAAGAATACCGAGGCCGCGAACGCGACCCGTCGGGAAAAGGGCTGGCAGGAGATGACCGTCGTCGGCTGGCAGACGCCCCCTTACTACGAGATGGATACGAAGCGCCTCGATTGGGCGGTCATAGGACGTGCCGGTAACGGCACGTCGGCGGTGAATTTCAATACCCGGATCCTCGGCCGAAATGGCGTGACCTCGGCCGTGCTCGTTGCCGATCCCAAGCAACTCGACGCCGCGATCGGCGAATTCCGCGATACGTTGAAGACTTTCGATTACTCGATCGGCCAGCGCTACGCTGAATACCGGCCCGGCGACAAGATCGCCAAGTACGGACTCGCGGCGCTCGTCACGGGCGGGGCCGCCGCAATTGCCGTCAAAACGGGACTCTGGAAGGTCATCGTTGGTTTCATCGCAGCGGGGTGGAAATTCATCGTCGCGGCCCTCGTTGCATTGTTCGGCGGGATCGGCAAGTTCTTCAAGCGCAAGACTCGTTGACATCATCCTACGAACTTGAGCTGATGGCGTTGGCGGTGCTGCTGTATGTCTACGATTGCGCCGTGCTGCTCTACGCCAATGAAGGCCTGTTGATCGGCGCCCCGGCATGGCCGCGCCGCAGACCCGCCGGCCGCGCGCATTGGCGCGCCGTCAGCCCGCGGGGACTCCTTCAACTCGGCGGTCGATTCCTATACCTGCAGAACCCGCTGATGCCGCAGCGACCCGCATTTCGCCTGAGTTGGGGTTTCGCGGCCGATACCGGACCGGCTTCCCACGATTTTTCGGGAGGGCCGTCCGGTTTGGCCAGTCTCACCGGTTTGGCCGAATCCTTGGCCGTCCTGACGCCGTTCGTGGCGACGGCTGCACTCGCGCTCTACGTGCTGCTGCCGCTCGGCCTGATCTCCCCGCTCGGGCTTGGCGCGCTCGTGCCGGCGCTCGTGCTGCTCTACGGATCGATTGCCGCCGCGTTGCGCTTGCTCTACCTCAGACGCGCCGCGCTCGCGCTCACGCGCGGTCAGTGCGCAGTGCTCGCCTTCGAATGCCTGGCCTGTCCTCCGTTCGGGGTCAACCTCGTGCGGCGCATCGCGCTCGCGAAGCGCTGCGCGGTTCGATTCCCGGATGCAGCCGTGCGCTTGCTCGAGCCGCCGCGGTGGCAGGCGCTCGAGCGCGAGCTCGAAGCCCAGCTCGGCGAAGAACTCGCCGCCCCGGACCTCGACGATGCCGATCGACGCGGGCTCGAAGCCCAGATCCGACGGCTGCGCGCCCTGGAATCGGGCACTCACGGACGGGAAGCTTGAGCGCGCTCAAACTGCTCGCGCGCGTCCCGTTCGCCGCGCTCTATGGACTCGCGGCACTCGTCGCGTGGCTCGCGTTCCACGTGTTCAAGCACCGCCGACATGTCATTCGGGCCCAGCTCGAGAAGGTCTTTCCGGAGTCGAGCCAACCGGAGCGCGATGCCATCCATCGCCAATTCCTGCACAACTACTGCCAGGTCATGGTCGAAATTCTGAAGATGGCGGCCTTGTCGCCGAAGGCCATGCGCGAGCACGTGCGCTGCGTTGATTTGACGCCGGCCCGGCAACTCCTGGACTCCGGCCGGTCGATTCTTTTCCTGACCTCGCACATGGGCAACTGGGAATGGCTGCTGCAGGGCATGACCCTGGAGTTGGGCCATCCGGTCGATGCCGCCTACAAGCCGATTCGCGACCCTCGCGGGGATCGGCTGCTCCTCGAATTGCGCTCCCGCTTCGGTGCCCGGCTCGTTCCCGCCAAGGACTTGCTGCCGGACCTGCTGAAGCGTCGCGGGGTCGTGCATGCGCTCGCCGTGAATGCCGATCAAACGCCCGCGCCCGAGGAACGCCACCTCTGGACGCGCTTTCTCGGCCTCGATACGGCGTTCTACATCGGCGCCGAGCAGATCGCCCGCGCCGTGCGCCTGCCGATATTCTACGTCGCCCTGCGCCGTGTGCGCCGCGGCTTCTACGAGGCGCATCTGACGCCGGTATGGGACGGGCGGGAGGCCACGCAACCGGGGGAGATCACGGAGCGCTACGCGCGCCTGTGCGAAGCCGAGGTGCTGCGCAGCCCCGCCGATTGGCTCTGGACGTACCGCCGCTGGCGCCATGCGAAGCCGTTGTACGGCGAGCCGTGACGGGCGCCGGCCGTCCGCGCCCTCAGGCTCCGACCGCCTGCGCCGCCACCGCGAGCTTGGCTTCCAGAAATTTGGCAAGATCCGCGATCGTCGGATGATCGAACAGTTCGGTCAGGTCGATGAGGCCGGGAAATTCCCGGTCGATGCTCTCGTGGATCTCGATGAGTTTGAGCGAGCTCGCGCCGATCTCGAACAGATTCGCGTTCACGTCGATGGTCTTGCCGGCGAGCACGGTCTCGCAGATTACCTGCAGCCGCGCCTCGAGCTGCGTGCCCGTGATCCGTTCGCCGGCCGCTCCCTGCTCGCGCAGCCGGGCGAGTTCGGCGAGTTCGGCGTCGAACTCGCCGTCGACGTAGGCGGCCTCGAGCAGGTGGCGCTGCACCTTGCCGCTGGTCGTTTTCGGGATGCGCTTGACGGGCACGACCTCGGCAACCTCGAGCCCCGTCAATTCGTTGATGAGTCGCGCAACCGCGCTCGCCGTCGGCACGAAGAGGGCCGTGTCGCCGCGATGCAGGACGAACACGACGAGGTCTTCGCCCTGGGCTCCGGGTTTGCGGATGCCGGCGGCGACGACTTTGCCGAGCTCGAGGCCCGGAGCGCGCTGTGCGATGTTCTCCAAATCGTAGGGATAATAATTCTGTCCGTTGACGAAGATGATCTCCTTGCTCCGTCCGGCGATGAACAGCGAGTTTTCGTGGATGAAGCCGAGATCGCCGGTATCGAGCCAGCCCTCGGCGTCGATCGCGAGCGCGGTCGCGGCGGGATCGCCGACGTAGCCGCGCGTGACGTTGGGTCCGCGGATCAGGAGGTGACCGACGTGTTCCGCGCAGAGCGGCTCACGCAGCGCGGTCGCGACGCGCACCTCGGTGTCGGGAACCGGCGTGCCGACCGAAACGAGTTCGAGCGCATCGCGCGGATCGGCCGGATTCAGTTCGACGAGGGCGCCCACCGCGAGCCTGCGCCGGTCGACGCGCAGCCAGGAGAGCTCGGTGCCGAGCTTCGGCAGCGAGACGGCGAGCGAGGCCTCGGCCAGTCCATAGACGGGTGCCATCGCCCCGCGCCGCAATCCCGTGTACGCGAGCTTGTCGAGGAACTCGATGCACAATTCCACCGAGATCGGCTCGGCGCCATTGTAGATGAGCCGCAGCGAGGACAAATCGACGCCGTCCAGTTTGCGCTCGCCCAAGACTTTGAGGAAATGCCGGTAGCCGAAATTCGGCGAGCAGGTGATCGTGGCGCGCTTCTTCGCGGCAATCTGCAGCCAGAGCAGCGGGCGCCGCACGAAGAGCTCCGTCGGCATGATGTTCACGTGCACGCGGTTCGCGAATTGCATCAGATAAAAACCGATCAAACCCATGTCGTGCGTGAGCGGCATCCACGAGAGGCTCACGTCGTCGTCTGAGAACCGATGCACGGCCGTCGCGCTCTTGGTGTTCGCGATCAGATTGCCGTGCGTCAGCACCACGCCCTTCGGCTCGCTCGTCGATCCGGACGAGAACTGAATGAACGCCGGATCGGAGGGCGAGGGCCGGTGCGGCCGACCGGACCGCGAAATGTCGGTCAGCGAGTCGACCAGGAACGCGCGGGATTTCAGCTGGGCGAACAAGGCCGACTCCCCGAGCGCGGCGGCGAGCGCCCCGAGGCGGTCGAGATTCTTGGTATCCGTGTAGAGCCAGGGGTCGCCAAGCTTGCGCGCGACGCGCAGCAGCTTGTGGCGATGATCGTCGCTGATGCCGACCGCGAGCGGCACGGGTACGATCCCGCCGCAGACAGCGGCCCAGAAGCCGTCGAGGAATTGCTCGTTGCTGCTCAGGAACACGATGATGGAATCGCCGCGTGCCGCGCCCCGCGCCTGCAGGTGATGGAGGATGCCGAGCGCGCGCGCATGCACGTCGGCAAAGCGCACGCGCCGTTCGGCGTTCTCGCCCTCGACGTAGGTGATCGCGCGATCGACGCCGCGATTGTTCTCGAGAATGTCGACCAGGGTTTCGTAGCTCATCGTTCTTCTACCGTCATCATCAGGGTGGTACGGGGCCGAAGGTTGATCTGCGCCTCGTGTAGGATGGGTTCGTCGCTCGCCCGGGCAAGCCGGAAACGGCGGCACATGGTCTGCAGGTGGACCAGCATCTCGAACACGGCGACGTTCTCGCCGATGCAATGGCGCGGACCCACCGAAAACGGGATGTAGGAGAAGCGGTGCCGTTCGACCGCATCGACGCCGGCGAAGCGCTCGGGCCGGAACGCCTCGGGCTCGTCCCAATAGGCAGGGTGCCGATGCAGTAAATACGGACATATGAACACGTCGGTGCGCGGCGCGATCGCGTAACCGCCGAGTTCGTCCGCCTCCAGATTGCGCCGCGTGAACAGCCACCCTGGGGGATAGAGCCGTAGCGACTCCTGCAGCACCTGGTGCGTGTAGTGCAGCGACTCGGCCGCCTCCAGCCCGAGCGGCCGCGCGCCCGGCGCCGCCGCGGCCTCCGCATGCAGGCGCTCGGCAACCAGCGGGTCGCGCGCCACGAGCAGCCAGGTCCAGGCGAGCGAGGAGGCCGTCGTCTCGTGTCCCGCGACGATCAGGGTCAGAACCTCGTCGACGAGTTCGCGGTCGCTCATCGCGGCGTCGGTCTCGCGATCGCGCGCGGCCATGAGCATCTGCAGGAAGTCGAAATGCTCTACGCCCTCACGCCGGCGCTGTTCGACGAGTTCGGCGACGAGTTTGCCGAGCGAGCGGAAGCGGAACGCGAATTTGAGGTCGCGATTGGACTCCTTGGCGACGACCTCGAAGGGATTCGCGCCCAGCTTGCGCTCGAGGCGCACGAGATCGGTGCCGAAGATGGAGCGCAACACGATCTCGAGCGTCAATTCGCTGGTCTCTTCGCCGACGTCGACGGGCTCCCCACGGGCGGCGTGCGCGGCCCAGCGCTCGGCGTAGCGGCCGTTGACCTCGCCGACGAGCGCGCTGAAACGATCGATGATGCGCCGGTGGAAGGCGGGCTGCATCATGCGCCGCTGGCGCCGCCAGAAGTCGCCCTCGCTCGTCATGATGCCGTTGCCGAGCAGGATCTTGACCCGATCCATGCCCTCGCCCTTGGTGTAATTGCGGTGGTTGGAGAGCAGCACGCGCTTGACATCGTCCGGATGGTGGATCACGTAGTTGAAGACCCCGCGTGCCGGCGCGAACACGCGGTAGGTGTCGCCATAGCGCGCAAAGTACTCGCGCATGCGCTCGAGCGACTCATCGCTGCCGCCTAGATCGTAGCCCTCGGTCGGGCCGGGGGGGATGGCCGTGGTCTGCATCCGCTCATTGTAACCGAGCGGCCGGGCGGGCCCCGCTATTGCGCCCCGGCGGCCGCTTCTCGACAATGCCGGGCGTGCAACAAAAACCCGATGGTGGTGGTCTTCGCAACACGATTTACGAGCAGCAAACGGCGTCGGGCCGGCGTCTGACGCGGGGTCGACTGTTCCTCTACCGCCTGCTGCTGCCGGTCGCCATGGGCCTGCTACGCCTCCTGTGGGGCTGGTGTCGCGTCAAGAGCGTGCTAGGCGCCGAGCATATTCCCGCCGTGCTCGCGCGGGCGCCCTCCTTCATTCCGGTCTACTGGCATCAGCACCAGTTGTTCTGCGTGCGTCATCTGCTCGGGGAACGCCGGGCAGGCGTCAAGCTCGGCTTTCTGATCAGTCCCTCGGTCGACGGCGAGATCGGCGCCATGTTGGTGCGGCGCTTGGGCGCGGTGGCGATCCGCGGATCATCCACGCACACGGGTGCCCGGGCGCTGCGTGATTACTACCAGGCGCTCAAGCTCGATGGGCTCTCTCCCGCGATCACGCCGGACGGGCCTCGCGGTCCGCCTTGGAAGTTCAAACCTGGCGCGGTACTTCTCGCCCAATTGTCGCAGCGGCCGATCGTCCCCATGGCCTATGCCGCGTCCCGCGCCTGGAAGGTGAAATGGGACCATTTCGTGATCCCGAAACCCTTCGCGCGCGTCGTGGTTGCCGTCGGTGAACCCGTCTACGTGCCGCGGGGTCTGGATGCGTCGGGACTGGAGCGTCACCAGATCGACATGGAGAACCGCCTGTTGGATCTTTACCAAAAAGCGAATTTCGCGCTAAGCGAAACCACTAAGCCGATCTAATCCAATCACTTGTAGTATCTATTTTACAATCGCTTACATTGATTACCTAAGAGTGTGTGCGAGACTTACAATGCAGGTCGCTAATGCCTTATGTTTAAGAACTGTGTGACACATTCGATTTCAGTGGGAAATTGAGTGGCAAACTCTTGAGCGATAACGTTAAATTTTCGTACTGGGGTTTCTGAACTGGCATGGCCATCGTACCGATCGAATCCCGGCGCCCCGACTTTGCGGCGTCGGATATTTTGGTCCCGTTGACATGGTCCAAACTGGGGCATGGCCAGCCGGGCGGCCTCGACGTCATTGCCGTCAAGATCGCGGTCGATTTCCAGTCCATGACGGCTGCCACGGCGGCGGCCTCGATCGCGACCAACCTGGAGTTGCTGCGCGAGTCCACGCGTGCCGACGCCGCTTTCCACATCGCTCTCGAACCGCAAACCGAAACGTTCACCGAGATCACGGTGGCGCGCAGTCTCCTCGCGACCGGTACACCGGAACAACTGCGCGGCCAGGCGACCGGCGTGCTGCCGTGGCTGCGCACGCGGCTCGCGCACCTGCGGGTCTCGGAGATGCGCGATACCGCCAACGTTCGCGCTGAACAGGCCGAAGACGGACAGGTCTGGTCCGAACTCGGGATCGGCTCCATCCTGCTGATCGGTTACTTCGTCGACGGCCGGCCCGCGGGGATTTTCGGCATTGCCGGCGCGCTTCCGCGCGATCAATGGGACGTTCAGCTGCATTTGCTCCTGAAACTCGTCGGCAGCAGCCTTGCCACCGGCCTCGAGCGGATCGCGATCCAGGCCCAGTTGCGCGATCTGGAGGAACGCAACGAACTTGCGCTCTACAGCGCCAACGACGGCCTCTGGGATTTCGACACCTTGAACAACCGCGTCTATCTGTCGCCGCGCTGGAAAGCCATGCTCGGCTACGAGGACGTGCCGACGCGCCAGGCGCCGGACTGGCGCAGCCTCGTGCATCCGGAGGACATGTCGCGCGTCCAGGCGGCGATCCGCGACCATGTCGCGGGCAAGACCAACCTGTTCGAAAGCCTGCATCGCATGCGCCATTCGAGCGGGGAATGGCGCTGGGTGATCAGCCGCGCCAAGGCGCGCGTCGACGACAAGGGTCGGCTCGTGCGCCTGGTCGGCGTGGAACTCGACATCACGGAACGCAAGCTCTACGAGGAGGCGCTGTTCCGCGAGAAGGAGAGCGCCCAGATCACCCTGCAGAGCATCGGCGACGGCGTGATCACGACCGACGAGAAGGGGGTCATCGACTACATCAATCCCGTCGCCGAGGCGCTGACCGGGTGGCGCCTCGAGGACACTCAGGGCAGGGCCATCGAAGAGGTGTTCCGCGCGTTCCACGAGGAGACCTGCGAGCCGCTCGAGAACCCGCTCGCAGTCTCGATCCGGCGCACGCGTTCCATCAAGTCCGTGCGGCCGATGCTGCTCATTCGCCGCGACGGCAACGAGATCTACGTCGAGAGCACGGCCTCGCCGATCCGCGACGGCAGCGGCGCGGTCTCCGGCGGGGTGCTCGTGTTCCACGACGTCAGCGAGGCGCGCGAGCTGAATCGGCGCCTCTCCTATCACGCCAGCCATGATGTGCTCACCGGCCTCGTGAACCGCCGCGAATTCGAGAGCCGCATGGAGCGTGCGCTGAAGAGCGCCAAGGCGAACGAAGGCGCCTATGCACTGTGCTGTCTGGACCTCGATCAGTTCAAGATCGTCAACGACACCTGCGGCCACAGTGCGGGCGACGCGCTGCTCGGCCAGGTCGGCGCTCTCCTGAAGTCCAAGGTGCGTTGGCGCGACACGCTCGCGCGTCTCGGCGGCGACGAGTTCGGCGTGCTGCTCGAAAGCTGCTCTCTCGAGGAGGCGCTGCGCACGGCCGAAACGCTGCGCGAGGCGGTCAGCAACTTCAAGTTCACATGGGAAGAGCGCACCTTCCGCCTGGGCGCGAGCATCGGCGTCGTGCCGGTTTCCGCGGACAACGAGGACGTCGCGGGCGTGCTTTCCGCCGCCGACAGCGCCTGCCAGGCCGCGAAACAAGCCGGCCGCAACCGCGTGCACAGCTTCGAGGAGAACGACATCGATCTCATGCGCCGCCGGCGCGAGATGCAGTGGGCCGCGCGCATCAACGCGGCCCTCGAGGAGAATCGCTTCGAGCTGTTCCGCCAGTCGATCCTGCCGCTGCGAGGCCAGGATACGGGCGCGCACTATGAGTTGCTCCTGCGCATGCGGGACGAGACCGGCAAGATCGTCTCGCCCGACAATTTCATGACGGCGGCCGAACACTACGGGATCACGCCGAACATCGACCGGTGGGTCATCGAGAACGCGTTCCGGTGGCTCGTCTCGGACGCCGACGAGCGCGAGCGTCTCGCGCTCTGTTCGATCAACTTATCCGGGCTGTCCCTGGGCGATGACAAGTTCCTGCCCTACGTGATCGATCAACTCGGCCGCAGCGGCCTTGACCCGACCAAGATCTGCTTCGAGATCACGGAAACCGCCGCCATCGCGAGTTTCTCGCAGGCGAACCGCTTCATCGGCGCGCTCAAGGATCAGGGCTGCAAGTTCGCGCTCGACGACTTCGGTTCGGGACTCTCGTCGTTCGGCTACCTCAAGCATTTCCCGGTCGATTTCCTGAAGATCGACGGCACCTTCGTCAAAGAGATATTGCACGACCCCATCGACCGCGAAATGGTCCGCTCGATCAACGAAATCGGACATTTGACCGGCAAGCAGACGATCGCCGAATTCGCCGAGAATGCCGACATCGTCAACATGCTGCGCACGCTCGGCGTCGACTATGCGCAAGGTTACGGAGTGTCGCAGCCGCAGCGCGTCCTGAAGGCAACGGGGCCGCTCTAGCAGAACTTTGCGTCGCGCTACGCGGCGTTCCACTCGAAACGCATCGACAGGTCCACGGCGCTCACGTGCTTCGTCATGGCGCCCACCGACACGAAGTCGACGCCGGTCGCCGCGATCGCCTGCACCGTGTCCAGGGAGACACCGCCGCTAGCCTCGAGCAGCAGGGGCTTGCCGGCCGAGCGGTTGATGGCGACGGCGGCCCGCAGGTCCGTCAAGGGGAAATTATCCAACAGCGCGACGTCGGCGCCGGCGGCAATCGCTTCCCGCAGTTCGGCCAGGGTTTCGACCTCGACCTCGATGCGCGGCGGATTCGGCAGGGCCTTTGCCCGGGCCACGGCGGCGGCGATCGAACCGGCGGCCATGATGTGGTTTTCCTTGATCAGGACGCCGTCGAACAGGCCGATGCGATGATTCTGGGCGCCGCCGACGCGCACCGCGTACTTCTGCGCCGTGCGCAGACCCGGCAGCGTCTTGCGGGTGTCGAGCACGCGGCAGCCCGTGCCCTCGACGAGGGCCGCGTAGCGATGCGCGGCCGTGGCTGTCGCCGACAATAACTGCAGGAAATTGAGCGCCGTGCGCTCCGCGGAGAGCAATGCCCGCGCAAATCCTGCGACCACGAACAGCAGTTGGTCGGCATGGGCTTGCTCGCCTTCCGCGACGTGCCAGTCGATCCGCACGCCGGGGTCCAGCGCGCGAAAACTCGCTTCGACATACGGCCGCCCGCAGAGGATCGCGGGTTCCCGCGTGATCACGCTCGCGCGCCCGCGTAAGTCCGCGGGAATCAGGGCGGCGGTCAGGTCACCGGCACCCAAGTCCTCGGCCAGCGCACGCTCGACTTGGGGCATCAGATCGTCGGGCACGGGAATGCTCATCCACGCTCCGGGAAGACCGGAGGCCGCCGGCATGCTGCGACGCACCGCCGCAGAACGGTCATCGGGTACTCAAAACCGTCGTCGCCGGCGCGGATGCCCCCCGCCGCTACGGTAGACTGCTGCCGACGCCTTCGCGCTCTTGGAATATTGATGTTCAATCCCCAAAATTATACGCGGCCCGCATCCGGCCCCACGTCGCCTTGCATCAATATTTGCAGCTTGGACGAACACGGGATCTGTCGCGGCTGCTATCGTACGATCCGGGAGATCACCGAGTGGTCCCGGCTGACTTCCGCCCAGCAATGGGCGATCATTGACAACCTGGCCCGGCGCGCGGTCGTGAAAGTGCTGCGCTGAGCCTCGAGTCCAGGGTGCAGCCCAAAATGCTTGAATACGGAGAATTGTAGTTATGAGCGCCATCGATCGAATCAAGACGCAGCTCGCCGCCGCCCCCGTGGTGCTGTACATGAAGGGTACGCCCGACTTTCCGCAGTGCGGGTTCTCTGCCCAGACTGCGGGCGCGCTGAAAGCCCTGAAGGCACAGTTCGCGCACGTGAATATCTTCGAGGATCCGGAAGTGCGCGAGGCCTTGAAGAGCTATTCGAACTGGCCCACCTTCCCCCAACTCTACGTCAATGGCGAACTCGTCGGCGGCTGCGACATCACGCTCGAAATGTACAAGAGCGGCGAGCTCAAGCAGTTGCTGGCCGAAGCGGGCGCCGTAGCGGCTTGAGTTTCCGCGGCGTTCGGATTCGGATGCCGCTCGCGCCGTTTCATGGCGCCGTCTCGGGCGGCTCCTCGATTTCGAGCGGGCCCATCGACGCGAGGCGCCGGCGGCTCGCATCGTAAACGCCCTGAAACTGGTTGCAGACCGTACAGAAGAGGTCCGCCGTGCGCTCGGCATCATAGGCCGCCGAGTGCGCCGACGACGAATCCCACTCGAGGCCCGCCGCAAGCGTCGCGCGCATGAGAACCGTCTGACCGAAGGCGACGCCCCCGAGCGTCGCGGTGTCGAAACTCGAAAACGGATGAAAGGGATTGCGTTTGATCTGCGTGCGGGTCACGGCCGCATTCAAGAAGTTCAGGTCGAAGAACGCATTGTGGCCGACGAGCACGGCGCGCGTGCAGTCGGCGAGACGCACGGCATTGCGCACTTCGCGAAAGATCCTCTGCAGCGCGTCCTCCTCCGAGATCGCGGGCCTGAGCGGATGGTGCGGGTCGATACCGTTGACCGCCAGCGAGGCGGGCTCCATGTTCGCGCCGGGAAAGGGCGCGACGTGAAAGCGGTGGGTATCGCCGCGCGTGAGCGTTCCGTCGCTGCGCATCTCGATGAGCACGGCCGCGATTTCGAGCAGCGCATCAGTCTGCGAGTTGAACCCGCCGGTCTCGACGTCGACGACGACGGGTAGAAAGCCGCGAAAGCGGGTCGCGAACGTGATGGGGGGCAATTGGGTCAAGGGCGCACCGCGTCGCCGTCCGAGGCGCCGTCGGCCAATCGCCATGCGACCGCCTCGCCCGCGCGATAGGGAACGAGGGCGCCGTCACCGAAGGGGTAGGACATAGGGGGTACCCAGGCTTCCTTGATCAAAGTGATACTGTCGCCATTGCGCGGCAGTCCATAAAAATCGGCGCCGAAGTGGCTCGCGAAGCCCTCGAGGCGCTCGAGGCGCGACGCCGACTCGAACACTTCGGCATACAGTTCGATTCCCGCGTGCGCCGTGAACATTCCCGCGCACCCGCAGGCGTTTTCCTTCGTCGCACGCTCGTGCGGTGCGCTGTCGGTGCCCAGGAAAAAGCGGGGATCGCCGCTGGTCGCCGCGTCGACGAGCGCACGGCGGTCCACTTCGCGCTTCAAGATCGGCAGACAATAGTAATGCGGCCGCACGCCGCCCGCGAATATGGCGTTGCGGTTGTGCAGCAAATGTTGTGGCGTAATGGTCGCCGCGACCCCCGGACGGGCGGTCCGGACGAACTCGACGGCCGCTGCGGTCGTGATGTGTTCGAACACCACTTTGAGCGTCGCAAAGCGCTCGACCAGAGGCGCGAGCACCTCCCGCTGGAAATGGGTCTCGCGGTCGAACACGTCGATGTCGCTGCCCGGTGTCTCGCCGTGTACGAGCAGGGGTAGGCCGAGCCGCTGCATGCGGGCGAGCACGGCCTCGACGCGGCGAATGTCGGTGACGCCGGCCGCCGAGTGCGTCGTCGCGCCGGCAGGATAGAGTTTCACGCCGAACACGAAGCCGGAGTCGCGGGCGCGATCGATCTCTTCGGGCGCCGTCGCGTCCGTGAGGTAGAGCGTCAAGAGCGGCTCGAAACGCCGCCCCGCCGGCAACGCCGCGAGGATGCGTTCCCGATAGGCGTGCGCGAGTGCCACCGTCGTGACCGCCGGCTTGAGGTTCGGCATGACGATCGCGCGCGCAAAGCGCGCCGCGGTGAAACCGACGACGGCCTCGAGCGCCGCGCCGTCGCGCAGGTGCACATGCCAATCGTCGGGCCGCGCGAGGATGAGCGTGTTCACGACCGCCGCTCCTCGGCCGGCCAGCCGCGCGCGATGAGATCCACCGTGTAGCGCACACCGAAGCCCGTGATGTCGGTGCCGATGTGCGCGAGGCCGCCCGAGCGCGTGCCGGCCGCGAGATCGAGGTGCAGCCAGGGGATCGCGGCGGGCACGAAGCGATTCAGAAACCGCGCGGCGAGAATGTGATCGCCCTTGCCGTCGACGGCGCACTGCAGAACGTCGGCGCTCGTGCTCTCGAGGTCCGTGTCGAAATCCGCGTCCATCGGAAAGCACCAGACTCGTTCGCCGCTCGCGGCGCCGGCCGCTTCGATCACGTCACGACCCGCCGGACGATTCGTGAACGCGCCGCTAAAGCGTTCCGTCAACGCATAGACGCAGGCCCCGGTCAGCGTCGCGTAGTCGATGATCGCGCGCGGGCGGCGAGTCGCGGCGAGTGCGAGCGTATCGGCGAGGACCAGCCGGCCTTCGGCGTCGGTGTGGATGATCTGGATCGTCGTGCCGTTGTAGGCGCGCACGATATCCTGCGGAATGTAGGCGGTCGGGCCGATGCGGTTCTCGGTGATCGCGAGCCAACAGTCGATGGCGAGCGGCGAGCGCAACGTCCGCAAGGCATAGAGGCTGCCGACCGCCACCGCGCTGCCCTCCATGTCGGTGTGCATGTCGAGCATGCTCTTGTGCGGCTTGAGATTCGTGCCTCCGGTGTCGAAGCAGATCCCCTTGCCGACGAGCGCGAGGTCGGGGCCGCGCGCAGACCCGCGGCGCGCGGGGCCGCGGCGCGGGCCCGCGCGGGCCGGTTCGTAGCCAAGCCGCACGATGCCCGCGTCGCGCGTCGCATTGCCGCGCGACACCGCGAGAAACGCGCCCGCACCCATGCGGCCGAGTTCCGCCTCCCCGTAGAACCGAAACGAGAGGCCGAGCTCACGCGCAAACTTCCGCAGCAGGCGCACATAGCCCGCCGCGTCGAGCAGGTTCGGCGGCAGCGCCGTGAGCCAGCGGGCGAGGTTGTTGCCGGCAGCGGTGGCGAGCGCGGTTGCGAGTCGTTCGGAGGAGATGAAGGCGCTGCCCGCGCGTCCCACGGCGAGATGGACTTCGCCGAGGCGTGTCGCGGGCTTCGGCTTGCTCTTGAAGCTCTCGAGCGGGAAGGCAGCGGCCAGGACGGCCGCGAGGAGCGCGAGCAGGGCGCCGGCGGCCGCCTCGGTCTCGCCGCCGTGGCTCCACAGCAGCAGCGACCCGGGCTCAGACTGCAACGCGGCGCGCGCGAGCTTGCCGGCGAGTTGCAGCCGCTCGAAGCTCGAGGATTCGGCCGCGATGAATGCAACCACGAGCGTGGTCTCGGCACGCGTCCCGACACGCAATTCGAAGAAGTCGCCGGCATTACGGGGCTTGCGCGCGAAGATGCTTTGAATCAGCGCGCCGTGCGGCATCGCGCGCCAATCGGCGGCGTTCGGGCGTACCGGCAGGAGCAGAATCGAGCTTGCATGCCGGCGCAATCTCGATGCGCTCACGGTCGCTCGAAATGCGTGCACGGGCGTCGACAATGAGTCCAAATTCAAGCGGACCGGTGGCAGACGAATCGGCATTGTCCTTGGAAACCGCGGGAGGGCCTGAAGGCTTGACCCTAAAAAACCAAACCGTGAAGATACGCCGGCATAAAAACGGGCTGGCGGTTCGAGCATCGGCGATGTAACGTGCCCGCCATCTTATCAGGACATCCATGGATCTGCATGCGGACATCCGCCGCTGCGAAGGCTAGCTATGACACAACATTCGCCGTTCGAAGACATCGATCCCGTCGAGACCCAGGAGTGGCTCGAATCGATCGATTCGGTGATGCGGGCCCAGGGTCCCGAGCGCGCCCATTTCCTGCTCGAAAAGCTCGTCGATTTCACGCGCCGGTCGGGCGCTTATCTGCCGTTCAAGCCGAATACCGCCTACCTCAATACCATCTCGAAGGCCCAGGAGCCGGATTATCCCGGGGACCGCAGCCTGGAGCGGCGCAACGAGGCCTACATCCGCTGGAACGCGATGGCGATGGTCGTGCAGGCGAATCGCGAGAATTCCGAGTACGGCGGCCACATTGCGACCTACGCATCGGCGGCGACCCTCTATGAGGTCGGCTTCAATCACTTCTGGCGCGCGAAGAGCGCGGCGCACCCCGGCGACATGATCTACATGCAGGGACACTCGAGCCCCGGCATCTATGCGCGCGCTTATCTCGAGGGCCGCCTCGACGAGCATCAACTGCTGCGCTTCCGCCGGGAGGTCGGCGGTGGCGGACTGTCCTCGTATCCGCATCCCTGGCTCATGCCGGATTTCTGGCAGTTCCCGACGGTGTCCATGGGTCTCGGACCCATGAATGCCATCTTCCAGGCGCGTTTTGTGCGCTACCTCGAACATCGCGGCATCGTGCCGGCGTCGGATCGCAAGGTGTGGGCCTTCCTCGGCGACGGCGAAATGGACGAGCCCGAGTCGATGGGCGCGCTCACGATGCCGGTGCGCGAGAAACTCGACAACCTCATCTTCGTGATCAATTGCAATCTGCAGCGCCTCGACGGACCGGTGCGCGGCAACGGCAAGATCATCCAGGAACTCGAGGCCGCCTTCCTGGGCGCCGGGTGGAACGTCATCAAGGTGCTGTGGGGTTCGCGCTGGGATCCGCTGCTCGCGCGCGATCAGAAGGGCCTGCTCAAGCGTCTCATGGAGGAGTGCGTCGACGGCGAGTATCAGAACTTCAAGTCGAAGGGCGGTGCGTACACGCGCGAGCATTTCTTCGGCAAGTATCCTGAGCTCAAGGAGATGGTCGCCAACATGTCGGACGAGGACATCTGGCGCCTGAACCGCGGCGGCCACGATCCGCAGAAGGTGTTTGCCGCCTACGCTGCGGCGGTCGCCAACAAGGGCTCGCCGACCGTGATACTCGCGAAGACCGTCAAGGGCTTCGGTCTCGGCAAGGCCGGTGAAGGGCACAATTCCGCCCACCAACAGAAGAAGCTCGGCGACGAATCGCTGCGGGATTTTCGCGATCGTTTCAACATCCAGATTTCCGACGAGGAAATCGAACGCCTGTCGTTTCGCAAGCCGGCCGACGACAGCGAGGAGATGCGCTACCTCAAGAGCCGCCGCACATCGCTCGGCGGCTATCTGCCGGCGCGTTCGACGATCGCGCCGCCCCTGATCGTGCCGCCGCTCGAGGCCTTCAGCGCACTGCTGGAGGGAACCGGCGAGCGCGAGATCTCCACCACGATGGCGCTCGTGCGCATCCTGACGACGCTCGTGAAGGACAAGAACATCGGCAAGCACATCGTGCCGATCGTGCCCGACGAGGCGCGCACCTTCGGGATGGAAGGCATGTTCCGCCAGATCGGGATCTACTCGTCGGTCGGTCAGCTCTACACGCCCCAGGACGCGGATCAGCTCATGTTCTACCGCGAGGACAAACAGGGTCAGATCCTCGAGGAAGGCATCAATGAGGCCGGTTCCCTGTGTTCCTGGCTCGCCGCCGCGACCGCATACTCGAACCACGGCGTGAGCATGGTGCCCTTCTTTATCTATTACTCCATGTTCGGTTTCCAGCGCGTCGGGGATTTCATCTGGGCCGCCGGAGACAGCCGCGCGCGCGGATTTCTGATCGGTGGAACCGCGGGCCGCACGACGCTCGCCGGCGAGGGACTGCAGCATCAGGACGGCCACAGCCAGTTGCTCGCGACGACGGTGCCGAACTGCGTCGCCTATGATCCCGCCTATGCCTACGAGCTCGCGGTGATCGTGCAGGATGGGCTGCGCCGCATGGTCCAGGATCAAGAGAGCGTGTTCTATTACATCACGTGCATGAACGAGAACTACGCGCATCCCGCGATGCCCACGGGCGTCGCGCGGGGCATACTCGCCGGCATGTATCTGCTCAAGATCGGCGGCCGCGGCAAGGTGCGCGTTACGCTGTTCGGCTCGGGCACGATCCTTCGCGAGGTTCTGGCGGCGGGTGAAATTCTCGAGCGCAACTACGGCATCCCCGCGGACGTCTATTCGGTGACGAGCTTCAGCGAATTGCGCAAGAACGCCCTCGAGGCCGAGCGCTGGAATCTGCTGCACCCCGGCGAGCCGCCGCGGCAGAACTACATCCAGCAGGCTTTGAGCGATCGCGATGGTCCCTTCGTCGCCGCGACCGACTACATGAAGACCGTCGCCGACCAGATCCGCCAATGGGTGCCGGGCCGGTACGCCGTGCTCGGCACGGACGGATACGGCCGCAGCGATTCGCGCGCCGAACTGCGCCGCTTCTTCGAGGTCGATCGCCATTACGTCGTGGTGGCCGCGCTCGGTGCGCTTGCAAAGGACGACAAGATCGATCGGCAAACGGTCGTCCATGCGATGACGAGTTTCGGCATCGATCCCGACAAGCCGAATCCCTTGTCCGTCTAGGTTCGCCCATGCCATCACCCATCGAAGTGCTCGTGCCCGACATCGGCGGTTTCGCCGACGTCAACGTCATCGACGTCCTGGTGCAAGACGGTCAGCAAATCGAGAAAGAGACGCCGCTGATCACCATCGAAACGGAAAAGGCCGCGATGGACGTGCCGGCGCCGGCGGCCGGCCGCATCAAACAGGTCAAACTCAAACGCGGCGACAAGGTCTCAGAAGGCTCGTTGATCCTTCTATTGGAAGCGGCCGGGGCAGAACCCGCCGCCGGCGCCGCACCGGCGCAACCGCTTGCTGCCGCCCCTCCGGCTGCCGCGCCTCCTGCCACGGCGACGATCGTCCGGGCTCAGTCTGAATCCGCGCCGCTCGCCGGAGCCGTCATCGACGAGGCAGGCTTTTCCCGGGCTTTTGCGAGCCCGTCGATTCGCAAGTTCGCCCGCGAACTCGGTGTCGATCTCGGCAAGGTGACCGGCTCGGGCCCCAAGGGCCGGATTACGGTCGACGACGTCAAGGCCTACGTCAAGCGCCTGCTGACCGCACCACCGGCGGCGGTCTCGGCGCTGCCGAAGGTTCCGGAGGTCGACTTCGCCAAATTCGGTCCCACCGAAACCAAACCGCTCTCGCGCATTCAGCGCATCTCGGGCGCACGCCTGCAGGCGAGCTGGATCAACCTGCCGCACGTCACTCAGCACGAGGACGCCGACATCACGGCGCTCGAAGCGGCGCGTACCGCGCTCAAGGACAAGGCGAGTCAAGAAGGCGTGCGGCTCACGCCGCTCGCCTATATCGTCAGGGCCTGCGTGCTCGCACTCAAGGAATTCCCGGCGTTCAACGCATCGCTCGACGCGAGCGGCGAGAATCTCGTCTACAAGAAGTACTACCACATCGGTTTCGCGGCGGATACGCCCAACGGGCTCGTGGTCCCCGTGATCCGCGATGCGGATCGCGCCAGCCTGTTCGAGATCGCGCGCAGCCTTGCGGCGCTCTCCGAGAAGGCGCGCGCCGGCAAACTCACGGCGGCGGAAATGCAGGGCGGCACGTTCACGATTTCGAGTCTGGGCGGCATCGGGGGCACCTCGTTCACGCCGATCATCAACGCGCCTGAGGTCGCGATATTGGGCGTCTCCAAGTCCAGCCAGAAACCCGTCTTCGAAAAGGGCGGCTTCGTCCCGCGCCTCATGCTGCCGCTGTCGCTGTCCTACGATCATCGCGTCATCGACGGCGCCGCGGCCGCGCGCTTCATCGTGTACCTGGCGGCCGTACTCGGCGATCCGGCGGCCCTGCGATGAGTCGCATCGAAGTTCGCATTCCCGATCTCGGCGATGCGAAGGACGTGAGTGTGCTCGAGGTGCTGGCCGCACCCGGGGCGAAAATCGCCGCCGACGAGCCGCTGCTGACGCTCGAGACCGAAAAAGCCAGCATGGACGTGCCTTCGCCGGTCGCCGGCACGCTGACCGCGATCCAAGTCAAGAAGGGCGATATCGTCACGACCGGCACGGTGATCGCGATCGTCGAGACGACCGCGGAGGACGCGTCGGTCGCGCCTGCGCTCGAGCCGACGGGCGCAGCCGCTACGCCGACGGTCGCCGCGCCTTCCGCGCAGCCCACCCCGCCCGCTCCACCCGCGCAGCAGGCGCCGCCAGGCCCGGCCGCCGCGCCCGCGCAGGCCGCCCCGCGCACGTCCGCGCCAGAAACCGCAAAAACGGCCGCGCCCACTGCGTCCGCTGCCCCGCCCTCGACCGTGCCCGCCGGCGCCCACGATCTCGTGGTGCTTGGTGCGGGCCCCGCCGGCTATACGGCCGCGTTCCGCGCCGCCGATCTCGGTATGAAGGTGACGCTGATCGAGCGGTGGCCGATGCTCGGCGGCGTGTGTCTGAACGTCGGGTGCATTCCGTCGAAAGCCTTGCTGCATGCGGCGAAGGTCATCGAGGAGGCGGAGTCGATGGCCGACTACGGCATCACCTTCGGGCCCCCCCGCGTCGACCGCACGGCCCTGCGGGCTTGGAAGAACAAGGTCGTCGGGCGGCTCACGAACGGGCTCACGGCGCTCGCGAAACAGCGCAAGGTCGACATCGTGCACGGCGATGCGCGCTTCATCGGGCCGCATTCGATCGAGATCTCGAGCGCCGACGGCAAGCGCCGCATCGATTTCAAGCAATGCATCATCGCCGCCGGCTCCGAATCCGTGCGCTTGCCGGGACTGCCCGACGATCCGCGCGTCATCGACTCGACCGGTGCTCTCGAACTGCCGCTCGACTGCAATCGGCTGCTCGTGATCGGCGGCGGCATCATCGGTCTCGAAATGGCGTGTGTCTACGACGCCTTGGGCGCCCGCGTCACCGTCGTCGAGTTGAGCGACACGCTGATGCCGGGCGCCGACAAGGATCTCGTACGTCCGCTGCAAAAGCGCATCGAAAAGCGCTACGAACGCATCATGCTGGGTACGAAGGTCAAATTGCTCGAGCCCCACGAGAGCGGCCTGCGCGCGACCTTCGAGGGTCTGAACGCGCGGGCTCCGCAGGATTTCGACCGTGTGCTCGTCGCCGTCGGTCGCAGCGCGAACGGCAATGCGGTCGCCGCGTCTGCGGCGGGGGTCCTGGTCGATTCGCGCGGCATCATCCCCGTGGACAAGCAGCAGCGCACCAACCTGCCCCATATTTTCGCGGTCGGCGACGTCGCCGGCGCACCGATGCTCGCGCACAAGGCAACCCACGAAGCGAAGGTCGCGGCGGAGGTCGCTGCGGGTCACAAGTCCTCGTTCGACGCGCGCTGCATTCCCTCCGTCGCCTATACCGATCCCGAGATCGCATGGACCGGAGTGACCGAGACCGAGGCCAAAGCGCGCGGCTTGGAATTTGGGAAGGGCATGTTTCCGTGGGTCGCGAGCGGCCGTTCGCTCGCGATCAACCGGGACGAGGGCTTTACCAAGATTCTGTTCGACAAGGCGACGAGTCGCGTCATCGGTGCCGGCATCGTCGGCACCAACGCCGGCGAGTTGATCTCTGAAATGTGCCTCGCGATCGAAATGGGCGCCGACGCGTCCGACATCGGCTTGACCGTGCACCCGCATCCGACCCTGTCCGAAACCGTTGCCATGGCCTCGGAGGCCTTCGAGGGCACGCTCACCGATCTATACCTGCCCAAGCGCTGATCAGGGCCCGGCGAGGCAGGTCTTGATGAAGGCCGTCTTCGCTGCGCCGACGAGTTTCTTGTCCTTCGCCTGCTTGAGGCAGATCGTGCGCTTCGCGTGACGCGCGGCCGCGTCCGAAGCGGGCGCACCGGCTGCGGCCGGCGCCACGCCCTCGGGAGCGGCGGGGACACCCGCCGTGCTGGCGCCGGCGAGCGGCGCCAGCAGCATCGAACAGGCAATCGGGCTCGCCATGGCAGCGGTTGACAAACGCATCCTCGGATCCTCTGCGAAGAGTCCTGACGGCTCACCGTCACCGGCACGGA
>Ga0302320_10007946_pt1 | contig 23234 bp, 19 predicted proteins | sample Bog_T0_3_FD_202130 | JGI IMG/M metagenome (GOLD analysis project Ga0302320, IMG submission 202130) | Peat permafrost microbial communities from Stordalen Mire near Abisko, Sweden - Bog_T0_3 | ecosystem: Environmental > Terrestrial > Soil > Wetlands > Peat | place: Sweden: Abisko, Stordalen Mire... | reverse complement strand
TGGCGGCGACGATTCACGTTCCTGCGAATGCGGGGCAAGCCATCGAGATGCTGACCCGCGCGTTGCAGGCAGGTTTCATGCCGCCTGAGGTGACCACGACGCTTCCTACCTCAATCCCCGAAATTGGAGCACTGGGGGCGTGGCAGGCGGAGAAAAAGCGCATTTTGTCCGCCGGAGCCGGTTTGTAGTTCCTTCTTCATCGCTCTTTCGAGCGTGCCTGCGTTACACTCGCCTTACTGCATGTCCGACCTGAATTTCCTCTCTGCAACCGCGATGGCCGAACAGATTCGGCTGCGCCAAATTTCTCCCGTCGAACTGGTGGATGCGCATTTCGCGCGGATTGAGCGTGTGAATCCGAAGCTGAACGCCTTTGTTCACGTCGCTGCGGAATCGGCGCGGGCGGAGGCCTGGGCGGCGGAGCAAGCGGTCTCCACTGGCGATTCTGTCGGACCATTGCATGGCGTTCCGATTTCGATTAAGAGTTCGATCGAAGTGACCGGCATGCCGTTCGAAGCGGGGAGCAAACTGAGGGCGGGAGTGCGCGGCAAAGAAGACGCCGTGCTGGTTTCCAGATTGAGGAAGGCGGGAGCGATTGTTCTGGGAGTGACCAACACACCCGAGCTGCTCATGGCGTGGGAGTCCGACAATCTGCTTTATGGACGCACCAACAATCCCTGGGATTTGTCGCGTACTGCGGGCGGGTCGAGTGGTGGTGAAGCGGCGGCGATCGCGTCCGGTTGCTCGGCGGCCGGGGTGGGTAGCGACGGCGGAGGATCGATCCGCGAGCCAGCACATTTCTGCGGCATCTGCGGACTGAAACCTACGCCGGGAAGAATTCCGACGACGGGGCATTATCCGGTCTCGGCTGGGCCTTTTGCACTGCTCGGCGTAGTGGGACCGATGGCTCGTAATGTCGGCGATCTCAAATTGTTGTTTGAAGTAGTGCAGGGACCAGACGACGGCGATGCGCAATCTGCGCCGGTTTCGCTGCGATGGCCTGGCGCGGAAGCTCTCAGGAAGATTCGCGTTGGATATTTTGAGGACGACGGGCGGACTCCAGTCACACCCGAAACGCGGGCGGCAGTACGAACGGCAGCGGAAGGCTTGCGCCGCGCGGGATTCACGGTCGAACCATTTCGTCCCCAAGGCCTGGAATCCGCGCGCAAGTTGTGGTGGCAGTTCTTTGGCGTCGCGGGCGGGATGATGCTGGGGTCGATGCTCGCGGGTCACGAGCCTGACACCAGCCCCATTCTGCTGCAATTCCTGGAGCGGGTAAAGCAGGAGCCTGTACACACCGGCGAAAGCCTGCTCAACGCCTGGATTCAACGCGACCTGCTGCGCACAGAAATCCTGAAAGAGATGCGCGAGTATCCCATTCTGCTTTGCCCGGTTGCGGCAATTCCTGCGTTCAAGCATGGGGAACGAAGCTGGCAAGTTGAGGGCAAAACCGTCGAATATCTCGACGCCTGGAGTTACTGCGAGTGGTTCAATCTTCTGGGCAACCCGGCGGCGGTTGTGCCGGCAGGCAAGTCGCCCGAGGGTTTACCGATCGGGGTGCAAATTGTGGGGCGACCTTGGGAAGAGGAAATGGTCCTATCGATAGCGGAAGTGGTGGAAAAAGAAGCTGGAGAGGTTGGCGCATCCCTCAAACCACTTAGCTCCTAACCTTTATCCACTATTGCAATTGTGCCTCTATCTTTATAGCCTTGGTGGTTCTGCATGGAGGCAACCCACGCAACGTCGAAGCCGCTAGGCCGGACTCTGCTTTGGCTCATTGCGTTTTTGTCTGTCTCCGCGGCTTATCTTTATACTTTTCCGCAGGCTAATGTCTTTTACGCTGGCATCGTTCTATGTCACGCATTTGCCGGAGTTGCGGCATCGATCATCCTCTTAGTTCTTCTCATTCCACTGCTCCGAGAAGGTACGGCGTTTACGCGTGTGGGGTGGCTGCTTGCCTTGGGCGGCGCAGTTCTCGGCTGCATCCTTATTAAGACAGGGACGGCAAGAACTGAGTGGAATTGGCTGTATCTGCACATCTCGCTTTGTCTTGCCGGAGTCGGATTGCTGTTTGCCGAATGGCTCGGCAAACGTGGCTGGCTTTCGCTGGGGTTCGGCAGTTCGCTGATTCGGGTTGTCGTCATCCTTATTGCGTTAACTGGGTTGGGTGCTGGGGCGCGCTATCTGCGTGTTAGCCGCTGGCAGAATCAATCGAAGATTATGAACCCGGAAATGCCGCCCTTGAATATGAACGGGGAGGGCGATGGTCCATCAGGGCCGTTCTTTCCTAGCTCGGCACAAGTCTATGGCGGACAGAAGATTCCCAGCAGTTATTTCATGGAGTCCGATTCCTGCCAGCGCTGCCATCAGGATATTTACAAACAGTGGTCAGGATCGGTTCATCATTTTTCTTCGTTCAACAATCAGTGGTATCGCAAGTCGATCGAATACATGCAGGATGTGGGCGGCACCAAGCCGTCGAAATGGTGCGGCGGCTGTCATGATCCGGCGGTGCTTTACAGCGGCTTGATGGACACGCCTATCAAGCAGATCGTGCATACACCGCAGGCCCAGGCAGGTTTGGGCTGCATGATGTGCCACTCCGTTGCCAAGGTGAAGAGCACGATGGGCCAGGCGGACTTTTACCTCGAGTATCCCAAGCTGCACGAGCTGGCCGCCAGCAAGAATCCAATTGTGCGGACGCTGCATGATTTCCTGATCCGGCTAAACCCGGAGCCGCATCGGCGAGTCTTTTTGAAACCCTTCATGCGGGAGCAGACGGCGGAGTTTTGCTCCACCTGCCACAAAGTGCATCTGGACCAGCCAGTCAATCATTACCGCTGGATACGCGGATTCAACGAATATGACAACTGGCAGGCGAGCGGCGTGTCCGGGCAAGGTGCGCGGTCGTTTTATTATCCGGCGAAGTCGGCGCAGTGCGCGGATTGTCACATGCCGATAACACGCTCGGAAGATTCGGGGAACATAAACGGATTCGTACACTCACATCGTTTTCCGGGAGCGAACACAGCGATTCCGACGGCGAACGAAGATGAAGAACAGTTGAAGGCGACGGAAGACTTCTTGAAGGATAAGAATGTCAGCGTGGATATTTTTGCGCTTTCGACGGCCGCGCCGGAGAGTAAGATCGGGCTATCGAGCCAGAACGATTTGGCGACGACGTTTGCCGTGGGCGAAGAGTCGGAGATGAAGGCGGTGCCGGCTGAAGGTGAGGAAAGCGGCAATGCTGTCCCCGTCGAAGCCGTGAGTGCTCCGCTGAATCGGATGCAGGCAGCGGTTCGTCGAGGCGATTCGGCGCGAGTGGATGTTGTCGTACGTACCAAGAAGGTCGGACATTTCTTCCCCGGCGGCACCGTGGATGCCTACGACACGTGGCTCGAATTGAAGGCTGTCGACGATAAGGGCCAGACAATTTTCTGGAGCGGCATGGTCGAAGATGGCGGCAAAGGCCCCGTCGAAAAGGGCGCTCACTTTTATCGCTCGTTGCAGATCGATGCGCATGGCAATCCCATCAATAAGCGCAATGCGTGGGCGACGCGGGCCGTGGTCTACGTACATCTCATCCCGCCGGGTGCAGCGGACACGGTACATTTCCGCTTAAAGATTCCGGAGAAGACGGGAAATAAGATTACGCTGCATGCGCGCCTGCTATATCGCAAATTCGCCTGGTGGAATACGCAGTTTTCATTTGCAGGAGAGCCGGAACATGGTCAGCCTGACTCAATGGCTGGAGATCCGCACGAAGGATTGGCGGTCACACGCGATTACGATGATCGCGCTTTCGCTTTCACCGCGCCGTTGAAAGGCGTTTCGGCGAAACAAGAAGAGATTCCGGATGTCCCAATCGTTGCGGTCGCGGAGAATGAGGTGACTCTGAACGTTCTGCCTCGCGGCGCCCCTTTGCCGCAGCCGAAACAGGTCTTGCAAGCGACCGATTGGCAGCGTTGGAATGACTACGGCATTGGATTATTTCTCCAGAGCGATTTGAAATCAGCGGCTGCCTCGTTTCAGGAAGTCACTTTGATCGATCCGAACAATCCCGATGGATGGGTGAATCTTGGTCGCTGCGCGGTGCAGGAAGGCGACATGACGCGCGCCCGAACCGTCCTGGAGAAAGCGCTGGCGTTGGCTCCCGACCTCGCTCGTGCGAATTATTTTTATGCGCGAGTGCTGCGAAGCGACGGCAAGTACGATGACGCGGCGGCGCATTTACGAGAAGTGCTCAAGCAATATCCGCGAGACCGCGTGGCGCTGAACGATCTGGGACGCATTCTGTTTCTGCAACGCAAATACTCGGAAGCGGTCACGACGTTGCAGGAGGTGCTGGCCATCGATCCCGAGGACTTGCAGGCACACTACGATCTTATGCTGAGCTATCGCGGACTGGGCAATAACACGCAGGCGCATGAACATGAGTTGCGATATTTGCGCTTCAAGGCGGATGAATCGGCACAGGCGATTACTGGCCCTTATCGTCAGACGCATCCTGAAGACAACAATGAGCGGCAACTGATTCACGAACATGTTTCGGTGCCGTTACCTGTGATGGAGGCTGGCAAAGTGATCAAACGAACTGCGAATGCGAAAACCGTTGTGCCGATGGGGCGCGTGGGTGGCGCGCAATGAAACTGCGAATCGCACTTCTCCTCAGCGTCCTGAGTCTGCCTCTCGCCGCTCAAACCGTGACCTTCCGCGACATCACGGCGCAGGCTGGAATTCATTTCACTCACACCAACGGCGCTTTCGGAAAAAAATATCTGCCTGAGACCATGGGGCCGGGTTGCGCCTTCATCGACTACGACAATGACGGCTGGCCGGACATTCTGCTGATCAATGGGACGAATTGGCCGGGCAGGCCCAGCGCAGCGTCTACGATGAAGCTCTACCACAACAATCACGACGGCACGTTTACCGACGTTACCGCGAAGGCTGGACTCGCGATTCCCATGTTTGGCATGGGCGTGGCGGTGGGTGATTACGATAACGATGGCTTCGACGATTTCTTCGTTACCACTCTGGGTCAGAGTCATCTTTTTCATAACAACGGCAACGGTACGTTCAGCGATGTGACGCAAACGGCCGGCATGTCCGGGGTCAGCGAGTTTTCGACCAGTGCGGCGTGGGTGGATTACGATCGCGACGGCAAACTCGATCTGGTAGTCGGAAATTATGTGCAGTGGTCGCAGCCCGGAGATTTGTTCTGCACCCTCGACGGCACGCACAAATCGTATTGCACTCCGGAGTCTTATAAAGGATCATCCGCGCGCCTGTGGCATAACCTCGGCAATGGCAAGTTTGAAGACGCCACGCAAAAGGCTAAGTTCTACGATGCGACCTCGAAGACTTTGGGCGTTGCCATTCTCGACGCCAATGGAGACGGCTGGCCCGATATTCTGCTGGCGAACGATACTCAGCCCAACAAACTTTATCTCAATCGGAAAGATGGAACGTTTGAAGAGTCGGGCGTTTCCGCTGGCATCGCTTTCAGTGAAGATGGCGTCGCCCGGGCAGGCATGGGAGTGGACGCCGACGACTTTGATCGCTCAGGCAGGCCGAGCATTATCATCACAAATTTTGCCAACCAGATGCTCTCGCTGTACCACAACGAGGGCAACGGATTGTTTGTCGACGAAGCGCCCAGTTCGGAAGTCGGGCGCGCAACGCTGGTGACGCTGGGATTCGGCTGCTTCTTTTTCGACTACGACAATGATGGTTGGGACGACATCTTCGTATCGGACGGGCATATCGAAGACCAGATCGAAAAAGTGCAGAAACGGGTAAGCTATGCCGAGCCTCCACATCTCTTTCGAAATCTCGGTGCGGGAAAATTTCAGGAAGTGACGGGGACGATGGGTTCGAGCTTTGCATCCCCAAAAGTAGGGCGGGGCGCGGCTTATGCGGACATTAATAATGACGGATTTCCCGATCTGCTGCTGACCACGAATGGCGGCAAAGCTTTTCTCTTCGAGAGTGATGGCGGCAAGAATCATAGTCTTCGGGTTCGGCTGGTCGGCACGAAGTCGAATCGCGATGGCATTGGCGCATCGGTGAAGGTAACATCCGGCAAAGAATCGCAGACTAAACTGGTGCATAGCGGATCAAGTTACCTTTCGCAGAGTGAGCTTACGCTGACGTTCGGTCTCGGATCTTCGACCAAATCGGACGGCATCGAAGTCGACTGGCCCAGCGGGCAGGTGGATAAGCTGGTGAACGTAGACGCGGGGCAGACCCTGACTTTGCAAGAGGGTAAAGGGATTGTAAAAAAAGTGCCCTACGAAAAGTTCGCGAAGGCAAAGTAGAAGCCGGCCGCTGATCGTTTGGGTTGACTCATGAAACTTGCACGCGTCATTCTTTTTACAAGTCAGATCGAAGCAATGAGCAAATTCTACGGCGAAGTGCTCGGGCTCGAACAGGTTACGAACGAAAAAGGCTGGCGAGAGTTTGCGGCGGGCGGGGTCGGAATCGCGCTTCATTCCGGACCATCGTCGCCGGGCCGCAAGGGACCAAAGATCGTTTTCCACGCTCCAGACGTCGCGGCTTTGCGTGAGACATTGGTGGCGCGAGGCGCGCGTTTCGGCAAGGTGCGCCAGGGAGAAATATTCTGCCTTTGCGATGGCAAGGATCCAGACGGTAATCCGATTCAATTGTCCAATCGTTGAAGGTTGAATCACAACAACCCTAACCGGAGGAGTAAAGTGGCAAAGCTGCTCGTCAAGCGTGCGACCCTGATCGCCATCGTTTTCTCGCTCGCTAACTTCACGCAGGCAACGCCCTCCGACGAAGCCGCACGTGCTAACAATCTGGGCGCGGCTTATATGAATCAGCAGCTGTTCGAGAAAGCGCGTAAGTCGTTTGAGCACGCCTCTCAACTGAATCCGGAGCTGACGATTGCGCGAATGAATGAGGGGATCGCGCTGCTCAATCTCGCCGAAGTCGATGAAGCGGCCAAGATTCTAGAAGAATCGGTTAAGCAAAACCCGAACGACCCCCATGCCTGGTACAACCTCGGCTTGTTATACAAGAACACGAGCGATCCTTCGCGTGCAGTGGATGCGTTTAAGCGGGTGATTACGATCGATGCGAACGATCCTGATACCTGGTATTTCCTCGGCTCGGTCTATTCGCAGCTCAAGCAATTTCCTAATGCAATCGACTCGTTTCAGCACGCGTTGGCGATTAATCCGCTGCATGCGTCGTCGCAGTTTGGATTGGCTCGTGCCTACCAGCAAGCGGGCGATGTCGCGCAGGCTAGGGAACGGCTGGCGCGCTTTCAATACATCACGCAGAACAAATTGGGCGCGGCGATCACGCTGGCGTACGGCGAGCAAGGCAAGTATTCGCTGGTGGAAGAGTCGGCGGAGGGCGTAGAGAAGGTCCCGCCCGCAATTGATGTGCGCTTCGAAGATGTGACGGGTGCGACTGGGCTGACCTCGAAGGCGGGGCCGCGTGATGTAGCCGGATATTTTGGTGCCGGAGCCTGTTTTTTCGACTACGACGGTGACGGCTACCCTGATCTATTTCTAGCGGATAACGGGCCGCAGGGCGGCATGACGCTTTATCACAATCTTCGTGATGGTCAGTTTGAAGACGTCACGAAAAAAGCAGGGCTTGATCCGACGATGCACGCGATTGGCTGCACGGCCGGGGATTACGACAATGACGGGGCTACGGATTTGGCCGTAAGTTTTAACGGCCACGTCATGCTGTTGCGCAACGAGAAAAATGGCACATTCAAAGACGTGACCGAGGCCGCTGGGATTAAGAATCCGGGATTCAATACCGGACTGACCTTTATCGACTACGATCACGACGGCGACCTCGACCTTTTTGTTTCGCAGAGCGATACGGCGACGATGTATAGGTCGACTGCACCCGCCGATCAAAATTCCTTTGGACGCATGTGGCGCAACAATGGCAATGGCACCTTCACGGATGTGACCGAAGCCATCGGAATGTCTTCGACCTTGCCTGGTCTGGGCGCAATCGGAACCGACTTCAACAACGATCGTGCGGTGGATTTGATCCCGACTGGAAACCGAACGGAGTATCAGTATCTGAAAAATCCACGCGAAGGGAAGTTCACGGCGGAACCATTGCAGGCTGGCGTCCCACCGACCAGCGGCGTCGCGGTGCTCGACTTCAATCACGATGGATGGATGGACGTGGCTTTCACCCACAACACATCTCCCGCGCTGACGCTATCCAGCAATCAGCATGGAACGAAGCTTGAACCAGTCGCGCTGCCGGAGACAGGCTGGACTCGCGCCTATGGAGTTGCCGCGTTCGACTACGACAATGACGGGTGGGTCGACTTAGTTGCCGTCGGTGAAACGAAAGATGGTCGTGGGCAGGTGAAGTTGTTTCGCAATCTTGGGCCTGACGGATTCAAAGATGTGACCGCCGAAACCGGGCTGGACAAGATTTCCCTGAAAGATCCTCGCGGCGTCGCCACTGCCGACTATGACGATGATGGCACCACCGATCTGCTGATCACGCAAAATCATGGCCCCGCGGTTTTGCTGAAGAATGTTGGAGCGAACAAGAATCATTGGCTGCGGCTGAGTCTCAAAGGTCTCAACGACAACAAGAGCGCGATTGGAACGAAGGTCGAGGTTTTCTCGGGCGCGAATCGGCAGAAATTTGAACTGGCTGGATCGTCGGGGTATCTCGGACAGAATTCGCTCGACATCGTCATTGGCTTGGGCGAAGAAAAGCAAGCTGACATTGTCCGCATGTTGTGGCCGACGGGCGTGCTTGAGGACGAAATCGAAGTGGCGGGCGACCGTCCCATTTCTTATACCGAGCTTGACCGGCGCGGCAGTTCTTGTCCGACGCTGTTCGCCTGGGACGGACATTCTTACAAGCTGGTCGGCGACATGCTGGGCGCGGGCGTGGTCGGGCACTGGATCGCGCCCGGCGAGCGCGATATTCCGCGTCCCGTGGAGTACATCAAGCTCGATCAAGAGCTTCCATTGAAGGATGGCAGGCTCAGCATGCGTTTCATGGAGCCGCTTGAAGAGGCGGTGTATCTCGATAATGTCGAGCTTCTTGCGGTCGATCATCCGGAAAACGTTGACGTTTATCCGAATGAGTATTTCGCGTCCAATCCGCCGTATCCGCCGTTCAAGGTTGTGGTGAGCGAGAACGCGAAGCCTCCTGCCGGTGCGTGGGATGAGCATGGGCATGACGTTTTGCCCGCACTGCTCAAGCATCAATACTTTGGCGACTTCAAGGTTTTGCCGTTCTTAGGCTTCGCCGAAAGCCATTCGCTCGAAATCGATCTCGGCGATCCTTACCGAGGCGGCCCGCTCTGGCTTTTGCTGGATGGCGAGATTGAATACTACTCCGCCACCAGCATGTATGCAGCGGATCAGGCTGGGTTGCGTCCCGTTTCGCCTTACGTTGAGGCACTCGGCAAAGATGGAAAATGGACGCGCGTGATCGACGACATGGGATTTCCGGCTGGCGGCGTGCGAACTATGACTGCGGATTTTACCGACAAGCTTCCGATCGGAACCAAGCGCATTCGCATCACGACCACGCTGCAAATATATTGGGATTCGATCTTGATCGACCGCGCCAGCCAGAATCAGCCGATGCATGTGGCGTCGGTTCCGCTGGCCAAAGCCGGTTTGGATTTTCATGGATTTCCGTTGAAGGTGGAAAATAAGCCTCCGGGAAATGTGGCGTATTACTATGAGCAGTCGAGTCCTACCGGGCCCTATTCGCGGCCTGCGGGTAGTTACACTCGCTATGGCGATGTGTTGCCGCTGCTTCGCGCGAACGACGATCGCATTGCGGTGTTCGGATCGGGCGATGAAGTTGCGCTGGAGTTCGATCCCGCGACGCTTGAGCCGCTTCCGCAAGGATGGAAGCGTGATTATTTCTTCGTGGCCCGCGGCTACGAGAAAGACATGGACTTCTATGCCTACAAGTTCGACCAAGTTGATCCGCTGCCATTCAACGAAATGAATGGATATCCTTATCCTGACCGCGCGTATCCGTTGGATGATATCCATCTCAATGATCTGCTGGATTACGACACGCGGCAGGTGTCCGGCAATGAGGCGGCGGGGTATGAATTTCGATATCCGGCGGGGAAAAAGAACCCGTTCTAATCTGAGTCCCGCCGTTCGCGAGACAGAGTTCCCGCCGCTCTCAGGGCAATCGGCTTAACTGCTTTATTTCCTTTAGTTCCCTTCTAGCGCGGTAACCTTCGGTAACCTCGCGCCTCTCAATCCGTAATTTGTAGCTTCTCCGGCCAGCCCTTATAAACGATGCAGCACCCCCGGAGGCTTCTTGAAAAAAGCAATTTTAACGATCTGCATCATCGCTGGGTTTCTGACGCTGGCGCGCGCTGAGGAAGAACGATCCACCCAAATGGTTCCCAACGGTAAGGGCTGGGGTGTGCGCCCCGTGGGAGCTTCGGGCAATAAGTCCGGAGACGTGGTTACCGGCAATGGCGTTAACTATCACGGCGGCCCGGTTATGCATGCCAACGTCAACGTGTATTTCATCTGGTACGGCAACTGGGCTAACGGGCCGAAGCCTTCGGACTCGCCTGCGACGGTTGGCTTGTTGAACAAGCTGTTCGCGGCATCGGGCGGCATGGGCAACTCCGGCTTCTACAAGATCAACACGACCTATGCGGACACCACCGCCTACGCCAGCGGGAACGTTGTCGCCAAGGCGGCGACTGCGGACGCTTACAGTCACGGCAAGAACATCGCCGACGCCGACGTGCAGGCCATTGTTTCGCGAGCCATCGCGAACGCTTCCCTGCCCAGGGATGCCAACGGCATTTACTTTGTGCTGACTTCGTCCGATGTAAATGAGACTTCCGGCTTCTGCACGCAGTACTGCGGCTGGCACAATCACGCCGCGATTTCTGGGCAGGACATTAAGTTTGCTTTCGTGGGCAATCCCGACCGCTGCCAGTCGGCGTGTGAGGCCCAGACCGTCACTCCCAACGGAGACAGCGGCGCCGACGGCATGGCTTCGGTCATGGCGCACGAATCGTCCGAGACCATCACCGATCCCGACTTCACGGGATGGTATGACTCGGCGGGCAACGAGATTGGCGACAAGTGCGCCTGGAAGTTTGGCCCGTACGTTTCGACCACTGCGCACGGCGTTTACAACCAAACCTTCGGTGCGAATCACTGGCTGATTCAGATGCTATGGGAAGACAGCCGCGGCGGTGGATGCGATCAGACACTGGGCGGGACGTTTTATAAGCAGTAGGTGCCGTCACCCATCCTGAGATCAAAAGCCCCGCCCTTTCGCAACGAACGCGAAAAGTATCGGGTACCGCGCGTCTTCTATCTCCATGTTCTGGCATCCTCTGAAATGCTATTCTGATTTGCGGTTTCGGAGGGCATTTCTATTACTTCCAAGAACAAGACAAAGCCTGCGCAAGTCGGCGTCATTATGGGGAGTCGCAGCGATCGGGAGTGGTTGCAGCCGGCTTGCGAACTACTCGATGAGCTCAAGATTGCGTATGAGGTCAACGTGATGTCGGCGCATCGCACGCCGCTGTGGATGGCCGAGTATGCGCAGAGCGCCAAGGGGCGCGGCATCAAGGTCATCATTGCGGGTGCGGGCGGCGCGGCGCACTTGCCGGGCATGACGGCGGCGCACACCACGCTGCCGGTTTTGGGCGTGCCCATTCCGGCGACCGCGTTGCAGGGTGTCGATGCGCTGCTGTCGATTGTGCAGATGCCCAAGGGCGTTCCGGTGGGGACGCTGGCGATTGGCAAACCGGGCGCGGCGAATGCGGCGCTTCTGGCCGCCGGAATTTTGGCGCTCAGCGACTCCGAGTTGGATAAACGTCTCGAAGAATGGCGCGCCAGCCGTACGAATGAAGTGATGGCGCTCAAGGCTGCGGGCTCAAAGAAGTCTGCGACGTCAAAGAAGTCGGGGGCAAAGAAATAATGACGCCGATTGTCCCTCTCGCGACGATCGGCATCGTAGGCGGAGGCCAGCTTGGCCGCATGACCGCATTGGCCGCACGCTCTGCGGGATATCGCCTGCACGCGCTTGATCCCGATCCTGATTGCCCCATCAAGCCGATTGTTGAAGAGTGCATCACCGCGCCTTGGGATGATGCCACGGCTGCGTCCGAACTTGCACGCGGATGTGATGTGATCACCTTCGAGATTGAGAAGGCGTCGGTTGCGGCATTGCGTGAGGCGGCGAAAATCACGCCGGTGCGGCCGAGTCCAGATACGTTGTATCTGGTGCAGAACCGGTTGCGCCAGAAGCAATGGTTGCGCGCGGAAGGACTTCCGGTGACTGCGTTTGAGGCAGTTCGCTCGGAAGCTGAGCTAGAGTCCGCGCTGCGCAAACTTGGGCCAGCCTTCGTCAAGGTTGCCGAAGGCGGCTACGATGGCCGCGGCCAGATGCGCGTGCAAGACGCGTCACAAGCAAGGGCTGCATGGGATTATTTGGGCGGCTTCGAGAGCATCGCCGAGGCTGCGGTCGATCTAGATTATGAAATCTCTGTCCTAGTCGCGCGCAATCCCAGCGGAGAAGTTGCGGTCTATCCACCGGCGTTGAACCATCACGAGCGGCAGATTTTAGTGTGGTCGGTGATGCCTGCGCCCCTGCCGGAAGAGATCACGCGCGAAGCGCAGGCCATCGCGCGAAAGCTGGCGCTGGCGTTGCATCTCGAAGGCATTCTTGTGGTGGAGATGTTTGTTGCAAAGAGTGGCCAGGTTCTGGTGAATGAATTGGCGCCGCGTCCGCATAATTCCTATCACGCTTCGGAGCGGGCTTGCGTCACCGGGCAGTTCGAGCAACTGGTACGGGCCATCTGCGATCTGCCGTTGGGTTCGGCGGAGGTCGTTCGTCCGGGTGCGATTGTAAATCTGCTGGGCGATCTTTGGATGGGTCCCGCCGCTCCGGATTTTGCAGCCGCTCTGCGAATTCCTGAATCGCGCTTACACCTCTACGGCAAGACGGCGCGCCCGCGACGCAAGATGGGGCACATCTCCGCGACGGGCACCACCGTGCAGCAGGCGGTGGAGCGAGTGCTTGCCACGCGAGCGGCTCTAACCAACGCGACAGAAAGCGCTGATTTCAGCGAAGCCGAATGCACCGCTGCGCTGAGTGCGCTCAGTCGCATTAGCCAATAGTTGGATTGTTGCCACACTTTCGTTATTCTTAGCCATGAACGGCTGTCGCGCGTGGCCCAGTTCTCCGTCCCGCCTATTCCTTCCTTTATTTCTTCTGCTATCAGCCAGCGCGTTCGCCCAGGGTAACTATGAGATTCAAGTGTACCCATCCGAAACCGTCGCGCCCGATTCGCTGATGGTTGAAGTGCACAGCAATTACACGGTCGACGGCCAGAAGACAATCGTCGACGGCACCCAGCCGACGAATCATGCCGAGCACGAAACGCTCGAACTGACGCAAGGCCTGACCGATTGGGCGGAAGTCGGATTCTATGTTTTCACCAGCGAGACCTACAGCAACGGCGTGCAATGGGTAGGCGATCACATTCGGCCGCGAGTGCGGGTTCCGCCGTCGTGGCACTGGCCGGTGGGGGTGAGCTTATCGACGGAAATCGGTTATCAGCGGGCGACTTTTTCCGCCGACACCTGGACGTGGGAGATACGGCCGATCATCGACAAGACGCAGGGCCGTTGGTATTGGTCGATCAATCCCGCGTTGGAGCGAGCATGGCATGGGCCGAGTGTGAATCAAGGGTTGGAGTTTTCCCCTAACGTGAAAGTCAGCTATGACATCACGAAAAAGGTGGCGGCCGGAATCGAGTATTACGGAGCTTTTGGAGATCTGCGCAACTTCGATACACTGCACAATCAGCAACAGCAGATTTTCGCTGCGGCGGACCTGAATGTTTCTCCGAAGTGGGAGTTCAATTTTGGTGTGGGAATCGGACCCACGTCAAGTACCGATCGTTGGATCGTTAAAGGAATCGTTGGACGACGCTTTTCCTGGCGCAAACCGGGCGGACAATAGAAAGGGCCTGCCAGAAGGGATGAACGCTTATGATCCGGTGGCCGGAGAAAGTCCCCAAAAATCATGCGCCGGATTCATGGAGCGTAAGCCAGCCTGATACTCCCCGCTGGGCGACAGCCTCCTGGTCCAGACAACCTTATAGGATGCCTTGCGCAGGCGGAATTGCAAGATGACCTCGCCACCCAACGCGAGCGGCTCTCTCACCGCTCCCAACCGTACCCCGGCGCCCGCGATATCGAGAGTATGGGCAAGCGGGCCGGGGGCACTCGTTTCCTCGCGGTTTAGCCGCACCGGCAATACTGCGCGGACGCGTTGTTCTTGTCTTGGTTTCATTGACCAGTCTCCACGGACCGGGCTTACTGAATCGTGCTGCCGACTTCCGAGAACACGGTATTGGAACTGGTGCCGATCAGTCGTATGGTACCGACCACGATCACCAATATGACCGCCAGCATGACCGCGTACTCGGCGATGTCCTGGCCTTCATCCTGTTGCCAAAGTTGATTGATAAGCTGCTTCATTACACACTCCTTGGTCGTGAATTAGACGACAAGCGACACTCTCTGTGTACCAAATGGGGAAGCAAATGTAAATGCTGTCTTAGAATCCCCAGTACCCTGTACCGCAAAGGCCATCTTCAAGCGCACGAACAGGATGACGTAAGCGCAGCCCTCACACAATGGCACCACCGTGCAGGATAACGCCCATGGGTGGCCTTACCGAAGTCATCCTTCAGGGTAATCGTTGCGGTTCAATGCGGGCACATCCCTGATAAGGTGGAGTGCTACGGACTCCAGGAGGTATGCGGACGGCGAACGGTCGAGGAGTTCGTCCGCCTGGAAGCAGCACACGACTTGCACCATCTTCGGCAGATCGATCACATCGTGGGTGGGTAGGTGGAGCGGTAGCGGCTTGGCTGCCAATGGCTTCGGATAATCTGGGGCCAGGCGGAGCTTCCCCATTTTTCTCTGCGGACAATGGAGCCCGATCCGTCGAACTGCAGCCCTCGACTGAGACAAAGAAACCGTGGACAGAATTGTATTGCTGGACAGATTGTAACGCGGGGGAGCGAGGTGTGAGGGCAAGCAGCGGCGCACCAATTCCCAAAATGGGCCACACCCTCATTTTTATTGGCCTTTTATCACTTTTCTCTGGACATGCTTCCTCTTACCTGCGAACATCACAGTATGTTTTCGCCGCCGCAGAGCGAGTGAAAAGCCGAGTTTTGAAAATAAAAAAATGGCGGCGAAACGGTTCTCCCTCTAAGTCCTTTGTTTGACGGATTTTGATTCTAACCTCCCTGGAATCATGAGGTTGAAAAATTTCCACAGCCTAAACTGATGATTCTAATGGATCAGGGGGGGGTAGGGGGGTATCCCAAAATACTTCTCTTCCCTCCTTTAGCGTTGGTCGATACGTTCGTCTAATAGACTCGTCGTCGCGCTTCTGGCTCAATGAATGTGCGCCGATAAGAGGAATCGTGGGCACTCCAATCCCACACACACACCTCGCACCCGGCGGACACTGCAACGAAACCGGAGCCGTCCATGAGCAGCGTACAGATCGAACAAAAAAGTTATGAGATGCCCCCGAAAGAGGGGATCAGCATTGCGCATTTTCTCACCGTGGCCGACGTCGAGCGCTCGGCTCACTACTACGAAAAGGTATTTGGCGCCCGCATTCTGACCATGGGCGACGGCAACGCGCCTCCGTATCTTCAGCTGGCGAATATCTGGATGATTCTGAACGTTGGCGGCGGGCCTACGCCGGATAAGCCGACGGTCACGCTCAGCGTCCCCGACCCGGATCACATTAATAGTTTTATGAATTTCCGCGTGGCGGATATTCAAGCGTGCTATGAGCTATGGAAAAGTCGAGGAGCCGAGTTCCTCACGCCGCCGATACCCAAGTACGGCGAGATACGCTGCTACATTCGCGATCCTGACGGCTACATCATCGAAGTCGGACAGAGCACTACGCTCACGTACGGCTGATGCTCGGCGCGCGATTTGATCTTTGAAATGATTTTGTAATCTTTCGGAGGAAATTATGTCGAGCAACTTAGCAGAGATCGCCGCTAAAGCACCGGTCACTTCGAATCCTCTTGATGTGATCCCGGCGGAGATACCGTTTGATGTGCCTTACGGGCGTCCGATTTCGCTGTACCGGGCGCAGGCGGTGATTCATGCCGCGCTGGAAGAGGCCAGGAAGCGTGGTTGGAAAATGAATGTTGCCGTAACCGATTCTGGTGGCAACCTGGTTGCCTTCCAGCGCATGGACGGCGCGATGCTCGCGTCCATTCAGATCGCGGAGCATAAGGCGCGGGCAGCCGTCACATTCCGTCGACCGACAAAGGTCTTCGAGGACGGCGTCAACCTTATGCATCTCAACTATCTGCTTGCGTTCGACGGCGTCATTTGTTCTCGCGGCGGCATCCCGTTGATCGAGCAAGGCGATATGATCGGCGCAATCGGCGTTTCGGGAGGCGCGGATTCCCAGGACGAAGTCGTCAGCAAGGCCGGGGCGGCAGTAATTAACGAGCCACGCCCCGGTGTCGAATGAAGAGCATTTTGCGATGGTGCGATGCGAGACGTCGCACCATCAGTGTCTCGGCTTGTCGATTACCCCAGTAACTTACTCGCGAGCCAGTAATCCACACTGAACCTTCCCGGACCAGAACAGATCAGCCACGCAAAGAAGAGCATGTACAGGACTTCCGGAAGGTAGAGTAAGTCGTCGAGCCAGTTCAGGGGTGACAGTCCTTTGGGCAGTGTGGCGAGCGCGTTGGTCAGAGTGGCAACGACCATATCGATCAACAGGGCCGTGCAGGCGGCGCTTGAAAGAAACCCAACGGCCACCATTAATCCGCCAACGAACTCGACACTCGCCACGAAATAAGCCGTCTGGCGAGGAAACGGGATCCTGGACTTCACCAGCGTTTCGTAAATATCTTTCATGTCGCCGGGGACAAACAATTTGTTCGCCCCGGAGATAGCGAAGAACACCCCTATCGAAACCCGCACCAGCAGGATGGCAAACTGCTCCACATCTCTGCTGCCGGTCAGCGCAAACTCGACTAAACGTTTCCAATCCATCTGTTATTCCCTCCAACCCCTCGGCATTATTTGTCGATTGGTTCGACCCATTGAGCGCGGAATGCAGGCGCCGGGAATGGATCCGCAAAGTACTGTGTTTCCCGCGCCACCTTGTCGCCCGTGAATTCCATGATGCTCACGGTGCAGGATGGCTTGCCATCGTATGTCAGGATGAGCTCGGTGACCCAGAGATCACCACCGCCAACGATTCGTCGGACAGTAAACCGCTTTTTGTTTGGCTGACTGGAGCGTTGACCCTGTATGTTGCTTCGGCCACGGGTGCGTTCGCCTGATTGCGGGTAGTCGAGCACCGCATCCTCGTGATAGATGAGGTGCTCGGTTTCGAAATCGTTGGCATTGGACGCCGCCCAATGCTGGTCCAGAGCCGCGCGGATCTGTTGATCGCGGGCTGGAGAATTCTGTGCCGCGTTCTGCTGATCGTTCATCTTGAAGTTCCTACGAAGTTTTGTTTCGCGGATCGTCTTTCGGGCTGAGGTATTCCAGCCCAAGCGGACCGATCGCGCTTACTTGCGTGACGTACTCGCTGGATTTTGCCCAGTGGAAATGGGGCGTGTTACCAGGGAGAACGATCACGGCGCCGGGCGGATAGGCTTCTAATTTACTCGCGTCGAACTCTTCACCCAGTCCGATGTAAAAAACGCCGGATATCACGGTATAGACGCGATCCTCTGGGTGCTTGTGAGGCATCAGCTTTTCGCCGTGAGGCATTTTGACTCTGATTGTGTAAGGCCCGGGCTGCGACGGCACGCCCACGACCACGGCCAGCCGGACGGAAGGTGGGAACGACGGGAATGGTTTCCAATCGACATCTTCGGACAGGACGGCTTTGAAGACCTCCTGCCCGAGTTGGTGAGGTTGAGCTGCTCGTTGTTGAGTAAGCTCGACTACGTTGGTTTGGGACATACGAATCTCCTTGGTGCAGAAAATGTATCAACGCGCGATTTGGCCTAAGTAATATCCAAGTCGATTTTCAACATCTCCCGGCTTATGAAAGCCTTTCGCGATCAATTGTTTGATTCCATCCTGAGCGGCAGGTCGTCCGAGCGAAGCGATGCAGGCATCCCAACCGGCGCCAAGTTCGACGTCCGGCGGCAGGCTGGTGTTGACGAGGCGCTTGGTTTGAGCGATGGCCCATTTGTCGAACTTGGCGATCCGGGTTGCGAGCGCCTCCACGAACGCATCGAGATCGGCGTCGGGCAAGGCGCGGTTAATGTAGCCATAGGCCTCGGCCTGATCTGCTCGGATGTCCTCCGAACTCAAGAGCACCTCGAGGGCGCGGTTTCGGCCAATCAGTCTTGGAAGCCGAGCCATGGGGCCGCCGCCGGCCACCATTCCTACGCCGACCTCCCATTGCGAGATGATCGTCTTTTCGCGGCTGGCAAAACTCATGTCGCAGGCTAGCGTAATCTCGCTGCCATTGCCGGTCGCGCGACCACGGATGAGTGCGATGGAGGCGACAGGTAAGCGGGTGAGACGCACGAGAAAGTCCGGCCAGGGCGGCAAGCCGGTGGGACCGTTGGGCAGCGAGGTGAGATCCTCGATCTTGGCCGTGAAATCGGAGTGATTCAAGAAATAATCATCGACCGCGCTGTCGAAGACCACGACCCTGACTTGCTCGTCGGAATCGAGAGCATTAATGACTTCCTGAAACTGCTTGACCATTTCCGGCCCCATCACGTTGATCGGCGGATTGTCGATTGTGACGCGCCAATAGGCAGGCGACCGCCGGGTCACGCGAATCTGTTCGTGTTTCGCAGGAGCCTTCATCTGAGTGGCGTTGGTAGGTGCGTTCATTGTTGCCATAGAATTTTCCTCCGTATTTCGCGGCTTTGGAGCTGACACCATTGAGCCAGAACGGAATGGGCCGCGCAATTGGACGATGGTATTGCCCATTCGGGTAGGGCGGTAAGAAAGTCGAGGCGATCTCGACACGTTATGGACGTCGATACGAAAGTAGGAGAGGGCCAGCCCGGACTCTTCCGGGGTTGGCGGTGTCACCCCGTGCAGACTCGCCGACCTGCCATGCCCGTAACCCTCGTCGCGGAGGTGAGGTTGACGGGCATCTCCTTAGTTGGTGACCAGGACCCTGTTGCCGGGTTGTAGCCTTCAGTCGAGTGGATGGTGCGGCCGACCCACTCTGACGATGCTGCCACACTGCGGATACGATTTTCAGACTGCAAAAAAAAGCCCTCTCCCACGTGGGGAGAGGGCGGTTGCAATCCAAACGTGTTTTAGTCGTCCAAGTCGGCTTTGACTGGCGCCTGACGGTTGAAGTCGCTCGCGGGGCGAACCGTCTTCTCGCCGGGGTAGGGGCGGGTGAAGCCAGTGGCCTCATACCAGTTCAGGTGGTTGACGGTGTCCGTGTCTTCGGAGTCCGGAATGTGCTGCTTGCCAGCGAAGACTTCCGTCTTCTTCTTCATCCAGCCAGCCCTTAGAGCCTTGACAGCAGGGCTCTCGGTCGAGGTGGACTGAGACTTGGACTGACCTTTGAAACGATTCGCAGAACACGAGGGCGGAAGGGTCTGAGTCGGAGTCTGGTTGACACCCGTGGTTAGCGCGAGTGCGTTGGGTACGTGCGTCCACGGCAGGAAGTTGTCCGCCGGGGGGTTGTCGAGGAAGAGCGTCGCCATCGGCGAAGCCGTGAGGTCGAACTGATTCATGGGTTTCAGGCCAAGAATCTGCTCGATTGTCCGGGTCATGTTGACTTGCGTGTAGAAGGTGCCGTCTTCGTAGCTCTCACCATCGCGCGCCTGGATGACGTAAGGGCTGAAGATATAGCCAGGGCTGCGGTGACCGTCGACATGGTCGACGCCTGTTTGCGCGTCGTCTTCCTCGACAAAGATCGCCGCAGAGGACCAAATCGAGCTGTGGCTAATGGCGTCGACATAACGGCCAAGGGCCAGGTCGTTATCGGACTGCATGGCTTGCGCCGTCGGCGGTCCGCCAGTGTGGTCGGAGCTGATCCACAGGAACTCCAACTGGGGCACCGTACCGTTGGTAACGTCATTCTGGAAGTCCTGATTCCAGATGTCGAAGCGGAACTGGTCGGGGATGCCCAAGTCGAACTGCGGGTAGGTCTGGAACGTGTTCTTAATCAGGTTTGGCAGCGGGGAGTGGGAGGCAACTGTGTTTTGGTTATAGAGGGTGGGCTCGTTGCCAGCCTCATAACAGGTGATGTCGTTGAAGAAGTCGATCCATAGTGGCTCGGCGGTCGACCCGTTGGGCTGCTGGAACGTGTTGTACTCGATGTACTCGCCGTAGTTCTTGAACGAGACGTGTTGCTTTGCAGCTACGTCCCACAGGTGACCGACCTTCTGATAGGCAAGCGCTTCGCCACCGTTGGAGGGGTAGTCGCGGAGCCAGTCCGGCGACTGGATGTCGTCGGAGTAAGGCGCCATGGCCTGCGTGATCCAGTTATGACCGTCGGCCGACTGGCGGCTGGGGTCGTAGAAGTTGTCCAGAATCGGGAAGCGCTGCAATAGTGCGTGCGCATTCGGCGTGATCGGAGTGCTGCCGGCTGCGGCACCGTCGCCGAACACTGCCAGAGTCGCGTCGCCATTGCCGCCGGCCACATCACCCAGGATCTGATCGTATGTGCGGTTTTCACGGATGATCACGAAGACGTGCTTGATCAGCGAAGGAGCGCCGATCTTGGCGGGGATCGCGACTGGTGCAGTACGCTTGCTGCCGCCGGAGGCGGCTTCGATATTTACCGTGAGATCCCAGTGGTTGTTCTCGGTGACCTGGGTCGTATATGCCGTGAGGGTCGCGCTCGGAACCGGAACGGGAACGATGCTCACAGTGCCAAGGTCCTGGTGAGTGTTAAAGTCGTACACGCCGAATTCTTTTGCGTATGAATTTTCAAACGTATTTTGCGGAGGCGGTTGTACCCCGAAGCCGTCGGTGCCGATGCCCTTGTCGTTGGCAACGAGCAGCACGCCGTCCGTGGTATCGAGCACGACCGAGCTCGGCGCATAGCCGACCGGGATCAGGCCCGAAACCGTGGCGCTGGTTAGATCGACTACGGCAACCGAGTTGGCATTGTAGAGCGCGACGTAGGCGATGTTGTTTACGGAATCGACGGCGATCGAGTTCGGCCCCACACCAACGACGGCACCGGACACTTTAATCGGCAGTTCAAGATTAATCGTCTGCGTCACCGCGTTCGTAGCCGTATTAATGACCGAGATACTGTCGCTATAGGCATTGGCAACCAAGAGGTTGGTGCCCCAGAAGGCCATGCCTGTGGGATGCAGACCGACCGTGATGCTCTTGGTGACCGAGTTCGTGGCCAGATTTACTACCGAAATGGTGCCAGTTGTCGTTGCGCCGGTCGGATTGTCGACGACGACTGGAGTGCCGTTCGAGTATCCCTGGAAGTCCTTTTCGGTAGCAATCCTTCCGCCCTCGTTGGAGACGTAAGCGGTCGAACCATCTGCCGAGATCACTACGCTGTGCGGGACGTTCCCGACGCGAATCTCAGGACCCTCAACAGGGTTCGTTGCCGTCAGGTTGATGCTGGTCAGGGTGTCGTTGTTATCCAGCACCACGTATGCAGTATTGCCGTTGGGCGCAATCGCGATGCCGGTCGGGTAAGCAGTGGGCGCTCCGTCTGACACAAGCGAAACGGTCTGGCCGCAAGGGATTTCAATGCTGCCGGTGGTTCCTGGAGGGCTGCCGGAGGGGGGATTCGTCGTAGGGTTGTACGTGAAGCAAGTGACGGTGGTCAGATAGCCGCTGCCGTTGACATCCAGCGAAACGCCGACCTGGGCATAGTTTGAGAGCAAGCCCGTCGTGGGGTTGACGCTGGCGATGGCAACGTAGGCTGGCCCGTAGCCGCCGTCCTGGCTGAACAGCAGGTACGCGCCATTCGGCGTATAGGTGATGCCGGTGGGAGCTCCGCTGTGGTTGCCGAGCGGTGGGTTGTAGTTCTGAAGAACAGCGCCGGTCACAGTGTTGAAGATAGTGACGGATTGCGGTGCGCCCATTTGAAGGACGGCTGCGGTTTGATTGCCATTGGGGTTCAGCGCGACGGCTTTGGCACGGGTCGTTGTGCTGAGGTACACCTGGGTACCGGCGGGGGTGAGGATAGTGCCATCACTGACCACCCACGGGTCGGACAAGGGTGCCGAGTATGTCGGGCCCGTAGTCGCGTTCTGGTTCTCGCCTGGCTGGTAAGTCGGAAACTGCTGAGACTGCCCAAGCGCTGAAACGCTCAGAGCCAGCAGTCCGAAGAATAGAGGCAGACGCCTCGTCAAAAACATGTTGCTAAACTTTCGCGACATTATGCTCCTCCTCCTGGTTATGCCAGGGAATTCCATGGTGGCAGTGGAGGGTTGACGCCAGAATGACGGGGAGATTACGTTTTTGTCATCTTTGATTGGAAATTCGTCGATATGAAACTCGGCAGGTGCATCGTCACCCGCGTGCCTTGTCCTAATTGGCTCGCGATCTCGACTTTGCCGTCATGCAGCACCGCGATGCTTTGCACGATTGCCAAACCCAATCCGGTGCCGCCGGATGCCTGCGAGCGCGACGAGTCGACACGAAAGAAGCGATCGAATACTCTGGGTAGCGCTTCCGCCGGAATCCCGCTGCCCGTATCGGAGACCTCGATACGAAGCGTAGAAGAAACAGTGTTCGTGCCCAAGATAACCGCTCCGCCGCGCGGCGTATGCGCCAGAGCATTGGAGACCAGGTTGCCGACTGCCCTCTGCAAAAGTGTGGGGTCGAGTTCGGCAATGACCGGCTCGTCGGCGAAGGATGTGGTGAGCGAGACTCCGCTGTCGGCTGCGGATGCTTCGTAATACTCACGCACTCCGCCCAGCAATTCGCCAACGTTCACTCGCTCGCGGCGCAGGTTGGTCAGTGGGCTTTCGGCGCGTGCAAGAAAGAGCAGATCGCCGATAAGGTCGGATAGTCGCACTGCCTCTTCAAGGCAGGATTCGATCACATCGCGATATTCGTCGGTGCTGCGCGCGCGAGCCAAGGCCACCTCCGCTTCGCCGCGAATGTTATTGACGGGCGTTCGCAGATCGTGTGCGATGTCCGCGGAGAATCTTGAAATGCGCTCGAACGACTCCTCCAGCCCGTCCAACATTTGGTTGAAGGTACCGG
>Ga0302320_10007945_pt1 | contig 23234 bp, 18 predicted proteins | sample Bog_T0_3_FD_202130 | JGI IMG/M metagenome (GOLD analysis project Ga0302320, IMG submission 202130) | Peat permafrost microbial communities from Stordalen Mire near Abisko, Sweden - Bog_T0_3 | ecosystem: Environmental > Terrestrial > Soil > Wetlands > Peat | place: Sweden: Abisko, Stordalen Mire... | reverse complement strand
GACCATCGCCAGCCTCGCCAACGCTGCGCCCGGCAAGCACGCCGGCCTCACGCCGCAACTCGTGCTCGACGAAATCACTCGCAACGCCCGCTTTTCCGAAGACGAACTCAATTCCGTGCATTCGCTCTAAGGGCTCGTTCGGGTGAACGTCAGCGGTCACAGCGCCAGCCATCGACGCTCTACGGCGACAAGATCATCCAGCAGCCCATCGCCCCGCGCCCGAAGCCGAAGCGCTGCTACATCGCGCAGACGCGGCGCACGCGAAATCCCAGCATCGGTAACCCACCTGCCAAAGCCGATCGTGCTCGAGATATGATAGCGTCACGCCAGCCAAAGAACGGCTGGCGTGATGTCGTCGTACCGACAAACTCCATTATTGAATGTCGTTCGGCGCCGGGTCCCGACGCCGATCGGCGTCATAAATCATTGATCCCAAACGGAACGCGTGGGTCGGAGTTCACGCTGAATAGCACGTCGCCCCGCGACAATCGTCCCGGCGTCTTGCGAGGTTGCTGAGAACCTGCCGTCGCGACGCAGCTACGGGTGGCTGCGACGGCCGCCAAGCTCCCCGCCCTCCGCTCACCAGTCGAAGGTAACCGCAAGGCCTCCGGAAAAGCGACGGACGACATGCGCGCGCCGCTTGCCGACCGTGACCGCTGCGCCGAGTGGGGGCGTCGCCTCGACCTCGAGCGCGGCGCCGCCGGTCGAAACGTCAAGCACAGCCGCGTCGAACTCGCGCCCGTCCGACAATTGCAGGGTCGTGCGGCCCTCTTCCTCTTCGAAGCGCACGAAGCTGCGTCGCTCGGGCAGCCCCTCGGTCTGGCGACGGAAGGCCCAGTCGATGCGCGACGCGAGCTTATGGAGCTTGTTTCGCGGAAGCCGCAATTCGAGGGCGAACCACTCGTCTTCGGCCGCGCGTCGCACAATCACGCCTTCGATCCGTCCGAGTTCCTGCACATAGACGACGACCCGCTCGCCGACGTCGCCCGCCAGCGGGCCGCGAATGGCGACGCCGACCGTCGAGACATCGACGATCTTGCAGTCGAATTCCTTGCCGTCGGCGAGCATGTAACGTCCGGCGAGGCTCAGAGCGACGCGGTCGCACCGGCGGCGCTCGGGCTCGATTGCGTTACTCGACATGACCCAATCCCCCGGGTTCTTGTTCCGTCCTGGCTCGAAGTCCGTGCCGCGTCGTTTCAACGGCGCGCTCAAGCCAACGCGCGGCTGCGACGGTCGTTCCAGCGGAGTCATTCGCTCTCTCGAGCGCTTGCGTCCGCCAGGACCAATTGAATTGCTTGCGCGCAAAAGGGTTGCCGGAAAAAACTAACAATGCGTTTGCGTGAGAGGCCGCGCTTCTCGGCAGACCGCCGCCTCCGTCACAGATCGGCTTGGGTGTAACGCTTCCTCGGCAAATCAGGCTCGTTTGGGAAAGCTCGAAGTCCAACCCTCGCCAAGTCGACGCGCGACGCGCACCGAGCGGCGCGACGCGCCCGCTGCAAAGCGTTCCCTCGGATAATTCCCAGTCTGAGCCTGCTCAAGCTCCCATCCTTCTTCGCTTGGCGAGCTTTGAGCGGCCTTATTCGAGGGGACACAACTTTGCGTCCTTGGCGACGTCAGCGATGATTCGATCGACGTCGGCCTGCTTCTGGCGTTTGGCGTCCTGCGCATCCTTGGCCCGATCGAACGGGATGATCGCGGTCACCTTGTCAAACATCGTAATCGCGCCAAATCGCGCTTCGTTGCAGAGCTTGTAGGCGACGATAATCCGACCGGAATAGGTGTTGCTCGTCTCGTCGAGCGAATCAAGGAAGACCTGCTCCGCGTACATTTTGCTTTGCGCGAGAACGAAGCCCGGCGCGAATGCGATTGCGATCGCGGCGATCAGAGCGGCTGGTCTCATGGCGCGCTCCTCCCACGAAGCGCTTCCTCGGGCGACGATGCGCCGCGGCGAGGGTCCGCGCGACGACAGTACGCCCGACGCAGCCCGGTCAAAAGACAGGCGAGCGTCACGTAACGCTCACAAACCGCGCAAGGGGACCCTTGACCCGCGCCAGGCTCTCGCAAACAGCGCCAAGCGGTTAGCCCCCTAGCGCCGGACCGTCCGCCGATTGGCGAATCCGCCAGACCATAACGTCGGCGCCGGCGAACCGCTCGCTCGCCCTGCGGCGGCTGGCAAAGGCCGGCGAAACGGTGCTCATCCATTCGGCCGCAGGCGGCGTCGGCATCGCCGCAACGCGAATCGCCAAGCCCATCGGGGCGAAAGTCGTCGCAACCGCGTCGGCGGCAAAACATGGCGCGTTGCCCGCGCTCGGGATGGACGAGCTGATCGACTATCGCCCTGAAGACTTCGAAAAGCGCGCGCGGGACGTCACCGACGGACGCGGCGACGAACGCATCCTTGACGCCGTCGGCAGCGCTTCGCCCAACAAAGGCCAACGACTGCTCGCGCCGACGGGCCGCCTCGGCATCATCAGCCTGTCGTGCGCCGCGACGAACCAGACCGGGGGATACCTCGTCATGATCGCCGCCTTGGCGCGAACGCCTTGGCTCCAGTTCACTCCGCTCTCGCTGATGAACGCCAACAAGGGCGTGTTCGGCGTCAATCTCGGCCACATTTGGGGCGAGGTCGACCGGCTGCGGCGCTGGATGGACGCGATTACGGTTTTATGGACGGAAGGCGCGATCAAGCCGCAGATCGCCCGCGCGCTTCCGTTCGACGAAGCCTCAGCGGCGCATCACTTCATCCAGAACCGCAAGAGCCTCGGCAAAGTGCTGCTGACGCTAGACCACCTTGGCGCGAATTCGGCGGGATGTCGGCGCAGCCATCTTGAGCGCGACCGTATGTGAAGTTGATCGTGCTCGGTGCTTCCAATTCCTCCGACGAAGCTAGTATTGGGCAGGATCACTGCCGCAATCGCGTCGCGCTCATGGGGTTGGTCAAGTTGCACGCCGTTGGCGGCGTCGAGTCGAACCGGCCCGCAGCTTCGGATGTGGGGACCGTTTTTCCAACTCGCGCCGGGGCCCGCGCTTGAATCCTCGGGCGGCCTCGCGTCGGGCGCGCGACCAACATGATTGCGAGAGACAGCTCTCGAAAGACGGGGTCGGCGAACCGTGTGATGGCGCCGTCTGCGGACCCAGGCCGACGCGCAATCAGAGTATCATCCATATCTTCCAGCGTCTGGACTATTCCCGCAGTCGCTTCCGACCCACTACCGTAGACTAGGTTCGCAGCCAACGAAGTTGCGAGGCCAGATAAACTGGGAGGAGGCGTGACATGAGGCGCTTGAGCGACATGAGACGAAATCGAGTGCCGGCGTTGCTCGCAGGCGTCGTCGGCGTCGCAATCGGCGCGCTGCCAGCGTTGGCGGCGGGCGACGCGTTGACGATTGCGTTCATTCAAAAGCAGGGCGACCAGCAGTACTTTGTCGACGAGGCGAACGGCGCGCGCGACGCGGCCAAGCAGCTCGGCAACGTGAAGGTCGATGTCGTCAACGTCAGCATGGACTCCAATGCGGCGATCAGCGCGATGAACGTGATGATCGGCCAGAAGGTCGACGGCATCGCCATCGTGGTGCCCGACCAGCAGATTGGCCCCCAGGTGATCGAGTTGGCGGCGCAGGCCAAGATTCCGTTGGTCGCCACCGACGACCCGATCAAGAGTGGGACCGGCGTACCTGCAGCTTTTGTTGGGTTCGATGGCTTCGACATGGGCTCGAAGGTTGGCGAGGAGGCCGGCAAGCTGTTCAAGGAGAGCGGCTGGAGCCTCGACGACACGAGTGTCATCGCCGCCTACGAGCAGCAGCTTTCGGTCTGTCAGGACCGCGAGGCCGGCGAAGAGGCGGCGTTCAAGAAGGTCGTCGGAGGGCTGCCGAAAATCATCAAGGTCGGCACCGACAATTCGACCATGGACGCACAGAACAAAACCGGCGCGGTCGTCACCGCCAATCCGAACGTGAAGCACTGGGTCGCCTGGGCCTGCAACGACGAGAATTTGGTCGGTGTGACCACGGCGCTCGCCAACGCCGGCGCGCCGGCGGCGAACGTGATCGGGGTTGGGCTCGGCGCCTACCTCACGTGCAAGGACTGGCAGGCCGGCCAGACGACGGGAAACAAGGCCGCGCTCTATATCAGCGGCCGCGACGTCGGCGACGCCGCCATGCGCGTGCTCGTTGCGGCAATCCGGGATCATAAGCCGCTTCCCGCCAAAACGATCGCCAACACGACCATCGTGACGCCGGAAAACTGGAAAGCCGTAATGGGCAGCTGCAGTTAGCCATCGAAGAGCGCGGCGCGGCGCGACCTGCGTCGCCGCGCCCCACGACAGGCTATGTTCAAGGATTCCGCTATGGCGCCGGCCGCGCTGGTTATGGAAGGCGTTAGCAAACATTTTGCCGGCGTCCAGGCGCTGAGCAATGTCGGACTGACTGCCCGCGCCGGCGAAGTGCTCGCTCTGATGGGGGAGAACGGAGCCGGCAAATCCACCCTGCTGAAGATCTTGTCCGGCGCCTACGCGCCGGAGGCCGGTCGCATCCAGATCGACGGCAAGCCGGTGACGATTGCTTCGCCGGCGGACGCGCACCGTCTCGGGGTTCGCGTAGTGGCGCAGGAGCCCGAGATCATCCCCTATGTTTCGGTTGCGGAAAACGTCTATGCGGGCGCTCTGCCGCGCCGTGGCAGACTGATCGATCGGGCGGCGTTGCGCGCCAAGGTGGCGGCGGATATCGAGCGCAGCGGCTTCTCGGGAATGATCGATCCCGATCAGCTCGGCAATAGCCTTTCACCGGCCCAGCGCCAGCTTGTCGAGATCCTGCGGGCGCTTTCAGGAACCGTTCGGGTCATCGCATTCGACGAACCGACTTCGTCGCTGTCGGACCATGAAGCGGAGACGCTGTTTGCGCTGATAAGGCGTCTCACGGCGACCGGGATTGCGGTGATCTATGTATCGCACCGCATGAAGGAGATCCTGCACATCGCCACGCGCGTTCTGGTGCTGCGCGACGGCCAGGTCGTTGGCGAACGTCTCGCGGAGGAGACAGACGAGAAAGAACTCGTTCGAATGATGGTGGGGCGCGACCTCAGCGCGCTCTTTCAGCGGTCAGCGCGTTCTCCGGGACGGACCATCCTCAGCGTCGAAAACGTCAGCAGCGCCGACGTGCGCGACATCAGTTTCGAGGTGCGCGCAGGCGAAGTCGTGGTGCTCGCCGGACTTGTCGGGGCTGGCCGCACCGAGCTTGCGCGCGCCGTGATTGGCGATGTGCCGCTGACTGCCGGCAAGATCCGCGTCGATGGCCGAGCCCTGCAATTGCGCTCGCCGAGGGACGCGGTCCGCGCGGGACTGTGCTTGGCGCCTGAGGAACGCAAGGCGCAAGCCTTGCTGATGAAACGTTCGGTCCGCGAGAATATCTCTCTGGCGGTGCTGCAGCGCCTGAGCTTTTGGCACGTAGTCAACCGGCGCGAGGAGCGGCAGCTCGCCGAACGCTATTTGCGCGAACTGCATATTCGCACCCCGTCGATCGAGCAAGAAGTGGCGATGCTTTCGGGTGGCAATCAGCAAAAGACTGTCTTGGCGCGTTGGCTCGCTCGCGACTCGAAGCTGCTGATTCTTGACGAGCCAACGCGTGGTGTCGACGTGGCGGCGAAGGCGGAGATCTACGCGATCATCGACCGGCTAGCGGCGCGTGGCGTCGCCGTGCTGGTGGTCTCGTCCGAGTTGCCGGAGGTGCTGGGGCTCGCCGACCGCATCGTGGTGATGAAGGGCGGCAGGGTTTCCGGCACGATCGAGCGCGCCGACGCCACCGAAGAGAAGATTCTCAGTCTCGCGATTCTGGACAAGGCGGCATGAGCCAGTCACTCCCCGATGCCAACGCCTCGCCGCCACGTCACCCGCCGCGCCTGGTTTTAAGACGCATCCTCGAAGCGATCGGCGTGCAGAATGTCAGCCTGCTCATCGCCTTGGCGCTGCTTGTCGCCTTTATCGGCGGACAGAACAGCAATTTCTTTTATTCCAGCAATATTGCGACGATCGGCACAACCGTGGCGATCGTCGGCATTCTTTCGGTCGTGCAGACGGTGGTGATGCTGCTCGGCGGTTTGGATATCTCCGTCAGCTCCCAGGCCGGGCTCACTTCGGTCGTGTCGGCCATGGTGTTCATGGCGACGCAGAGCGCCTTTGCCGGCATCGTGGCCGCCTTGGTGGTGGGCTTGGGCACCGGTCTGCTCAACGGCGTGATCATCATCTATGGCCGGGTCAACGCCGTGATCGCCACCTTGGCGACCTTGGCCGCATACCGCGGCCTTGCCAACCTGATCTCCAACGGCCGCGCACAGGGCTACACCGGCGTCGACCACGTGTTCATCTTTCTGGCCCGGGGAACGATCGTTGGAATTCCGGTGCTGATATGGATTCTGGTGGTGGTCGCCCTGTTGGCGCAGTTGGTGCTCCACTACACCGATTTTGGCCGTAATATTTATGCGGTCGGCGGCAACGCCACAGCGGCGCGCCTCGCCGGCATCCCGTTGAACCGCTACATTCTCGCCGTCTATATGCTCTGCGGGTTCGTCTCGGCGCTCGCCGGCGTGCTGCTGACCGCGCGCACCGGTTCGGGACAGCCAACCTCCGGAAGCCAGGGGCTCGAGCTTCAGAGCATCACCGCTGCGGCGCTTGGCGGCTGCTCGATGCAGGGCGGCAAGGGAACCATCGTCGGCACAATATTCGCGGTCGTGCTGCTTGGCGTGCTGCAAAACGGCCTGATCATACTCAACGTGAACTCCTTTTGGCAGGATATCGCCCAGGGCGCGCTTCTGGTGATTGCGGTCGTCATCCAGCAACGTCGGGCCGGTGGCCGCGGCATCGGCCTGCCAATGTGAACAAAGGCGACCTGGCGTCTGTGAACGAACGATCGCCCGAGCGTGTTGCTTCAGCCTGTATGCTGCTGGCGGTATTCGCTTGGCGAACAGGCGTAGATCCGGTGGAAGCTGCGCGAGAAATAGAGCGGATCGTCGATGCCGAGTCGGATCGAGATTTCCTTGATCGGCACGTTGGAGGTTTCCAGCATGCGGCACGCCCGCTGCATCTTCAGCCGAAGGAAGAAGTCGATTGCGCTGAACCCCGTCCGCTTCTTGAACAACGCTGCGAAATGCGAGGGCGAGAGCTTGCAGTGGCTAGCCAGCTCCTCGACGCGGAGGTTGCGATCAAGGCTGCTCAGCATGAGCGAGACGACGTTTTCGATGCGTTCTTCGGTCGTTTCGGCTACGCCGTTAGGCCGGGTGGAACCGAGAGCGACGCGGGAGACCACTTGCGCCAGGCAGAGCGAAGCCCCCAGCAGGTTATGGGCGCTGTACCCACGCTCGAGGAGGTCTAGCATCTGCTCGAACAGGGCAACCAGTCCAGGGTCCTGGCCCAGCGTGAGGATCGGCTGCCGCAACCGGGCGCCCAACATCCGCTGAGCTTCGCCGACTTTGGGACCAACTGCGTGCACCCAGTAGATCGTCCAGGGCGAGGCGTGGTCGGCGCCGTAGACATGGGGAACGCCGGGAGGGATCACGGCGGCCTGGCCAGGACGAACAGGAAACGTCTCGTCGGCCAACTTCAGCCACCCCTCGCCCTGGAAGCACCAGAGAAAGATCAGCTCCGGGGATCCCTCAGGGCGTTCGCGATGATGCCACCGCGCATGCGGATAGTGACCGACGTCGCTCGGTGAAAGCTCGAGGAGGGGCGCTGCATTCAACCATGAGGCGATTACCGGTCGCGGCAGAACGACGGCGCGCTGGCCAGGGAAACCTTCGGCGATGCGGGGCGCTTGATCTCCTTCCATGGGGTGAAGGATATCAGAGCATCGTGCATGCTTACCAGCATTCGTGCCATTCCCCTTGGACCGCCGTTCGGGAACATACTTGGCTGATCGTAGAGCGATAGAGGGGAAGGATGCGGCAAATAAAGCTTCCTGGCGCGCCGCAAGAGCTGCGCGGCGCGGTAAAGGCCTGGACCGAGCCGATGTCGATTCCGACATTCGCGCCGCTCGCTCCGGACCGCAACCCGATGTTCATAGAGAAGCGGGTCTATCAGGGTTCTAGCGGCCGCATTTACCCGCTACCGTTCTGCGATCGCATCGCCGACGCCCCGCACGACCGCACATGGACCGCCGTTCACCTGGAAAATGAGTTCATCCGCGTGATGATCCTTCCGGAGCTGGGCGGCCGTATCCATGTCGCCCGTGACAAGACGAACAGCTACGACTTCGTCTATCGCCAGGATGTCATCAAGCCCGCCCTCGTCGGACTGGCCGGTCCATGGATCAGCGGCGGCATCGAGTTCAACTGGCCGCAGCACCATAGACCGAGCACATTCATGCCGGTGGACTTCACCATCGAGAATGAGGCTGACGGCGGCTGCATCGTGTGGCTTAGCGAGCACGAGCCGATGAACCGGATGAAAGGCATGCATGGCGTGCGCCTGCGTCCGGGTTCGGCTCTGCTCGAGCTGAAGGTCAGGCTCTACAATCGCACCCCCCTTGTGCAGACTTTTCTCTGGTGGGCGAACGTGGCGACCGCTGTCCACGAGCACTATCAGAGCTTCTTTCCGACTGACGTCGGCTATGTCGCCGATCACGCCAAGCGCGCCATCAGCGCTTTTCCGTCGTGTCAGGGCAGCTACTACGGCGTCGACTACGGCAAGCGCGGCCGAGAGGGCGTGCCGCAGGACGAGCTGCCGGCAAAGTTTGCGCCGCCGGGGACTTACCCCGCCAATGACCTCTCCTGGTACGCCAATATCCCGGTGCCGACGAGCTACATGTGCTTGGGGACGAAGAGCGACTTTTTCGGCGGCTACGATCACAAGGCGGCGGCTGGAATCGTCCATGTCGCCAATCATCACATTGCCCCCGGCAAGAAACAGTGGACGTGGGGCAACCACGCCTTCGGCTATGCGTGGGACCGCAATCTGACCGAACCCGACGAGCAGGGCGTCTATCGCCCCTACATCGAGCTGATGGCCGGCGCGTACACCGACAACCAGCCCGATTTCTCCTTTCTCGCTCCAGGCGAGACCAAGGAATTCCGGCAGTACTGGTATCCGATCCGGGCGATCGGCACAGTGCAGCAGGCCAACCTCGCCGTGGCGCTGCACCTATCGGTCGAGGCAGGCGCCATCCGTCTCGGCGTCGCCGTCCCGACGCCGCTCGTCGACGCCGTCATCAGTCTTGAAGCGGGTGGCCGCGATCTCGGACGATGGAAGCGCTCGCTCCGCCCGGAATCGCCCTTCACCGAGACGCTCGCGCTGCCCGCCGGCATCGCCAGCGCGGATCTCTTCCTTTGCGTCCGCGACGGGGCGGGGAACGAGGTTATCACCTATCGACCCGAGCCGCAGAGCGACACAGCGCCCGAGGCGGCGACCGAGCCGCCTCCGCCGGCCGAGATTGCGAGCGCAGACGAGCTCTATATCACCGGCCTGCACGTCGAGCAGTACCGCCACGCGACGCGGGCGCCGGACGACTATTGGCGGGAGGCGCTCCGACGGGACCCGCTCGACAGTCGCTGCAACAACGCGTTGGGCCTGCGGCGCCTTCGCCGCGGCGAATATGCTCAGGCGGAGTCTCATTTTCGCCGCGCGTTGCAGCGTCTGCTGAGGCGCAATCCCAACCCCTACGATGGCGAGGCGCTTTACAATCTCGGCCTGACCTTGCGCTACATCGGACGCGACGACGAGGCATACGCAACGTTCTACAAAGCGACCTGGAACGCTGCCTGGAGCGGACCCGGTTACCATGCCCTGGCCGAGATCGATTGCGGGCGAGGCGATTGGACGAACGCGCTAGACCACCTCGACATGAGCTTGCGCCGAGGTTCAGACAACCTCCGCGCCCGCAATCTTAAGGCGATCGTGCTGCGGCGCCTCGGCCGGGAGGAAGCCGCCTCGACGCTGCTGCGCGAAACGCTGGCGCTCGATCCGCTCGATCAATGGGCGCGATATCTTCGCGGCGACGACCTGACGAGCGGAGGGCAGAATCGTCTCGATCTCGCTCTCGATTTTGCGCGGGCCGGCTTGTACGGCGAAGCTTTGAGGGCGCTGGAAAGCGCGGTTGCCGAGCCCCTTTCTGGCGCGGCGCCTCTTATTCACTATTACATGGCGCACTTCGCCAGACGCATGAGCGACGAGGCGACCGCACACATGCATGGCGAGAAGGCGCGCGCCGCGAACCCCGACTATTGCTTTCCGGCGCGGCTCGAAGAGATCGCCGTTTTGCAGGACGCGATCGCCGCCGATCCAGGCGACCCGAGGGCGCCATACTACCTCGGCAATCTTCTCTATGACCGTCAGCGTTATGATGAGGCGATCGCCTGCTGGCGAATGTCGGCTGCGCTCGACCCGACGTTTTCGATCGTGTGGCGCAATCTCGGCATCGGCGCTTTCAATGTGCGGAGCGATCCGTTGGAGGCCGCCGACTATTACGAGAGGGCGTTTGCCGCCGCGCCCGGCGACGCGCGACTACTCTACGAACGCGACCAGCTCTGGAGGCGGCTCGGCCACCTTCCCGGCGATCGGTTGGCTGAGTTGCGCAACCATCGAGCCCTTGTCGATCAACGCGACGATCTCACGGTCGAGTTTTGCGCGCTGCTGAACCAGATCGGCGCTCACGACGAGGCCCTGGATGTCTTGACGCGCCGCCGCTTCCAGCCCTGGGAGGGCGGGGAGGGGATGGCGCTTGCGCAGTATGTTCGGACCCGCCTCGCTCTTGGGCGCCGAGAGTTGGCGGCTGGCCGCGCGCCGGAAGCCCATCGACATTTTGAGGCGGCGCTCAACGTCCCCGACACGCTGGGCGAGGCCAAGCACCTGCTCGCCAACCAAAGCGACGTCCATTACTGGCTCGGGCGCGCCTGTGCGGCGGCCAAGAACGAGAGTGCGGCGCGCCGCCACTGGACGCTCGCGGCCGAGTTTCGCGGCGACTTTCAGGGCATGCGCGTCCGCGCCTATTCGGAGATGACCTACTACTCGGCGCTCGCTCTCAAGCGCCTAGAACGGAACGCGGAAGCGGCGGCGACGACGAAGGGTCTCAGCGCACATGCCGAGACGCTCCTCGCTACGCCCGCAAAGATCGACTACTTCGCCACGTCTTTGCCGACGATGTTGCTGTTTGAACAGGATCTCCAGAGGAGCCAGGAACTCGACGCGCGCTTCATGCTGGCGCAGGCGAGCCTCGTGTCGGGCGACGCCGCGCAAGCTCGCGACTTGCTGGAAGGAGTGCTGCGCGAAGACCCGAACCACGCGGCTGCAGCCGATCTGCTCGACGAGATCCAGCGCCGATGACGGCGCTGTCCCGTCTTCATCTTCTGGCCCGCGCATAACGCCCGGCGGGACGCGGCGAGGCGCCTGGCGATGGAACAAGGAGAGCGGGCGTGAGCGTCTTCACTCTTGAAAACGAATGGCTTGTCCTGCAAGCGAGCACGAACGGCGCCGCGATTTGGCGCTTCTTCGCCAAGGGCGAGAGCGACGAAATTCCGCTGATGCGCGCGCCGGAGGCCGCGGACGACCGGCTTGCGGCGCAGTCCGCCTGCTTCCCGCTCGTGCCGTTCGGCAACAGAATAGGCGGCAATCGCTTTGTCTATGATGGCGTAGCCTACGCGCTGGCGCCAAACACGGACTGGGACGAACACTACCTGCACGGCGACGGCTGGACGACCGAATGGCGCCTGGCGGAGCACACGCGCAGCCGAGCGCGAGTGGTTATGCGCCACGACGACGCTGGGACGCCTTACAGCTACGAAGCCGCGCAAACCTTTGCCCTCGACGGTTCTACCCTCGCGCTCAGTCTTGAGGTTGTGAACCGGGGCGCCACGGCGTTGCCTTTCGGCCTTGGCTGGCATCCTTATTTTCCCCTGACCGCCGGCACGACGTTGCGAGCGCCCGCCTCCGCGCTTTGGCTCGAAGGCGCCGATTGGCTGCCGACAGAGCGCGTGGCCGTACCAGCCGACCTTGATTTCGCCACCGCGCGCGAGCTGCCGCGCCGTTGGGTGAACCATGGCTTCGAGGGTTGGAATGGAACCTGCGAGATCGCGTGGCCAGAGCGACGGGCGCGGCTCAAGCTCGACGCCGACGGACTTTTTGGGCGCTATTTCTTGTTCGTGTCGGACCCGCAGTTCGAAGCCGGTTACAATTACGAGTTCTTTGCTTTCGAGCCGATGAGCCACTGCGCCAACGCCCACAATACGTCGGATGGCGGCGGTCTGCGCCGACTGGCTCCCGGGGAATCGCTGCGCGGGAGCATTCGCCTGACTGCAGAACTGAATTCCTGGAAGCGGTAACCCACTTTGGCGCCCCGGCTGCTCGGGTCGGCGGGCTGTCTTGCGCGATCACTTTGCCTGTGACTACGGATCGGCGCGGGTTCCTTAAGCCGATCGGCGTCATGATTTCTTGGTTGGCTTAGACCGTGAACCCGTAAAACTGTGTACCGGCGGCGGGTCTGAACGCCGATCGGCGTCCTAACCGCTTGAGATCATAAAAGGCAGCTGGGTCAGGCGGCGCGCCGATTTACAGACAAGTGCGCGAGAGCGTTCGTCTTCGCAAGCAGCCGGGCGTTCTGCTCCGTGATCGAGACCAACCTTTCGCCTCTCCTCGACGAATTGCTGAGCGCCAAGCCAAGCCCGATGAAAGATTGAAGTCAGCGCGAAAATGATAATGAATCGACCGCGGAGCGTCATGCGACCAGCTTCAATCGCCGAGGAGCGCAATCGATGAAACGTCGACAGCCAGACGTTCAAGCGGCCTCGTCGATATTGCACAACGCGACCTGGATCCCGGCTGCGCGGTAGGCAGCAATTTCCGCTAGGTCGGCGTCCGAATCGGTCACAAGGTGCTGCACATTCGCCAGCGGCAGGCTCAGGAACTGAGCCGTCACCCCGATCTTGGATGCATCGGCTACGACCACAACTCGGTTCTCGCACTGCTTCGCCATCAGCCGGTTGACGACCGCGGCGGCATAGATCGATGAGGTGAGGCCGGTCTTCTGGCTCATCGCATTGGTGCCGAGGAAGCAGATCGTGCCGTGGATCTCGTTGAGCGTCAGGTTCGTCAGATCGCCGTTGAGTGCACGCGTCCGGCGGTCGTATTCGCCGCCGAGAACAAACAGCTCCGCGCGCGAGCGCTCGTTCATCTCGCCGGTAATCATCGCGTTGTTGGTCACGATGCGCACGTCCATAGACGCGATCTCGCGGAAGACGGCGAGCGTCGTCGTTCCGCCGCTGAGCATCACCGTGTCGCCGGGATGGACGAAAGCAGCGGCGCGCACAGCGATCTGCTTCTTCCGACTGTCGGAATCGCGACGAGGCTCCGTCCGCGTCGTAAGCGCATTTCGCGAAAGAAGTCGCGCCCCGCCGTGGAACCGCTCCACGACGCCCTGTGCCGCGAGATCGTCGAGATCGCGCCGGATCGTGATCTCGGAGACGCTGAGCGCGCCAGCGAGTTCCGGCACGCGCACGAGGTCGACTTTCTGCAGGGCTTCGAGCAGCCGCGCCCGTCTCGCCATCGTCGTTCGGCCAAATCCGGACATCGTTCGTCTCTTTCGCTCCCAACGTCCTCACGGCCCGCTTGCCGCCGATTCAGGTGATCATTTTCGATCGGCGGCGGCAACCGGGACCGCGACAAGTCCGAGAAACCGTCGAGCTCCCGCCTATTATGAATGTTTTATGCCCACTTTGCGGCGAATCAACGCTCGACTCGATTGAAATCGGTCCGAAGATACTCTTAGACCAGTTACGACATCTGGGAAGCGGCCACGCGGGCCGGAAAGATTTCGGCGCGCGCGGGTGGAGACCGTGAGTCCCGCCAGGATTAGGACGCTTCAAACGGCTTATTGGACGCGGGCCAAAAGGTTCGCCCCCATCGACCGACCCCGCCGCGACCTTCGCCTTCACTCTCGACAAGATGCCAGCGCGCAATCGCCGGGGCCTGCGACGTGAAGACTGATAATTCCTGACTGTGCCCGCCCGACGTCGGTCCTCTCGAAATCGACGAGAGCAACGGCTCCTCGAATTGGCGCGAAGTCGGGGCATTTCGCCGCAGGGCGTGCTGGCCTTCAGCGTCACCACAAGCAGCGCAGCCATGTTCGCGGCGGGGTGTCGATGGCAGGCGTCGCCGCGCAAGCCAAGGAAGCCGCAAGGAAAATCTTCGGCGTCAACAATTCCGACGCTATCGCCGAAACGATCGGGATCTTGCTAAAGGGGAGGCGGCGGAGGGCGGATTGCCATTGTTTGAATAGCGCGCCTTTGATCGTTTACGTCTTGCGTTTTTTGTTCGAAACATGCAAGTATCGATCGTTAATCGAACAAGGGCTCAGGCCGTGAACGGTACCCGGCGCACTCTCGAGCACGCGGCTTACGCCTTCGGCGTCGAGGCGACCGACCGGTGCGGAGGAGCGTCGCACCCCTGGAAGCCGAAAGAGCCGCGGAGTCCCGCTACCGCGACGCCATCGTCACCATGACCGAGGAGCTCAAACCCTGGTGTGTGCTCGCGCCCAGCGCCGCGATGGCGCCGACTCGGCCGCGGCCGTCAGCGAGTTCAAGCCCGCGATCGCGAAACTCTGGTGGCGACGCCATGCCGGCCCCGACCGTCCGCTTCGGCCTCTACGAGAAGGCGCTGCCCGCCTCGCTCGACTGGTCGCAACGTCTCACGGCGACGCGCGAGCTCGGCTACGAATTCATGGAAATGTCGATCGACGAGACCGACGCGCGGCTCGCCAGGCTCGACTGGACGCGCGACGAGCGGCGGGCGTTTCGCTTTGCCGTCGAAGACTGCGGCGTCGCCGTTCCCTCGATCTGTCTTTCCGCCCACCGGCGCTTTCCGTTCGGAAGCGCCGACCCGGGAGCGCGTGCGAGAGCGCGCGAGATCATGGCGAAGTCGATCGACCTGTCGGTCGCGCTTGGCGTGCGGACGGTGCAGCTCGCCGGCTACGACGTCTATTACGAGCCCTCGACGCCGGACACGCTGGCGCGCTTTCGCGAAGGCCTCGCCTGGGCCGCCGACATCGCGAGCGCGGCCGAGGTGATGCTCGCGGTCGAGATCATGGACACGCCCCTGATGGGCTCGATCACCAAGTGGCTCGCGTGGAAGCGCGACATTCCGACCCCCTGGTTCCAGGTTTATCCTGATCTCGGCAATCTCTCCGCCTGGGGGGCGGATGTACCCGGAGAACTCGCGCTCGGCCTCGAACACATCGTGGCTGTTCACCTAAAGGACACTCGCGCGCCGTCAGGCGACGACCCCGGCAAGTTCAAATGCGTGTCGTTCGGTGAGGGCTGCGTGGATTTCGTCGCCGCCTTCGCCGCGCTCAAGCAGCTCGGCTATCACGGTGTCTTTCTCGTCGAGATGTGGGCGGACGCGTCGACCGCACCGCGCGAGGCGGCGGCCGCGGCGAGGCGATTCGTACTCGACAAATTGCAGGAGGCCGGCTGGTGAACGACTTTGAGGCGCTGCGGCGCAATGCGTTTTGCGCCAATCTCGAACTGGCGAAATACGGTCTGGCGCTGTTCACCTGGGGCAACGCCTCACAGATGGATCGCGCACGCGGCCTTATCGCCATCAAGCCCTCGGGCGTGCCTTACGACGAGATGAAGGCCGAGGACCTGCCCATCGTCGATCTCGACGGCAAGGTGGTGGACGGCTCCTTCAGGCCTTCGTCGGATCTGGCGACGCATCTGGAGCTCTATCGCGCCTTCGGCGAGATCGGCGGCGTCACGCACACCCATTCCACCCATGCCACGGCATGGGCGCAGGCCGGCGTCGACCTGCCTGCGGAAGGCACGACACACGCAGACTACTTTTACGGCCCGGTTCCCTGTTCGCGGTCGCTGACCAACGAGGAGATCGAAGACGCCTATGAGCGCAATACGGGCCTCGTCATTGTCGAGACGATGAAGGCGCGGATCTCGAACGCGCTTAAGACCCCCGCGGCGTTGGTGAACGGCCACGGCCCGTTCACCTGGGGCCGCGACGCGGCCGACGCTGTGCACAACGCAGTCGTTCTCGAAGAATGCGCGCGTATGGCGATGCTGTCCCGGTTGGTCGCCCCCGCGCGCGCCCTTTCGCAAACGCTGCTGGACAAACACTTCCTGCGTAAGCACGGACCTGGCGCTTATTACGGGCAGACGAGGCGCTGAAATCGAACCGAAAAGGGAGAATCCGATGTGTTCGCGCGAAGTTGAGGCGGCGAAGCCGACAGGCTGCACGCCCGGCCTGACAACAGGGTTCGCGAACGCCGCAGATCCGAGCCGGACTGGAGGAAACATGGTGTCCGTTCATTCATCCCCGCGGGACCGCGCGTCCGGGTCGGTCGGAAACGGAGCCCGGTTATGACCCGGCCTCGACTCCAGATCGCACTCGACAAGACCGACATGCCGAGCGCGCTCGCTCCGCTGCAGCGCGCGGCGCCCGAGATCGACATCATCGAATGTGGCACCGTCCTCATCCTCGCAGAGGGCCTGCGCGCCGTGCGCGAAATTCGTGCGCTGTTTCCTGACAAGGAGATCCTGGCGGACATTCGAATCGCCGAGGCCGGGAAGCTGCTTTCGCAGATGGCCTTCGAGGCCGGGGCGTCGCTCGTCTCGTTGGTGGCCGGCGCCTCGATGACCACCGTCAAACAGGTCTGCGCCGTTGCCGCCGCCCACCGCGGCGAAGTCCAGATCGAGCTGTCCGACGAATGGTACGACGCGGCAAAGGCGCGCCAGTGGCGCGAAGCCGGCGCACAGCATGTCATCGTCAAGCGGTCCCGCGATCGCGAAGCTGCGGGCGACCTCTCATGGGGGCCCGACGACGTGGCCCGCGTCGACGAGCTGGCCGCCATGGGGTTCACCGTAACCATCACCGGCGGAGTCAGGCCGGCCGATCTGGCGACGTTCGCGAACCATCCGGTCGGCATCGTCATCGCCGGGCGTTCGATCGTCGCCGCAGAGGACCCGCTGGCGGCTGCCGCCGACCTGAAGCAGGCCATCGCCCGGGTATGGCCGTCCTGACCGCGTTTCCGCGAAAGTTTGGCTCGCCCGACGGCGGGGCGACTGCACGCGCGACGAAGCAACATCGCCTCGGTAACAGGGAGGCTGCAAGCAATGACCACCTATGATCTGACGACATTTGGAGAAGCGCAGATCCGCCTCACGGTCCCCATGGGCGACCGCCTGGCCACCTGCCGGGGGCTGCGCCTGACCCCTGCCGGCTCCGAGGCCAACGTAGCCGGCCTGTTGGCGCAGCTTGGGAGGCGGACGGCGTTCGCCTCGGTCATCCCGCATGGCGATCTGGCGCAGCGATTCATCGATGAGTACCGCGGCGTCGGCGTCGATCTTTCGCGCAGCGTCCGTTGCGAGGGGCGGATGGCGCTCTACTTCATGGAGCCCGGCGATCCGCCCCTGCCGGCGAAGGTATTGTACGACCGCCTCTACACCAAGTTCCGGGAGATCACGCCCGAGACGTTCGACTGGGATGCGTTGCTCGATACGCAGGTCCTGTTTGTGACGGGCATTACGGCGGCGCTCACCGAGAGCACGGGGCGCACCGTCGCCTACGCGGTCAGCGAGGCCGGCAGACGCGGCGTCAAGGTCGCCCTCGACGTCAATTACAGATCACTACTCTGGACGGCTGAGAAGGCCCGCTCCGTCCTCGAGCCGCTGCTCGAGCATGTCTCCATCCTGTTCTGCTCGCGTCCGGACGGCATCAAGGTCTTCGGCCTGCAAGGGGACGGTCCGGCCGTCAACGTCGCTCTTCGCGAGAGATACCGACTCGACCACGTGGTTTCCACCGACGGCACCGCTGGTTGCTACTACTCCGGCATCGAGGGCCAGCGGAACTACGAGATCGAGCCAGTACGCGTCACCGACCGCCCGGGCGCCGGCGACGCCCTGGTCGGGGGCGCCCTCCATGGATACCTCGGCGACAATGTCATGGAGGGCGTCAACTTCGGTTTGCGCACCTCGAAGCTCGCCCTCACCCACTACGGCGACCTGACTCACGTCACGCCAAGCGAACTCCAGATCGCCGCCAGCACCGACATCCTCCGTTGATCAAACCTGGTCCTTACGAAAGGTCACGCAAATGCTAGATGTCCCTATCGCATCCGCCGGCATGACTGCCCTCGAGCAGATCGATTCCCAGCCGCTCACCAAGAACCAGAAGAATCTCATCTCGCTCGTCGTCATGGGCAACGTGTCGGAGTTCTTCGACATGTTCCTCATTGGCTTCGCGGTGAGTAGCCTCCTCAAAGATCCCGCCTGGCATCTGAAAGGCTTCGAGGCTGGCTGGATCCTCGCCATGTCCGGACTCGGCACGGTGATCGGCGCCATCGCCTGGGGCCGCCTCGCCGACCGCATCGGCCGCAAGGCGGCCTTCTCCTGGTGTGTCCTCCTCTTCACCCTCTTCACCCTGGCCTCGGTGTTCACGCCGAACGACGGCTGGATCGTGCTCGCCATTTGCCGCATCTTCGTGGGCATTGGCGTCGGCGGTCTGAATATCACCTCGATCCCGTACGTGCAGGAGTTCGTCCCCGCCAAGCAGCGTGGCTTACTTTCCGGCCTGGCCTCGGTGTTCATCCCCCTCGGCCTGTTCCTCGGATCGGTCGCGCAGATGATTGTCGGCTCCAACTGGCGCCTGCTCATCGCCTTGGGCGCGCTCCCGATCTTCCTGCTGCTCTGGCTGCGCAATGTGCCCGAGTCGCCCCGTTTCCTGCAATCGAGGGGCCGCACCGCCGAGGCGCGTAAGGCGCTCGCCTGGGCCCTGGAATTCCCGGTCGAGCAGCTCGGCGCTCTGCCCGAGATCAAGTCCGTCCAGTCCGCGTCCTACTCGATCGTCTTCAGCAAATACCTCAGGTCGCTCATCATCATCACTCTCGGCTCGTTCTGCTTCATTCTCGGTTCGTTCGTCATCCAGAGCTGGGGACAGTCCATCCTCGGCTCGGGATACAAGTTCACCCCCGGGATGATCGGCGCCCTGTTCATGGTGGTGTCGCTCGGCGACCTGCTCGGTCGGCTCACCTCGGCGTGGCTGGCTGACCGCATCGGGCGGCGCTGGACGATGTTCGGGTTCGGCCTCGTCGGCGCTGTCGGCCTGTTGATCGCGGCGGGGTCGGCGATGATCACAACGGCCGCCAACTGGGACGTTTCCAGCGCTGGCTGGGTGTTCTTCGTCGGCATCTTCATCGCCATGACGTTCGGCGACGGCGCGTTCGGCATCCTCAACGCCTTCGGGGCCGAACAGTTCCCGAATGAGGCCCGCCCGACGGGTCTCGGCCTCGGCTACGGCATCGGCGCCACCGCGAAGATCTTTGGCCCTGCGCTTGTCGGCGCTCTGTTCGGGACAAAAGTGTCTCTAGATTCCATCCCGCTCCCCTTCACAGTGTTCGCGGTGCTGCTCGTCCTTGGCGGCATTGTCTACCTGTTCGCCAAGGAAACCAAAGGCGTGTCGCTCGACTCAATCTGACACGCTTTGCGCTCGATCGCTTCGCGACGCGCAAAGACCCTCGAGCGAAAACAAGGCGTAGGAAAATTGCTTTCGCTCGAATGGCCTACCGGATCCGGCGGATCCGGTAGGCAACGCGCCAATCCCGAATCATGAGAACAAAGGTTCGACCATGAGCATGATCGACGAGATCACACGCGAGAAATGGATTCTTGGAGCCTTCCCCGAGTGGGGTACTTGGCTCAACGAAGAAATCGACGCCACGCAGGTCGCGCCCGGAACGTTCAGTATGTGGTGGATCGGCTGCACAGGCATCTGGCTCAAGACCCAGAACGGCGCCAGCATCGCCACCGACTTGTGGTTTGGCAACGGAAAGCGGTCTCAGAAGACCAAGGAGATGGCGCCGTTCCACCAGATGCGGAACATGACAGGCGGGAGGGCGACACAGCCGAACCTGCGCGCCGCCCCCATCGTTTTCGATCCATTCGCCGTGACTGAGGTCGACGCCGTGCTGTCGACCCACCTCCATCAGGATCACATCGACCCCTTCTTTGCGGCGGCGGTGCTGAAGAACTGCGCGCCCGACGTCCCCTTCATCGGCCCGCAGGGGTGCGCGAACCTGTGGATGAAGTGGGGCGTTCCCGCCAGCCGGATCAAGGTGGTCCGACCTGGCGACAGCGTGACTATCAAGGATGTGGAGATCGTGGTGCTCGAGTCGTTCGATCGCACCGTGCTCGTCACGTCGAACGAGTCCCTTCTGGGCAAGACGCCCACTATGGACGACAAGGCCGTGAACTATCTATTCAAAACGCCGGGCGGCAATTTGTACCATAGCGGCGACTCGCACTACTCCATCCGCTACGCCAAGCATGGGAAGGATCATAAGATCGACGTTGCGATGGGCTCCTACGGCGAGAACCCGATCGGCAACCAGGACAAGATGACGTCCGTCGACATCCTGCGCATGGCGGAGGCCCTCGGGACGAAGGTGGTCATCCCCTTCCACCACGATGTGTGGACCAACTTCAAGGCCGACCCGCTCGAGATTCTCCTGCTGTGGAACTACAAGAAGAACGTCCTGCAGTACAAATTCAAGCCCTTCATCTGGGAGGTCGGCGGAAAGTTCACCTATCCCGACGACGCCGACAAGATCCAGTACCATTACCGGCGAGGCTTCGAGGACGCGTTCACCGACGAACAGAACGTGCCGTTCCCATCGATCCTGTAGGGGCCGGCGTCGCTTTCCGTACCTCGGGGCCATTGATACGGCGCGACAAGCCAGAGCGGACGCCCTCAATGTGTCGTCGGGGCCCGGGTGGCCGGGGGCCGGCTGCGCCCGACCGGCGGCGCTCCTCAGTCGCTGCCGGTTGAGATTTCGATAACATAGGTCTTTGCAGTTTTGTCCTGAAGGGTAATCAGGGTGCGTTGCGCGACGACGTCGAATTGTTCGCAACCGATCAGAAAGCCAGGGCCTTCGCCGATACGACGATCAGCGTCGATCAAACCGTCGACGCTGATCACGGCCGTGTCGCGACGAGGCGCGTCACTGTCATTCATGGCGTCGCTTGGGTGCAAGAAGGGCATCAATGGCCGGCCCTGAAAGGCTACGTCATCGCCGACGCCACACGCGAGATGGGGCCAAAGACCGAGCGCGAAACGCGCTTCTACGTGACCTCTTCACCCTTGCCCGCCGATAAACTCGGACCCATCGTGCGCGCTTAATCCAGCTCTGAGATCTGACCCAGTGATGACCAGCCGTCTCAATGCGTTACGATGCCGATCGGCGTTCGGCCCCCCAACCGATTAACAGTCACGACGTAGTCGCCAACCTTGTGTTCACATGGCAGGCGCCGGCGAGGCTTGCCACGCGCGTCGCCAGCGCGCGACAATGGGCCAATTCCGCGCCTCGGGCCGGCGTCGACCGGCGCGAAGGCTGACAAGCGGAAGCCAGGGAGGAGTCCAAGCATGAAACGATTGCATGTTCTTGCGTTTGTCGGATCGCTGGCGGCTGGCCTGTCAGCCATGGGCGCCTCAGCCGCCGAAAAGGTCGTCATCGGCGACATCGACGACATGTCGGGCCCCTACGCCGACGTGCTGGGGCCAAACGGCGTCGAATCGATCAAGATGGCGATCGCCGACTTTGGCGGCTCGGTCCTCGGCCAGCCGATCGAACTCTTGACCGTCGACCATCAGAACAAGCCCGACATCGGCGCGCAGAAGGCGCGCGAATGGGCCGATCAGAACGGCTTGACCATGATCCTGGGCGGCTCCAACACCGGCGTCAGCCTGGCGATCAACGCCGTGGTCAAAGAGAAGAAAGTTCCGTTCTTCGCCATCGGCGCCGCCGGCGCCTCGCTGACCGGCAAGGACTGCACGCCCTACACGATCCACTACGCCTACGACACCGTCGCGCTCGCCAACGGCACGGCGAAGACGATCCTGAAACAGGGTGGCAAGTCGTGGTTCTTCCTCACCGCCGACTACGCATTCGGTACGCAGTTGCAAAACGCCGCTAGCGACGTCGTCAAGGCGGCCGGCGGCACGGTGGTCGGCGCAGTGCGGGTGCCGCTCGGCACGTCTGACTTCGCTTCCTACCTTTTGCAGGCGCAGAGTTCGGGCGCACAGGTTCTCGGCCTCGCCAACGCCGGCACCGACTTCTCCAATTCGCTGAAGGCCGCTAATGAATTCGGCCTCGGCAAGACGATGAAGCCGGCGGCGCTGCTCGCCTTCCTCACCGACATCAACGCCATCGGCCTCGACGCGGCCCAAGGCCTCTATCTCACCGCCGCGTGGTACTGGGACCTCAACGATAGGTCACGGGAATTCGGCAAGAAGTTCCTGGCCAAGACCAAGAAGGAGCCGACATTCCCCGAAGCGGCCGTCTACTCGGCGACGCTGACCTATCTGAACGCCGTCAAGGCCGCCGGCACGACCGACGCCGACAAGGTGATGGAGCAACTCCATAAGACCAAAATCGACGACATGTTCACCTCGAACGGCGTCATCCGCGCCGACGGCCTGATGGAACACGACATGTATATCATGCAGGTGAAGACGCCGGCGGAGTCGAAGGGCCCGTGGGATTACTACAAGCTCGTCGACACGATGAGCGGCGAAGAGGCCTTCGGCAAGCTCGCCAATTCGGCCTGCCCGCTGGTCAAGAAATAGATCCCGCCCGCCGCGCCGGCTCCCGGCGCGGCGGCGCGATCGGCGCCGGTCAGCGCGACAACAACACCGGCGCCGTCATGCTGCTGAGCAGCGTGCGCGTTGCGCCCCCATCAGCGCCTCGCACAACCGCGAATGCCCGAATCCGCCAGTCCTGTCACCGGCAAGCCTTCGAATTCGCGGTCGACCGCTTCGCGCCCTCTTCAGTCTTTCAAACGCAGGGTTGTCCACTCCGAGAGCGGTCATCCGTGTGAAGAGTGTGCAAAAGTTCGTCATAGAACGCCAGCTTCAACAGCCGGTGAGCGCGTCGAAGGACGAGTGGTGAGGAAGAGCCTCGTGGCGCCGATCGGGATCTCGAACGGTGAGTCCGATTTGATTGATCGCGCGCTGGCGTGGCCGGCCGAGCGCCATTTGAAGATCTTCGCAAGATGCCCATGATGATTCGCAAAATTTGCGCGCGATTGCAATTCATGTAAAACGCGGTTCGTACCAGAGGGCCAATAAGCAGGAGGTGACATGGCTAAAGCCGTTGCGAGATCGAAGAAGGCGCCGGCTAGGCGACCTTGGACGAAAGATGATGTCCGCCTTCTTAAAGGTATGGCTCGCAAGGAACCCGCCTCAAAGATTGCGAAAGCTCTCA
>Ga0302320_10007944_pt1 | contig 23234 bp, 9 predicted proteins | sample Bog_T0_3_FD_202130 | JGI IMG/M metagenome (GOLD analysis project Ga0302320, IMG submission 202130) | Peat permafrost microbial communities from Stordalen Mire near Abisko, Sweden - Bog_T0_3 | ecosystem: Environmental > Terrestrial > Soil > Wetlands > Peat | place: Sweden: Abisko, Stordalen Mire... | reverse complement strand
GTGCTGAAGCTCTATCTGAGTCCGGCGGCGTATGCCGATGCCGCCGCTGACGCTCCGCGCGCCATCCTCACGAACTATCTGACCGGCATGGATCGTCATGCGGTCGTGGCCCACTGCCGCGGCATCACGGACCGTCCATCGTGCATGCGGGATCTGCACCGCATCCAGCTGCCGACGCTCGCGCTGATCGGCGAGGATGATCAGATCGTCTCTCAGGTTCGGTTGCGGGCGACGGCGGCGCTGATCCCCGGCTGCCTCGTCTGCTCCAGCGCCGACGGAGGCCATATTCCGAGCCTGGAACGGCCGCTGCGCACGGCGCGCATCCTCGGCGACTTCCTCGACCAGGTGGACACGGCATCGCGCTGAGCCCGGGGAGCGCAGGCTCCAGCCGGCACGAAGTCCGGCGGCGTTAGGGCCACCGCTCGGCTCCCGCGCTCCTTGCGGCGCGCCATCAGCGTGGGTTCGGGCCCAGGCCAGGCCGGCATGGCCTCCGGCTCTGACGCCGCACGACGTGGCGCCAGACACGCCCATGATGCGCGCCTTCGGCAGCACGCTCAGGTGGCATACGCTGTGCAGTGCAAATGAATTTGCAGGCAGCGTCACTGCCAGCCGACCGCGGCCGTACCACATAACGGAAATGGCAGCAATCGCTTACGCACTGCGCTGACACGATCATTGCCGAATAGATGATGCGTCGTGCTCCGCACCACGGCAGCATGCCGCGCTGAATGACGACTCTCCATGACGTCCATTACGCATATTTCCGCTGCCATGTCGAAGCCGTGACCACGATGACCACGCCCGACAACGACCGTGGCATCACCCGTGCATCTCAGCGCGCCACCGGCATTGGCAATCGACGGCGTTTCTATCAACGGCAGCGCCAGAGCACCAGGAACGGATCGGGTCATAGCAGCGAAACTCCCTGCCCGCCGCGCTCCCACCTGGATCTGACGGGAACGCTCGTGGATGGGCGCCTGCCGTCACCAGTCCCCATGGTTCCTCGCAGTTTTCACCGCAGCATTGCCGCCCAGCACGCTTATTTGACCAAGGTCACCAGACCATGAGCACTCTGTTCCCCGCCGGCCCTCTCCGCGATTCGCACCTTCGACATCTCCTGGCAATCGTCGTCTGCTGCGCTCTCGGCTGCACCCTCAGGGCCGGCGATTCGGTTGCCACGATTGGCGGCTCGGACCTTTCCTATACTAATGGCGCCGATTCGGATAACGCGATCGGCATCCTCGCGTCATTCGCGAATCCCATCGGCATAGTCGAAGACAGTGCGGGAAATCTCTATGTGACCGACACACGGACAGTGCGTCGGCTCCATCCGACGGGCCCGGGAAACTATGCCGTTTCGACCATCGCGGGAAACCCGAATCAGAGTGGCAGCAGTGACAACCCGCAAGGGCCCTTCGCGCTCTTCAACTATCTGCAAGGCATCGCCATCGATACTGCGGGAAATCTCTATGTCGTCGACGCGGGAAACCAGAACATCCGCCTGCTGACCCCCATGGGGTCGGGAAACTATGCGGTGACCACCATCGCCGGGGTCGCTGGCCAGGCTGGCAACCAGGATGATCCTGTCGGTACCGCTGCGCATTTCAGTTCACCGCTTGGCATCGCGGTCGACGGGCTCGGCAACATCTACGTAGGCGATACGAACAATGGGGAGGTGCGGATCCTCCAGGCGACCGGTGGAGGGCAGTTCTCCGTCGCGACGCTCGCGGCATTCGCGCCAACAGGGATGATGTGCGGCAATCCTGCCGGAGGCGTCTACCTGACCTATGGAAACCAGGTGATGTTGCTCACGCCAGGATCGGGAAGCTACAGCCTGGATGTCATCGCCGGCACCGGTGTCGCTGGTGAATCGGACAATGCGATCGGGTCAGCGGCAAGCTTCAACGAGCCGTATGCTGTGGCCGTGGATCCATCGGGGACTGGGAATCTGTATGTCACCGACTCCAATGGCCAGACCATTCGCCTGGTCCACCCCAATGGAGATGGAACCTATGGCGTCTCCACCATCGCCGGGGTCGCGAATCAGCCCGGAAATGGCTATTATGGCACTTCGCGGGAAGGGATTCCTGGATACTTCTACTACCCGCGAGGAATCACCACCGATGGTCTCTTCGCCTTCGTGTGCGATACGGATAACGATCTCATCCGTCGCATCGCGCTGGGGAGCAGCTATGCACAGACCGTGACGATGTCGCCGATCCCCGATCAGGCATACGGGGCATCGGTCAACTTGGCTGTACTGGCGAGCAGCGATAGTCTCCTACCGCTATCATTCTCCATCGTCAGCGGCCCGGGCAGCATCAGCGGATCGTCGGTCGTCTGCGGCGGGATCGGGACCATAACCGTCCAGGCGGATCAGCCGGGGAATAGCCAGTATGCGGCAGCCGCACCGGTTCAGCGCACCTTCACGGTGAATCCGGCTCCGCTCATCGTCGCTGCCCACGACCAGTATCGCGATTACCTGTCCAGCAACCTGCCGACGTCGTACAGCATCACCGGGTTCCAGTTCAGCGACAACTTCACCCTGGTCAGCGGCGTCCCGGTGCTGTCGATATCCGCGACGACGAGCAGCCCCAGCGGCGCCTATCCGATCCGGGTCGATATCTCGGCCATGTCGGTGCAGTCGGCGAATTACACGCTAGTGGCGCAGGCGGGTGTGCTCGCCGTGGCCGGGTATGTCGTCGCAAACCCTACCCGGGGTGGCGGCCAGGGCATTGCAGTCGATGCACATCGCCTCCTGTATGTAGCCAATGGCAATCAGCTGCTCTGCGAGACGCCAACCGGGCAGGTGATATCGACGACCGATCTGCCATCGACCATATGGGGAGTTGCCCTTGACGCCCATGGCACGGTCTTCGTGTCGTGCCAGGATTATGTGATCCATAAACTCGTCCCGCAATCGGACGGGTCCTTCTCCGTTACGGCGATCGCCGGCATCACCAACACATCGGGCTCCATCGATAGCACGCAGGGGGCCTCCGCTGAATTCGGCACTGTCTTTGGCATCGCCGTCGACACCGCGGGACTGGTCTATGTCAATGATTCGGGGAAGCTGCGCGTCCTGGCGCCGAATGGAGCGGGCAACTACAGCGTCACCACGGTCGCGCAGGGGCTGTTCTCGAGTAGCAGCATCGCGGTCGATGCGCAGGCGAATGTCTATGCCTGGGCGGAGAATCCGACCAGCATCCTGCGACTGCAATCGCAGGGGGCAGGCGGCTTCTCGGTGAGCAGCATCGCTGGCAGCACGACGACATCGGCGACGATCGACGCCATGACTGCGCAGAATGCGCAGTTCCTCAGCGGTCAAAGCATCGCCATTGATGGCGCGGGCGATCTTGTCGTCGAAGACTATCTATCGGTGCGCATGCTCCAGTCGGATGGCGCTGGTGGATACCGGGTGTGGACCGTTGCCGGACCGCAGAACTACAATTCCGGTACTACCAGCGGACCGGGAGTCGAGGCCCGGTTTGGCTATGGCTATGGCATCGCCATCGATAACGCCGGATGGATCTATGTGAATGATGGCGGCGGGACCATCCGCGAGGTGGTCCTGGCGCCGACTGCGCAGCATCTCTTCTTCAGCCCGGTCCCCGCGCAGCTCTATGGCAGCCAGGTCTCCTTGACGGCGGCCTCGGATAGCGCCCTGCCCGTGACCCTGACGCTCATCTCCGGTTCAGCGACCCTTGCCGGAACCAGCTTGACCTGCACGGGCGTGGGATCCATCACCGTCCAGGCGGACGCCGCGGGTTCGAGCATCTTCTCTCCGGCGGCATCGGTGCAGCAGACCTTTGCCGTGAATCCGGTGACGCTGATGATCACGGCGATCGATTGCTACCGCGATTTCGGTGCAGCCAACCCGGTCATGACCTACGGCGTCACCGGGTACCAATTGAATGATACCGCAGCGCTGATCACGGCACCCCCGACACTTTCGACGACGGCAACGCCCTCAAGCCTGATGGGCGGCTATCCGATCCACGTCGATACCTCGACGATGTCGTTGTCCTCGGCCAATTACATGCTGGCGGCGGGGCCGGATGCCGTGATGGCCGTCGCCGGGGTGGTGCATACGGTCGCCGGCGCAGCGGGGCAGCGCGGAAGTGCCGATGGCCAGGGTGCGGCCGCGATTTTCTATGCGCCCTATGGCGTCGCTGTCGATGCGCAGCGGCGCATCTATGTGGCCGATAGTGGAAATGATCTCATCCGAGTCATTACCACCGATGGGAATGTTCATGCGATTGCGACTTCGATATCGTCGGGAGGTGGCCCAAGCCCAATTGGGATTGCCCTGGATGCATCCGGAAACCTCTATGTTGCGGCCCCCGATTACACGGTCAGGAAGTTCGCTATCCAGGCCGACGGCTCCTATGCCAACATTGTTATCGCCGGCCTGCCCTTCAACCATAACCTCGTTGATAATCCGGTGGGGACTTCAGCCAGATTCTGGGATGTCACGGGAATAGCCGTGGATGGCAGCGGGAATATCTTTGTGAATGATGATGGCGACATCCGCGAATTGACACCGGATGGCACCGGGAATTACGGTGTGACGACGCTTGGAGGGGGGTTGGCAGCTGAAACCTCGATCGCCATCGATGGGCACGGTGCGCTCTATGGGATCGCGTCAGGATCCTTGGCGATTCTGCGCGTGGTGCCCGACGGCATGGGGGGGATGTCCTCATCGGTGATCGCCGGAACCGGCACCTCCGGCTGGTCGGACGCCATCGCGGGTGGGAATGCCACCTTCACCAATTGCCAAGGGGTGGCGGTCGATGCCACGGGGAACCTTTACGTCAGCGATGGAGGCGCCATCCGCATGCTGCAGCCGAATGGCCAGAACGGCTACCAGGTGTCCACCATTGCCGGCTCGCCGACGAATACGGGATCAATCGATGGGCTGGGGACCACGGCACGCTTCTCCGGTACCGAGTTCGGCCTTGCGGTCGACGCGGGGGGGATGGTGTACATCGCGGATCTCCATGCTCCTGACATCCGTGTGATCATCCCGCCACCGGTGACGCAATCCATCAACTTCCCCGCGCTCTCCAGCGTCACCTACGGGGCATCCCCCGTCCTCCTGTCGGCATCCGCGAGCTCGTTCCTGCCCGTCAGCTATGCGGTCCAGAGCGGTCCCGGCCTGGTGTCCGGTTCGACCCTCACCATCACCGGGTCGGGCACCATCATCGTCAACGCGACCCAGGCCGGCGATGCGGGAACACCGGCGGCGTCTCCGCAGCCCCAGAGTCTGGTGGTCGCCCCTGCGCCCCTGGCCGTCCAGGCGAACAGCGTCTCCAATGTCTACGGGGCAGCACCCATCCCGGTCCTGGGCTATGGGATCAGCGGGCTGATCGGCGCTGATACCGCAAACATCCAGCTGGGCTGCGCGGCAACCGTCGCGTCGTCGGTCGGCAGCTATCCGATCACCGTGACCTCCGTCACGCCGAGCAATCCGAGCTATGCCATCCAGACCACCGGAGCCACCTTCACGGTGACCCCCGCATCGCTCGCGATCTCCGCCATCTCCGGTCAGACGCGCACCTATGGCTCGCCGAACCCGGTGCTGCCCTATGTGGTGTCCGGCTTCGTCAACGGCGATGGCGTGAAGGCGGGCATCCTCACCGGGGCCCTGGCCTCGCCCACTGCCACCCTGACCTCGTCGGTGGGGACCTACACCATCACCCAGGGGACGCTGCATGACGCGAGCGGGAACTATGCCGTTTCGTACAACGGCAGCCTGCTCACCGTCACCCCGGCGGTCCTGACCGTGACCGCGACCAATGTGGCCCGCTCTCCCGGCACCGCCAATCCGGTCCTCACCGCCATCATCACCGGCTACCTGAACCATGATTCCACATCGGTAGTCAGCGGCAGCCCCGTGCTCGCCACTTCCGCGATCACCAGCAGCCCGCCGGGAGGCTATCCGATCACGGTGGATGCGAGCGCCATGACGGCGACCAATTACACCTTCCTCGGCGTGCCGGGGACCTTGTCGATCGGCAATACCCAGCAGATCACCTTCCCTGGCGTGCCGACCCAGACCTATGGCCAGACGGTCGCACTGCAGGCGATAGCGACCTCGGCCTTGCCGATCGCCTATACGGTGATCAGCGGGCCGGCCTTCCTCAATGCCAACCTGACCAGCCTGACCCTGACCGGCATCGGCACGGTGGTGGTCGAGGCCGACCAGGCCGGCAGCTCGGGCCTGGCTGCGGCAGCGCCGGTGCAGGTCAGCTTCACCGTGCAGCCCGCGACCTTGACCGTGACACCGGTGAGCCTGTCCATCCCATCGGGTTCCGCAGCCCCCGCCCTGACCGCCACCATCACCGGCTTCGTCGCTGGCGATTCCGCAAGCGTGGTGACTGGCACGCCCGCCCTGTCGGACAGCATTCCCGCCGGCACGCCGCTGGGCACCTACCCGATCACCACTTCGGTGGCCGGCATGTCGGCGGCCAACTACGTGTTCCAAACGGGTACCGGCGCGGTGAAGGTGGTCGGATCGCAGACCATCCTCTTTTCCGCGATTCCCGCCCAGACCTATGGATCCACGCTGACCTTGAACGCGACGGCGGGATCGGGGCTAGCGGTCGCCTTCTCGCTAGTGAGCGGACCCGCGACCCTCACCGGTTCGCACCTCACCCTGACCGGGGTGGGGACGGTGGTGATCCAGGCGGATCAAGCCGGCGGCAGCGGCTTCGACCCGGCCCCGGCCGTGCAGCAGTCGATCACCGTACAGCCGGCGACCATCACCGTCGCGGCGACCTCGGCCACGCAGAGCTTTGGCACCGCCATCCCGGCCCTGACCTACCAGCTGTCGGGCTTCCAGCTCGGCGATGCCCAGGCGCTGGTCAGCGGCCTGCCCGTGCTCGCCACCACCGCCACGGCAGTGAGCGCGCCCGCGGCCTATCCGATCACGGTGTCGGTCAGCGGCTTGTCCTTGACGAACTACCTCTTCGTGGGCGTTCCCGGTGTGCTGACGATCACGCCCGCGACCCTCACGGTGGTGGCGATCAGCACCGCGCGCGCCTATGGCGCGACCAATCCGACGCTGTCCTACATCGCCTTCGGCTTCGCCGGCGGCGACACGCTGGCCATCATGTCGGGTATATTGGGCACGCCCGCCTCCAGCGGCAGTTCCGCCGGTCCCTATCCGATCACGCGCGGGACGCTGAGTGCGGGCGCCAATTATGCCGTCGACTTCACCCCGGGTGTGCTCACGGTGACCCCGGCGACGCTCTATGTCGCTGCCGATGCCGAGATCATGAGCGCGGGCGCTGCGGTGCCGACGCTCGCCTACTCGATGTCGGGCTTCATCTCGCCCGACACCGCCTCGGTCGTCACCGGGACGCCCGTCCTGGCGACCACCGCCACCAGCGCAAGCCCGGCCGGATCCTACCCGATCACCGTCTCCGCCGCGGGCCTGTCGGCGTCCAACTACGCCTTCATCCCGATCACCGGCATCCTGAGCGTGACCACGGCTGCGAGCGCGGGAAGCACCGCGCAGGCCATCAGCGGCTTCGGCCCGCTGCCAGCGCAGGTGTACGGCGATGCGACATTCACCCTCACCGGCGTCACCGGTGGGGGCTCGGGGCAGCCGGTCCTCTTCATCAGCGGCAACCCGGCGGTGGCCACCGTCAGCGGGAGCCAGATCACCATCGTCGGCGCCGGGAGCTGCAGCATCACCGCGACCCAGGCCGGTGACAGCTCCTATGCCGCGGCGACCCCGGTCGCAGAGACGCTGACGGTCGCGCCCGCCGCGCTGACCATCACCGCCACTGACAAGACCTTCGTCGCAGGTGGCGCCGTACCCGCGCTCTCCGCCGCCTATGCGGGCTTCGTCAACGGCGACCTGGCGGCGAGCCTGACCACCCCGGCGGTGCTCTCGACCACGGCGACCTCCGCCAGTCTGGCCGGCCTCTATCCCATCACCGTCAGCGGCGCGACCGATCCCAATTACACCATCACCCTGGTGACCGGGGTCATGACCGTCACGGCAGCCCCGGCAGCCCCCGCAGCGACAGCGTCGCCATCGACCGGCCAGGGGTCGAACTTCTTCAAGTGCGGCCTTGGCTCGGGTATCGGTGCCCTGGCCTGCCTCCTGGCCCTGATCCTGCGTGCCCAGCTCAGTGGGTCGCAGTGCCGCTCCACCGCCCACCGGGCACGGTCGGCAGACACCCGCCCACCATCACGTCCGCTGGATGGATGATGCCCTCCACGCTTCTCCTCATTCACGCTGAGCACCTCCATTCGCCGTCAGGGATAACTCCATGATCAGCCCCATCCCGACCTCCTGCTCGGCACTCTGCCTCATCGACCAGTCAGCCGGCACACCGGGCATTGCCGGTCGTTTGGTCGCTGGTCCAGGTCGACTGCAGCAGTGGCTGCTCGGGCTCTGCTTGGCGGTCGGGGGCGTCATCGCCGCGGGGGGCGGTGCTCCGCTGATGGCCACCGAGTATTCGCTCTACCCGATCCCACTGCCGGCACCGGTGCCCTCCATCTCGAACAGCTCTGCGATCTCGGCGGACGGCCACTCGGTGGCGTACATGACCAACGCCGGGACACTGTATCGCTGGTCGGATGCGGCGCCGAGTTCCGTCTCCAGTGTCGCTCCCGGGATCTACAACAATTCCCAGTCCAATAACGTACGCATCAGCAACAATGGCCTGGTGGTCGGCACCTACACCTCGGGCTCGGGCGGCAATGCCCCCAACTACCCCTTCTACCTCCCGGCCGGGAGTTCGACGCCGACCATCGACATCGTCGATGGCGGCGATGCCAATGACTCGACCGGCTCGGGAGCGGCAGCGGTGGGCTACTTCGGGCAGAACTCGGAAGCACCGTTTATCTGGCTATTCAACGGCGGCGCTCCGACCGTGGTGACGCCCACCCTGACCGGTGCCTATGCCGGCCTCGATTCGGTGTTCCAATGCATCAGCCCGGCCTCCGGCGGGGGCTATTGGATCGGCGGCGGCAGCATCCCCACCAACACCGCCAATCCTTTGTTGAGCTTCTCGCTCAAGACCAATGCCGCGGGTGTGGTCCAATCGGTGGTGGCGCTGCCCGCGTCGAGCATCTCCTATGCCAATGGCGGCGGCAGCCTCCAGGAGATACTGCCCGATGGCACCGGGGTCGTGCTCCAGGGCCAATACCAGCCGACGGCGGCCAACCTGGCCTACATCCGGACCTCTTCCTGGTGGAATGGGACCACGCTGACCGCGATCCCGCTCCCGACCGGCTACAACACCCTATCGGGTTATGGTTGCGCCCAGGTCGGCGGCACCGCCACCGTGGTCGGCGAACTGGCGTACTGGGATGGCACCACCAACGACCTCTTCACCACTTTCGTATGGTCGCCCGGGCAGTCCACCGTGCTCGATGTGAATGCCGGCCTGGTCGCTGGCGGGGCCGGCTTCTGGAATCCGGCGCAGATCGCCGGTACCGGCCAGATCATCGGCCAGACCCCGATCGGGGCGCCGGCGGGGTGGTGGTATCCGGCCATCCTGACGCCGCTGCCGCAGGTCTCGGTGAGCGGCCAGGCGGAGATCAGCAAGAGCCAGACGCTGACCCTGACCGTCACCCGCACGGCCTCGGGCAGCGCCCCATTGGTCACCAGCTGGCCGTTGACCGTCCCGCTCATCTTCTCGGGTACGGCGTCGCAGCTGGGCGACTACACACCCGCTACCACCACCGCCGTGATCCCGGTCGGGCAGACCTCGGTGACGGTGACGGTGACCTTCATCGCCGATGGGGCCTATGCCGCGCCGAAGACGGTGATCGCCACCGTTGCGGCGCCGAACCCATCCGATTACCTGCCCACCCTCACCTGGCTCATTCCGGGTGATGGCAGCGGGGTGTCGACCACCACGCTGATCAGCAACATCGCGGCACCGGCAGCCACCCCGGTCATCTCCAGCACGCTGTCCGCGTCGGCCGCGGCGGGAGTCCCCTTCTCCTACCTGATCCTCGCCAGCGATGCGCCGACCTCCTATAACGCCACCGGCCTGCCGGCCGGATTGTTCATCAATGCCGCCACCGGTGAGATCTACGGCACCCCGGCGGTGCCCGGCTTCTCCTCGGTGACCATATCGGCGACCAACGGCAGCGGCACCGGGACCGCCACCCTGGCGCTGACCATCTCCCCCGCGACCGTGCAGTACACCCTCTCCGTGGTGCCCTATCCGGCGGGCGTGACGACCTTCAATGTCGTCTCCGGCGCGATCAGCCCGAACGGGCAATGGGTGGAGGCCGACAATGGCGACGGGACGCTGACCACCACCTCGACCGACACCATCACGGGCGTCCAGGCCGGCCGGTGGAACGTCGGCAGCCCGACCTCCACCATACTCACCACTCCGGGAGGATTCGGCTTCGCCGGGGGGGGCGGCATCATGAACGACGGGACCATGGTCGGCGGCATCTACAACCAGGACAGCAATGACAATACCACCCTGGCCTATCCGGCGTTTGTCGGACCGGTGGCGACCAGCTGGGCCCAGGTGGGCTCGACCCAGGTCAATGTCAATGCCTTCGATCCGGTGAGCGGGAATTCCGGGGGCATCTACTTCCCCGGCACCACCGGGACCACCGGCGTCAATTGGTCGACCGGCGCCAATTCGGCCGGCGGGCTGTTCCTCGGCACCCTGACGGCCGCGAGCGCACCGATCAATCTGCGCCTCAATGGCGTGCTCACCGGATCGCTGGTCATCCCGCAAGCGCTCAACGGGTCCAAGCTGCTGGTGAAGACCTATGACACGCTGGGGAACACCTACCTCTACATCGGCACCCTGACCGGCACCTACCCGCCAGCCATGACCCAGCTGCTGCCGCCGGCAGGGTACGTCTATGACGGCGGGAACATGTATATGGACAGCCAGGGCCATGTCGCGCTGTCCCTGGATCAGAACTCCACCGGCAACCAGTTCGTCGGCTACTACAACGGCAACGTCAGCCACACCTTCGCCGTGGTGGCGCCGTCATCAGGCAGCACCACCGTCGATGGCTGGGAGAATGGCGGCACCGAAGGGGGCATCGCCACCGTCAACGGCGTCTCCACCATCGTCGGCGAGGTCTACACCGGATCCCATCCGGTCTTCGTCTGGCATGACGGCGATGCCCTGGTGACCCAGCTGTCGACCGTGCTGCCGGCTGCGGTCACCGCCGACCTCGAGTACAGCTCATTCATCAATGCCCAGGGCCAGATCCTGGCCGCCGGCAATATCAGCCTCCCAGGGACAGCGGACTCGCCGATCCTGGCGCTGATGACCCCGATCGCGACGGTCTCGGCCAGCCTGGCCTCGGGCTCGAGCACCATCGCCGCCACCGACAGCGGGGCGGCGCGCAGCAGAACCATCACCGTGTCGCGCGCCGATGTCGCCACCCTGACCGTCAACCACCTGAACTGGGCGCTGGCGGTGAACCTGTCGCTGACCGCAGGCAGCACGGCCGTGCTCGGCACCGACTACACCCTCAGCGGTGCGGGACTGGTCGGCTCCTCGCCGAGCGACTATGTGCTGACCATCCCCGCCGGCCAGGCCTCCGCGAGCATCACCGTCACCGCCCTGCCCGGCACCGCCCCCAGCGACCTGACCCTGGCCATCGGCGCAGCTGCCGCATTGCCCACCGCCTACCAGCCGACCGATTGCTACCTCCAGGGAGCCCCGACCCTCCTGACCATCGCGGCGGACGAGAATCTTGGCGCGGCCATCACCACCCCATCCGGCCTCCCGGTGACCAATCATGCCATCACCGTCACCGTGACCTTCACCCAGCCGGTGACCGTCGGCGCCAGCCCCATCCTGACCGCGAATGCCGGCTCGCTGAGCGGGCTGCCTGCCGCCGGCGCCACCGGGACCATCTTCACCGCCAGCTGGACGCCACCGGCCGGCTTCAATCTCGGCACCGTGCTGTTCAACGTCCCTGCCAGCGTGGCGAGCGCTGGTGCGCTGGCGAACACCGCCGCCCAGCAGGTCAGCCTGACCTATGATACCCAGCCACCGGCCGCGCCCGTCATCACCGCGCCGGCGAATGGCGCGACCATTGGCACCGGGGTAACGGTCAGCGGGACGCTCCTGGGAACGGCCGAGTATCCCACCGCCATCACGGTATCGGTGACGGCAGGGAGCACGACCCATGCCGCGACCGTAACCGGCAGCAGCTGGAGCGCGACTTTCAGCGGCCTGGCGGCCGGTCCGCTCGCCATCAGCGCGATCGCCGCGGATCCTATCGGCAATACCAGTCCGGCTTCGACCATCGTCAGCGTCACCGTCGATACCACGCCGCCGACCCTGGTCGCCACCCTTCCCGCCACTCCGACCAACAGCAATAGGCCGACCTTCTCCGGCACCGTGCAGGATGTCCTGATCGTGACCCTGACCTGCGCCCTCGACGGATCACCCTCGACTCTGGCGGGGTCTTTCAACGCCTTCACCAATCCGCCGACCAGCGCAGCGCCGTGGTCCTTCGTGCCGACCGCGGCCATCCCCGACGGGCCGCATACCCTGGTCGTCACCGCGACCGATGCGCTCGGCAATACCGCGGTCAGCCAGAGCCTGCCCATCACCACCGACACCACGGCGCCGAGCACCACCCTCGGCATGCCGTCGCTGACCCTGGTCAAGGCGAACTCCACCGTGACCATCGCGGTGACCTATGCCGATGCCGGAACCGGGGTGACGCACGACACCCTGGCAGCGGCCAACATCAGCTTCGCCGCCAGCGGGGCGAGCGCGGGCTCCGTGACGGTGGCGCCCTCCTCAGCCTCCTTCCCCGCGGGCTCCACCGGCAGCATCGTAACCCTCTCCAACTTCTCCGGCAACGGCGTGCTGAGCATGATCATCGCTCCCGGGACCGCAGTCGATGGCGCCGGCAACCTCGCCCCCGGAGCGCAGTCTGCGGCCAACCAGGTGATCACCGTCGATACCACCCCGCCCGTGGCCCCGGTCATCCTGGTGCCGGCGAACCTCGCGGTCATCGGCTCCTCGACCACGGTGTCGGGCACGGTGGCGGAGACCGGCTTGACGGTCTCGGTGCTCGGCGGTCCGGCGCCGGTGGCGGCCACCGTCCTCGGCACCAGCTGGTCGGCAACGCTCACCGGACTGATCCCCGGCGCCGCGCTCGCGGCGGTGGCCACCGATGCGGCCGGCAACGTGAGCCTGATGGGCCAGGTCACGGTCACCGTCGATGTCACCGCGCCCCTGATTTCGATCACCTCGGCAGCGGTCACCAACCGGGTGTCGCCGACGATCTCGGGATCGGTCGGCGATACGGCCTATGGCACGCTCACCGGCGCGACGGTCACGGTGAAGAACAACGGTACGGCGATCGGGACGGCGGTCATCGCCACGTCCGCAGCGGCGAACTCCAGCTGGAGCTTCACCCCGGCCGCCCCGTTGGCAGCGGGCAGCTACAGCCTGAGCGCCCAGATCACCGATGCGATCGGCAACACCGGCCTCAGTCCCACCCAGTCGCTGCTCATCGACATCACACCGCCGACCATCAGCCTGGGCAGCCCCTCGGCGAGCCTGGTGCGTGCGAACTCCACCGCGATCATCACCGTTACCTATGGCGATGAGATCGGGGGATCGGGCCTGGGGGCGATCACCCTGGCCTCCCCCAACGTCTCCGTCATCACCCTGACCGGTACCGCGAGCGCCACCGCGACGGTCTCCGCGGTGGATTCCTCCACCGCCACCATCACGCTCTCCGGCTTCACCGGCAACGGGACCCTGGGGGTGGCGATCGCGGGTGGGACGGCGGCTGACAACGCCGGCAACCTGGCGACCGCGGTCAGCTCGTCCGCCGCCCAGCGCATCACCGTCGATACCACCATCCCGGTGGCGACCCTCGCGACCACCACGCCGGTTGCGCCCGCGTCCACCGCCGCGGCGACCATCCCCATCACCCTCACCTTCAATGAGGGCATGCAGGCGGGGACGGTGGCGGTCGGCGATCTGCTGGCGACGAACTGCCAGCTGAGCGCCTTCGCCGCATCCGGCGGGGCGGCGACCAGCTGGACCGCCATCCTCACGCCGAACCTGGGCGCGACCGCCTTCAGCGTCCAGTACGCCAGCTCGACCGCGGCGGACCCGGCGGGGAACCTCATCCAGGCCTCGTCGAACACCCTGTCCTTCAACGTCGCGGCCAATCCGGTCGCGGTGACGGTCAATCAGGCGGCCGGCCAGGCGGATCCGACCTCGGGGTCCAGCATCGCCTTCACCGCGCTCTTCAGCCAGGCGGTGAGCGGATTCACGGCCGCCCAGGTGACCCTGGGCGGTACCGTGGGCGGCACTCCTGTCGCGGTGGTGAGCAATCCCTCCAGCGATGGCAAGACCTTCACCATCACCGTCACCGGCATGGCCGCGACGAGCGGGACGGTCACCGCGGCGGTCGGCGCCGACGCGGTGGTCGCCACCCTCGGCGGCCAGCCCAATGCGGCGTCGACGAGCACCGACAACGCCGTGACCTGGAATGTGCCGCTCAGCGGTGGTGGCGGCGGCGGCTCCCAGCCCCAGGGGACCAGCGGCAGCGGCTGCGGTCTCGGCAGCGGCACCGCGGCGGTGCTGCTGGGGGCCCTGCTGAGCCTGATGTTCCTGCGCCGGCGCGATGCCGGAGCGTCAGCGCTCCCATCCCGCGGCGATCGACGGGACCGCTGATCACCTGCCCGGGCACGGCCATGCGCCGTGCCCTGCCCTGGCCAGGCCCTCCCTTTCACCGCACGCATCATCCGGCTCATCTCCCCACGCATCCGACCTCCGACAACCCCAGCTGGCATCGACCAGGAAGAAGGTTCACCCATGGGCATCCGTCGCCGCAACGCGCTGATGGCGCTGACTCCCGTCCTCTGCTGCTTGACCGGATGCAGCTACGTCGCCCAGCGGGCCGAGCTGGTCAATGTCCAGCCGACCATCGCCTTCACCCGCAGCGATTGCAAGATCCTCGGCAAGGCCGAGGGCAGCGGATCCTCCTTCATGGTCTTCCCCTTCAACTTCCTCGCCCTGCTGTTCCTCGACGGGCAGCCCTTCAAGGGCAATCCCGAGAGCTCGATCAACGACGCCAAGGCGGATGTGATCGCCAAGTATCCGGACAGCGACTATATCCTGCAGCCGCATGTGACCTCGTCGTGGAGCAACTACATCCTGTTCTCCTGCTCCCAGGCCACCGTCACCGGGGTGGCGGTCAAATTCAACCTGCTGACCGATGATGAGCGCCGCACGATGGACCTCCATGAGGGGACGCCGGCGGCCGTGCCGCCAGCTGACAAGCCGGTGCCAGCCGTGAGCGCACCTGCTGCCACCCCCGCCACCGCTCCCGCCTCTGGCGCCGCTGCCGGTCAGCCCGATGCCGCTCCCAAATAGCCGCTGCGACCGCTGCTGGGCGCCAGCCGAAGTGCAGCGGCGCACCGTGACCTGCGGCACGAGTTCGACCACCGACGCCGGCCGCGCCGTGCTGCCCATCCCAGCGGGACGGTGCCATCGGCCTCGCGCTGGTGCACCGGTGCGAGGCCCAGAAGGACGGCTCCCATGCCGCTGACGAATGCTCCCATGGCGCCTGCGCGACTCCTCCGCTCCGTCCGTCGCCATGCCGCATCCAGGCGCATCGCCGCCACCCTCCTGGCCGGCTGCGGCCTGGGCGCCGGCATGGCCGAGGAATCCTTCATCGTCGGGCCGCGGGCATTGGGCATGGCCGGCGCGCAGACGGCATCGGTCAAGGATGTCCAGGCGCAGTACTACAACCCCGCTGCCTTCGGCTTCTTCGACCTCGACGAGTCCGGCGATGCGGAGGCCGCAGCGATCGACAACAATGAGCTCGGCAAGCAGATCTTCGGCCTGGGCTATGACTTCACCGTCGGCGGGCGGGTCACCGGCGCGTTCGCCAACAGCGCCAAGCAGGCCTACAATCTCGCGCAGAACGGCAATCTCGGCGGCCTGGCAAGTGCGGGCGTCACCAGCCAGGCTGATGCGACCACGCTGATCAATTTCTCCAACGCGCTGGGCAACCTCGCGACCCCCGGGCAGGGCGCCGAGGTCGATGTCAACGGCGGCGTCGGCATGCGCATCGGCCATTTCGGCATCGGCGCCCGGATCTTCAGCCAGGTCGGCGCGCGGGTGTCCTACGTGGACACCGTCAACCTCGGCCTGGGAGGGGGGCAGACGCTCAACCAGAGCATGAACTCCATCGCTCCCGCCGGCAATGACAACCAGACCCTGCTCTTCTCCCCTGCCCAGGTCGCCCAGCTGGAAAGCGGGCCGAATGCGCTGAGCGCGGCGTCGGTGCAGAAGCTCGATTTCCTGGCCCGGCAGGCAGGGATACCCTCCAGCCAGGCCCAGCAGCTGGCCAACGTCCTCAGCGGCGTCGGCAGCGGCGGAACCATCAGCCAGAACGCTACCGCCGCCAGCATCTACGGCTTCGCCGCGGCGGAGATCCCCATTACCTACGGCTTCGAGATCGACGACCATGTCTCGCTGGGCGTGACCGGGAAGCTGATCGTCGGCCGGGTCTACGGCACCCAGGCGCTGGTGCTGCAGGACAGCGCCTCGGACGCGCTCAAGGCGCTAAAGGCCAATTACACCCAGACAATCAATGTCGGCATCGATGCCGGCATCATGGGGCGCACGACATGGGTGAACGCCGGGCTGGTCGCCCGCGACATCAACAGCCCCTCCTTCAAGGGTGGCACCTTCCAGGGCGTTGCCTACCCGGACTACAAGCTCAGCCCGGCGGTGACCGCCGGCGTCGCTCTCATACCGTATCCGACCCTGACCATCGAAGGCGATCTCGACCTGACCAAGAACAAGACCATACTCGACGGCTACGACACCCAGAACCTCTCGCTCGGCATCGAGTACAACATGTTCTATGCCCTGGCGCTGCGCGCCGGCATCTACCACAACCTGGCCGAGAGCGACATCGGCAACATCGTGACCGCCGGCCTGGGCATCAACCTCTACGTCATCCGCCTGGACCTCGCGGGCGCGATGTCCCTGCACAAGACCACCATCGATGGCAAATCGTATCCCAGCGAGGCGCGGGCCTCGCTGCAGCTCTCGGCGGACTTCTAGTGTGCCGGCGCCTGGTCGCCGAGGTGTCATCGGCGCGCGGCGATGACGGAGGACTCGCAGCAACAGCATGCTGCGGTAGGTGCGAAGGGGATCGTCGATGGTGCGCGCAGCAGGCCAGGTGCCTGCTGGTGGAGCATGCCTGCCACTGGTACCGAGTTTGGGCAGTCCGCGTGATGTGAAAATGGATGGGAACTTGAGAAGATGGTTTAACGATTAAGGAACGATGTAGGTTCGGCAAGCGTTCGTCTAACCCCGCAGGTTCATCCTGCTAACCGCAAAGGATTCAGGCCCATGACATGCAAGTATCTCACGCTCTCACTCTCGCTCGCGCTCGCCGGGCTCACCGGCATAGCCTCGGCTGCCGACGAGACCTTCCTCGATGGCCGCCTCAATCTCGGCCTCATCCCTGGTCCGAAATCGGCTGATTTCTCCGGCGGGGGGGTATCAGGAACCAACAACGACAAGGCCAAGATGGGCTTCGGCGTCGCGCTCGGCGTCGAGTATGGCCAGTACCTCGCTCCGCAGTTCGGCTGGGTCGAAGCGATACGGCATCTCGCCGAGTCGCGTCTATGACTTCGAGACGGGGAGATTCTTGCAGAGAGATCCGGTCCCGAATGCAATAAAGGTTATGGGACCCGGCACTTCCGGCAATAGATATGCGAGATACCCCGTGCTCAGGACAACCACCATGAGTATGAGAACATGCCATGGTATCCGTTGTCGTGCCTCGTTGAGCTGCGTGATCATGTCGGATCGGGGGCCAGGAACGAGTCCGGCCGTGCTCTTAGTCTCGTAGACGGTATGTTGGCCTGGTGCACTCGGTACTGTTGTAGGGGAAGGAGTCGACCGCTGCGATGTGGGAGTGGACGGGGACGGAAGACTCTGTCGGTAATAGACACTTCCCGTGCCGATGCGGAGGTAGTGGCGACCACGGGCGGGGAATGAATAGCGGAAACCCGGAACGCCGATCGATGCGCCGATTCCGCTCCCGGACATATTGATACGGATGGGTCCGGCCCGGAAGGATTTGTGAAAAAAGAGGCCCACGTTATCGCCCTCGCTTGGTGTAGTACGGGAGCCTGGCTGCGGCGGCGTCGACGATGGTTGGTGACCCTGCTCGACAGCCCATGAAAGGGTAGTGAACTGACGACTCAGGGTGAGGCAAGGATCAGCTCGCTATGTCCTCGGAACTGGAATGCCCCTGGCCCGTGCGGCATAGCCGATCTGATCGGTTTCAGGTCGCGATGCTCGGTAATGGGTCCGTAAGAATACTATCCACAAGGTACTTAATTAGATAGGTATAACACTCTGTTAGACAGGCAGAAACAATGCTTTACGGTTCAGGGACCCGGTATTGACCTTGATCATATGACGATACGGTTGTCATCATATGACGACCCCCTCTAAGCCGACTCGTGGTGTCATCTCCTCGGAACCCGTCCAACGAGGCACCCATCATCGTAAATCGGATTTGCTGGTGGAGTTGATGACCATCACTGATCAAGCCCTCATTTCGATCACACGAGAGGGCCTCAATGTTCGCATCATTGAAGATTTGGCTCGCCATCTTCAGCTGACGGCGACCCACATACGGGATCTCGTAGGCATTTCCTCGGCGACCTATACCCGCATGGTACGCGAGCATCGCCGCCTCAGTCCACTCTCGAGCGACCGCGCTGTCCGTTATACTACCCTCTGGAAGCATGCCGTTGACGTATGGGGGAGTGAGGAGAGTGCGCGCGAGTGGTTGAATTCACCAGAAATTGCGCTCGGAGGCCAGACGCCGCTTTCATATGCCGATACCGAAGTGGGAGCTCGTCATGTTGAGGCTCTGATGGGGCAAATTGCCTATGGCATCGTGACGTGAGAGCATTTCGCATCGCCCATCCCAAATTTGCTGATCCATTGAGTGGAGAGGGTGCACGTCTGCATGGTGGCCGGTGGAACCCCGTGGGCGTTCCCATGCTCTACTATGCCCTGTCACGGGCACTTGCGGTCTTGGAAACACGAGTGCATATGCCCCCCTCGGCAGTAGGCATGCTCTGGCGGCTCATCACCATCGAGATCCCCGGCCAGAATGTCATTGCCGCCAACCCAACAACGCTGCCAGCGGATTGGAATGCACAACCGGCGCCGGATTCGGCCAAAATGTTCGGCAAGGCATGGATCGTCGCCCAGCAATCCTTAGGGCTTCGAGTCCCCAGCGTCATCATTACTGAAGAAGAAAATCTTTTGATCAATCCGGCTCATAGCGCGCTCGCGGCGGTAACGGTCATATCTGTCGAGAATTATCGACTGGATCCGCGATTAGGACCATAGTGAGCTTCTTGATTCGGTGAATCCACCTGGTCAATGGGGCCAGGTTTTGCAGCCACTGATTTACTCGTGATCCAAAGGCAACAGCTGTTACGCGGGCAACGGCGGGAGATTCCGATGTCGTCTGAGCTCATTGGCCTCCGCGATGATTGCTGCTGGCTGAGTGATTGCCGCAATATTTCCTCGCAATACCAACGCCCGAACTGCGAGACGGGTCCACAACTGGATAGCTTCATCCCGAATGATGGAATCATGATTGGCTCCATCCATCATAACCTGAAAATCGGTGGCAGTGATGTGGGTATCGACGGCCGAGACCGGAGCGCGCGGCCTTGGCGGAGCGTCATAACGGAAAAATGCGTGCGCGGATTCCGATGAATAGGGGTCGTATTTGTACGACGGCCGTTGATGGCCATATCCAGCATCATTCGGGATTTCCTGCCCCATGGCGACCTTCCTTACCCGACACCATTGTGTCATCTACCCGCGATGAGGACTGTATACTCTGATCTGGCTCATGCAATCAGACCGATTGGACAGTCATTTTATCGCGAAGCCGTGGCAACGGGTGCCTCAGCTGTACTGCAAAGCAGTGATAATCACTGATGCCCCTCCCATCATGTCAGGGATCGTCTGCAGTCACCACGAAGCCCAACGAAGTGCGCGCACGCCCACCGTCATCACCGCTATCGTGATTGATTGATCGTCCCTTGTGGGCTTTAGCAACAGCCCCAATGGTGATGGGATTCCATTAGTCATTCAGCCACAGCCGGTTATTCCCATTATGATATTCTAAATATGGAATGCCATGGAGCCGTGGCGCTTTAAAAAAAACCGCAACCAACCTTATAGAGCAACTCGGGTTCTGCGATTTGCCCCTCAACCGCCCATCCGAGCACAGGTGGTTCTCTTGATTTCCTCCCATGTGAGCCTCTTGCAATTACTTGTCAGAAATGGTACTTTTGATGTGCCTTACTCTATGTCGTCCTATCCTTGCTTTCATGTGCCTATACATCGTTCCTTAATCCCCACTATAAGCATTCAAAGAGATAAGCGGACATCTATGAACCACCTACCTTGGTTACCATTAATTCTTACACTTCTAATCGTATCTTGCGGGAAGGAGGAGGAGAACAAGGCGGTCATCAATGAGCTTTCCCCGCCACCAGCGGCGGGATCTACCGTTAATCCATCTGCACCAGCAAAGGCAGCCAGTGTACAAACAGCAGAGCTTACACAATCTAGCGCGCCTACGAAGGAACAATTGATTTCAGCGCCACCAGCACAACCCGTGCAAATTAAAAACATCGAATGTACCGATTCCTACACGCTTAAGACTCATGACTTCAATCAGGTCACTTTGGGAATAAAGAATAATATGGGCAAGGATATTATTGCCCTTGCTGGATGCATCAGCATAATAGGGGATCTGGACGAAGTCTTGGGTAAATCGGACATCAAATTTGATAGCCATACACCAGTGGGCTCGGGCTCAAGCACAGTCGCCGATTGTGTCCTTAAAGACGGTGAGAAATTATATTTCACGACCTTCTTGTTTGGGAATGGGCAGGTAGATGTATTCGTCGAGCACACTCCGGCATCAGTTCTCGCATTCTATGCCAATGGGAGAAGCAAACATCCAGAAATAAAGGACGAAGCGCTATTGGAGAATGCAAAGATTGATCGGAAAATGAAGGTTGAGATCACCGCAGTTAAATACAAATGAGACATCAGACATGAATATTCGTCGCAGCCGGGCGAGACCATTTCGACGTTATGGCGCTGGCCAGGCATCAAAGCCTAGTCACCAGCCAACGGTTCGCGCAGACCGATGGCATCTACCGCGATGCGGTATCTGGGTGGCCAAAGGGGCAGTTTCGGCGGCGATCCAGAATTTGGTCGGCATGGGGCTGCTGATCTGCAACCGGCGAATGACGAGGAAATCGATTATCAGGACGGAAATCATTGGTTTTGCTCGGATTTTACCATGACGATCCCTGATTGAATTCCCTAAGGGAAAGCCCAGAATCCGACAGTGCTATTCAGACCCACATTCGCAGGCCGGGACTTAGTAATTTTCCAGCAAGCAGTTTAATCCCAAGGAGGTGAGATGCGTTCTGTCAAATACCTATTCGTGGCTCTAGTCATCGCAACACTTCATAGTGAATTGTTCGCTGAAGATGCAGCCGCTTTGCCACCCGCAGCAGATGCCGCCATATCGAAGTACAATTCTGAAGTGGCAAAGGCAAAGAGTGAAATGGATAAACGAGTTGATGTAGCTAAAGCCGCACTTATCCAAGTATTAAGCCACGAGCAGGAGGCTCAGACGAAAGCCGGAAAACTTGACAGCGCGCTGGCCATTCGCTCCAAGATTGACGCCCTAAAGAAGGGCGCTTCACCAGGCGATACCGATACTGCTGCAGACCCGTCAGGATTAGATTTCCTGTCGAGAAGCCCCGGAATCCCACCGGTAAGCTGGGTACCACTTGGCAAGGCCGGGATCAAAAGTGCATTTATGCTTGGTCCGTTTCCAAAGGGCACTGACAGCGCGCCCATCTTGGCATATTTATCAGACGGCGATTTCAAGAAGCCTTATCTTGGAATTTCTATTCAAAGAGTCGCCGTCGATGCCAGCGGGAATCTAAACTGCCCGAATCAGGATAACTCGGATTTTTACTGGGTAGTCTATGTTAAATCATCGGATAAGCAGGTGATTAATGCCGCGCTGACTGTACAGGCAAATCCCGCTGATCACACAAATAGTTCTGAGGCATTCTACGACGGAAAGCCCTTTACCAGTGGCGGAAAGATTGAGGTCAGCACGCAGGGTGATGTGATAATACTTCACCAAATGCACAACGCCTCTTACTTCAACTCCTGGTTCCGGTTCCTGGCCGAACGTCCCATAATGGTCGCGCCCTGAATTACCCTATGAGTCATAGGCGATATCTTTAGGTAAATTGTCTCGATAAGGTGACTCTGCCGATTTGAGAAATTGTATCAGTTCTGAACTCACATCCAGAATCCAAGAATCCATTGGAAATCTGGATACATTCATCCGGCGATCCCGGGCATTCCCAGCGAGCAGGCAACGCCTATAGTCCTGCTGCCCATGGCCGCCGATGCCCTCAATTCCCGCATCCCCGCAGTGGCGCTGCTCATGGCGCTACTGCTGACGGCACCAGCAGCGCTCCTGCCGTCTGCCGATGTCGCCCATGAACCGCTGCTGACCGCCGCGGAGGGCATAGCCATCGATGCCGTGCTGGAGCAGGCGGTCCACCTCGGATTTCCCGAAGTCCGGGGTGCGACGTGGTTCGCACCCTTGCGCAACCTCATCGACCTCCAGCTGCCCGCCGGCGACTGGCTGAATGGCTGCTGGAATGTGAAGCATGCGCGCTCGCGGGAGACACCCCGCATCAGCGAGCAGGAGGTGTGGGAGCATTCGATGACCAAGGGCGGGGACCTCGACAAGTACCCCTGGGATCTGCTGCGCGTCGATGCCGCCGAGGCGCTCCGTCTGCGCCAGGCGGCGGATTTCAGCATCAATGGCACCCTCTCCGAGACATTGCCCGGCTGGGGATGGCGCACAGATCCCGACCTCGCCATTCCCGGGGCGGTCCTGCGCCGCCTTGGCGCGGCAGCGCTCGGCGACCGCCTGCTGATCCAGGCGCGCTATCAGCGCACGCGCGCGGAGTATCGCCTGTGCTTTGCGGAGAAGGATGAACGGCAACGCATCATCCAATACGAAACGCCCGGTCAGCGGTGGAATGAGCGGCTCGAGCACACCCTCTGGCTTTCCTACGAGCAATGCGACCGCTGGCGGGCGGCGGAATGGCAGGCGAG
>Ga0302320_10007943_pt1 | contig 23235 bp, 14 predicted proteins | sample Bog_T0_3_FD_202130 | JGI IMG/M metagenome (GOLD analysis project Ga0302320, IMG submission 202130) | Peat permafrost microbial communities from Stordalen Mire near Abisko, Sweden - Bog_T0_3 | ecosystem: Environmental > Terrestrial > Soil > Wetlands > Peat | place: Sweden: Abisko, Stordalen Mire... | reverse complement strand
GCCAAGCGTCCCACCGGCTCCATCTTCAAGCCGTTCGTCTATGCAGCTGCATTCAACACATCGCTTGAGGGCGCTACCCTCTCCGGCCAGACCAGGCCGTTCAGCCAGGTCACCATGCTCAGCGATGAGCAAACTACCTACGACATGGGCGGGCAGGAATACACGCCGCGCAACTTTGAAGGCGTCTATCACGACGAAGTAACGGCACGCTATGCTCTGCAAAAATCCCTCAACAACGCGACCATCGGACTAGCAGCCCTTGTCGGATTCGATCGCGTCGCCGCCCTGGCTCGTGAAGCCGGCGTCAAGGGCGTGCGTGGAACGCCCTCCATGGCCATAGGGTCCTACGACGCCACTCCCCTCGACATGGCTGGGGCTTACACCATCTTTGCCAACAACGGCCTCCATCTCGATCCCTGGATGCTAGCCAGCGTGCGCAACTCCACCGGCGACATCATCACCGACTACACGCCAACATCCAAGCAGTTGCTCGACCCGCGCGTCGCCTTCCTCACCACCGACATGCTTGAGAACGTGATCAACCACGGCACCGGCGCCAAAACACGCTCGCTAGGCTTCACAGCACCCGCAGCCGGGAAAACCGGAACCGACCACGACGCATGGTTCGCTGGCTACACTTCGAACCTGCTATGCATCGTGTGGGTCGGCAACGACGACTATACCGATATCAAAATCGAAGGCGCCGACGCCGCCGCGCCCATCTGGGCCGAGTTCATGAAAAAGGCAGTTCTCCTTCCGCAATACTCCGACACCCACTACTTCTCCGCGCCCCAGGGCATCAACATGGTCAAGATCGATAAGACGTCCAACCTCCTCAGCGACGAAGCCTGCCCCGATGGCGTAGACATCGCCTTCCTGGACGGCACCGCTCCAACCGACACCTGCGATCACCCGCCCGATCACCGCAATATCCTGCAAAAAATATTCGGCCTGGGCAAACCAGCGAACTAGCTCTGGATGCAGAAATTACGTTTTGAAAGGGCATGGCTTAAGCCGTGCCATCAAAGACGCCTAAACAGCGGAGTTTTAACCCCCGAGAGCAGTCCTTTCGCTGCATCGAGCTATTCATGAAACTGGTTCCAGGCTCCGCAAGACTGACGAGCTATGATCTTTCCAATGTCTTGCTAAAGACATTGGAGGTCTATGCCAGGACGCAGGAACTTTATAAAAGCCGCTGCAGCCATGATGGCCGCATCAGTGTTCTCCGGCGATGCAGCGGCGGTCCAGGATTCTAACCGCGCAGACGAAGCTCTTCCGCCATGGGAACCCGGTGTGCTCGAACTCCATCACATCGATACCGGGCGCGGCAACGCTTGTGTCGTAATGGGTCCCGATGGGACTTCGATCTTGATTGACGCCGGTGAAGCGCATAGCGCAGAGAGAACCATGGCGCCTGCAAGGCCCGACTCCAGCCGCAGAGCTGGCGAGTGGATCGCGCGCTATCTGCGCCGACAGCTCGAACGCACAAAGCAAACCGGCCTCGACATCGTCCTGCTTACGCATCTTCACGGGGATCATGTCGGTGAAGTCACAGCATCCAGTCCTCAATCCACGCACGGACCCTACCGTCTGACGGGTATTGCGGATGTTGCCGATGCGGTTCCAATCCGAGAACTGGTTGACCGCGGATGGCCAGACTATAGCTACCCCGCAACGCCGCGCGATCCAACCTCGCTGAACTATATCGCCCTCGCGAAGAGTCTTGCGGGCCGTGGAACAAAGCTGCAGCAGGCCAATGCCGGATCGACTCATCAACTCGGGTTGCGGCACGATGCAGCCCGTTATCCCGCCTTCAAAGCGCGAATCCTCTCTGTAAATGGCGAGATATGGACCGGCGCTGGCGAGTGCTCAAAATCATTCTTTCCGCCGATCACCGGCCTCGGCCCCGAAGCTATGCCAACGGAGAATATGTGTTGTGTTTCGACTCGAATTGAATACGGCGCATTCCGCTATTACTCTGGAGGCGACCTGACATGCGATACCACCTACGGCCGTTTTCCATGGCATGACATCGAATCACCGGTTGCAAATGCTGTCGGACCCGTGTCAGTGGCCGTAGCCAATCATCACGGCTACTTCGATGCCTGTGGCCCATCAGCGGTTCGCACTCTGAAACCGCGTGTGTGGGTGTTGCCAACATGGCACGCTTCGCATCCCGCCATGAACGTTATGGCTAATTTGTTCAGTAAGGACCTATACCCCGGCGATCGTTTCGTCTTCGCAACCAGTATGACCCCAGAGGCACTGCTAACAACCGAGCGATTCTCCAGTAGCCTCTCAAGCAGCGATGGCCATGTGGTGATCCGCGTGCCCGCCGGTGGGCGCGACTTCAGCGTTTACATCATCAACGCACGAGACGAATCAGATACCGTGGTCAAGCGCTTTGGTCCGTTCGCCTCCTAGTGCGCACTGCCCCTCAATTTCGCTGCCACCGGGCATCGGCTGACACTGCTCGCACCAGAATGTCACGCGTGCATCCGGTCCCTGAATACGCCGTCGAATGTGTTCTCCGCACTGTCTGCACGGCTCCCCGGCCCGTCCATAAACCCACAAACTCGCGCTTGGGTCAGACTCATGGGTAGTGCGTCGTTTTCTAGCTCCATAAGTCACGATCGCGTCGCCTGAATCTTCGAGCACATTGGCTTTCACAAGCTTTCGCGCCGTTGCAATCAGGGTCGCAACCTTATCTAGATTCATTGCGGAAACTTTGCAAAACGGGCTTGTCGCTGTAACAAAACAAATCTCCGACTTGAACACGTTACCCACGCCCGCAATCACTTCCTGATGAAGCAGCACATCGCCAATCTCTTCGTCGCGACATTTGAATATCCGCCCTGAAACTTCCGTATCATCGAACTCTTCGCTCAATACATCGATTGACGGCGGCGGAATTCTCAACGCGCGTTCCAGTTCATGCGCCTTCAGCATCTTCGCTACCGGTACACGAAATCCCACCGTCACGTATTCCGAATTCTCAAGCAGGATGCGCATGTTTTGCCGAGGCTGTTGCCAACGCTCCCCGTGCCGGTAAATGTGCCAGCTCCCGCTCATGAGCATGTGAGTGGCCAGCGTGCCTCCGCCTGAAAAATGAATCAGCAGCCATTTTCCCCGCGACTCCACCTGGTCAACTATCTGTCCAAAAAGCGGAGTATCGTCGTCGAAGCGCGTGAGCATTGGATAGGTCGAGCGAAAAATAGTAACCGGCTTGCCGATCAGCGCGCGGCCCAATGCCCTTGCTGTCCGAAAGATTGTGTCTCCTTCTGGCATGGTCTACTGCACCTCACCTTGCGCCGGCTGGCGTGCCGCAAGTGGCAGCGGAATGCGCCGAAGATGCATACCCAGCGGGCCGGGATGGAAACCCGCATCCATCAGAAAACGAGCCATGGGATGCGCCGCTATCGGCTGACCGTTGATAGTTGTAATCAGCACCCCCTGGTGGCTTGCACCTTGCAATCGTTCCTGCCCACGTGAACATAAAAAGTGAGCCAACCCCGAAGCCACTTGCGAACGCTCCGGCTCCTCAACAGGCAAAAATACCAGCAGGTTTGGATTGCCGCGCCTGAGCCAAGCCACCAACTGTCCGTTGCGCAGGATAACCTCCGCATAAGCCGCGCGCGTCAGCAGTCTCGGCGCAGTCTCTGCGTCTTCCTCAGCGACGGGAAGTTCCGGCCAGCGCAAGACTGACCCATAGGGATTCGCCGGATCAGTGGCCGCCAACTGCACAAACTCCGGCTTCTCTGCAGGCGGTTCCGTGCGCAGTTGACGCAGCAAATCCACAGCCGCCGGCAATGCAAACTGCGTTGCACCCAAGCCCGCAACAAAATAGCCGCGCCGGATGCGTCCACTCTCTTCCAGCGCTTTGAGCACGTCATAGACCGCGCTAAAACCGCCTGGAACGTTCTCTGCAGCCACTTGTTCGCGCAGCAACACACCGTAACGATTGAGCAACTGCAGCGCCAACGCATGACTCGCCTCCGTTGTGGTCGGCCCGCCTTCAATTCCTTTTTGCGCTCGGATCGGCAACAGCGACCACCGCCCCTGCGCGGTAGGCGGCGTCGTCCGTCGCGACCGAAATACGACTCCCGGCTGCACCCGTCGCGGCATGCGCGCATTCTCCGGTTTGGCGATATACGCCCGTAGCGCGTGCAGCGAATCATTCGTAATCAATCCTCGCCACACCAGGCTCCACAGCGCCTCAATCGTTTCGCCCGGATAGCCTCCTCCAAGCGCCTGATGCAGCGGGTCGAAGAAGCTCGCGCCCGTCGATTCCAGCACGGCAACCAACTTCTCTTCATTCTCTGTGAGTGGCTCAACGACCGGTCTCTGTTGCGCCAGCAATGGAAGTTTGTCAGCGAGGAAAAGTGCGATCCGGCCATCGCGTTCGCCAAGCGGCTCCACGCCTGCCCACGCCACTTCGCCCGCGGCAATCAGCGTATCGAGCCCGGCTGGCGCATACTCCGCGATGCGCGCCGGTAGTATCGCGCTCTCCACCAGTGATGCCGGCAATGGTGCGCCCTGCAAGCTCTCAATTGCGTCCAGCAGCCCATCCAGATTCCCGTGGCCTGTGCGACGCGGAGTCAGCAGACCCTGCCAATGCGTCAGGAAGCGGGCCAGAGTGTGTTGCTCAACAGGCTCAACTTCGCGCCGCAGCTTGGCCAGCGACTTGCGCCGAATCAGCCGCAGCATCTCCGCATCACACCACTCGCGGTGCAGGCCGCCAGGCAAAAATCCGCCTTCGAGCACACGGCCCTCTGTGGCCAGCAGACGCAATGCATTCTCAACCACCGCCGCATCCAGCGCGAAACGCTCTGCCACTTCACGCAGCCCGAACGGCCCATGCGTGCGCGCATAACGGCGCACCAGTTCCAGCACCGGATTCACTACCGGCTCCAGCAAAGCGGCTGCCAATCCCGGCGGCAACGGAATCCCCAAGCCATCGCGATACCGCGCCGCGTCTTCGGCTGCGATCAACCGCCGCTCGCCTGCGATGCGAAGTTCCAAAAGCCGCCGAGACCTCACCAGCCGGTCGACATGTGAAAGCAAATCTTGCGAAACCACGCGCCGCGCCAATTCTTCTCGCGATAGATCGCCCAGCCGCAAACATAAGTCGTGAATACCGTCCGCCGACCGCGCTCGATGCGTTTCAGCAAGGCACTGCGCAATCTCTTCCACTTCAACAATCGCATCCGCATCCAGCAATTCCCGTAGATCCGCTTCGCCCAGCAACTCGCGCAACTGGTCCTGATCAATCGTCAATGCCTGCGCGCGACGCTCGGCCAATGGCGCATCGCCGTCATAAAGGAAATTTGCCACGTAGCTGAACAACAGCGACGCTGCGAACGGCGACGGCTTGCGCGTCTCCACCACATGCACACGCAATTGCCTCTGCTCAATCGCGCGCAGCGTTTCAATAAGCGCAGGCATATCGAATACATCGCGCAAGCATTCGCGATAAGCCTCTAGCAACAGCGGGAATTTCGGATAGCGCGAAGCCACACTCAAAAGATCGTAAGAGCGTTTACGCAGCTGCCACAGAGGAGAGCGCGCGTCAGCCCTGCGCCTCGGCAGCAGCAGCGCACGCCCCGCAGCTTCGCGAAAACGCCCAGCAAAAAGCGCCGTGGTTCCAAGTTGGCGCAACACCAGCGACATCGCCTCGGCGGACTCCACAAGAAACCAATCCGGGTCGGGCGGCTCATCAGTATCCGGAAACCGCAGCACAAACCCGTCATCTCCCCAAAGCGTTTCCACTTCCGGTCCGCCCGCTGCGCGAATCCGCGCGCTTACCGCCATGGCCCATGGAATATGAATGCGGCTCCCAAACGGCGTCAGCACGCACACCCGCCAATCGCCAAGCTCATCGCGGCAGCGCTCAATCACTATCGTTCTATCGTCGGGCACCGAGCCGGTAGCCTCTTCCTGATCGGCCAGAAACTTCAGCAAGTTCTCTGCGGCACCTGGATCAAGATCGTGCTCAGCAACAAGCCGCGTAAGCGCAGCCATCTTTGGCAACGCTCGCAATTCACGCACAAGCGCGCCGATGCGGCGGCCAAACTCCAGTGGTCGCCCTGGCCCGTCGCCCTTCCAGAAAGGCATCTTCCCCGGTTCTCCAGGTGCCGGTGTCACCAGCACGCGGTCATGCGTGATCTCCACAATCCGCCAGGTCGACGCGCCAAGAATAAATGTCTCGCCGGGATGACTTTCGAAGACCATCTCCTCATCGAGTTCGCCCACGCGCACAGCCTTGCCTTCGCTGTGTGCGAGAAAAACGCCGTACAAGCCGCGATCAGGAATCGTCCCTGCATTCAGGATCGCCAAGCGGGCCGCACCATCGCGGGCTGTCACCACGTTGCGGATGCGATCCCATGTAAGCCGCGGCCGCAACTCCGCAAACTCGTCCGAAGGGTAGCGGCCGCTCAGCAAATCGAGCACGCCCTCGAACGCACCACGAGTCAATCCACCAAACGGTGCGGCATGACGGACCAATTCGAAAAGCGCATCAACGCTCACCTCCGGCTTCGGAGTTTCCGCCTCCATTTCTGATGAATTTTTATATGCTGAATCCTCGTCATAAAACTTCAACTCTGCGGGGAGACCCTTTGCCCGGTGCGTAGACTTGAGCACTTTGGGCTTGCGTAGAGGCGCAGCCACTGATGGCGGATGAGCCACAATGGCTACCAATTGCTGCGCCAATACATCCAGCGGATTGCGCGGGAACCGCGTCGACTCGATATGCCCCTCATGCATTGCTCGCGTTACAGCGGCGCATGCCACCAGGTCCGCGCGATACTTGGGAAAGAGAATCCCCTCGCTCACGGCGTTCACATGATGCCCGGCGCGTCCGATTCGCTGCATTCCGCTCGCCACAGAGGGTGGAGCCTCAATCTGGATTACCAAATCCACCGCACCCATATCGATGCCCAACTCCAGCGTCGAAGTCGCGCACAGCGCGCGAATCTGCCCCGCTTTCAACTGCTCTTCGATCACCGAACGTTGCGCCGCCGCAAGCGACCCGTGATGCGCGCGCGCAATAGCCTCACCAGCCAGTTCATTCAGCGCGCCAGCCAAGCGCTCCGCAACCTGCCGGCTGTTCACAAACAGAATCGTCGAGTTGCGCGCACGAATAATTTCCAGCAATCGCGGATGAATCGCGTTCCAGATCGAAACGCGCTTTGGCGCCTGCGATGCCGGACCGCTGGGCAGAAATTCCTGCTCGCCCAGCCGCGTCATGTCCTCAACAGGGACTTCTATACGAAGCTTCAATTGTTTGCGAGCGCTTGCATTCACGATAGTGACGGGGCGATAGCGCAGAGGAGCAGTGTCTGCGACATCAGAGGACCATGCAGCCTCAGAGGCCCGAATCGGCATTGCCTCCGAAGCCAATAAGGTTGAGGGGAAATTCGCGTCGGAAGGCGGCGAAGCTTTCAACTCCTTGGTAAAACTGGAATCACCGTCGGCTTTAGCCCCGGAAGGCGTATCCAAAGAAGAGCCTGGATCGACGAGTTTGGGAGCTTCTATTCCGCCTAAAAATCGTGCCACCTCTTCCAGCGGTCTCTGCGTAGCCGAAAGTCCGATCCGCTGCAGCCGCCGCCTGGTCAACGCTTCCAACCGTTCCAATGACAGCGCCAGATGCGCCCCACGCTTGGTAGGAACCAGCGCATGAATCTCGTCGATAATGACCGTATCCACGGTTCGCAGTGCTTCGGACGCCTGCGAAGTAAGAAGTAGATAGAGCGACTCCGGCGTTGTAATCAGAATCTCTGCCGGATGCCGCATAAACCGGGCTCGCTCCCGCTGCGGAGTGTCTCCGGTACGCACGCTGATCGTCGGCTCGCGAAACTCGACGCCTCTGCGCCTTGCCATGTTCGCGATACCCGCAAGTGGCGAACGCAAGTTGCGCTCCACGTCCACGGCCAGCGCCTTCAAAGGCGAAACATAAACGATCCTGCAACCCTTTTTTTGTCCTTCAGAACCGGGGTGAAGCATCAGTCGGTCCAGGCACCAGAGAAAAGCGGTCAGCGTCTTGCCTGTCCCAGTTGGCGCCAGAATCAGCGCGCTTTCACCGCGCGCAATCACCGGCCAGCCCATCCGCTGCGGTGAGGTCGGAGCATCAAAGACTGCACGAAACCACTCCGCCGTCACCGGGTGAAAACAGGCGAACGGATCAGATAATTTATCAGGTTCGGCCAATCGTTCAAAGCCACTCTGGGACGGGTTGGGAGGGTCCGAAAACACGATGTTCTGAAAGAATACCGCACTCTACGGCGAAGAGGAAGCGAAAGAGACAAAGTCGTCCATTCCTTCAATTCTTTCTGAATCGAACCTGGACCGTCACCCAACCGCTCCACGAAACTCGCTCAGAATCTCGATGCAACCAACAATGTGCCGGTTGAATTCTTCGAGTTCCTCAGCCGGAATCCAATATTCCTGATGCGCACGAGAACCCGCAATCTGAACGGGAAACCTTCGCAAGTATTCGCTTTCCACTTGGAATCGCAACACGTACCCTACGCCACCATCCCGCGTATTCCAGTCGCGGGCGATCTGAATAGCATATTCCTCAGTGACCACTGGATAAAAGATCGGTTGCTCCGGGAGGCGCGGAGGAAATGCCCGCCAATCGTTCGCACGTATTAGCGCCAGTTCCTTCTCGCCCGTGGGTCGATAGAGCGTAACGGTCTGCATTCGTGTCTCTCGCCTCTCATTCAAACAGCACCTTCATCAGACCGTTTATCCCTGCCCTCGGTACTGTCTCAACTTAGAAAGTGTCACAACCGGGCTAAATCTGTGAAGCAATCCTGTTTTTATCAGGAACGAACGGCTTGGTTCCGCATCGAACAACCAGAGCCCGGCTGGAGCGACCATGCGCGACCATTTGGCAACACTCCTCGACGATTTTCGCCGCTACGGCCGCGAGATTGCCGTCGTTCGTTACCAGGGCAATCGGCGTCGCGTTACCTCCTATGGGCAGATCGCGACGCTCGCTGGCCGTTTCGCCGCCTTGCTGGCCAAGCGCGGCATCGGCCCGGGTGACCGCGTGCTCATCTGGGCTGAAAACAGCGCCGAATGGATAGCCGCATTCCATGGTTGCTTGCTGCGGGGAGTGCTAGCTGTACCGCTTGACGCTAAAGGTACAGCTGACTTCGCTGCCCACGTTGCTGCCGACGTGAACCCCGCACTCGCCATCGGCGATTTGGTGCTCGTGAGACAGTTACCTGCGGGAATTGCACGCATTGCGTTTGAGGACTGGCTCCCCTCTCTCCCAGCAGAGGAGGCCGGCCCAATTTCCGGACTTTCGGCAGACACCCCACTCGAAATCCTCTTTACTTCCGGCACCACGGGCGATCCCAAAGGAGTAGTGCTGACGCACGGCAATGTGCTTGCCAGCTTCGGGCCCATTGAACAGGCATCTCAGCGTTACCTGCGCTATGAGCGGTTAATCCATCCGCTCCGCATTCTGCACACCCTTCCCCTCAGCCACGTCTTTGGCCAGACCATGGGTCTGTGGGTTCCATCCATCTATCGAGCCGAGTTGCACTTCGAAAACCGCCTGGTCGCGCACCGCATCGTTGAAACTATCCGTCGCGAACGCATCTCCGTCCTGGCAGCCGTACCGCGAGTCCACGCATTGCTGAAGACCCATCTTGAATCCACTCTGCCCGGCCTTCAAGAGCGAGTGGCAGGCCCATTTGGGACCGCAAAGGGTGTACCGGTTTTGCTGCGCTGGTGGCGATTCCGCGACGTGCATCGCGCCTTCGGCCTCAAATTCTGGGCGCTCATTTCCGGCGGTGGCGCACTTCCCGGTCCACTGGAAAAGTTCTGGAATGCGGTTGGCTTTGTTGTGGTGCAAGGATACGGCATGACCGAAACAACCGCAATCATCACCCTGAACCACCCCTTCCACGTGGCCGAGGGAACTATCGGCAAGCCGCTCCCCGGTCGCGAAGTGAAGCTTGGCCCCGACGGCGAGGTTCTGGTGCGCGGAGCCTCCGTCTCGCACGCCACCTGGTCCGGGGGCGCGCTTCATCCGCGAGTCTCAGAGTGGCTGGCTACAGGTGACCTCGCCCGAACCGAACCGACCGGAGAATTGCGCTTCCTCGGCCGCAAGAGCGAGGTCATCGTCACCGCCGCCGGACTCAATCTGCACCCGGAGGATCTTGAATCCGCCATCGAGCAGGAGCCAGGCGTAGCCGCTTGCGCGGTTGTTCCGATAGAAACCGCCGACGGTCCCGAGCCCATCGCAGTACTCGCCATGCGCGTGCAAAATGGCCATGCGGCTGCCGCGATTGAGCATGCAAACATGCGGCTGGCTGAGTTTCAACGCTTGCGACGGTGGGTGCTGTGGCCCGAGCCTGATCTCCCGCGAACCTCAACAGGTAAGATTCGCCGCAAAGACGTAGCTGCGTGGCTGGCCGGAATGCAGGCGGCGGGCGGCAGCAACGGGCACAGCCAAAACGGTCATCACATCGGAAATGGCAATGGAAATCGCAAAGCCACGATTGGAGCTTCTTCGGACTGGCTCCTCGCTCTCATCGCACAGATCTCCGGCGAGAATCCTGACGAAGTCACGGATGAATCGCTCCTCGCCGAGGAACTGCACCTGGACAGCCTGGGGCGTGTGCAGTTGGCTGCCGCCCTGGAAGAGCGCCTCGGTATCGCAACCGAGAATGGCCTATGGGACCGCGTGCAAACTATCAGTGATTTGCGCCGACTGATAAATCCGGAACCCGAATTCGTTGCAGATAAGCGGAGTTTGCCCTATGACCAGTCTTTGGAGGAGAAACTTCCGCAAGGAGCAAAACATACCAAATCGGTTTCTGTGCCAGCGCTGCCATCATCTGCAAAATTTCTTTTTCCGCATTGGCCCTGGTGGCCCGCCTTCCGATGGCTCCGAGTCGCCTTTCTTGAAGCTGTCACTCGTCCGCTGGTTTGGATGCTCAGCAACCCCAGAGTCGTAACGTCGACATCGCTGAAGGCAGACGAACCCATGCTGATCATTGCCAACCACGTCACCGGATTTGACGGCCCATTCCTCCAATACGCGCTTCCGGCAGAGATCCGTCGGCGAATTGCGGTCGCGATGTCAGCAGAAATGCTGGAGGATTATCGTCACTTCCGCAACCCAGAACGACGCACCACGAAAGCACATTTGTTTCTGCCAGGCCCACTGTTCTACTTCCTCCTGACAGCGCTCTTTAATGTCTTTCCCCTACCCAGGCAACGAGACTTTCAGCGCAGCTTCTCGCATGCGGGTGAAGCGTTGGACAAAGGAATGCACGTAATGCTTTTTCCTGAGGGCACACGTTCCTCTGACGGGCAATTGGCCAGCTTTCGTCCTGGCATTGGCTTACTGGTAAAGCAATCCGATGCGCCTGTGTTGCCTATGGCCATCCGCGGCATCGGCGATTTGAAAACGAATAAACACGCCTGGTTCCGCTCCGGTACAGTCGAAGTCCGCATCGGCTGCCCAATGCGATTTGCACCTACTGCAACAGAAGCCAGCATTACCGCTCAACTCCAAACCGAAGTCGAAAGACTTCTCTATTCTTGACGCAAATTCGAAAATTCGAAGCTCCTCCCAGGGAATTTAAATGGAACACAACGTGCCTCGCTGCTGTGAATCACGTTGCCTTCCGCTACCCTTCTCAAGCGAGCTTCCGACGATCTCCCCTGCGAGCCTCCGGCGATTGTCTGCCGTATTCCGTCCCAAATGCCGTATCCGCATTTCTGCCCAAGAGAGCGTCGAAGAGCATGCGGTACTGGACTAATGCGCTGCGCAACTCCTCGGTTGTGGCTTCGTTCCGCCCCGCACGGGAATTGATCTTGGTAGCAAGCCGGTATGGTTCTACGAGCGATGCGTGGTTCACAGAAATGTCCGCCGCTCTCTGCTCATACCCTCCCGCCGGATAGCCGCGGGCCATCAGGAGGGAGTTCACAAGCTCATCAGCTTCGGTAACCGCTCCCCGAGGATGGTCGATGAAACGGGATTGTACCAATTCCCACTCTGAAAGATAACGATCGCGCTCAACTGCGGTCAGATCGCGTATCTTCAATACCTCCATTCGCTTGACTCGTGAACTTAGAGCATCTTCAGTCTTCATTTTGGAGCCCGTTTCGCGAAGAATCATATCGTATTCCGGACCGAATCGACTGCGAAGCTTTGCCGTCTTCTTCTTTTTAAGGGTAATCGCCACGACAATGCTACCGACGATCAGAAGAACCACGATGACCGCACCGATAATCACCGATGGGCTCGTAAAGTCAATATTCATTGAGTTCATTGAAATCCTCTCCCGTGCCTCAACATGGGATGAGAATCGAGCTCTCTCCGTTGCCTCCATTAGAGTCGGATGAAGACAAGTTAGCTCTCAGCAACGCAGCTTTTCATCGAGCCCACGCCGCCCTCGTGTTTGCCGTCTCACCGAAAACCGGTTTGCCCAGTAGCTGACCCGCCAGCTCCGGCTGCTTCGGCCGGAAGTAGCAAGTCCCTCCTGCCAGCACCGGCGTCCAGATGGACGGGTCGGCAGGTTGCTCGCTCGATCCAAGGAATAGAATTCCATCTGAAGCCAGTACTCGGTGAATCCCGGCAAGCAACACCTTGCGCGTCTCCTGCGAAAAATACAGCATTACGTTGCGCAGAAAAATCACGTCGAACTTATCTTCCGAGCGGTTGAAAGGTAGCGTCGGCCCGCTCAAACTGGCCTGGCGGAAGTTGCACATCTTCTTGATCTCTGGCTTCACCACCCAGTCCTCACCCTGGTGGTCAAAATAGCGAACCAGCGAGCGGGCTGGAAGTCCGCGGTTCATCTCGATGCGGTGATAGCAGCCTGCCTGCGCGCGCCCAACCACCTCAGCGCAGATGTCAGTTCCCTCAATGCGCAGGTTCCAGCCCGCAAGCAAGGGAAAGTGCTCGTTCATCATCATCCCCAGGCTGTATGCCTCCTGTCCGGTCGAACAGGCCGCACTCCAAAAACGCACTCCGCGGACGTGACGCCGCGCTTCAATCAGTTTTGGAAGCAGTTCCGTGCGCAGCAATTCAAAGGGGCGGCTGTCGCGAAAGAAGCTGGTCTCGTTGATCGTCATGGCTTCGGCAATCGACCGCTCCAATACTGGATTTCTTCGCAGCTTGAGATGCTGCACCAACTCTTCCAGATGAGTCATGCCCTGATTGCGAAGCAGCTTCGTGAGCCGCGTTTCAAAGAGATAATCGCGCGAGGGATCAAGCACGTTTTGTGAAAGCCCATAAACCAGCTGACGAAGATAGCCGTAGTCCACGCTCTGCGAAGTTTGCATGACTAGACCACCGATTCTCGAAGCTCTCGAGCTTCGCTGTGCGTCCGGCTCGCAAGCCGAAGGATCTCAGGCGCCAGGTCACTCAGGGAGAGCACCTTGTGTGCGAGCCCAGCGTTTGTCACCGCGCCGGGCATGCCCCACACTATGCTGGTGGCCTGATCCTGAGCCAGAACTGCGCCTCCATGTTCTCGAATCGCGCGGCAACCTATCATTCCATCGGAGCCCATACCGGTCATCACCACCGCCAGCGCTCCCGTACCGTATACCGCGGCCACCGAGCGAAACAACACATCCGCGGCAGGACGACAGTGATTTTCAAGCATCCCCTGCGTAAGGTGCATCGTAGGTGGAAGCCCAATGCGGGTAGGCGCCAGTACCTCCAAGTGCCAGTTTCCGCGAGCAATCGAAATCGTTCCTGGAAGCACCGCATCCCCCTCCGCCGCTTCTCTCACGCGCAGCCTGCATCGGCTGTTTAGCCGTTCGGCGAACAGCTTGGTAAACAGTTCGGGCATGTGCTGGACAATGAGCACTGGCAAGGGGAAGTTTCCCGGAAGTGCAGGTAGCAGCGCCTCGAGAGCAGCCGGACCGCCGGTTGAAATACCAATTACCACCACCTTCGGCGTCGACGATATCGCTTGTGCTCGTGGCGATGGCGGCACGCGCAAAAACTGTGGCGCGAGCGGTTGCCCTGTAATTACCCGTTGCGGTTGGCCCTGAATCTGCGCGTACCCCGCCCTCAAGTCCGGACTCAGGTGTTCGGCTGTCAGCGCATGAATTTTTGGCGCCAGATCCTGGCCCAATGCACGGATTGCGGCCTCTCGGTTCGAATGCCCCGTTGGCTTGGCCACATAGTCCGACGCACCACCTGCCAATGCCTCCAGAGTCACCTTCGCGCCGCGCTGGGTGAGCGAACTGCACATGATTACCGGCATTTTGTGTCCCTTTCGCCGTAACTCGCGGAGCGTAATCAACCCATCCATCACTGGCATCTCCACATCCAGCAGAATTAGATCGGGGTGTAAAACACTTATGCTGCTCAGTGCCGACACACCGTCCACTGCGGTCCCCGCCACTTCGAGGTCCGCATCCGCGCTCACCACCGAGCGCAACAGACTCCGCATTACTGCCGAGTCGTCAACAATCAAAATCCGAGTGCGGCGTCTCTGCGCCATTGATCAGTCCCCCGCCAATCCGAGCATGGCCAACTTTTCGCTCAGGGCTTCGTCGTCGAAAGGCTTCATCAAGTACTCGTCTGCGCCCGCTTCCAGAGCGCGCACAATAAAATCGTTCTCTGCTTCGGTGGTAACCATCATCACCTTCACCTCGCCGAATCCATCTGCGCGAAGCTGCTTCAACATCTCCAGCCCATCCATTACAGGCATGTTCCAGTCCACAAGCGCCAAGTCGAACGCGACGCCGGCGCGGATCTCTTCTAGACCCGCCTCGCCATCTCCGGCCTCCTTGCACTCGATGCCCCGTTGCTCCAACATCCCGCGCAGAAATCCCCGCACGAAGCGGGAGTCGTCAACGATCAGTGCTCGCATACTTTCCTCCAGACAAAAAGCAGTCTCGGTCCCACTAAACTCACGCTGCCTGAATCGCAGGGTGCTGCAAACGACCTGTTCTAGTCTGGTCAAGAAGGACAGGATCCAGCCGAACCGGATCGAGCCGTTCAGGGTCGAGCATCACAAGCAGGCTGTCTTTCAGCTTGTAAGCGCCGACAAACAATGCTCTCCGACGCTCGTCCAGAATCGACGGATTCGGTTCATAGTCGACCGAAGAGACCGTGAGAACCTCCCCAACCGAGTCAACCAAAAGCCCAAAACATCCTCCCGTGCTTTCCAGAACCAGAATGTCTTGCGGTCCATCCCTGGGCGGCAATTGAAGCAAGTGGCGAAGGCTTACCGTCGTTAGCACGTCGCCGCGGTAATGAACCAGACCGCCAACGAATTGGGGCGCCAATGGAACCGGCTGCGGCCGCGCTCCGCCCACGATCTCCAGGATGTGCGTGATCGGCACTCCGAACAGAGTCGAGCCCAGCCGCACAGAACACATCTCAATAAGCGTCGCCGGTGCTTTTTCCTTGCGATTCAACCCCACGTTCGCGTTACTCATCGCGCTGCCTCCACTATTTCGTTGGTTAATTGTCCCCATTCGCCGTTCGCACTTTCTTCAACAGGTAACGGCGGCACACCGCTCAGGTCCACGACGCCAGTCACGCGGTTCTTCAGCAGTGTCACCCCGCCCGCTCGCGTTCTGGTTCCGGCCTCGAAGAGTTCCCCGCCCGCTGCCACATCCAGAACATGCGAAACCGCAATGCCCACCTGCCGGTTGCCCTCGCGGCAAACGACCACGATGATTTGCGTCGCCGAACTACCCGGCGTTTCGAGATCACCCTGCGCTGCGGCCAGGACCCCGCCTGTATCCTCCACTGGAAGCAGTTGCCCTTCGAAGTTCAGCACCGGCCGGTAGCCAATGTACTCGATTCGGGAAATTTGGACCTGCTCAATCCGCAACACGTCTGCCAACGGTACCGCTGCTTGCCGCCCGGCAACTTCGACGAGGAGGTATTCTGGGTTTTTCGCAGCCTCACTTTCGATCTCTGCGTCAGCTCCACGCCCGGTCTTTTCATCGCTGCTCATGGTCACGCCGGCCTTCAATGCGATCGATCCCGGGTCCAGAATCAGCGCCAAATCCGCATTGCCCAACACCGTTGCTCCTGAGTACAAGCCTATATTTTTGAGAACTGTAGACAGAGGTTTTACCACTATCTCTTCCGGATCGGCAAGCCCATCTACAACTAGCCCAAACTGGCGACCGTCGGCGTTTAATACGGCAATAAAGTTGTCTTTTTCGGTCGACCCCTTATGCACGCTCTCGGGCATCAGCAGCCTATCAAGAAACACCAGAGGTAGCAGCTTGCCGCGCAACCGGTAAAGAGGCGCTCCTTCCATCCACTCAATTGCAGTCGCAGCCTGTTCGGGCGGAACATGCACCAACTCTGACAGCGCTCCCTGCGGCAGTGCAAAGCTCTGCTCAACGCTATGCACAATAAGAGCTGGGATAATCGCCAACGTGAGCGGAATTCGCAGCCGGAGGGTAGTGCCCTTGCCAGGGTGAGAGTCGATCTCCACCTTGCCGCCGATCTTTTCCACGTTCGTTTTGACAACATCCATCCCCACTCCACGCCCGCTTACATTCGTCACAGCTGCAGCAGTCGAAAATCCAGGGAGAAATACCAATTGCAAAAGCTCGCGTTCAACTAGATGCGCAGCTTTCTCCGCAGTTATCAGCCCGCGCTCGACGGCCTTCTGGCGCACCTTTTCCACGGCAATCCCGGCTCCATCGTCGGAAACCTCGATCACTACATGGCTGCCTTCCTGAACCGCGCGCAGACGCAGCGTTCCTTCCGGATCCTTGCCCGCTGCCAAGCGGACATCCGGCGGCTCAATGCCGTGATCGAGCGAGTTCCTCACCGCGTGCGTCAACGGATCCTTGATTGCCTCCAGCAGGCTCTTATCAAGTTCTGTCTCCTGGCCTTCCATCTGCAACCGAACCTTGCGGCCGAGCATTTGAGAGAGATCGCGCACAATCCGCGGCATCTTCGAGAAGATATTCGATACCGGTTGCATACGGGCCTTCATCACGCTCTCGCGCAAGTCTGCGGTCACCATATCAAGCCGCCGCGTTAGCAGCGTCAGGCTAGGATCCTTCGCCGTGGCTTGCAAGACCTGGTTGCGCGTGAGTACCAACTCACCCACCAGGTTCATCATCCGGTTCAGCAATGTTACGTCGACTCGGAGCGTGCTCTCCGCCGCCGTCCCTGCAGTCTGCACGCGCGCCTTGGCAACCTCGCCGTCCCCGTCACCGGCAGGCTTTCCCTGAGACGGATTCGACGCCGGGACCACAACTTGAACTGCCGCGGATGGAAGAGCCGCTTCCGCGGGCAGCGGCTCAGAAATATGCACATGCTCGACTTCCGGCAACGCCCGATTCAGTCCTTTAGATCGCCCGGCAATCGCATGCGCATGAACTGGGATCTGCAACTCTTCAAGCCTTCCAATTAGAACCGTATCTTCACCGTCGCCTTCCGAAGCCTCCACCTCGATAGACTTCAGAATCGAACGTAGACCATCCATCAGCTCAAGCAGCCCGGTCGTGATCGGTCGGTCCGCAGTCAGCTTGCCCTCGCGCAATAATCCCAGCAAGTTCTCGCCCGCGTGCGCCAGCTTCTCGAGTCGCTTGAAGCCAAGAAACCCGGTAGTTCCCTTGATCGTGTGCACCGAACGGAAAATATCGCCGATGAGTCCAGCATCTTCCGGACGTTCCTCCAGTTCGGTCAGGCACCGCTCCATGCGGTCCAGCCCTTCCTGGCTCTCGATAAGGAATTCCCTCGTTAATTCATCCAATGCCATCACGCCTGCTCATCCGCCCGCCTGAAATAGAAATTCACAATGCAGCGAGCACTCATGACGTTTATCGGATGGAAGACGCACAACTTGAGAAAATGAAGATTGAATGCAATCGCCCAAGCAAAACCAGACTTAGCATGGTCCCCAACTTTCATCTCTCGCCGCGGAGTACACCTCCGAAACCATCTACTCTTATTCCACGGATTCATTCCCGGATGTACAGCACCCCGAGTAATGTTTTAGCCTCAAACTTCATGCCAGACACGAACACAATTCCCGACCACGCGCTCGAAAACCTACTGGAACAGGCCCGCCAGGTTGCCCTCAACTCCTATTCGCCCTACTCAGGTTTCCGTGTGGGCGCCGCTCTGCGACTCACAAACGGTGCAATTGTGACCGGCACCAACGTGGAGAACGTCAGCTACGGCCTCACCATCTGCGCCGAACGTTCCGCGTTGGTAACCGCCGTTTCCCAATTCGGCCCCGACATCCGAATCGACGCCGTTGCCGTCGCCAACCTCAACAATGCCGCCAGCCCGCCCTGCGGTGCCTGCCGACAAATGCTCTCCGAGTTCATACTCCCCGACGCCCCTGTCCTCTTCCCCGCAGCCGACGGCCTACGCACCTTGCCCTTCTCCGCAATACTTCCCCACGCTTTCGAATTGAAACTGAAATAAGGACTCGATCCCACCCCATGCTGCCAGAGACCACTTCCGACCGCTCCCCAATCCACACCATCGATCTGATCCGCAAAAAGCGTGACGGCGGTTCGCTGGACGCGCACGAAATCGCCTTCCTCGTCTCCGGTGCGGCTTCCTCTTCTATCCCCCTCGACCAGCTCTCCGCCTGGCTCATGGCAGCCTGGATACGCGGACTCTCACTCGACGAAACCCGGGCCCTTACCCTCGCCATGCGCGATTCTGGAGAAAAATTCGATCCCTCGCGCCTCGGCAAAATCGCCGTCGACAAGCACTCCACAGGCGGTGTCGGAGACAAGACCAGCTTCCTCGTTGCCCCCATCGCCGCCGCCTGCGGACTTGCGGTTCCCATGATCAGCGGCCGCGCCCTCGGCCACACCGGCGGCACTCTCGACAAACTCGAGTCCATCCCCGGCTACCGCACCGCCCTGTCACTATCCGAATTCGAGACAGTCCTCGCCCACTGCGGCGCATCCATCGTCAGCCAGACCCCCGCGCTCGTACCCGCGGACCGCGTCCTCTACGCACTCCGGGATCGCACCGGCACCGTCGAAAGTCCCGGGCTGATCTGTGCATCCATATTGAGCAAGAAACTCGCCGCCGGCCTCAATGCCCTGGTCCTCGACGTAAAAACCGGTTCCGGCGCATTCCTGCGCAAGCAGCAAGACGCGGAGTATCTCGCCGCCCTGATGGTCGCAACAGCCGAAGCCGCCGGCACACGCACCGTAGCCCTGCTCACAGACATGGGTCAACCTCTGGGCCGCGCCGCCGGCAACTGGATCGAACTTATTGAGTCTGTCGAACTTCTTCGCAATCAACGCCCCGCCAAGAGCGAGGACCTCCGCGAACTATCGCTGATTCTTGCGGGATGGATGATTCATCTCGGCGGCAAGGCGGAGACACCACTGATCGGTCGCCAGCTTGCCGAAGCCGCTCTCGACGACGGCTCAGCCCTTGCCATCTTCTTCAAGATGATCGAAGCGCAGGGTGGCGACACCGGCATCTTCAGCGACCCGGCCACCTTCCACCGCCCCGGCGCTACCGAGATTCTCAACGCCTGGAAAACCGGCTACATCACCGAGATGGACACAACAAAAATCGGCTGGGCCGTCCAACGCACCGGTGCAGGCCGCGAGAAAGCCGGCGAGCCGGTCGATCCCCACGCCGGCATTCTCTTCCACGCCCGCCGCGGCGCCCGCGTAGAAAAAGGCGCGCCCATCGCCACCATCTACGCAACCAATCAATCCATGCTCGCCGAGCCCGTCGAACTTCTCAAGCAAGCAATCGTCATCGCCTCAGTTCCGCCCGACGCAGTCCCGTTGATCACAACAATCTTCACCCGCGAAAATTCTGAAGCTCATCTCCACAATGCTGTAAGGTAGTTTTCATAGATCGGGGACCCAGTAGCTGGGATTGAAAAACAATGCGGGGTGCCACATCCTTACGATTTCTTCTTATCGCAAGGGGGGGAAACCGCAAATCTGCTGGCCGGTCTCGCCCAGGTCAAACACAAACTCGGAAATCCCTGATCCCTGTTTCATCAAGGAGCCTTCAACTTGGATCGATTCACCGGAATACTAGGCATTCTTGCCGTACTTCTAGCGGCCTGGCTAGGCTCGACCAACCGCAAGCGCATTCGCTGGCGTACCGTCGCCTGGGGCCTTGGCCTCCAAGTCTGCTTCGCGTTCCTCGTTCTCCGCTTCGACTACGGCCAGCGCGCCATGACCTGGGCCGGAGGCGTCGTCAACAACATGCTCTCCGCCACATTCGCCGGAACCCGCGTCCTCTTCGGTGAGCTCGGCCTCCCCAACTCCGGCGCATTCGGCAAACTCATCGCGCCCTCGTCCGGCTCCATATTCGCCTTCCAGGTCCTGCCCACCATCATCTTTATCTCTGCATTCTTTGCCGTCCTTTACCACATCGGCCTCATGCAGATCATCATCCGCGGCATGGCCTGGGTCATGCTTAAAACCATGCGCATCTCCGGCGCTGAAAGCATGAACGTAGCCGCCTCCATCTTCATGGGCCAGACCGAAGCGCCGTTAACCATCCGCCCCTTTCTGTCGAAGGCCACCCGTTCCGAACTCATGGTCATCATGACCAGCGGCATGGCTCACGTCTCCGGCGGCATCATGGCCATGTACATCTCGCAAGGCGTCGAAGCGCGCCATCTGCTCTCCGCCGTCATCATGACTTCGCCCGGCACCATCCTCATCGCGAAAATGCTGGTCCCCGAGGTCGGCGTCCCCGCCACCGAAGGCCGCGTCGTCATCCCCAAAGACGAACTCCATCAGGATGAAAACCTCATCGGCGCCATCGCCCGCGGAACCATCGACGGCGGCAAACTTGCCATGAACGTTGCCATCATGCTCATCAGCTTTTTAGCTCTGGTAGCTCTGCTCGACAGTCTTCTCCTCTGGACACACGGCCTCGCCTACATGCACTGGGTCCCAGGCTCACTCGGGCAGATTCTCGGCTACGTCTTCGCGCCGGTCGCATGGCTGATCGGTGTTCCCTGGCACGACTGCCTGGCCATCGGAAACCTTCTCGGCACCCGCATGGCCTTGAATGAAGTAATCGCCTACATAGCCCTCGGCGCGCAAAAAGCAACGTTAGCTCCGCGCTCCTTCACCATCGCAACATTTGCCCTATGCGGCTTCGCCAATCTCGGCTCCATCGGCATGCAAATCGGCGGCATCGGCGCATTAGTCCCCGAGCGCCGCAACGACTTAGCCAAGCTAGGCGTCCGCGCCATGTTAGCCGGTACCATGGCAAACCTGATCAGCGCCTCAATAGCCGGAATGTTCCTCGGATAACACGCATTCCCGCCGCAAATCAACCGTGCCCCATTCTTGCGATTTTTTCCTAGCGCAAGGGTGGGAAACCTCGACTCCAAACCCGCCCGATTCCGATCACGACCCTCGATAACTGACAACTGACAACTCTCCCCTACTTCTCCGTAACGCTCCAATCAAAGCTCAATCCATTAATCAAGCCTTCCAGCTTCTCCGTAGCCGCCTGTTTCCTTAACTCCAGATCCGCAGTCTGTTTCCGCGTAGCCTGCAACTGATCTTCAGCCCGATTCAGCTCGTCCACAAACCGCTTAGCCGCATCGTTCCCCTTCAGCGCCGTAAGATTCTCGCGATCCCGCGCCTCGTCTGCCGCCGCAGTCTCTTCCGCCTTCTTCGCGTCCGCAATCTTCCCTTCCCAATCCGCCAGCGCAGTCTCTGCATCAATAACCGGCTTCAGCTTGTCCTCTGCATCGGGAACCCGCTTCACCAGGTCGAGCAGATATTCCTGCTGTCCTGAATTGACGTTCAAAGTCACCGTCGTATACTGCGGCCCCCGTTCCCGCACCTCAAGCTTCGCAGTCGAGTGCGCCGCCACCGGCACCTTGAACCGATAAAGATTCGGTGAAGTCTCCTCCGCCTTCAACCCATCATCCAGCGTCCAGCCATTATTTCTCCGCGCATGCTCCAGCAGCACCACCCGATCCACATCCGCCGAGTTAGTAGCCGAATAAGTCTCGGATACAACATTCATATGCGTCTCCACAATCACGCCCTTCTGGATCGACACATGATGCAGCGTTTGCTTGCCATCGTGATTGATCACCTTCACCCGCACCGCCTGGTCCGTCGCATAACTCAGCAGCCGCTTCTCACCAGGATGAATCGGATCCAGCAGCCCCTCACCCGCGAACTCCCCACTCTCAAAGATCGAGAAGCTCCCCGAATCCAGAGTCAGCTTCGAAGTATTCTCCAGCCACACCGCCCGCAGTGGAGTAGGCTCACTCTCGCTCCACAGCGTCACATGGGCCGCTGGAAGGTCCTGCTGCAAAATCGGCACCATCGCCGACTCATTCTTATGAATCGTCACCGGCGCTGCCAGCGCATATTCGAAGAAATCGTCGAACGCGTTTGTCGAAACATCGCCTTCCTCAATTGCATCGGAGGGGCGGTAGACGCCGCCACCGCTGCCCGAGCTCACCCCCATTCCAAGTGCGGCAAGAGCCGAGAAGTTTCGATTTTGGGTCGCCAAATTCGAAACTTGTTGACCCGAAATCAGTCCGGAAACCACATTCGAATCCGCTTGCACCGCAAGTGCATTTGCCTGTCCATGCATCGGCGCCACAGCCCCTGCCATTGGCCCGGCGTTTACCCGAGGCGGCGCCTGAATCTTCGCTGCAAGCTCGATTTTGTCAAACTCCTGCGAGTTTGCCGCCTCATGCGTCTGTGGCGTAGTCTCAACCAGCGTAGCAATCGGAATCTCCGGCCGCCGCGAATACAAAGGCTGGCTCAGCGGCTGAATAAAACTCTGCGGAGCACCCGCCACCAGCGATAACTGCACATTATCCCAGTCCGCGCCAACAGTGTTATCCACCACCGCCCAACCCTGCATCGTAGCCTTCCCATTCGCCTCGCGCGGAAAGACAATGCGGTAAGTCGATTTCCAAACCGGCACCTCGCTGATGTAACTCACGCGTAACTCGCGCTGCCCTTGTCCCAGAGAATTCAGCGTCAAATGCCTCAGCCCAGTCGAGTGCGTCGAACTCAGCAGTTCCAGATACCGATCCAATTGTCCTTGCAGATTCCCATCCAGCGGCCGCACGCTCAACGCCGGAGTCACCTCAATCACACGCACCGCCCCCGAACCCGCCACAAGCGTCAGATAGAACCGGTCGACCGTGGCATCCCCAGTCCCCGACTTCTCCGTCCTCGACTCAATGGACATGAGCCTTCCGGTAATCGTGCCGCCCGGGCCGCCCAGCACTTCAACCCGTTGCCCGCGCAGCGCCTGAAACAATTGCGTCG
>Ga0302320_10007942_pt1 | contig 23235 bp, 23 predicted proteins | sample Bog_T0_3_FD_202130 | JGI IMG/M metagenome (GOLD analysis project Ga0302320, IMG submission 202130) | Peat permafrost microbial communities from Stordalen Mire near Abisko, Sweden - Bog_T0_3 | ecosystem: Environmental > Terrestrial > Soil > Wetlands > Peat | place: Sweden: Abisko, Stordalen Mire... | reverse complement strand
CCGCGGCGGTGCTTGGCTATCTGTATGCGCGTGACGGCGATGTGCCGCCGAACTATACCGAAGCCGCGATGTGGCTCCGCAGCGCCAGCGAAGCCGGCCATGCCGGCGCTGCCCGCATGCTCGGGCGCATGCTGATGCTGGGCACCGGCATTCCGAAGGATTACCAGGAAGCGGCGCACTGGCTGCATGTCGCCGCCGAAAACGGCGATGAGGGGGCGCGGTCGGACCTGATCATGCTGGTGCTGACGCGCAAGGTGGACGCGGGTGAGCGGCAGGTGGTGGCGGGCTGGCTGCGGGCGGCGGCCGATGCCGGCGATCCCGAGGCGCAGTACGATCTCGGCCTGTGTCTGGCGCAGGGGATCGGCACCGAACAGGACAATCAGGCGGCGTACGACTGGGTGCGGCGTGCCGCGGGCGGCGGTTCCAGGCAGGCGGCGGAGATGCTGGCGCAGATGGGCGAGAGCGTAGGGGAAGCTGTGAGCTGATGCGGCGGGCGGTTGCTGCGCCGGGCTCAGGTCCGGCGCTTGTCCTCGCGGTAGAGCGCGGTGGCGGCCTCCGGGCCGGTCAGGATCTCGATCAGGCGGAATGTGCGTACCGGGGTGAGGGTGCCTGAAGCAGCCGCGGTCTGCACTGTTTCGCTGACCTTGTGCAGCAAGTCGTCATAGTGCCCTGATCCGCCGACGGTGCGCACCGCCGTCTCCAGCCTGCGCAGGTCGCGGGCGCAGGTTTCCATCCGGGTCTGGCCGGCGCGATCAATCTCGCCGCGGCCGCCGGTCAGTGGGTTGACCAGCCCTTCGGTCATACCGTCACTGAAGCGATTCCGGCAGACTTCGTCGAGCTTCTTACGGATCGCCGTGAGGCGCGGGCGGTGCGCCTGGCCGCCGCTTTCCTGGCCGATCTCCCGCAACAGCCTGGTGATGCGCCGGACCTGATCGCCGATCTCGGCCAGCGGCGCGCGGCCGACGCCTTCGACGATGCCGGCCTGGCTTTCCATCTGGGTCAGCGCCCTTTCCGTTCCGTCCGCCATCGCCTTGTTCAGCCGCACGCGTTGTGCCGTATCGGTGAGGGAGGCGATGAACTGGCGCAGCAGCGGCGCGGCGGCCGGCGACTGCAGCAGGATCAGTTGCGCGACCATCACGCAGCCCTCGGGCGGTTGGTCGGCCAGTGTCTCGATGATCGCACGGATCGCTGTCTCGTTTGCCGCCAGCGCGGCGACATCGGCATCACGCTGCAAATCCCGCAGTTGCGGGCCGCAGCGCAGCACGGTGGCCATGGCGTGGACCAGCGGCAGGAACAGCGCGTCGCGCACGCCGGTCCGTTGCCAGTCGGGCGGCGGTGCGGTGCATGCGGCGAGGATTTCCCCGGCGCGGGGCCAGAGCACGGCGCCGGCGCGGGTGATCACCTGCATTGTGTCGCTGGCCTGGCCGGCGATGGTCGCGTCGATCTGGGCGACATCCGGCTCAAGGCTGGTGCGGACCAGGAGGGCGAGGGCGCCGAGAGCATTGCGCGGCACGGTCGCCTCACCCGGCTTCCAGGCGCGGGCGGTGACGATCAGCGGCTCGAACGGGGTGAACAAAAGGCGGGTAAAGCGCAGCGGGCGGACGGTTTTCAACTGCCGCAGGCGCGGGCGCAGCGGATCGAGGATCGCCTGCTTGCCGGTCGCATCGGACACGTGGTCCAGCATCGCGGCAACGCGGCGGATTTTTTCGTCGTCGGCCTGATGCAACTCGACACGCAATACCCGCACGGCCTGCTGCTGTGCGATGGGTGATCCGCGGGTCATCGGGTGAAAGCCTTTGATCCTGTCCATGCCTGTTTCATCCGCGCGGTCACCTCGCCCGATGGTTGCCTGGGTCCGCGCTCAACTCATCCGGCAGGTGATGGCGCGGAAGTGTTCGTTGCGCGCGATCAACTGGAAGACGACCGATCCGGAACGCCAGTCCTCATTCAGCGACACCAGGCGGCGGAAGCGCAGCGCGATGTCGAAATCGGCCTTGATCTCGGTCCACTCGACGGCTTCTTTCGGCAGCACCGGAACCAGGGCGATGATTTCCGCCAGGGCGGCGCGGCGTTCGGCGTCATCACGGGCATGGCTCCAGATCAGGCAGATCTGTTCCCATCCGTCGAGCAGCCATTCCGGGCGCATCGCCAGCCGGCTGATCTCCTGCGGATCGGCGGCCCATTTGCGCAGCAGATCGACCATGTCACTGGTCAGCGCCTGCGCCTGTCCGAGGGTGGTTTGTGCCAGCGAAAGCGTGAGGTCAGTGACGGCGCAGACCATGGCGATATAGTCCGCGTGGTCATCGTCGTGCAGGTAGCTGCCCCATTCGGAAATTTCCGAGCGGGTGCGGCGTAGCATGGCGAGGATGCGGGGCATGCGTCCGGTGGTGCTGTTACTGCCGATGCCGATATGGAGCAGGACCTCGGCGAGCGCTTCCAGCGCGCCGGCGGTCCAGGTGGCGGTCTGGCCGAGCCGGGGCGAGATCCACTCCACGGTGAGTTTGGCCTGCGCCATGACGTCTATCCTGCCCGGCGCCTTGACCAGGTCCGGCAGCGAGAAGCGGCTTCGCACCTGCTCCACGAGGGTCATGAGCAGGCGGTAATTGGTGACGATCCGGTCGTCCTTTTCGGTATCCACCGCGATGCGCGCGGCTTCCATCGCTTCCTCGCCGGCCAGGCCTTCGGCGGCGACCTGCAGGCCGACGCGGCGGATGGCGGTGGGGGTCACGTTGCGCAAGGCGGCGATGCGATCGTTGAACACGGCGTCGTGCAGGGTTGGCCGGCACCAGTCGGCGATGGCCTTCCAGGGCATGATGTAAACGCCACGGCCGCCGGAGGGATTGGGAATCACCAGCTCGACCCGTTGCTTTTCGGTCGGCCGGGCGCGGGTGCCTTCAAGCAGCGGCGTGGTGAAGGGGACGGAGACGCCGCGTTCCTGGAAGGTTGTGGGGTGGTAGGGTTTCAGCGCCGGAATCTGGACGTCAGACATGACGCGTCCCGGGTCGGGTCCCGGCGTTCGAGGATGCGGCGCGTTCGTCGCCGCCGCGCCCGCCCTGGCTGGCGCGGAGCAAGTGGATGGCGGCCGCCGGCGGGGCTCGGTTGCGCTGACTGGACGGCTTGGCGTTTGCTTCCGCCATCGGTGTCGTTTGCCTTTTGTCGTCGAAGATACGGCCTTGTGCCTGATCGCTTCAGGTTAGGATCAGAACCGTTACCAAACGATTAACGTCAAGCCGTTGAAACCCTTCTTGCAGACAGTTATGACGACCGGCGATGATAACGCTCTGCGGAAGCGATTTCCGGCCATGCACAAGGGTGCGATGATTTCGGCGCGCCGCGCATAACGCCCATGCTGTGGTGCAGCATTATCCCGGAGCTGGCCAGCGACCATCTGGGTGGGCGTCGAAGCCGGACATCTCGCCCGACCTGAGATGGAGAGTTCCCATGAAAAACCTGATGCTAGCGGCTTTTGCCGTGCTTGTTCTGGCGGCTGCCGCGGTGCCGGCGGCACAGGCCGCCGTGTTCCATAACGGCAGCTCGATCAGCGATGATATCGCGGCGACACGCATGCAGCAGACCGGCCAGTTGTAACAGCGGCGGCCGGCAGTGCAGGCAGAGAGGCCGGGTCATGCCGGCCTTTCGGCTGATCTCATGTTTTGTCGTCCCAGACGATGGAGGCCGTCGGCATCCGGTCCTTGTCCCGTTTCGCGGCGCCGCTGACCCAGACTTCCCGGACCGGCGATGCCTCGGCCAGCAGGGCGGCGATGCGGTCCTCGGCCGTCGGCGGCCCGTCCTGGACAGGCTGGCCGCGGGACAGGCTGACGGTGCGTTCCGCGAGGTCGTTGATGGCTTTCACTGCCAGGGCGGAGCCGCGGGTCATCTCCAGCGACACCGATACGGCCTCCTGCGCGAAGCGGCGCAGGTCGCGGCTCAAGGTCACGGCCTCCTGATTGCCCAGCACGCCGCCGGTGGCGAAAGTGTCGCTTCGGGCGGCCAGACCATCGGCCAGCGCCGCAACGTTATCCACCTCTTTGATCGTTGCGGCATTCGCCTTCAGGCGTTCGGGCAGGGTGCTGAGTGTCGCTGACAGCGGTCGCAGCCGGGCGCGGACGGCGGACGCGTCGGGCAGTTGGTCAATTTCGCGGGCCAGCTGGGCGACGTCGGCGGAGTGGCCGGCGATCGCGTTGGCGACCTCCCGGCCCAGGAGTGCCTCCTCACCGGCGTGCTTTGCGGCTTCGGCGGCTTCCCTGGCGAAGGCCTTTACTTCCTGGATCAGCACCTGGCTGTCGCGCTGGAAGTGCTTCGTGCTGGTGCTGTTGAGATCCCACGATCGCTGGGCGATCTTTTCGGCCCGCACCGCGAGCAGGGTGATTTTGGTCGCGGCGTTGCCCTGCGAGCGCATGCGTTCGGACAACGCCGCCAATGCGCTGGAGAGACCGACGAGTATCTGCCGTTTTGCCTTCGTCTCCCGCCCAGGGTTGTTTCGCATCTGCACAAACTCCAGACGGGGTCGCTGAGCGATGCCCGAACCATCGGTCCCGCATGGTAGTGGCAGGACTTTAACAAGCCGTTAATGGCGGGCGGGATGAGCGGCATGGTCTGGCATACGAAAGTATGTTCGGCGGTACCGACCGGCTCCATCCAGCGGGGTCAGACCTGCGCACCGATGCGCACCAGGATTGTCCGCAGCCACGCCAGCCCCGGATCGCCGTCCCGCTGGCGTGACCACAGCATCGACATGCGCCAGGGCGGCATCGCCACCGGCGCGCCGCAGATCGCCAGCGCGGCATGGCGGACGAACAGCCGCGCCACCCTGTTCCCGACCGTGGCAATCAGATCGCTGCTGGCCAGCACCGACGGCACCACGAGGACATGCGGCACGGTCAGCGCGACGCGGCGCTCCAGCCCCTGCCGAACCAGCGCTTCGTCCACCGCGCCCTGGGCGTCGCCGCGTTCGGTGACCAGCAGGTGCGGCCAGGTGACGAAAGCTTCGAGGCTCAGCCCGTCGCCGAGACCGGGATGGCCTACGCGCACGACGCTGACGAAGGTCTCGTCGAACAATCTCTCCAGGCCGAACCGCTTCGGCGGATCGGGGAATACGCCGAGCGCCAGGTCAAGGTCATCGCCATCCAGCAGATCGAGGGTGGCGTGCTTTTCAACGAAGCGGAACCGCAGGTCCACCAACGGCGCCTGTTTCGCCAGGACGGCGGCGAGGTGCGGAAGAATGACCATGGTGGCGTAGTCCCCGCCGCTGACGGCGAACACCCGGCGTGAGGTGGCGGGGCTGAACGGCGCCCGCGGCTCCAGCGCCGCGCGAAGCTGCGCCAGCGCCTGGGCGACCGGCGCCTGCACCTCCAGCGCCCGTTCCGTCGGCAGCATGCTCCGCCCCGCTCGGACGAACAGGGCGTCGTCGAACAGCGAGCGCAGCCGGCTTAGGGAACTGCTCATGGCCGGCTGGCTGACGCCTAGACGCTGGGCGGCGGCGGACACGCTGCGTTCGGCAAGCAGCGCCTCGAACGCCACCAGCAGATTGAGGTCGATGCGCTGTAAATCCATGGCGCTGATATACGATATCCGCCCGGTTTATTGGCAATGCCGCACCTGCGCCCGCATATCCGCTGCGTCAGCAGGAGGATGATCATGGCACATGGCGGCTCGGCCGAGACCGAGGCGGAACGAAACACCCGGCTGGTGATCCGGCACTTCGATGAATTCGTGAACCGCCGGCAACTCGACGCGATCGAGCGCAACCTGACCGACGGCTTCATCGATCATGACGGGCCGGCGGGGCGCGTTGCGGACCGCGCGGCGGACCGGGCGATGATGGCGGGGATGCATGCGCTGTTTCCCGACCTGCACGTGACGGTGCTGCATGCCGTGGCGCAGGACGACAAGGTGGTGGTGCGCAATCTCTGGACCGGGACGCATGCGCAAAGCGGGGTGCGGATGAAGTGTCACGGCTTCGTGCTGTGGCGGATCGCCGACGGCAGGCTGGCGGAACGCTGGGCGACAGTGACGCCGATGCACGTTGCCACGGCGCAGGCGCTGGGCTGTTAGAAGAAGGGCGCTGCGATGAACATTCCGACACGCGACAATGCGGCAATCCTGTTCCTCGATCTGCAGGAGGCAATCATTCCGAACGCGCGCACGCTGCCGGTCGAACGGCTGCGGCTGACCGCGGGGGCGCTCGCGCAGCTGGCGGCGCTGCACGGGCTGCCGGCGTTCCTGTCGGCGGTGCCGCCGGGCGGTGCGTTCCTGGAGGCGGTGCTGGCTCCGCTGGGTGGGCCGGCGCCTCGGCTGCGCACGCAGACCTCGGCCCTTGCCGATGGCGGGCTGGTCGATGCGCTGCGCGCGACAGGCCGGACGGTGCTGATCCTGTCCGGCGTGGCGAGCGAAATCGTCGTGCAGCGGACGGCACTGGATGCGCTGGCGGCCGGTTATCAGGTGCAGGTGGCAGTCGATGCGTGCGGCGGGATCGATGGCCGCACCGAGGCGGCAGCCTGGCGGCGAATCGGCGAGGCCGGCGGGGTCACGACGTCGGTCACCACATTCGGCGCGGAACTGACCGGTGATTTCACCGCCGAACCGGGCGGGGCCACGCTGGCTATCGTGTATCAGACGATCGCCGCTGCTGCTGCCCCGCGGCCCGTTCGACGGCGCTCGGGGTTCGGCCCGGCGTCCGGCGTTGACCCCGATGCGGCCGATGCGATCCCGTGGTGAAGCCCGGCGGGAAATGACACGGTTCGCGGCACACGGCGCGAAGGAGGACTCAGCGATGGAGCGGAGTGAATTCGAAGCCTGGCTGCAACGCGACGGGTACGAACTCAGGCAGGGCGAGGAGCGGACGACCGTCCGGCCGGCCGCTGCCTGAGCGGCGCGGCGTCAGCCGGCGAGGTGCAGGCTGGCGTTCGCGGGGATGGCGCGCGATGCGGCCAGGCGGAGCAAGGCGGCTTCGAAGCGGCGGGTGAAGCCGTCGATGTCGCCCAGTGAGGCGGACCACGCGGCCTCGGTGAACTGGGCGCGATAGGCTTCGTAGCGGGCGGGGTAGCGGGCGAGGGCGACCGCGGCGGCGACATAGGCGTCCAGCGTCTCGGTGACGCCGGAGAGAGCGCCGATCGCAAGCAGCATGCGCGCCGCCATGCGTGAAGCGAAGGACCGGCCGGCGAGGGTGAGCAGCGGCAGGCCCATGCGGATGACGTCGCTGGCGACGGTGCCGGCGTTGTAGGGCGAGGTGTCGAGGAACAGGTCGGCGACGGCGAGGCGCGCCATGTAGGTGGCAGGGTCCACGCGAGCGGCGAACAGCAGACGGGCCGGATCGATGCCGGCGAGCAGCGCCCGCTGTTGCAGGTTCTGCTTCGACCACTGGTTGTCGTCCACCAGCCACAGCACGGAGTCGCCGGTCTGCCGCAGGATCTCCATCCAGGCGGCGAACATCGGTTCGGTGATCTTGTAGTGGTTGGAGAAACAGCAGAACACGAACCGGTCGTCCGGCAGGCCGGCCTGCGCGCGCGTCGTCGGGGCGCCGACGACGCGCTTGCTGTCATTGGCCTGGTACAGGCCCTCGATCGGCAGCGGTGCCGGCTGATACGCGCCGGCGATCGCGGGCGGAATGACGAAGTCGTCGCACAGTATGGCATCGAGTTCGGGCAGCGGCACCGGGCCGATAAAGCCCAGATAGGTTGCCTGCACCGGCGCCGGCTTCCAGCGCAGCACCTGCACGCGAGCGCCGGCGGTCAGGCCGTTGAGGTCGATCAGAATGTCGATCTCATCGGCACGAATGCGGCGGGCGGCGTCCTCGTCGGCCATGTCGCGGATCGAGGTGACGTGGTCGAACGCGGCCAGCACGCGGGTGCGGATCGGGCTGCCGTCTTCGGGGCTGGCGCAGTAGCCGTAGATCTGGAAGCGCGACCGGTCATGCCGCTCGAACAATTCGGCAATCAGGTAGCTCATGGCGTGGCTGCAGAAGTCGGACGAGAGGTAGCCGACGCGGATACGGTCGTGGACATAGCCGGACGGCGGGGCGAGGGGGGATTTCGGCTGCGTCTTGCGGGCGATCCAGCCGGCGGCGATGGCACATTGCGTCGGCACGTCATCGGTGATCGCGAGCGCGGCGAGCGGGCCGGCGAGGGCGAGGATGTCGGCGCGCGACAGGCCGGGAATGGAGTCCTCCAGCACCGGCCATTCGCACATCTTCTGGCGCAGGTGGATATAGTGCTGCAGCGCATCCGGCTGGTCGTGGCGGGTGAGCAGGCTGGTGCGCAGGGCGGCGGCGGCACCGGCTAGGTCGCCGGCGGTTTCCAGCAGGCGGCCGCGCTGGTTGAGCAATGCGGTGCGGGAATCGTCCGATTGCAGCGCTTCGCCCCAGATCTGCAGCGCGCCCTGCCGATCGCCGGCGCGTTCCAGTTGCAGGCCGAGGTTGATCGCGGCCGGGGTGAAGGAGGGACTGACTGCCAAGGCGTTGCGATAGGCCTGGGCGGCGCCGGCGGCATCCCCGCCATTGGCGAGTTCAGTGCCGAGGTTGAACCATGCGGCCGGCAGTTCGGGCGCGTTTGCCGGCTGGAAGGCGATCCATTTGGTGTAGAGGGCGATGACCGCGGGGAGGCCTCGGCCGGCGCCGATCGCCTCGGCGGCGACGATCACGTTGTGCAGCGGGTTGGGTGCCAATCCAGCATTGATGGATGCCATGTCGTGCCTGTCCGGTCGTCTGGCGGCATACCAACATGCGGATTGCTAAGATTTGGTTAACGACCGGGGTCGCGCGCGTGGATGACGATGCCGTCCTGTTCCAGCAGGCGGTGCCAGCCTGGGGTTTCGTCCAGTGCGGCAACGATCGGGTGGGTTGCCGGGAAGATCGTCCAGGCGATGTGATCGTCGGACAAGATCTGGTTCAGGGCGGCATGGTCCGGCGTGGTGATGCGTCGATACTGGGCCAGAAACGTGTCGCCGTACAAATCTGCCCGGCTGTCGATGAACGGCCGGACGCCGTTGAAGATCAGGTTGCCGCCGAGACCATACTCGTTCAGCACCGGTTGCGCGCGCAGCGGCGCGGGGATGGCGTCCAGCATGGCGGTGAAGGCGGCGCCGGTCCGCTGCGGGGGCAGCGGCAGGATGAACCTTGTAGTCAGCGCGATCATTGCAATGAGGGCGGATGCGGCGGCGACGGAGCGCCAGGTCCGGCCGAGCGGGGCAGCGCCGCCGCGGGCGAGGGCGATGCCGACGGGTTCGGCGAGGACCAGCACGCCGACGATACCGAGCAGTTGCGCATTGCGCTGGTGGGTGAGTGCGGCGTGGAACAGGCCCAGCAGCAGCAGCAGGCGGATCGGCGGCAGGGTCAGGGTGCCGGACAGGCCGAGTGCCATTGCGCCGAGGATCATCAGTTCCAGAATCTGATAGTGGGAAAAGTCGGCGGGGGCCCACTCGCCAATCCAAGCCAGGGTCCTCATGCCGACCAGATGGATCGGGAACAGCACGCCGGCGAGGAAATCGGGGTTGAGCAGGGCGGTGGCCCAGGCGGCGAGGATGAAACCGGCCCAGGCGACGGCGACGCGGCGGCGATTGGCGCCGGGCTCGAACAGTGCCTCGGTCATGAAGGCGGCCGGCAGTAGCAGTCCGATCATGAAGCTGCCGTGCAGATTGACCCAGAGCAGCATCACCGGCAGCAGCGCGACGGATGGCGCGGTGCGGTTGGCGCGGGCGGCGACCAGCCCGCCGCACCACAGCGCGAGGCAGGGCCAGGCCAGCAGGTGCGGGCGGGCCAGCATCGACGGCGCGGCATTTCCGAATGCGACGATCAGGCCGGTGACGGCGTAGATCCCGGGCAGGAAGCGGCGCAGATGGTGCAGCAGAATGGCGGCGGTCAGGCCGGTCGCGACGGCGGCCAGCAGCATGATCCCGGCCATGCCGCCGGCGCGCCAGGCCAGCGCCATCAGCGTCTCGGCGAGCCATTCATGGGCGAACCAGGGGCGGTCGCCGGCGGTGAAGGAGAACGGGTCGGTCGCCGGGATGGCGCGGTGATCGAGGATCCAGTTGCCGGTGGCGATCTGCCACAACGTGTCACCGTCGTTGAGAATTGGCGTCAGAAACAGCACCAGGGCGAATGTGAGGAAGCCTGCGGTGAGCGGGGCTGGGCAGAGGAACCGATGGAAACGTCGATCGGTGGGCTCGTTTTGGCCTGCAGCGGGCGCCGATCCGTACTGAATGCGCTCCATTGATACGGCCTCCTCGCCCTGGGCCTATACCTACACCAGGCCTGATCGAACAAGGAGCGTGGTGCGCATGGTTGCAGGGCGTCATCGTAGGTAGTTTCCGAAGCTTCCCGCGACCTTTGGCTTCGCTAGAATTGAGTCTCACCGCGAGAGGAAGCCCCTGTGAGCGTTCTGGTGCTTGGCCTCGGAAACACATTGCTCTGTGATGACGGTGTTGGCGTGCATGTGGTTCGTCACATCGCCGGCGATCCCGCAACCCCGGCGTACGTGCTTCCGATCGATGGTGGAACACTGGGTTTCCGTTTGATGGGCGCGTTGACTGGGGCGGGCGCCGTGATCGTTGTCGATGCGGCTAATCTGGGTGAACCACCTGGAACCATTCGCCTGCTGACTGGGGACATGCTGGCCCGGTATGTCGCCGGCGGCAGCCGCGCGAGCGCGCACGAGGCCGGTCTGGTCGATCTGCTGACGCTGGTTCGGCTGCAGGGCTTGATGCCGCGGCGTCTTGCCGTTCTGGGCATCCAGCCGCAGCGCATCGACTGGGGCGAGGAACTTAGCGACCCGGTCGCGCTGGCCTTTCCGACGGCATGCCAGGCGGTGATCCAGACCGCTGCGTCCTGGCAATGACCGATTTCGGCTTTCTCGCGGATGATGGCATCGTGGACGCGCTGCTGATGGAGGTCGCCGGGTTACTGCATCGGCTGATCGAACGGGGGGAGGCTGGCAGCATCGATCTGCGCGGCCTGCCGCTGTCTGATGCCTGTATAGCAACATTGGAGCAGCGTCTGGGCCGGGGTGAGGTCGCCGTGACGCTGACCGCGGCGGGGCGCAGCGACATCCACGAAACGGGTTTTCCCGGCGTGTGGTGGACGAAACACGAAGATGAGGCGGGACGGATCATTGCCCTGCTGATCGAGGTGGCTATCGTGCCCGGCATCCTGTGCGCGGATGTCGACGACATCAAGCGTGGCCTGGATCGGCTGCCTGGATCGACGAATTTCAGCCGGCGAGCGGCCTGATGGACGAAACCCTGGGCGAAATGCTGGCGCGCCGGGGTTTTGGCCGGCGCAGCCTGCTTAAATTCGCAATCGCCATGACATCGAGCCTGGCACTGCCGCCGATGATCGCGCCGGTGATGGCGGCGAACCTGGCGAAAGCGAAGCGGCGATCGGTGATCTGGCTGTCATTCCAGGAATGCACCGGATGTCTGGAAACCCTGCTGCGTTCATCGGCCCCCACTATTGACGCGCTGATCTTCGATTTCATTTCATTGGACTATCAGGAATCCCTGATGGCGGCAGCCGGTGCCGATGCGGAACGGACATTGCACGAGGCGGTGGCGGCCAACAAGGGCGAGTATCTGCTGGCGATCGATGGATCGATCCCGGTGAAGGACGGCGGTGTCTATTCGCTGACGGGCGGGCGCAGCAATGTCAGCATGCTGTCGGACATCGCCGCCGATGCGAAGGCGATCCTGGCGATCGGCACCTGTGCGGCGTATGGCGGCATTCCCAAAGCCTGGCCCAATCCCACCGGTGCGGTTGGGGTCGAGGATTTGATCGAGGGAAAACCCATCGTTAACATTCCGGGTTGTCCGCCGGTGCCCGAGGTGCTGAGTGGCGTGCTGGTGCATTTCATCAGCTTCGGCCGGCTGCCGGACCTGGACGACCGCAAGCGGCCGCTGGCTTATTTCGGTACGACGATCCACGACCAGTGCTATCGCCGTCCGTTTTACGACCAGGGGAAATTCGCCAAGAGCTTCGATGATGAGGGCGCCCGCCAAGGCTGGTGCCTGTTCGAACTCGGCTGCAAAGGACCGGTCACCCACAATGCCTGTGCGAGTCTGAAATGGAATGGCGGCACCAGCTTTCCGATTGAATCCGGCCACGGCTGCATCGGCTGTTCGGAACCCGATTTCTGGGACGCCGGCGGCTTCTACACGTCGCTGGCCGGCGGCAGCAGTGCGGGATGGCGCAATACCGGCATCGCGCTGGGCGTCGGCGTCGCCGGCGGGATCGCGGCGGCGCTGAGCGGACGGAGCAAAGCCACATGACCCTGCTGGACTTCGCGCGCGGGCCGGGGCTGCAAGCGGCGTGGCTGATCCTGATCGCGGGCACCGCCTGGCGCATCATCGGGGTGCTGCTGCTGCGTCAGCGTTTGCATCTGGCTGAGCCGCGGACCGGAATTGCGGGACAGGCGCGTGGCGCGGTGACAACGGTCTTCACCCGGTTCATTCCGCGCCGGACGTTCTGGCCTCGCATTCGGGTCAGCGTCATTCTGAGTGTTGTGTTTCATCTGGGCCTGGTGATCATTGTGCTGGGCGGTGCGCCGCATATACAGGTGATCCAACAGTTCACAGGGCTGACCTGGCCTGGATTGCCGAAAGGCGTGATCGTGCTGGTCAGTGGACTGACGCTGGCCAGCATGATCGTGATGCTGCTGCGCCGCATGTTCCACCCGGTGATGCGCCTGCTGTCGACGGCGGACGATTACATCAGTTGGGTGACGGTGTTCCTTCCCCTGCTGTCCGGCATTCTGCTGTCAGGCGAAACGATCGCCAGTTACAGGACGTTGCTGGCGCTGCATGTCCTGAGTGTCGAACTGCTGATGATCTGGTTTCCGTTCGGCAAGCTGATGCATGCCAAGCTGGCGTTCTACAGCCGAGCGGCGATGGGGATCAATTTTTCCCGGAAGGGTGCGGCGACATGACCGACGTGACGAAGGCGATGCATGGCTTCGTTGCGGATTTTGGGCCAACGGCGGCGCTGGCAATGGAATCCTGCGTGCATTGCGGACGCTGCGCGGAAGCCTGCCAGTTCTACGTGCAGACCAGCGATCCCCGCTACACCCCGATTCACAAGATCGCACCGTTCCGCCAGGCGTATGAACGCCAGGTTGGTCCGTTTGCCTTCGTTTACCGGCTGCTTGGCCTTGCGCCGAAGGTTACGGTAGAAGAACTTACGAACTGGCAGGAACTGATCTACGATTCCTGCAACATGTGCGGCCGCTGCTCCCTGATCTGTCCGATGGGTATCGACATCGCCGATCTGGTCGAAAAAGCTCGGCATGGCATGTTTGAAGCCGGCCTGGTGCCGGCGGACTTTCTGGGCGCGCTGGACGAAAAGGAACACGCAACCGGCAGCCCGTTCGGACTGACAACCCCGGGGCTTGAGGGCCTGTTGCATGACATCGGCAAGCAGTTCGGCGTCGTCATGCATGTTGATGAGCGTTCGGCGGACATCGTTCCGACGGTGTCGTCGATCGACCTGAAGACGTATCCCGGTTCGATGGCGGCCATCGCGAAAATCCTGAACCACATGGGCACATCCTGGACATTCCGGACGGATGGATTTGACGCTGACAACGTGTCGCTGACGGCGGGCGATCGTGCCGGACAGCGGAAGACCACGCTAGGGATCGTCAACGCGGCGAAGGCGTGCGGTGCGAAAACGCTGCTGATGCCGGAGTGCGGCCATTCGTTTACCGAAATCAGATGGGAAGCCGCGAACGTCTTTGGTGAACCGTTGCCGTTCCGGGTTTTGCACATCACCGAACTGCTCGCCGAGGGCATTGCGGATGGCCGCATCCGTGTGAACAAGGCGCCGCAAAGCGCCACCTATCACGATGCGTGCCAGCTTTCGCGGCGCGGCGGCGCCACGGCGGCGCCTCGGGTGATCCTGCAAGCCCTGGGGGTCGAGCTGCACGAACTGGAGGATTCCGGCGATACGAACTGGTGTTGCGGCGGGGGTGGCGGCGTCGCCCTGATCAAGCGGGCGCAACCGCTGCGCGATCAGGCGTTTCAGATCAAGCAACGGCAGATCGAGGCCACGGGTACTGCAACTGTCTATACGAGTTGTTCCGGATGCCGGCAGACGCTGGATCATGGCGGCAAGGCCGTGGGGTGGACCAAGACGGTTTCCAGCCTGCTGGAACTCGTCGCCGATAATCTCAAGGACTGAGCCATGACGAACCGGCGCATCGTCGTCGATCCGATCACCCGGATCGAGGGACATCTGCGGATCGAGGTGGAAGTCGACGGCGACGGCACTGTCGTCGAGGCGCTGAGCGCCGGCACCCAGGTGCGCGGCATCGAGATCATCCTGCGTGGCCGCGACCCGCGCGATGCCTGGGCGTTTGCGCAACGAATCTGCGGCGTCTGCACGCTGGTTCATGGTCTCGCGTCGGTGCGGGCGGTGGAGGATGCACTGGGGATCCAGGTGCCGCCGAACGGTGAGTTGATTCGCGACCTGATGGCCGGGGCGCAGATGCTGCAGGATCACGTCATCCATTTCTATCATCTGCAAGCGCTGGACTGGGTCAATCCGATCCACGCGCTGGCGGCCGATCCAAAGGCGGCATCGGCGGCGGCGGTGAGTGTTGGGTATCGCGAGACCTCGGCGGATTATTTTGCAACGGCACAGACGCGGCTGAAGGATCTGGTGACGTCCGGGCAGCTTGGCATTTTCGCCAATGGCTGGTGGGATCATCCCGGCTACAAGCTGCCGCCGGAGGTCGATCTGATTGCGCTGGCGCATTATCTGGAAGCGCTGGCGTGGCAGCGGGAGATTGGCGAAGTCCTGGCCATTTTCGGCGGCAAGAACCCGCATCCGAATGTCGCGGTCGGCGGTGCGCCGTGTGCGATATCGATGGGCGCGACGCTGCCGGGGGGTGGCGATGCGACGGCGGTTTCGTTGACCGGACTGCTGCGGGTCGGCCAGTTGATCGAAACGATGCGCGGCTTCATCGATGGCGTTTATTTGCCCGACCTGATCGCGATTGGCGGCAGCTACAAGGACTGGTTCACGCGCGGCGAGAATGTTCGGAACTTCATGACGTATGGCGATTTTGCCGGTTCGGCGGCGGGTAACGGTTTCGGCGTGCCGCGTGGCGTCGTGCTCGATCGGGATCTTTCGTATATTCATGCTGTGGATTTGACCGATCCTAAGCAGATTCAGGAATTTGTCGCCCACGCGTGGTATCAATACGCGGGCGGGGCGGCGGGACTGCACCCTTACGAGGGCGAAACAACGTTGGACTACACCGGGCCGACGCCGCCGTTCGAGCGGCTTGACGGGGCCGGCACCTATTCCTGGGTGAAGGCACCGCGCTGGCGCGGCAAGCCGATGGAAACCGGTCCGCTCGCCAGGCTTGTGCTGCTGCACGCCGCCGGCGATGTCGCCGCCCGGACGTTGACGACGGACATCCTTGGGCGGCTCGATCTGCCGTTCGAGGCGATTTATTCCACAATGGGAAGAGTTCTGGCGCGCGGAATCGAGAGCAAGCTGTTGGTGGACCGGATGGCGGGGTGGCACGACCGGTTGATGGCGAACATCGAAAGCGGCGACGTGCGGACCTTCAACGATGCGAAGTGGGACCCATCGACATGGCCGAACCACAGCCAGGGGATCGGCACCATCGAAGGGCCGCGCGGCGCGCTGGCACACTGGATCATCATCGATCACGGCCGGATCACAAACTACCAGGCCGTTGTGCCGACGACATGGAATGCTGGTCCGATCGACGATCAGGGACAGCATGGCCCGTACGAGGCGGCGTTGCTGGATGCGCATCGCCTCGCGATCCCGAACCAGCCGCTGGAAGTGCTGCGCACGATCCATAGTTTCGATCCATGCATGGCCTGTGCCGCGCATGTTTTCGGGTCGGCCCGCGAAGAGATTGTGCGGGTCACGATCCGCTGAGTAGTTTCCGAGGCTGCCGGGTCGCCTTTGCGGCGTCTATGGTCGTCTTCGAATCATCAGGAGACGCAGATGCCAGATCGGTCGCTACAATCCGGCACGGTGATGACAGCGTGGCCGGACTACCTGATCGATGCGTTCCAGCGCAGCGTGCTGTTCCTGGATCTGCTGCGGCAGCGCGGTAACGAAGAAATCGTTATGGAATCGAGGCCGCTGGCGACGGTGCTGCGCTATGGTCACGAGGAGATCATGAGCGGCAAGTCGCTGCCGCGACCGATGAACTATGTCCTGTCGCGGATCATTCCGCCGGCCGGTGTGGTGATCGATCCGAAAAAGCGGCCCGTCGTCGTGGTGGACCCGCGGGCGGGCGAGGGACCCGGGATCGGCGGCTTCAAAGCGGAAAGCGAAATCGGCGACGCGCTGAACGCCGGTCATCCGGTTTACTTCATCGGCTTTTCCGCCATGCCCGAACCAGGGCAGCAGTTCCTGGATGTTGTCGAAGGTCAGGTGAAATTCTTTGAGCGCGTAGTGGCGCTGCATCCGGATGCGCCGCTGCCGTTCGCCATCGGCAACTGCCAGGCGGGCTATCAGACTCTGATGGTGGCGATGCTGCGGCCTGATCTGTTCGGGCCCTGCCTGATGGCGGGTTCGCCGATGTCGTACTGGCAGGGCGTGCGCGGAAAGAACCCGATGCGCTATGCGGGTGGTCTGTTGGGCGGAAGCTGGCTAACCGCGATGACCAGCGACCTGGGCAACGGTCTGTTTGACGGAACCTGGCTGGTGATGAATTTCGACAGTCTGGGTCCGGCAAACTGGCTGTGGGGCAAGCAATACGACGTCTATTCCGACGTGGATAAGGGCGGTCAGCGCTACCTCGGGTTCGAAAAATGGTGGGGTGACTTCATCCAGCTAAGCGGCAACGAATTGCAGTTTCTGGTCGATAATTTGTTCATCGGCGACAAGCTGACGCGGAATTTACTTAAGTCGCACGACGGCACAGTGTTTGATGTGCGTAACGTCACCTCACCCATTATCGTGTTCACGTCGATGGGCGACAATATCTCGCCGCCGCAGGAAACGCTAGGCTGGATACTCGACCTTTACCCGACGATCGAGGACATCCGAACGGCCGGTCAGACGATCGTTTACTGCATGGACCAGAAGATCGGGCATCTCGCCATTTTCGTCTCCAGCAAGGTCGGTGCGAAGCAGGACGAGGAATTCGTGCAGTTGATGGACGTCATCGACTGCATGCCGCCCGGGCTGTTCGAGATGGTCATTTCGCCGCGTCCGCCCGGTGCGCCTGTGAGCGGCTTCGTCACCGGTGACTGGATCGCGCGGTTCGAGGCGCGTTCGCTCGACGATATCGCCGCAATCGGGCGCAACAGTCCCGCGGATGACCGAGCCTTCGCGGCGGTGGCGCGGGTGTCGGAACGGAACCTGGGGATGTATCGCAGCTTCATGCAGCCCTGGGTGCGCGCGGTTGCCAATCAGCCGATGGCGGACCTGGCGAAGGCGCTGAATCCGTTACGGCTCAGTTACACGATGTTTGCCGATCGCAATCCGTTCATGAAGGGTGTCGAAAAGCTGGCCGCCGGTGTGGCGGCCGCCCGCAAGCCGGTCGCGGCCGACAACCCGTTCCTTGCGCTGCAGCAGCAGGTCTCCAATCAGATCGTTAGCGGTTTGGATGCGTATCGGGACTCACGTGACAAGATGCAGGAACAGATTTTCTTCGGGGTTTATGGGTCGCCGATCGTTCAGGCAATGGTTGGGATCAACGATCGCAGCGAGGTGCGGCCCCCACCCGCCTCCTCACCCGAAAAGCTGGCCGCGCAAAAGGTCGAGGCGGAGCGGTATGCTGCGAAACTGGGGACCGGCGGGTTCGATGCGGCTTTGACCCGAGCGGTGCTGTATGTTCTCGCGGCTGACCGCATGGTCGATCAGCGCTGTGCACTTGCATTGAATAGCGCACGCCAGCAGGCCATGCATCTATCGCTGCCCGCGTTTAAGCTGCTGGTGCGGGACCAGTTCTTCCTACTGCTGCGGGAGCGGGAGCACGCGGTGGAAGTGCTCGCAGCCATGGTGCCGGATATGGAGGCTCGGAAAAAGTTGCTGACGCAGGCTGTGTCGATCGTCGGTGCCGGCGATCCGCTGAGCGCAAACGAGGGCAACCGTCTGGCAAGGCTTTCACAGGTGCTGGGGTTGCCGACTGGGAAGCCGGCCGTCAGTGCGATCGCGGCGACCGGGAAGACGCTGACCCATGCTGAAGCATGACCGCCACGCGCAGGGAGCAGAAGTCGATCGGGATGCAGGTCAAACGAAGTTCAATCCGCTTGAAAGCAAATACATGGCGGGCGCCGCGGTCGTGGGGTTCTTGCTGATGCTGCTGCTGAGCGGCGGCAGTTTGTTTGCTGCGTTTGGTGCCCTCGCGCTGATCGCTGGCATTGGCTGGGTGGCCAAGCTGCTGATGCACCAGGGTTCAGGGTGACAGAAGACGGAGGGCACCATACCAGCCACCCAAGGGATGGCTGGTATAGGGCAGGGACGCGTCAGGTCTTCATCAGCCAGCCGGGCAGTTTCACAGTGGACACTCCGTCGACCACGATCTCGCCGGTCTGCTTCTTCAGGATGGTGGTGATCTTGGCGACATGTTTCGGCAGCAGGGCGGTGATCGTTGCTTCAAGCGTCACGGTGTCATTGATAAACACCGGCGCGTGGAAGTTCACCAACTGGCTCAGGTAGACCGTCCCCAGGCCAGGCATCTGACCGCCGAGTACTTTGGAGATCATGCCGAACATGATGCCGCCATGGGCGATGCGCTGGCCAAACTTTGTTCGTTTGGCAAATTCGTCGTCTACGTGGATCTTGTTATGGTCGCCCGTGAGGTCGGCGTAGCCACGGACCAGCTTGTCGTCGACAAGCTGGTGATAGGTGCAGGATTGCCCGACAACGAAGTCGGCGACCGGAACGGCTTTGATAGCAGCTGACATATTTGGTTTCCTTTTGGCTTCTTCGTTCCCAAACCGGGACCGATCGGGATCAGGCGATGCCTGCCGCGATGAGTTTGTCGGGGAAATCGTCCGGCGCATCCAGCAAGGTGGTTCCGGCGATGTCGCGGAACATCCGGGCCAGCGGCAGCGGGCCGGTAATGTGCTTGGGCACGACCTCAGAGATTCCCATTCCGCCCTCGATCTGGATGGCATCCGCCAGCATCTTTGAGCCGAAACGACCCATGAACATTTTCACCATGCCTGCTTCGGGTTCGAACGGCGCGTCGGCCTCGACCAGGCGCGCGACGTGGCAAATCCCGAACCATCCCATGTGGCAGTCGGTGACGATTTCGGCCAGCATGGTTTGGATCGCCTGCAAGCTGGCGATCGGATGATGGAACTGCACACGGTGTTTGGCGTACTCGGCCGCATGCGCTACCGCCGCCTTGGCGATACCGACAGTCTGTGCGGCCTCGGCCACGGCAAGGACTGCGAGAATCTGCGTGGCGATCACCGCTCCGCAGTTTTCGGTACCCATGACGCTGGCTTCATCCATCGAAACGTTGTCGAAGGTCAGATGCGCCACCGGGCAAGCCTTCAGGCCCATGGTTTCCTGCCGCGGACCGATTTTCAATCCGCTGGTGGCGGCATCGACAATGAAGCCAGTCACCCCGCCGCTGCCTGTGGCGAACACCAGATAAACATCCGCTGCTCCGGCATTGCGCACGAACGCTTTGGTTCCGTTCAATTTGAAACCAGCGCCCTGCCGCGTGACCAGCAGCGCGCTGCGACCAACGCCCGGGGTCGGACCTTCTTCCTGAATGGCGATCGCGCCGAGTTTGTCGCCTTTGGCCAGCGCTGGCAGATACTGCTTCTTCTGCGCGTCGCTGCCCCAGTGTTCGAGTGCATAGGCGAACAGAGCGTGATTGTTGATGACCGAGGCGATGGCTGGACAGGATCGCGACAGCGCCTGGACAACCTCGATGTGGCTGACAAAGCCGGCGCCGGCCACTGATGATTGCTTTGGCAGTACGAGTCCGAGCAAGCCCTGCGCCGCCAGTTGCCCGATCAGCGCCTTGGGGAACACCACGCCGCGGTCGAGCTCCGTCACGATCGGATCGATGAATTCGTCGGCGAAATCATGCGCGAGTTTCGCAACGGCTTGTTGTGCTGCGGTCAATTGCTGGTTCATTTCGCACCTGCTTTCATCGCCGGGACTGCAATTCTGGGTGGAGCGAGCAGCGAGCGCGCGATCACGAGGCGCTGGATTTGATTGGTGCCTTCGTAGATCTGCATGACTTTGGCATCACGCATGAACTTGCCGAACTCCGAGGTGTAGGCATGCGATCCCATCAGGCGCATTGCCTGCGATGTCACGCTCATTGCGACGGCGGTACCCAATGTCTTGGCGATCGCCGATTCCTTGGAAAACGGTCGCTTCGCCTCCCGCAGCGCCATGGTGTGATGCTGCGCCTGCCGTGCGCCTTCGATCTGGATCTGCATGTCGGCGAGATCGAATTGCAGGGTCTCGCCGGGGAAACTCTTTGCCGGGTAGCGCTTGTGCAGATGCTTCACGCATTCGTCCAGGCACCGTTGCGCTAGACCAATGGCCAGCGCACCGATGGACGGTCTGGCGAGATCGAGCGTTTCCATCGCGATCTTCATGCCGTCCCCCTCTTTGCCCAGCCGGTTGGCGACGGAAACCCGAAGGTCCTTCATGGAGAAATACACGGTGTTGGAGCTTCGCAGACCAAGCTTTTCCTCGCGGTCGCCCATGATAAGGCCGGGCAGACCACGCTCGACAATAAAGGCGCTGAGACCCTTCGTGCCGGCAGCGGGATCGGTTGCCGCGAAGATCACCAGCATGGCCGCTTCTCCGCCGTTGGTGATCCAGCATTTCGGGCCATTCAGGATATACTCGTCACCCTGCCTGACGGCGGTCGCCACGCCTGCGCCGGCGTCGGAACCGGCGGCCGGTTCAGTCAAGGCGAAGGCGCCAATCCCGGCGTCCAACATTGGCTTGCAGAAATGGCGCTTCTGGTCGTCGTTGCCAGCGGTCAGGACCGCTTCCATACTGAGTATGCTGGCCGATAATGTTGTTCCCATGGCGGCACAACCGTAGCCCCATTCTTCCAGCACCAGGGCCTGGGTCAGCGGGCTATAACCGAGCCCGCCATATTCCTTCGGCACGGCCATCGCAAATATTTTGCTGGGTTTGGCCGCTGCCAGGAGGTAGCTGTGGAATTCTCCCGTTTTATCATACTCCGCTGCATGGGGCGTGATATGGGCAGCGACAAAATCCCTTGCCGTCTGCTGGATCGCGGACTGTTCCGAGTTCATGACGTCTTGCCTTTGCTCTTGGATGTCAGGATCGCCTTCAGGCCGCCCCACTCGGGCTGGAAAATCTCCGCCGGCATCGGCTTGGGTGGCGGCGACATGAGCGGCTTGAAGTCCATATGTGCCAGAATGTCATTTTGGACGTCGATGCCGGGCGCCACCTCGATCAGCGCCAGCGTCCCATCACGCAGTTCGAACACCGCGCGCTCTGTGATGAACAACACGGGCTGTTTGGTCTTCGTTGCGTAGCCGCCGCTGAAGGTGACCTGCTCCACCTTCTTGACGTATTTGCGGGCTTTGCCTTCGGTCTTGATGGCGATCTTGCCGTCGGCCACGGCGACTTTCAGACCGCCCGCGGTGAACGCGCCGCAATAGATAACCCGCTTGGCATGTTGGGTGATGTCGATGAAGCCGCCGCAACCGACGAAACGCCCGTTGAACTTGCTGACATTCACGTTGCCCTGGGCGTCCACCTGGGCAGCACCCAGAAATGCCAGGTCAAGGCCGCCACCGCTGTACCAGTCGAACTGAACCTGCTGCTCAACGAAGGCCTCGGGATTGAGCGACATTCCGAAATCGTGACCGCCCGCCGGAATACCGCCGATCGTTCCGACCTCGGTGGTCAGTGTCATCATGTCGCCGGCGCCTTCCTGGGCCGCCACGGCAGCAACCCCCTCGGGCACGCCGATGCCAAGATTGACGGTGCAACCGGGGACCAGTTCCATCGCTGCGCGCCTGGCGATGATCAGCCGTTCATTGAAGGGCAGCGCCGGAACTTCGTCCAACGGGACATGGATCGCGCCGGAGAAGGCCGGATTGAACTGGGTTCCCGCCGACTGCCAATGATTGTTTGGACCCGAAACGACGACATGGTCGATCAGCACGCCCGGCACGCGCACGGTCTTGGGATCCAGGCTGCCGTTTCTGGCGATGTATTCGACCTCGGCGATGACGATGCCGCCGGTGTTCTTTGCCGCCTGCGCGAGCGGCAGGCATTCCAGCAACGCACCCTCATCGGTCACGGTCAGGTTGCCGTTTTCGTCGGCCGTGGTGCCGCGGATGATGGCGACGTCGACTTTGAAGCTCTTGAAGAACAGCCACTCCTGGCCTTCGAAATTGATCACTTTAACCAGGTCCGTGGTTGTCGCCTTGTTCAGTTTGCCACCTTCCACGCGGGGATCGACAAAGGTCATCAGCCCGGTCTTGGTGATCAAGCCAGGCCGGTGAGCGGCGATGTCACGCCACAACTGAGCGATGACGCCCTGCGGCAGACACCAAGCCTCGAAGTCGGCTTCCGTGATCATCTTGGCGATGTCGGGCGCGAGGCCGGCATGGGCGGCGATCCAGCGCGAAATCATTCCGGCATGAGCGAAATGCTGCGGACCTTTGGTCTTCCAGTTGCCGATTCCCGAGGCATGGACAAAGGTCAACCCGGCGGGGTGGCCTGATTTCAGGAATCGCTGCTCGATGGCGATTGCCAGCTCCTCGGGCCATCCCGAGAGGCCCAGTGCGGCGGCACCGAGTGTGGCTCCGTCTTTTATCAGCTCGGCGGCTGCGCTGGCGGAAATGACCTTGGACATCTGATGCTCCTTGGCGGCCGGGTGACCCCGGCCGCAGCTAGTTTCGTTCTATGCGGCTGCCGGAATGGCCGGATCGGCGGTGTGGACGGCCAGGGAGGTTGGCTTGGACGTGCCCAGAATATCCTTGGCGCGGGCGACGTCTTCGGTGCTGCCATGCGCGATCACCAGGAAACCATCCGCTTTGATTGCGGTCTCATATTGAAGCACGCTGTCCTTGGGAATACCGATGCTGTAGAGCGCCGCGCCCAAAGCCCCGAGGCCGCCGGTGACGACGGCACCCTCGACAGCCGAGAACGCCGTGGCCGCGAGATAACCCAGAACGACGACATGCCCGACCAAGGGAATGGTCAGGAACAGGCCGCCAAAGAACAGTCCCCAGAGACCGCCCCAGAATGCACCGCGCGAGCCCCAAAATCTCATCCGGTCGCCA
>Ga0302320_10007940_pt1 | contig 23238 bp, 15 predicted proteins | sample Bog_T0_3_FD_202130 | JGI IMG/M metagenome (GOLD analysis project Ga0302320, IMG submission 202130) | Peat permafrost microbial communities from Stordalen Mire near Abisko, Sweden - Bog_T0_3 | ecosystem: Environmental > Terrestrial > Soil > Wetlands > Peat | place: Sweden: Abisko, Stordalen Mire... | reverse complement strand
GAGCTCTTCCCGCATCCGCTGAATGAGTGTCGTCACAGAGGTGTCCTTTCTCAGTGACAACACTAGCCTTCAAACAACCACGAATGCTCGGCCGGCCGCCGCGTCAGCGGCTTCGTTCAAGTCGCCATGGCGGCGAGATGAGTTGTGTCGGGAGGCCGGCTGACTTGCGCAGGTTGGACGTGATATGGACAAATGTCAGGATGATCGGACAACGTAGGCCGACTTACGAGTAGTAATCGAGTGGAGGATGCTGCTTATTCTGCCGTTCCTCAGGCGGCGGAAAACGACCACCATGAGAATCAATATCAGCAGCCGCACGATTAATCGGCGGATTATGATTATTACCAGGACCATCAGGGAAGCGCTTTCGGACAGGGACGAGGGACAATCATGTTTCTTGCTGAGCTGCTTATCGAGAACTTCAGGATTTTCGGAGAAGGGCAAGACGCGCTCACACTTTCTCTCAATCCCGGTCTCACGGCTCTAGTCGGGGAAAACGACACCGGCAAGACGGCGGTGATGGACGCTATTCGATTCGCCCTCGGCACCCGCGATCAGGAGTTCATGCGCGTTGAGGAGTCCGACTTTCACCAGCCCCCGAATGGTGCCCCCCGAGAAACCGAGATCAGGATTCGCTGTAAGTTCGCGGACCTCCGGCCGTCCGAAATTGCCGCGTTTGCCGAGTACCTCACCTACGTGACGGAAAACAACGTTACGATTCCAGTTCTGTACATCAACTGGGGCGCAGTTGGCGGGTTTAGGGGAAGCAGACGATTCACAACCGTCGAAACCCGATCAGGCCGCGATGCCGATGGGCCGTCGCTCGACGCGGAATCCAAGGTGCTTCTTTGCGCGACCTACCTCCGCCCGCTAAGGGATGCCGAACGTGCCCTGTCGGCGGGTCGCGGCTCACGCCTTTCACTAATACTCCAGCACTCGAAGGAGATCAAGGAGCAAGGCGTGGACTACGATCACGCCAACCCGCCCACCGACCCGTCAACGCTCAGCGTTCTCGGAATCGCCGACTTCGCCAACGCACTACTGAGCGAAAACGCTGGAATTCGAAACGCCCGAAATCGCCTGAACGACGAATTCCTAAAGGAGCTATCCTTCCACGGAAACAGGCTGGAAGGTTTCATATCGGTCAATGGATGGAAGGGCGACCCCAGTATTCGTCTGCGTCAGGTGCTCGAAAAGCTAGAACTTGAACTGCGGGAAGGCGATAACACAGGCGCTGCAAATCGCGGCCTTGGATCGAACAACCTCCTGTTCATGGCGTGCGAGTTGCTCCTTCTCGGCTCCGAGTCAGAGGGTTTCCCGCTGCTGCTCGTGGAGGAGCCTGAAGCACACCTGCATCCGCAGCGGCAGCTCCGCCTCATGCAGTTCTTGCAGCAGAAGGCGATGGAAGCTCGCGCTGACGGTCAGAGAATCCAGATTATCGTGACCACACACAGCCCGAACCTGGCTTCCGCGATCCGACTTGACAACCTCGTCCTACTGAGTGGCGCCAAGGCCTTCCCCCTCTGCGCGGGCCGCACCGAGCTCGACCCGTCGGATTATGGGTTCCTCAGCAGGTTCCTCGACGTCACGAAGGCGAACCTGTTCTTTGCGCGCGGTCTTATGATCGTTGAGGGTGACGCCGAGAATATTCTCCTTCCGGCGCTGGCCCGCATACTGCAGCGCGACTTCACCGAAAACGGCGTGTCGATCGTCAACGTCGGGGGGATCGGCCTCCGACGATTCGCGCGCATTTACCAGCGCAAGAACCCTGCGACCGACGGACTGATCCCGGTTTCCGTCGCGTGCGTCACCGACCTTGATGTGATGCCGGACTGCGCTCCCGAAATCACGGGCCGCGTCAGACCTGGCGAAGCGTGGCCGGAGAAGAAGAAGCGACGCTGGCGGGCAAAAAAGGACTATACCCCGCAGGAACTCGTCGCCCGGCGCGAGGAGATACGCGGCAAAGCCTCCGGCCAGAACGTCGAGACGTTCGTCGCCGACGAATGGACGCTCGAGTACGCGCTGGCGCATGCAGGTCTGGCGCGCGAAGTGTTTGTCGCCGCCCGGCTGGCGGCAGAAGACGAGCGTATCGCCGTCGGCAAGGCTAATCTGCGCAGCGTGGTGCGACAGGCGCTGCGAGATTTCAACGAGCTTGCCGGTAAGCACCCTAACACGGATGAACTCGCCACCTACATTTACGAGCCGTTCATCAACGACTCGATCCTGTCAAAGGCGACAGCGGCGCAGTATCTTGCGTGCATCCTGGAATCCCGCCATAGGTGCGGGCGGATGAAGCCGGAAAGCTTGCGTACTATGCTGCCGCGCTATATTGTGGACGCCATCGAGTACGTGACACTTCCCCCATCGGACGAAACCACTGAGGGAGATCCCACCGGGACGATGCCGGCGGCACGGGTATGAGCGGCAATCCTCTGCATCTGCCCGAAGTAAGCAGCGAAGATGTCGTTTGGGCCTGCCATGTCCTCAAGCTTCCGCCGACGGCATTCTCGAGCGAAGACGGCAATGATCCCCGGATGGGCGTCATGCGGTCGATGGATTCCCTTGACGTCGAGGCGTGCCCCGGCAGCGGCAAAACAACGTTGGTCGTTGCCAAACTCGCCATCCTCGCCCGCCACTGGGAGGAGCGACGTCGTGGAATCTGCGTGTTGTCGCATACCAATGTCGCACGTCGCGAGCTCGAAACCCGCCTCGGCGGCACGCCCGAGGGAAGGCGACTTCTGTCCTACCCCCACTTTGTGGGCACAATCCACGGATTCGTGAACGAGTTTCTTGCCCTCCCCTGGCTCCGGTCGAAGCCTTATCCCATCCGAGTCATAGACGACGATATCTGCCTGCAAAGGCGGTGGCACAAGCTCCCGCCGGGAACACGTTTCGCGCTTGAGAAGAGCGGGCATGACGAACAGGTTCTGCGCATGAGCGCTACGGATTTCTCTGTTGGCGATGTGACTTGGGGCCAGGGCAGAACACTGGGCACCGAGACCGAAACCTGGCGAGCACTTCGCCGGGCCTGCCGCCAATCCTGCGAGGAAGGCTACTTCTGCTATGGAGAGATGTTCTTGTGGGCTGCTGAACTGCTCGACCGTGCGCCTCAAATACGGGAAGCGCTACGTGAACGTTTCCCGCTTTTGTTCATCGACGAAGTGCAGGACACGAGCGAGCAGCAGTCGGCTTTCCTCTTCCGTTTGTTCATGGACGGGGGAAATCCGGTCATCCGGCAGAGATTTGGCGACTCGAATCAGGCCATCTACGAGTATTCCAGCCACACGGAACGCGCTTTGACCGATCCGTTTCCCAATCCAATCGTGAAACGCACCGTTCCGAACAGCCACCGATTCGGGCAGCAGATTGCCAATCTCGCCGACCCGCTGGGCGTCACTCCGCAAGGACTTATCGGGCTGGGTCCCTCGCGGCGCGACGAGATATCGGCACAGACCGACAACAGGCACGCCATCTTCCTCTTTGACGATCTGACAATCGGCCATGTCATGCCGTCTTATGCTCACTATCTCCTTGAGCTCTTTTCCCAGCACGAGCTTCGGGACGGTACGTTCACCGCCGTCGGTGCAGTCCACCGTCCTGGAGAGGACGATAATGTTCCGCGCTACGTAGCCCACTACTGGTCCGAATACGACCACAAAATGACAGCGCTGGAACCGAGGCCGGAGACGTTCCTCCAGTATGTCGCGGCGGGCCGGGCGCTCGCGCGTTCCTCTGGAGAGGCTCATCATGTCGTCGAGAAGATCGCTGACGGCGTCCTGCGGCTGGCCGTTATCCTGAATCCGATTGTGGACCTCTCGGCGCGCAAGCGCAGGCACCGCTATGTGCGGGAATTGCTCGCCAGCCATGTAGGGGCGGACAAGAGCTATCTGGAGCTTGTTTCCGCCCTTGCGGCCGCGACGTCAGATAATGCCGCTCCGGCTGACTGGATGAGCGTATGGGCGCCACGGGTCCGGGCTATCGCCGGAATCTTATCAGCGGTCTCTGCCGACTCTGCCGAGGCGGCGGCGTTTTTGTCCGATCAGGAAAACATTGGGGGCCGCGGCCGACCTTTGTCGGTCGCCCAGCGTGATAACGTATTTCGGTTTCCAATGCAGAGCCCGAAGGTCGAAGTTCGTGTCGGCTCGATACATTCGGTTAAGGGCGAAACGCACACTGCAACGTTGATTCTCGACACCTACTATCGCAAGCACCATCTGGAAGCTCTCAAGCCGTGGCTGCTCGGAAAGAAGTCCGGCGGTGGCAGAGAGAATGACACCCTGCTTTCGCGCTTAAGACAACACTATGTCGCGTTGACGCGTCCCAGCCATTTGGTGTGCCTTGCCATGCGAGAGAGTTGCTTGACAGCTGCCGACGTAACGACGCTGAAGAACCGTGGATGGCGAGTCGCCCGCGTCAACGCAGGGGCTCCTGAGTGGCTGTGAGTGAACGTGACCTGTTCTCCTCTATCTCCGACAACCATGGCGCGTCATGATCGGTACTGAGAAGCGCCCTTGGCTCTGGCAATCACTTGGCCGTATGGTCGCCAAACCGCTGCAGTGCCTGTGACGTGGGGTTGCTCCCGACGGATGCATGCACTGCTTCGAATGGCGTTTGACGAGACGCGGGGAGAACTTATCCCTCGACGCTGAGTGTCCGCCAGGTTTTCCGCTGCCGCTCCCATGACACGATCCGAGTCAGCGGGCGCAGGTTGCGCTCGGCAATGGCCTCCCGCCCTCGTGTCCGCGCGGGTAGAAATAGAATCGCCTCCTGAATATCCGGCGCCAGGTTAAGCAAGTTCATGACCTGGGTCATCCGGGCCCGCGTGACCAGGCCCAGGCGCGCCAGGTCGGCGTAGTCGGTGACGACGCCCTCGCGCAGCATGCCGTCGAACTTGATGGCGAGCGCCATCAGGCGTGTGACTCTGGGCAACTTGCCGTTTGGCTTGGGCTGCGGCGTAGGTTCTTCGCGGCGCTTGCCCCGCCTTCCATCATCTTCCAGTTTCCATTCCAGCGTCAGGCTATTGTTGGTCCGCATTGTTCTCCATCGCGTCGCACAGCGTCTTGAATCCAGCCGAGCGGAACGTCACGGCGATTTTGCCAGTCCTGCCGTCGTAGCCGACACGTTCGACCAGTGCGCGGATGATCCGGCTCTGCTCGGAAGTGTTGAGCGTCTTCCAGATTGGGTCGAAGGCTTCCAGCGCCTGTTTCAACTCCTGTGGCGAGACCGTCTCCGCCTCCAGAGTGTCGAGATCATTGCGCAGTTCCGCGATCCGCTGTTCCGTCGTTTGGATACGCTCCTGCAAATCCGCCATGCGATCCGTGCGCAGGCCGTTGCCGGGCATGGCCGCTACCATTACCAGTTCTCGCTGATAGCGATTCAAGTCCTTTTCGGCGGTCTTCAACTCGACTCTGGTTTCCCGCGTGGATGCCTCAATCTGCTCGTGGACTTTTCGCGCCGTTTCAGCCGCGATCCGGGAGTCGCTCCCCAGGCTGCGAATGCGCTCGACAATGGAATCCTCAACACGCTGCGCGGGCAGCGACTTGCTGGGGCAGGCATCCCAGCCACGCTGTTGCGCCGTCAGACAGACATAGTAACGATAGCGGCGAGCGCCCTTCACGGTGTAGGTGTGCAGCATCGGCGTGCCGCAGGCATCGCAGTAGAGCAGGCCGCGAATAAGGGCGCCGTACTTGTTGCGCACTTCTTTGCCGCCGGTAATCCCGTTGTGGCGGAGACGTTCGTCGACCTTGCTCCACACTGCCAGATCAACAATTGCCGGATGCTCACCCGGGTAGAACGTGCCTTTGTGATTCACCTGACCGGTGTAGATCACGTTGGTCAGCAACCCGAAGAGACCGCTCTTGGTGAAGGGTTTGCCACGGTGTTCGCGACCGTTCTTGGTGGTCCAATGCTTCGTCGTCCAGCCGCGCCGGTTGATCTCCCTCACGGTCGGGATAAGAGTCCGATGCTCCAGGTACAGGTCATAGATGGCGCGGACCCGGCGAGCCTCATCCTCATTGATGACCAGCTTGCCGCCGCCGGGGGCCATGTCGTAGCCCAGCACCGGAGACCCGCCGACCCACTTACCCTTCCGGCGCGCGGCTGACATCTTGTCGCGCGTGCGCTCGGCGATGAGTTCGCGTTCGAACTGCGCGAACGACAACAGGATGTTGAGCGTCAGCCGGCCCAGCGAGGCTGTGGTGTTGAATTGCTGCGTGACGGAAACGAAGCTCACGCCGCGCTTCTCGAAGATCGCCACCATGCGCGCGAAGTCGAGTAACGAGCGGCTCAAACGGTCGACCTTATAGACGACCACGCAGTCGACCTTCTCGGCTTCGATGTCGGCCAGCAGCCTTTTCAGCGCGGGGCGTTCCATATTGGCGCCCGTGAAGCCTCCGTCGTCGTAGGAGGCGGGGATCAGGGTCCATCCTTCATGCCGCTGACTCGCGATGAATGCCTCCGCGGCTTCGCGCTGGGCGTCGAGGGAATTGAACTCCTGCTGGAGACCCTCTTCTGTGGATTTCCTCGTGTAGATCGCGCACCGCACCACGCGGTTGGCCGGCGCTTCCTCAACCGGCTCTTGATGGTTTCTCCCGTTACGCAACGCGCTTCTCCTCGCCGTTCAGGCCGAAGAACAGGAACCCATTCCAGCGGGTTCCGGCGATTTCAGCCGCGATGGCACTCAGCGATGTGTATCTGCGGTCCTCGTATTCGAAGCCGTTGGCGAGCACCTTGACCACATGGGTCTGTCCCTTGAACTCTCTGGTCAACAGCGTGCCGGCTTCCGGCAGGCGGATGTCCCGCTTGCCATTGATCACGCCGACCACGGTGCGGCCGGCTGCGCTGGCGTTCTGCGCTCCAACCTGTTTCGGTGCCCGTATCCGGAGATCGGCGTCATTGGCGATTTCAAGCGCGCGCCGGCGCGCACGCTCCGTCAGGTCGCCTTCTGCAATTGCCTGCAGGCGCCAGGCGATGCGGCGGAACAGGAAGTCCTTGTGGTGGGACCGCGATTCCTCTCCAAAGACCTCCAGGTACTTATCGCGCAAGCCGGTGACACTCAGCCGGCGCAGGTTCTCAACCTCTTTCAGAACAGCAGCTCCCATCAGTTCTTCTCACTCTCTGTGGCGTTAACCACAGTCACATGACGGCTCTCTGGGGCCGGCGAGTCAACTTGGCTTTCCGCGATGCGGGGGCGCTGCCGTTGCGACTTCCAGTAGCGCAGGAAGCCCTTGGCGAGCAGCGATGCAATCTCGTCAACATCGTCTGGCGGCAGGTCATTCTCGAAGTCCACGCGCACTCCCTTGAGGACGGAGCCGTGGATTCGTTGTGGGAGAGACGGGCGGACCTGAGTAGACCAAAGTTGCAGTGTCCGTGACACCCACAACGAGGTCCGCTTCTGCGGCCGTCCCGTTATCTGGTAATCGGGGCGTTCCCATCCGCCCTCAATACCTACATACCGGAACGAGTTCGAAAGTGTCTCACTCGGTGGCCTGGTCCAAGAGCAACCCTGGCGTTAACCAAGTGCCCCTGTGCACCAGAGAATGTGAGAATCCGGAGCGAGAAAACGCGGTGTGCGGTCCGAACCCTGACGGTTGGGCTTGTTGCCCGAGCATGAAGTTCTCGAACCTGAGAATTGGAGAAAGGGCAGGAAAGTCGTTAAGCTATTGCGAAACGGCGCGTTATAGAAAGATGGAAGGAAGCCGGCGGCGGGAGGGATCGCTGTAAACCAGCGGGGAGGCGAGAGTTACGTGAAAAGAATTTGGCTCCCCAAACCGAACACTCTTACGTAAAGAAATCTGAGAATTTTCGGAGAGAGCGGCTTCGGCCACCAAGGCGGGTGAAGTTCGAACCGGAGAATGGGCCGGCGGGCGGAAGTGATTTTGATTCAATCAGATCCGAGCGAGAACAGGCCATCGTTGCGCTGTTAACCACCCTGCAGCAGAGCTGCAACAGGAGTACGAGAGCACAGCGGTCCTGCTCCGACAATCTCAATTTAGCGAATCGTTGGTTCAGCTCACTCTTAAGAAATCTCACCATCCGGCCTAACGAGACTGGGCTGGACGCACTGCTTGAGCACGCGCACTGTTACATAGAGCGTCTTAGGGGAGACCAAGCCGGAGTGGTTCCTCTTCCCGGGCGGCGGGCGGTGCCGAAGTGACCCCACCACAGCCATCACCACGTTTAAGACCGCCTGGGACATGATCTGGCTCAAGGCTGGCGTCAAAGGTCGCTGGCACGATAACAGGCACACGCGGGTGACAGGCTATCAGAGAGTGAGAGACCTTCCTGTCCACGCTTCTGCCCTAGCCCGAGCGACGACTTCGGCCGACTGACCGGCATTCGTGCTTGAGCACCGCGCCACAAGTCGCAAGTGTCGGATTCAGTCTCAAGACCGCTGAGATGGATAAATCCGGCCGGCTCCTAAATTGCTGAGACTCCGGTCCGAAAAAGTTGTCAATATTGATGGACGGAGGTTGTACATTGGAATTCCGCATTTCCAGACGAAAGATGCTGCAGGGCGCGGGAGCTGCAGCCGTCGCGCAGTCCGTCGAGATCGCGAACGCCACGCCCGCGGAGAGACAGTGGCCGATTGAGGAAGGTCCGAATACTCCGAAGATCTGCCTGGGCTTGGGAGACGGCGGTGGGCCGCTGGCCGCCTGCCTGCAGCCTCAGTACCAAGGACAGGCCGGCAGCGGCGCTACAGGCGGGTCGCCTGTTGGGGGCACCCGCGCGGAGCGGGCGACAAACCGCAGAAGCGGCTTCGGCGGAACCTTGGCGCCCAGGCCGGAATCCGCACAGACCGCCGCAGCCCCGGCCGGACGAGGCGCCGATGGCAACCCTGCTGCTTATCAGCGCATCAGCCAACTCGGCGTGACGCACTTGGTGGGCGTGAGCGTTGGCGGCTTCCCATGGCGGGAAGAGAACGTTCGCGGAGCCATTCAGACCGCCAGGGACCACGGTTTGGTCGCTTACAACGCGATGATCGGCATCCCGAGCACCATCCTCTATGGCCGTGACGGCCGCGACAAAGACATGGAGCTGACCATCGCCTCCATCCAGGCCGCGGGCAAGGCCGGGCTTCCGGTGATCGAATACAACTTTTATGCGCACCGGCTGGTCGAGGGTTATTACGAACGGGTGGGCAGGGCGAACTCGGGCTACACGGGCTTCGACTACGATCTCGAAGTGCTGGTCGATGAGAACGGGGTGATTGTGCCGGGCCTGCTGCGCGACGAAACGGGCCAATTGACGCCCGGGACCTTGCAGTCGAATCCGAACGCCCGCAGGATCAAAGTCCGGGACCTGCCCCCTCTGGCCAGCGAAGGCGCTCACAGCCTGGACGAGATGTGGGAGAACATCGCCTACTTCCTTAAGGCCGCGGTTCCGGCCGCCGAGAAGGCAGGTGTCCGTCTGGCGCTGCACCCCAACGACCCGCCCGCACCCATCAGCCGCGGCTCGAGGCAGATCATGGGTTCTGTCGCCGGCTGGAAGCACCTCATCGAAATCGTTGACAGTCCTGCCAACGGAATTACGTTCGATTGCGGAGTCACCAGGGAGATGGGCGAGGATCCTGTGGAGGTCGCGAACTACTTCGCCAGCCGCAAGCGCATCAACCACATGCACTACCGCAACGTCAAGGTGGTGAAGCCGTACGAGAAATACACGGAGTTGTTCATCGACGCCGGCGTGGTGGACATGTTCGGCGTGATGAAAGCCCTTGTGAAGAACAAGTACGCCGGGACAATCTATCCCGAGCATCCGCGCGCTCTGGACTACGATCGCGACCGCGGCCGCATCCCCGGCTACCCCGGCGGCGGTGGCTACGGCGGAATCACATACAGCGTGGCCTACACCAGGGCCATGCTGCAGGCCTCTCTGGAGGCGATGTGATGTATGCGAGCTGCGAATCAACGCGCAATATATTCGTATCCGTCAGAGCAACGACAGGGTTGACCGGTGCCGCGGTTGGAGCTATCAGCCTCGCGCCCAGGCTGCGGGGGTGAGTTCGGCGATGCTGCGGATAGAGCGGTTGGCGATGCCGGGCAGAACCGACACCAGGTAGTCTCGGACCGGAAGTTTCATCCTGCGGCAGCTTTCGACCAGGGATAGGCTGGCCGCGACTTTGGGTCCGGCCTGCTGGCTCCCTACATGGATCCAGTTCTTCCGTTTATGTACACGTGCACATAAACGGAACTCCATCCGCGGCTTCATCTCCACGCTGGGTAGCAAGCATGACTACATGATCGTCAGCACGCGCCGCGAGACGGGCAAGGCGAGGATCTACGCGATTGGAGAATAGGTTCCGAAGACAGAGAGAGAGCCCGGCACCGGCGCCGGGCTCTCTTTCTGTCAGGATGTCCGCGCTAGGCGCTAATACAGTTGGCTGGCGCTCAGTGCGTAGGCGTAGAAGAAGCTCGAACACATCGGCGTCGTCATGTTGACGACGATCATCGCGCCAGCTAGCCCGGCCTTGCGTGAGCCGGAGTTCGACGCCGCGCAGAAGCGGGGCCACCGGCGCTACGGCAAAATCCGTGAGAAACTTGCCGCCGAACCGGCCGGATATGGAAAGGGGCCGGGCGCCATTGGCCCGGCTCCAAGTGCTGTCGTAACAGGCGTTAGAACGCGAGCGACATGGACAACTGCATTACCCGAGCGCCCTGGGTGCCCGAGATTTTGCCGTAGTTCGAATCGCTGATGCTCTGATCCGGGTTGGACCAGCGCACGACGTTGAACGGGTTCTGGGCATCGACTCGCAGTATGGCGTGAACCCGTTCGGTGATCGGAATGGCCTTGGCCAGCGAGAGGGATTCGCTGTTCACCTGAGGACCACGCAGCCACCCGAGGGTACGGCTCGTGTTGCCGAACTGGAAGGCTGCGGGCGTACTGAACGCAGCAGGGTTGAGGTAGATGTCAGTCGCCGGATCGAATCCACCCGAGTGGCTGGCGTACGGATCCTGCCCCGCCACGTAGTTGGCGCGGACGACCGGGAAACCGAACTGCGACAGGCTCGAGCTTGCGGCGATGGATAGCGCCTGGCCGGACTGCCGCTGAGCGGAGCCGGAGAGTTTCCATCCCCCGATTATGGTCCCGAGCAGGCGATTGTTATTGAGCAATTTCTTGCGCGGGCCGAAGGGCAGTTCGTAAGAGAAGTTCATACCGAACGAGTTCGGGTAATCGTCCTGGCTGACCGAATACTCACCGCGCCGGTTCGTCGGATCCTGGATGTTACCGGGCCCCTCACCGAGGTCCATCGGCGCATAGTCGTCGTTGGTCATGAGCCGGGACCGGGTGTAGAACGCGAGTAGTGTCAATCCATTCGAGTAGCGCTTGGTGACCTTCAATTGCAGAGCGTTGTAGCTCGATATGCCTTCGGGCGCGTACGGCATAGTGACGGCGGTGTACTGCGGATAGGGGCGCAGTGCCTGGCCGACCGTATGGTTGGGTAGCTGATCGAAGCCGCTGAAGGGCGATTTGATTCCCGCCGAAACAGCAGCCGCAGAGTCGATCGACTGGTTGAGCAGGTTGCCGAGCGACAGGTACCGTGAATTGAGAACGTCCATGTAGGTGGTCATGTCAGGACCGCCCCACGCGCCGGCGCCCAACTCGAGGTGGGTAGCCTTGCTGCCGACGTAGCTCGCCTCTACAGTGACATCCCGCACCACCTGGCGCTGCACGCTGAGCGTCCAACTGATCGTTTGAGGCGCACGCGACGCATTCGGAAGAATGGCCGCCACGCTCTGGCCGTTAGCGAAGGATGGATCGATGAACGGCGGTCTATTCCAATTCTGCGGCCAGGAATTCGCCCAATTGTAGACGGGAGTAAAACCGTCAGAGGAAGAAAAGCCCGGAGTGGCCGTGAAGCCGGTCGCGTCAATGCGCGGGGTCATGCCAGGAGCAAAGAAGATACCGCTGGACGCGCGCACGACGGTCTTGGGCGTGAGTAAGTAAGCGATGCCGAGGCGCGGCGCAAAGCCGTTCCACGCATTGGAAAACGTGCGGCTGCCGGTCCGGCCGGCGCCGGTGCCGGCAAATATGAGGGCTCCGGGGATGCCACCGGCTTCCGGGTTGGGCGTCGAAGCGCTGAACGACGTTGCACGATCATGCTCCTCGTAGATGCCGGGATAGCGCTCCCAGCGCAGACCGTAGGAAAGGGTCAGCTTGGGAGTTGCTCGCCACTCGTCTTGAGCGAAGAGCGACTGATAGTTGATCCGCCACCCCAAGCCACTGGTAGTCGTCGTGTTGGTGCTATTGACGCCTCCCAGCAAAAAGCTGGCAAACGAACTTCCCCATTGATTGAAGTTCACCGAATCCGGCAAGCTCGTCGTCAGGTTGGAGAAGTTGAAGACGCCGGCCGAGCCACCGCCCTCGAAATCGGCGTAGCGCTCACGGATGATGTTGACGCCGAACTTCACTGTGTGACGGCCGTAAATCCAGCTCACCATCTCGTTCAGGCTGAGCCGCGAGCTGACGTTGTTCGAGTAGTTGGTTCCGCCCAGGCCAAGCGGGGAGGCCGTACCGCCACCGTAGTTCACAGCCGGGAACATGCCCGGGTCGGCGGGAAGTCCGGTGATGCCGAGCTTCTGGTCCCATCCCTGGCCGAGGCTCGATGTAACGGTGCTGTTGTTCATGCCGTCTCCACCGAGGGTCAGGTGGTTCAGCAGATTGGGCTTGATGATGTAGTCATAGTTTACGCGCGCGTCGAACGACTGGACGTTTTTCGGGTTTTGACCGCCGTCTATCGGCAGCGACATTCCCCATCCCTGGCCGGACCACTGCGCAGGCCGGTCCTGGAGCGTCAAGGTCAGCGCCAGTTTCTGGTTCGACGTGAAGTTGTGATCGGCTTTAATCGTCGACACGCGATTGTCAAATACTTCGCCCCCGCGTGGGTGGAAGTTGTATTGCTGTAATGACGGGATGTCCGGCGCTACCATCAGCGCGACCATCTTCGAAGAAATCGGGCTGATCATGCTGGCCGGAATTGTGTTACCGGCGAACTGGGTGCGAGTAAAACCACCCTGGCCGTCAGCCGCCGTGGAGGCTGGGTCATAAATAGGAATGACCGCGCCACTCCCATCCACGAAGTTGCTGAAATTGCCGGCGCGGAAATCCGACGTTGGAACGGTGGTCAGGCTGGAGCTGCCTTGCTGCCGATAGAAGTACAGTTCCTGGCCAAAGAAGAAGAACGTCTTGTTATGCCCGTTGTAGATCTTGGGCAACACCACGGGGCCACCGACAGTAAACCCCGCATCATTCTGGCGAACCCGATCACGCTGGGCCTCAAAGAACGAACGGGCGTTGAAGGCGTCGTTCGCAATGTGATCGTACGCAGACCCATGGAGATCGTTCGTCCCGGACTTGATGACCGCGTTCATCAACCAACTGCCGGTTCGGCCATACTCCGCATTGAACGAGTTGGTGACAATACTGAACTCGCCGATCGTCTCAACGTCGGGACCGGTCTCCTGGAAACCGCCTCGGACGTTGCCCTGGCTGGCCGGTGCGCCATCGAGGAAGATCTCGGAGTTGCCGCCATTGGCGCCGTTGACGCGCGCGCCCCACGTAGAGGAACTATTCACCCCAGGCAGAAACTGAAGATACTGACCGATGTTTCGCTTCGCACCAACGTTGATCACTGGCAGTTCATCGACCTGCTTAGTGCTCAAAGAAGTCGTAATGGTTGGCGTAGATGCGTCGAGCAACGGCGCCTCGCCGCTGACCGAAATGCTTTCGACCATCTTGCCCACAGTCAACGATACGTCCACGCGGACGCTGGCCTGCGAACGTAGCTCGATCCCGCGTTGGACCACGGTTTCAAAGCCGGTCTTTTCGACCGTTACATCGTATGTGCCAATCGGGAGATTAGGAACAAAGAACCGCCCTGTCTCGTTGGAGCGAGCCTGGGTCAATGTGTTTGTTCCGGTTTTTACGACACTGATCTTCGCGTCGACAATTGCCGCTTTGGAGCTATCGGTGACAATCCCCTCGATCGTCGCGCGGTCGGTCTGACCATATAGCAGACCGCCCGCAAATGGCCCAAAGCATAGCACTGTCGCCAAGATGCACTGCAAACGTTGCATGGATACCTCTCTTGGACAGTTGACCCCTAAAACAACCGTCCCCCTGACAACGTGGGGAGGACGCCGGATTACCGGTATGAGTCTGTCTGTGTTAGAAGTACCCGCGGCGCTGCAGATTCCCGACACGGCTGACCATTTTGCAAATGATTCGTGCTGATATGCCGGAGCCGTCGCAGCGACAGGCCAAAGCGCGGGAGAAGACTGAGCGCGAAGGGCAGCGACGTGGCGTGCGCTGAGACGCGCTAAGAGAAACGAGAGACGGCAAAAGCTCAGTTCGGCTCGCGGATATCGTACCGCCGGTCGCACGCGAGATTCGAGACCGTCTGCCGTATGCCGGACGGCCATTCGATGACGAGGCGGTCGACCACGCGGGCCGTCCCAATGCCAAAGTGCACAACGCGATCGCTCGAAGCGGCATATCCCGACGACGTTGTGACATGATCTGTCTGGCGCATTCCTCCGGCCTCAACCGTCACACGCGCGCCGATTGCGTCGCGATTGCTCTTTGTGCCGAACAGTCGCAGGCTGACCCAGTGGTTCTTGGACGGAGACGAGTTTTTCAGGAGTTCGACGCGCCCGCCCAGCGCGCTGACGACGGCATCGACGCGGCCGTCCCCATCGAAGTCGCCGAACGCAACGCCGCGATGCAGAGCGGCCTCGCCCACTAGTGCGAGATCGAAGCCGCCGTGCCCGTCGTTGCGAAACACGGCGCTGCGCTGGCGGGAATCGCCGCTGGAGTAGCTCTCCGTATTGAATTGAACGTCTCCATTCGCGGTGAAGATGTCTTTCCAGCCGTCGTTGTCAAAGTCGACGACGCCCAGGCCCCATCCGCTCAGCCGGTAGCTCAGGCCACCCAATCTGCTCTGATACGTTCGCTCGACGAAACTGCCGTGGCCGTCGTTGTGGAAATACGAAAACCGCTCGCCGGCCAGATCGGTAATCACCAAATCCTCATGGCCGGTGTTCTCCACATCCCGCATCTCCACGCCCATGGACGAAACCGGGGTGCCGTCGTCGTTCAACGCAACACCCGTCTGTAGGGCCACCTCGCTGAACGTGCCGTCGCGGTTATTGTGGAAAAGAAAATTCGGCACGGTATCGTTGGCTACGAAGATGTCTGGCCAACCGTCGCCGTCGAAGTCGCCGACGGCAATTCCCATACCCTTCCCTTTTGCATCCGCGATGCCGGCCTGCTTGGAGACATCGCGAAATACTCCGTTGCCCTCGTTGTGATAAAGGTGATTCGCCAGCGGCGCGTAGAAACGCGGATGGCAAAAGGTTCGAAGACCCGCTGGCTGGTCGCCGCAGTAAGGTTCATGATCGGGATCCCAACGCACGTAGTCGACAACGAAGAGGTCGAGCCGCCCATCCCGGTCATAGTCGAGCCAAGCCGCGGTGATCGACCAACCGCCGCCGTCCAGGCCCGCCGCTTTGGTGACGTCTTCGAACCGGCCGTCGCCACGGTTACGGTAGAGAATGTTCCCGTTCACTCCGGTGACGAAGAGATCCTCGTTGCCGTCGTTATCGAAGTCGCCGGCAGCAACGCCGAAGTTGTAACCCCGGCCGCCGACTCCGGCCTTCTCCGTCACGTCTTCGAAGCGCCAGTTCCCGAGGTTCCGGTAGAGACGGTTCTGGAACGCGGCTCGCGTCTTCGTGAGCGACGGCTGCTCGGCGCCGTTGGTCAGATAGATGTCCGGCAGCCCGTCGTTATCGTAATCGAAGACGGCAACTCCGCCTGGCATGGTCTCGACCTGGTGCTTTTCCGGCGTGCGACCGTTATTCAGCACGAAGGAGAGCCCGGCCTGCTGAGCGAGATCTTCGAAAACGATTGGGAAAGTTCCAGCCGGCGCGGCCGAATGAGCACTGGAGCCGGCCAGCCAACCGAGCAGCAGGAGGGAGGTCAAGCCTCCCCCGAAAGCGATTCTACGGAGTCGCATTTGAGCCCACCACCAAACAGGCTGTCAGCTTCTCGATCTGTGCCTGAGCCTTCTGACGCAATCCCTGCTCGCGGTAGATCTTCACAAGGAGGTTACTCACGCGGCAGTCGCTTTCGGTGCCGCCGGCTTCCAGCAGTGCCGCCGCTTCAGCGTATTGCGCCTGCTGATACAACGTCCGGGCCAGCACAAAGCGGCTTTCCGGCGATGGCCGCAGAGAAAAGGAGCGCCGCACCAGCTTGGAGCCGTCATTGCCGCGTCCCATTTCGATCAGGTATTGGCCGTAGGCCAGCAAGATTTCCGGGTCATCCGGCGCAAGCTGTATTGCGCGCTGAAAGGCGGCGTCGGCATCCTGGGATCGCCCGAGCAATGCGTAAGCGTTGGCCAGGTGATTATAGAGCCGGCCTTCGACCGAGCCTGCAGCCAACACTTTCAGGAACCGTTCCACGGCCTTCTGCAGTTGGCCCTCCTCGTGAAAAGCCAGGCCGGAGAAATAGAGCCCGTCGCGATCCGACGAATTGAGCGCCAACGCCCGGTCGAAGCTCTCCTGCGCCAACCGCCACTGCTGCGTATTCGTGTAGATCCTTCCGAGCAACACGTGCGCCTTCACCAACCGCGCGTCCATCCGTAACGCAAGTTGCGTCTGCTCCAACGCCGCCTGCAAATCTCCCAAACTCAAGTCGCAGGCGGCCAACGACGCATGTACGTCCGCGCGGTCTGCGACGCGGTCCAGATACTGCTGGTAGAGCATCTTGGCCTCCGCCAGGCGGTTCGAACGATAAGCCGCACTGGCACTGTCGAGCAGGTCGCCCGGCCCGGACGCAACCATCCCGTGCGGTGTTACGAGCAGGATCCAGAGCAATGAATTCAACTGGCGCACGGCTGATTAAATGTTCGCACCTCCGCGCAACCCGCAACGGAGAGTACGAATGGCAAATGGCGGCATCGAAAGCCGCATCTCGGTTCGTCCGGAACTTGGCTTCAGAGCGAGTGAACTCTGTTGCTGACCACTCAATTCGATCAGCTCGGCATGCGCGAGATCGACCCCGACGCTGACGACGGGTTCAACCACTTGCGCGGAGGCATTGAATAGCCGGACCAGCAGGTTCTTACCCTCGACCAGCACCGTCGGGACCTCGACGCATTCCTGATCGACGCTCAACAACGACGCCCGCTCGCCGCCGCGTCCCGCTTTTCCGGCTGCCACCTGCGCCACCAAGGGCTCATGCCAGCGGGAACACTCGGCGTGCAGATGCGCCGCTTCCCAATTACCGCGATGCGGAATCAGCGCGTAGTGGACTTCTTGCGTCCCACGAAGAGGGCACTTCCCCCACCAGAATCCGCCTTCCGCTCCCCACCCGAGCACGAGCGCCAGCGGGTGGTCGGGCCCATGCGTGTAGGCCGTGGTGTGATCGGAAAAGAGCGCGAGCCCGCAATCCTGACTTTCGTCCACCAGGTCGACCCAATGAACGATGATGTTGTGCTTGATCTCGTCCCATCGTTCAAAGTACGTGTTTTCGTTCCGGCTGCGGCAGACATCGTAAGCCGCGTTCTTGAAGAGCGCCTGACCGCGAAAGGCGACTGGGAATAGCGCCTGCAACTTCCATCGCCCATCGTTTTGCGAACGGCGGCCTTCTTCGCGGCGGTGCTCCGGTGGGATGTCCCACGGCGCACCAATCCAGGTGTCCTGGGTGTAGTGGAACCGCACGCTGAAGTCAATCCGCCGCTGGTCTTGGACCAGTCCGATCATTGTCTGGTAAGGCACGCCGCCGACCGTACCGTTGATCTGTACACGAGTGCGCTCCGGTCCAGATTCGAGAATACTGATGGATGCCCGCTTCTCGGTGCTCGAACACCAGCGCTGTTCGGCAATGAAGTAACCGCGATACTCGTTGAGGAGCCGTTCTCCATTCGAGTCGCAGAACTCCTTTCCGAGCTGTTTGGCGAACAAGCCTGTGATCGCGCCGCCACGGTCCGGATCCAGACGCAGGCGATAGATGTTGTTTTCCAAAACGGTGGCGCCGCCATCCTCATGATACGTACTGGCTCCGCCGCCGTTGCGGCCCGCAGCCTCCCCGTAGACGCTCTCCAAACGGTAGGTCGCGTGGCCGAGAGCGGGGACATCCGGCCGGAACAGGATACGCGCGGTATTGATGCCGCGATGCTGCGAGCCAGACCCCGCGGAAGCGGCGCCGTCCGCGATGCGAGCGCCATCGGAGGGGCCAGCCAGATACCAGCGCGTCGGGTTGATCTGGCAGGGCATCTCATGGCCGTTGCCGTCAATCACTTTGAAACCGGTTGTTCCGCGGTCCGCCGCCACCTCGAATTCCACGAGATCGGTTCGTTCGAACGGCAGCGAGTTGGCAACGCGCAGCCACTGCTGGCCGATCGGAGTCTGCAACGGCGCTTCATCCTGTGCGTTCAGAGCAGCAACAGAGCGCTCGACAATCTCGTTGGCCGTCTCTTCGGCATGCAAGGTCTCTTCAGCCACCCGAAAAGCCCAGGCGTCCCGGTCGGTCCGCGTGGTGACAGTGATCCACCCGTCATGCGCCTGGCTCAGCATAAGGTCGTCCCACGCCGCCTGCAGTTCGAGAAGGGGCCAACGTTCGCGGCCGTAAACCGCCGCCAGGGCGGCCAGCTTCTCCGCAACCAGCAGACGGTTTTCCGCCGAGCGCACTTGCCTAGTGGCAGTTTGCAGCGTGTGTTCTCCCCACGGCAGGCTGGTCAGAATATCTTCGATGCTGAAGCGCCAGGCTGCTTTCGGTGGATCCGCGATTCGTTGGATGTACTCCCGCCAGGTGACGAAACGCACGCTCTCAGGGCTGACCTTGGGCCGCCCCGGCCAGCCGAGGTCCTGGAAGCACATCCCGACCGGATGACGGATGCCATGCTCCTCGCACTTGCGAGCGAACGCGGGCGTTGCGTCGATCGACTCGGTTTCATACACCCGCTGCAACCGTTCGCAGGCGTAGCGGGGCACCGTGGGAATCGATGTGCCGTCCGGACCACACCATTGCACCAGTTCGGCGTCATAACCCGCGGTGTAGCCGCCCCAGGCGGTGCTGGCGTTCTTCAGCGAAGCCCCGTCGAAACCGGCGGACCGCAGAATCTGTGGCAGACAGCTCGCCCAACACGGCTCCTGGACCGCGTACGTTTTCAACGCCGCGCTGCCGAAATGGTGGCGAATGATTTCGATGCCACGCAGGACCTGGCGGATATTGCTTTCGCCACTGTTGGCCCAGCCATAGGGCTGAGAAAAAGTGCAACCCACCATTTCGATCCGGGCCGTCTCGTTCGCGTCTTCAAGATAAGTGGCCAACTCGTGATAGGCTTCGGGGTCCCTTCGCTTGAGCACCTCCCAAGAAGCGGGCTCAATATCCAACGAGATTTTCCAGCGCGGCTCCCCCCGCAAGGCGTTCAGGATGTCACGCCAGCAACCGGGCGGCATGTGTCCCACCACTCCGCCGTGATATCCGTCGGCGTAATACATCACGCCGGTGGGTCCGCCGGAAGATGCACTCCCCGCGGAGAAACCCGGCCGCGCGGCGGCCAAAGACACGCCTAGCGCCTTAGTGAAGGTGCGTCGATCCATATAGAGTACCTTTCTGCCTAATACCTGGCTTGATCGGAGTTCGGCTCGGCCGCAACCGTGTTGAACTCTTCGCGGCCGCGGTCTGCGAGCGCACGCGCTCGCACCGCGAGCACCTCCAATCGCGCCCTTGCACCATTGGCTGAAAGCCAGGCATCCGGCGATGTGACGAGAAGCTCCATTTGCTGCTTCAGGTCGAGGGCCAAGGCCTGCCAGGACTGCCGTCGTTCAGCGCTGCGCTGCGCTCCGGGCCCCATCACGGCACCCCGGGGAACAGCTTCGGCCAACTCCGCGAACTCCTGCTCTAACGCACGTGCGTGATCGGCCATGATGCGTCCCAATTGTCGTTTTGACCTAGCGGGTAGAGCGGAGATTCGCTCATCCGGAAACTTCTGTGCCAGCAGTGCCAGGGCGCTGGAGTTCTGCAGCAGATCCTGGATCTGGCGGCGCGTCGCGGCCGGAATTACTCCGTCCGGCGGAACGGCCAGATGCCGTTGTGAGCTCCGTATATCGGACAGAATGGCCATTACGTCGGCGGGCCCGCCCGCCGTGATCAGGGCAGGCTGCCCCGAGGCAGGAGATGCTCCCGCCTCAGCCACCAGGACGCCTTCCTCGCCTTGCGTGACAATCACCGCTTTCCCGAGACAGGCACCGGCGTTGTGCAACGCGGACAAGATCGCGACTTCGCGGGCTGCTTGTTCGCCGTCTTCGGGACTTCGCGCCGGAGCCGGCGGCAGGACCCGGGTGAACTCCGGCTCGTGGCGGGTGTACAGCGCCGTGCGATCCGGCTCAAACGTTGCATCTGGAATTCGCGACACGCGCTCCATGTGATCCGAGGTCAGCCGTAGCTCGGCGACGCCTTGAGGCGACTCAAGGTGCAGGACCTGCAGTTTAGGTTGCCCATCGTCATAGTTCAAAAGCGCGGTGAAGACCAGCACCGCATCCCGTACCTGGCGCCGCGCAACCACACGCAGTTCCTGGGCCGACACACGTTCCACCTGGACTCGTTCACCGTGCCGTTCCCACAGGCCCAGATCCGGAAGCAGGACAATCGGTTTCCAGGGGCGCCGATCCAGCCAGTGCAAGAAATACGATTCGAACTGTTCGGCGCTCGGCTGGCGGCCCATGAGATCGGCACCCAACAGATCATCGCCTGGACGCTCCGCGCGGCGCGGTCCGTAAACGTACGAAACCGATTTGCCGGGGTGCCACAGAGCGTGTTTCAGAACTCCACTCGACGCCGTCCACCGGGACGCGAACTGGCCGGATTCGCCGTCCGACCAGATTTCAAGGCTGCTCTCATGGGAAGGTCCGGCCGGCCGTACCTGGTTCGTCTCCACCCTGAATATCTGGTGGACCTTGGCGGTCGACAGAGACGCCTCGAACGCGTTCAGCCGCGCCAGGGTGGCCGGTTGAGGCGCAACCTGTTGATTCGCTCGCGGCAGCGTCACCTCGATGATCGCGATCACGCAGGCCACCATTACCAAGGCGAAGGCGGGCTTAAGCCACCATCGCCGGCGCTCGGTATGGGAACACTTCCGTTCAAAAGCTTCTTCGTAAGCCCGGAGGTTGGCACGCGCTCGCTCATGCCACCCGGCCGGCGGCTGCAGGCGTTGGACCTGCTCCCGCACGCTCTGGAGTTCGTAACACAGCTGAATGAACCGCTCCCGGCACGCGGCGCACTCGTCCAGATGGCGCTGCACCTCCTGCGCGTCGCACACCGGGATTTCGCAGTCGAGAAACGCTAGCAGATCCGCATCGTTATAGTGCTTGTTCTGCATCACTTTACTCACAGCGGCCGGCCATTCCGGGCAACAGCGCGACACGCTGCGCATTTGCTTCCTGCGCCGCTTTCATTTTGCTGAGGCCGCGCGCCAGTAACGTCGCCACCGACTTATCGCTGATATGGAGTTGGTGGGCAATATCACAGTACTTCAGATCCTCGAGCCGCAGCGCCATCACTTCTGCTTCGCGCGGAGTTAACGCGTTGAACAGGTGCCGCACCTCGTCCCACCGTTCGGCCGGCGGCTCCGGCGACGGGCGCGTGTCCAGCACCTCGTTCGCCTCCAGCACTTCCCGGTGTCTGCTGCGGTCACGAAACGCTTTGTAGGCCTGATTTCGGACAACCGTGAGAGTCCAGGCCTTAACGTTGTCGATTGCCTTGCCTTTCCGCAGATCTTCGTACAACGCCATAAACGCCTCCTGGGCCAGATCTTCAGCCTGCTCCATGGAGTGCGTCAGTTGAAAGGCATAGCGAACAACGGCGTTGCCCCACGTATCAAATAGACCGTTAACGAGATCTGCTGCTTCTTGGCGTTCCATCTCGATCCGACCGATTGTACCAACGCCGACCGACTCAGTCGGCGTACCCTGCTCTCCGCGTTGCGTTCGCCATTTTTGCGTCGGCTTCGAACGCTCACTCAAGACCACGCAAGGCAGACCTAGCCTTCGCGCGCTGCTCCGGGTAGCAGGATGGTCCATTGGACCCAAAGGTTCCCCTGTTGCCCCGGCCGGCCCGGCACCCGTCAATTATATGGTACCTTTCGACCCTCATTTCCCTACAACGAGATCGATTTCGCCGCCGGACTCCTTCGTTTTGCCAGAATCCACCCCCGGCAACATCCCAACCGCGCGGATCCGGCTGGCGAGTATTGTGCTGGCGCAACCCGGATTCGGACTGATAATGTCTTCTATTGGAAGGTGGGTATCTGGCCACACCGACGCTTCAGCGTGGTTTCAGGTACGGCAAGAGGTTTGAGATTGTTGTCGAATAAGAGGGTCAGCCCTACATCGCAGCAGCGGCAGATGTTCATTTGTGCCCACCGCCGGGTTGAATTCAGCGTCGGGCTGCATCGGCGTACGTGCCCGCTGCCGCAATGTTCTCTGGAACCACAAGCCTCATCGTTGCGGTCCGCGCCGGAAAGCCGCGGGGCCGCTCACGACGCCGCCATCGCTTCCTCGCACCCGGAGCGATCATCGGTCCCCATCCTCATCGCCAGTCCGGAGACCCTCACAAAAAGCCGGCGCCTGGCACTGCGCTCCTCATTTTTCCTTCTCGCATACCTGTTGTTCTTTTTGGAACCCTCCGCCGCACAGAGTGACCGTGCAACCATCGAAGGCCGCATTGTCGATGCGTCCGGAGATGCAATTGCCGCGGCCTCTGTCCAGCTAATCCACATCGAAACCGACGACATCCTCCGCACGTCGACGGACGCCAACGGCATTTTCTCCGCGCAGAATCTGTCCATCGGCACCTATGCGATCAGCGTCACCAAACAGGGCTTTCAATCTCTCCGGCGCGACGGCTTGGAGTTGCACTCCCAAGCCAACATTCGCGTTGATATTACGCTCCCGATCGCCCTTCTGAAAGAGACAATTACTGTCACGACCGCTCCACTGCTCGACCCGTCCGGCGCGTCTCTGACGACGACGCTAACCGCCGACCAGGTCAATGGCCTGCCGGTCATTAATATTGGCGCGAAGAGGAACATCGGACAGTATCTCCCATTCCTCCCGGGCGTCAACAATCCTTCCACGTGGGGCGCTCGAGTCAATGGCGCCAATGGCGGCAATACCGAAATCTTTCTCGACGGCGCCCCGTCCAGCCAGGGCAATGCGCGCGGGAGCAATCAGGAGACCG
>Ga0302320_10007939_pt1 | contig 23240 bp, 21 predicted proteins | sample Bog_T0_3_FD_202130 | JGI IMG/M metagenome (GOLD analysis project Ga0302320, IMG submission 202130) | Peat permafrost microbial communities from Stordalen Mire near Abisko, Sweden - Bog_T0_3 | ecosystem: Environmental > Terrestrial > Soil > Wetlands > Peat | place: Sweden: Abisko, Stordalen Mire... | reverse complement strand
TTTAGGAGGGGAGCCCCGGAAAAAGCTCCCCTCCTCGGACGAGGAGGGGCGGCGCGTTAGCGACGGGGTGGTTGAACCGGCTACGTTGATCTGTGGTGGTTGAACCGGCTACGTTGATCTGTGGTGGTTGAACCGGCTACGTTGATCTGTGGTGGTTGAACCGGCTAGGTTGCTCCGGGGGTGGTCGAACCGGCTTCGTTGATCTGTGGTGTTTGAACCGGCTTCGTTAAACCGGAGTGGCGGGCCGGCCGCAGGATAAAGCCCTGCAACGTCGGCCTCGACGCGCATCGTTGAACCGGTTCGCAGAGCGTTGCCCTGCGCCAGCCTGCCGATGTTGCCCTGACAGAAGCTATAGCTAACAAAGCGCTGTATTCGATTCTCGAAAAAGTGGGGCGCTATCGCAGCGACTGGAAAGGCCATGCAGGTATTGCGAGTGCCAAGGAACATGTGCGCCGATTGACGCTCCTTCAAGAAGAACTTACTCGTTTCTGGGGTGAACTCGGGTCGGCTTTTGAGCACTGGTGGTTAATCCAGCCGGGAACGAATCAGTACAGCGGCGGCATCTTTCATTACAGCGCGGCCAAGCTCATGGGAAGCCGCCAGATATTCAAGCAGATTGACGTGGAGACATCGAGCGTTATGGATTCGAAAGAACTCTATTTCTTTGACCCGAGCGCTCGCCAACCGCTCCTAATTCTGCACTTTATTCGAATGATGCCGAGTCCTGAGACGGAGGAGATTGCCTGCTACTTCTATAATCGCCATGACAAAGAAGGCGTCCGCTGGGTTTCTTATCATTTCGAAGGCAAAGCGGAGCGCTTAGAACCCGACCCGGCGATACTAAAGGTTATCCAAGAAGTGGAGGAAAACGGCGCATAATATCCTGGCGAGTGGCGTAGCGCTGAGTTATTTTTCTCCGGGAAAAATTACTCAGCGGTACGCGTTCGAACCGAGAGCTTGACCTGATTCATTTTTGGACGGGGGGAAAGCGCCGCCGAGTAATTCGGCTCGGAGCCGTATAACTCGTCGCTGCCTTTCCACTCGCTAACCCGCTGCACTACTTTGCGGCTCGGCGCGAGATTACCTGTATTTTCACGGCCAAGACCATAAGCTTACTTTTCACGTTGGGGTAGGCGAAAGCAAGAAACCATGGCGAGAAACATCCTGGACCCTGGTCCCCTGCCCTTATCCGGGAAAGAAGACGGCGGGCGAAACGGCGAAGCGTTTGCTCAATTTCTCGATGTGGGATTTGTTGAGGTCTCGTTTCTTGTGCAGGACTTCCGATACGACGCTTTCCGAACCGAAGATGGTAACCAGATCCTTCTGCCGAAGGTCATTGGCCTCCATCAAAGTCCGCAGAACGTCAATGGCAGAAGCGTCAGGAATGGGATGATGCCCCTCTTCGTACGCTTCAATTAAAGTCATCAGGATTTCCGCGTATTTCTCCTCTTCACTCGTGGGACGGTCTTTGCCGGCCAGCACATCCAGGACGGAAAGATACTCCTGGTGCTGGCGCGCGGACGCAATCGGCATGGGCGCGCTCACCTGGAGCGAGTACTTTTCGGATACGGCGATCATGATTGCTGCCACTCCTTCCCGTCGTATTCAGCGTGGCTCAAAATCCTGTGGATGTAGACCATTCTCCACCGGTATTTGATGGTTGCAATCAACCGGCATCGGTTGTTGCTGATGTCAAAAACCACAAAGCGCCCGACCACGTCTGAATTTTTCCAAGCCATGCGAACGTCGGCAAAATTCTTCCAGTTTGCGCCCCGGGCGACTTTGTACCACGCATTCAGGGATGCAGCCCATTCGCTGTGGCTCGAGGCCGCTTCTCGAAGAGCCTTACGGCTGACGATCCGCATGGGCAATCTTCGTATTTTGCGAAGTTTGTGTCAAGCGGGAAGTTGGCGGGGGGGGAGATTCCGGACTCTGAATTCCGTATTCCGGATTCAAGATTCCGGATTTGGCCAGGTTTCTTCCAGACTTCTTGGAAGGGCTATTTTTCCGGAAGAAAAGTCAGGAGAAATTCGCGGGACAAATTGACTTGCGCAAAACGCGTTTTTTGCGCCCGGCGGCCCGTCAGTCCCCACCCTCGGATAGCTCTTTCCGCGTTACTTCAAAAAGGGGTCAACCTAAAGGCCTATTTTTTCACGGCTAAAAAATTATTCGATTTTGGATTCCGGATTCGAGATTCAATTTTCAAGATTCAAAATTCAAAACTCAAGATTCAAAATGCAAGATTCAAAATTCAAGACTCCGGATTCAAGACTGCTGATTTCTTCCGGCCGAGCAGAAAGATGGTGGAGGCTCCCAGTGCGCAGAAGACTCCGCCTACTTGCAAGGCGCGGCCCGAACCGACTTTCTGGGCAAGGGCGCCCATCCAAAGGCTTCCGAAAGGCAAGCTCCCGCCAAAGACCAATGCCCAGATGCCCATCAGCCTGCCACGCAGGTGATCCGGGGATTGGGTTTGGATGATGCTGTTGCCGATGGAGAAAAACAGGATGATGCCGAACCCCGCGAAAAAAAGAAGGAACGCCGCCGCTGCCGGCCGATGTGCGAAGCCAAAGAGAACGATGAAAGCCGCATAAATCCAGGCGCCGACATACAGGGAATGAACCTTGACGATGCGAGTGCCTTCCGCGGCGATCCACAGTGCAGCCGTGCACGCGCCGAGACCATTCATGGCCAGCAGCCAGCCATAGCCTTGGGCGCCGATCTTCAATTGAGTTACGGCGAAGGCGGATAGTTGGGATAGGTACGCCCAGCCTCCCACTCCCATAATGAAAAGCATCGTGACGGCCTGCCCGATGATGGGATTGGTCCTCAAATACTTGAATCCCTCGAGCGTGTACTTCCAATCAGCTTTCACTTTCTTCGGCGCGTAGTGGTCCGCTGGAAGCCGGATTTTGCGAAGGGCGTAAAGCACCGCCAGGTAACTCAAGGCATCCAGCAGAAAGCACCAGCCGGCTCCGAAGAATGCCAGCAAAATGCCTCCAACCGCGGGACCGATGACGCGCGTTGAATTCACCATGGCGCTGTTCAGGGCGATGGCGTTCACCAGGTCCTTCTTGCCCACCAACTCCACCATCAGGGTCTGCCTGGCCGGCATTTCAAAGGTGATGCAAAGCCCCCAAAGAGCGGAGAAGAACATGAGAGACCCAATGTGGACCGGGCCATGGAACAACATCAGGGCTAGTGCCAATGAAGAGAGCAGCGCGCACCAACTGCTGATGGTGAAAATCCGCATCTTGGGAATGCGGTCCGCGAGCGAACCGGAATAAATTGCAAAGAGGAAAATGGGAAGCGTATTCAGGGTGAAGACGAGGCCCAGCAGGAATTCCGAATGCGTGGTCTGGAAGGCAACCCAGCCGAGCGCCGCGCTGCGCGTCCAAGTGCCGATCAGGGAAAGGGATTGCCCCGCATAAAAATAGCGGTAGTTCGGATTGCGCAAGGCGGAGAACATGTGCCGCCAGCCCTGAGAGGGAGGAAGGCCCTCGCTATTGGCTTCTGCTTGTTGAAATATCTCGCGGGGATTCTGGCGACTCAACTATTCCCCCTGCTCGGCGATGAAGGCGTCCACGGTGAGCACCGTCGCTTGCACGGCGAAGATCTTCTCCGTGAGAACGCGGTGAACTTCCGGATCAGCGTCGAAGCAGGCGTCCTTGAGCACGACGCAGCGATAATCGAGGTCAAAGGCGCGCCTCAGGGTGGAGAGGGTGATGCCACTCGTTGAAATTCCAAAGAACACCAGGTTTTCAATGCTGCGGGCGCGAAGGATCAGGTGAAGGTGGTTCTCTGAAAACGCGCCTACCCGCTGCTTATAGACCACCAGTTCATCCGGGCGGGCGATGGAGCTGTGGAAATCGCCCGAAGGTGTGCCTTTGACGAAGAGATTGTTCTCCTTGATCCGCTTGAAGCGCGTTTCAGTGTCAGGAATCTCCGGATGGCCCGCGGAAAATCCCAGCCCTACATGGATGATCAAAAATTGATTCTTGCGGGCAAACTCCACGGCCTTGGCGGCATTGGGGATGACGGCCTCCGCGCCAGGGACAAATCCTAAAATCCCCTTTTGGAAATCAAGAGTCAGCAATGCGGTTTTTTTCGCATCGAGTTTCATGTGGCTTCCTTTCGGGTTCTTTCAATGATGTCGAAAATTATGGTGATGCCGCCGCGTAGTTTCTTCTGGTCCCTTGGGGAGAGCGCTTGGATCGCGCCTACATACTTCTCTGCGGCCTTCAGGCGCACCCGCCCCGTCATGGCCGCGCCCTGGGGGGTCAGGGTAACCTTTATTTTCCTTCGGTCCGTGGCGTGCGGATCGCGGCGGGCAAACCCAAGCCGGATGAGATGATCAACAATCTTGGACATGGCCGGCTGTGCCACGTGTGCGCTTCGGGCCAGTTTGCCAACCTGGTCTTTACCATATTCAATCGCGAACAAAATGCGAAGTTGAGTGAAAGTTAGCCCCTTGACGTCCGGATGAGACCGGTCCTTATGGCCCGCAGGGTTCACTTCCTCCTTCAAGGAGACGAAGATCGGGCCGGCAATTTCGTAGAGATTCAAAGCTAGATCCAACGGTTTTATTTGCATAACTTTTGTTATTGTATAGCAAAAGATATGTAAATGTCAAAGCAGCGAATGGGGAGGCATCTGGACGTGCGGTCCTTGTTTCTCAAAGAGACGATGGCTTGAGTCCCAGAAAGATTGTATGGCGAGGGCCGCCCTTTTTCAGGCGGGCGCGGACTCGCTCAACCTGCACGGTGAACCGGTTATAGCGCAGACGCTGCTCAAACTTGCGATCTTCCCAGGCGGACCAGACGGCCAGCACGCCGCCCAACTTCAAAGCCTTGTGCACGGCGCTGAGGCCACGATCGTCGTAAAGGCCGGAGTTCGTTTTGGAGCTGAACGCGGCCGGGCCGTTGTCCACGTCAAGCAGCACAGCATCGAACTTGCCGGCGGCACAGGCGAGCACGACCCTGACGTCACACACCTCCACCCGCACGCGCTTATCCTTCAGGGGATTTCCCGCCAGCGGCGCCAGCGGACCCTGGTTCCACTCCACCACCGCCGGGAGAAGTTCAGCCACCGTGACTCCTGCGTCCGGGGGAAGAAAATCGAGCGTCGCGCGCAGCGTGAACCCCATTCCGAGTCCGCCCACCAGCACCGAAGGCTGCTCCAGTGTCCGCGCTCGGCGGCACCCGATGGTGGCCAGCGCCTCCTCCGACCCGTGCATGCGGCTGGACATCAGGCTCTTGCCATTGGCCAGAATGATGTACTCGGTATCGCGACGGACAAGCTTCATGTCGGTCCCGTCGGGAGTGATGGTTTCACCAAGTAGCTCGAGAGGTTTCACGAATTTAATCTCACAGGAGAGCGAAACTTAAGTCAACCCCCAAAGTGCGTTCGAAAGCACTGTGGACAATTTGCCGTCTTGGCAAGCCGGTCATACTAGGCTATTATTGTCGAGTGTAAAGGACGATTCTTGGTCTTTGCCCCGCCAAATTGCTGCCCGAATTTCATGCCGACATACTGTTATTATCTCGAAAAAGTGCCAAAACAGAGAACTACTGAAAAGAAGACCACTGATTCTATCTATGAAGAAAGAATATTGCATGCCAATGTATCCGTGGATGGCAGGGCGAAATTGCTGTTGAACATGCGGGATAATGCGAAAATTCCATGCCGGGAAACTGCCCGAAGGGACGCCCACTTGGGGCGTCCCTTCGATCTCGTACGCAGAATTCTTGGGGAAAGTTGCAGGCTGGGCCAATCCGACGGCCAAAATCGGAGATTAGTTGGCGCGTTCGATGTACTTGCCTTCGGAGGTATCAACGCGGATGATTTCGCCTTCGTTGATGAAGGGGGGCACGTTCACCACGACGCCGGTTTCAAGTTTCGCGGGCTTTGTCACGTTGGTGGCTGATCCGCCCTTGATGCCGGGCTCGGTTTGAACCACTTTCAGGTCCACCGTGGCGGGCAGTTCAACGTCAACGGGCCGGCCCTCAAAGAAGGCGACCTTGAGCATGACCTCGGGAATCATGAAGGCGGCGCGATCACCCACAGCTTCCTTGGTAAGGCGAATCTGCTCGTAATTCGCCGTGTTCATAAAGTAGTAGGAATCGCCGTCGGCATAGAGATACTGCATCTCCACATCGTCAATCTGGGCTTTCTCCACGTTATCTTCTGAGCGGAAGCGGTGGTCGTTCATGGCGCCGGTGCGCAGATTGCGCATTTTGGCCTGCACGAAAGCACGCAGATTGCCAGGCGTGCGGTGCTCAGCCTTGTAAATGGTAAAAAGTTCACCGTTGTGCCGGATGATCATTCCGGGACGGAGATCATTCGCATTCATAATCTTGTTCCTTTATTCTGCTGATGGTGGGGCTTGAAACAGGTGGAGAACTGGCAGTCCTTTCCCGCAAGAGCCCAATCAAGAATTCTAGCGGCTTCCGCACGTTCCGTCAACGGCGGTGCGTTCGGGTGCACTCCATAGCTCCGCTCCTGCCACGGTAGGGAACGCGATAACCTTTGTACTCGGTGCCCGCCGGAAACCCCTGCCTTGCGGAAGCTGCGGGGTGGTTGTACACTAATTTTTCAGGGTTGATTCACCACTGAGTAGAGAGTGAGGTTGTCTTTATGTCGTCTCCGATTCGCGCCCCGTGGGTTGAGAAGCGCACGGGCCCCGTTGTCACGCAAATGCACTACGCCCGCAAGGGCATTATCACGGAAGAAATGGAATATATCGCGAAGCGCGAAAATCTGCCGGCGGAAACCGTCCGGGAAGAAGTCGCGATCGGCCGCATGATTATCCCTGCCAACATCCGCCACGTGGAACTTGAACCCATGGCGATCGGCGTTGCCGCAAAATGCAAAATCAACTCCAACATCGGCAACTCTTCCACCAATTCCAACATTGACCAGGAATTGGAAAAGCTGCACACCTCGGTGCATTACGGCGCGGACACGGTGATGGACCTCTCCACCGGCGGCGACATTCATCAAATTCGTGAGGCGATTCTGCGTCACAGCCCCGTACCCATCGGCACCGTGCCGATTTACGAGGCGCTGGCCCGCGTCACCAAGGTGCGCGAGCTCACCGCCAAGATCATGCTGGAAGTCATTGAAGAGCAGGCGGCGCAAGGCGTGGATTACATGACCATTCATGCCGGCGTGCTGCGTGCCCACATTCCCCTGACGCAAAAGCGCATCACCGGCATCGTCAGTCGCGGCGGCGCCATCATGGCCCAATGGACTGTTGAAAATCACCAGGAGAATTTTCTCTACACGCACTTTGAAGAGATCTGCAAGATCTTCCAGAGGTATGACGTCTCCTTCTCGCTGGGCGATGGATTGCGGCCCGGCTGCCTGGCGGATGCCAGCGATGAAGCCCAGTTTGCGGAGCTGAAAACACTGGGTGAGCTCACCCGCAAAGCGTGGGAATACGATGTGCAGGTGATGATCGAAGGCCCCGGCCACATTCCTTTGGATCAGATCAAACTCCAGGTGGACAAGGAAAAGGAGCTTTGTTCGGAAGCGCCCTTCTACACCCTCGGGCCGCTGGTTACGGACATTGCTCCGGGTTACGATCACATCACTTCGGCCATCGGCGCCGCAATGATCGGCTGGCACGGAGCGGCCATGCTCTGCTACGTGACTCCCAAGGAGCATCTGGGATTGCCCAACAAGGACGATGTTCGCCAGGGCATCATTGCTTATAAGATTGCCGCCCATGCGGCGGACGTGGCACGGCACCGCCCGGGAGCCCGCGACCGCGATGACGCACTCAGCTACGCGCGATTCCTTTTCGACTGGAACAAGCAATTTGAGCTTTCCCTCGATCCGGAAACGGCGCGCTCCATGCATGACGAAACCCTGCACGAGGATCGCTACAAGGAAGCGGCGTTCTGCTCAATGTGCGGCCCCAAGTTCTGCTCCATGAACACCACCCAAGTCATGGAAAAGCACCTGGGCCTCGACCAGAAAGCGCGTGGGGAAAAGTTTGTGGAGCTGTTGGCGAAGGTTCAGCAATAAGTTGATGCCGCTCGGACGCCCCGTGGCCCTCCGGGCGGCAATCCATCAGGGCTAGATCGCAAAATTTCATAGCAGACAGAGCTGGCCTCTTTCCGGACGGCTTGGCATCTTTGTGGAGGGCGCAAGTTGCCCCGAGAGATGCCGAGACTCCAAGGAAAGCACACGCCTTGCATCTGCAGAAGGATTCCGATGAGCCAATCCATCGCACCTGAATCGGTAGGAAAGCCAGATCAGGTGGGAGCGCATCCGGCCCCTGCTGCCATGCCCAATCCCGGGCGCCTTTTCCAGGTATTTAACGCCTTCCAACAAACCGCCGCCATGAAGGCTGCCATCGACCTCGATGTCTTCACGGCCATCGGGGATCGGCAGACCACGGCGGAGCTGATTGCGGAACGATCCGGCGCGGCCCAGCGCGGCATTCGCATCCTTTGCGATTACCTCACGGTGATGGGATTCCTCACCAAAAAAGACTTTCACTATGGATTGACCCCCGATGCAGCCTTCTTTCTCGATCGCCGCTCGCCTGCCTACATGGGCAGCATCGCGAACTTCCTGGGCGCCCCTGACATGCTTTATGCTTTCGATCACCTGTCGGATGCTGTGCGCAAGGGTGGCACGGCACTGAGCGAAGAAGGCACCGTCAGCCATGAGAACCCCATCTGGGTGGAGTTTGCGCGCAACATGGCGCCAATGATGAAGATGCCCGCCGAAGTTATCTCGCAACTGGTGGGGGCGGACAAGGGCGGCAAATGCCGCGTTCTCGATATCGCCGCCGGTCACGGGCTCTTCGGCATTGACATTGCCCGGCACAACCCGCAGGCCGAAATTGTGGCTCTCGATTGGGGCAGCGTTCTGGAAGTGGCCAAAGAAAATGCGCAGAAGTCGGGAGTCGAGTCGCGATACTCAACCATCGCCGGCAGTGCGTTCGAAGTCGAATTCGGGGAAGGCTACGACCTGATTCTGCTCACAAATTTTCTGCACCACTTTGATCCGCCCACCAATGAGGCGCTTCTGCGCAAAGTCCGCGCCGCGCTCGCGCCCAATGGCCGCGCCGTTACGCTGGAATTTGTGCCCAATGACGACCGTGTCACTCCGCCTGACGCCGCCACGTTCAGCATGATCATGCTGGGATCGACACCGCATGGCGACGCCTACACGTTTGCGGAATTCGAGCGCATGTTCAGCAATGCGGGATTCACGCGTAGCGAACACTTCCGCCAACCTCCGCTGCCGGAGTCGGTGATCATTTCCTATCCTTAGTTTCGCCACCCTGCAGATTTGGTTGAAGCAGGGAGTTCGAAATTCGAAACCCACCGCCCAATTCATGGGCCGATATTCGTTTTTCGAATTTCGAGTGCTCCCCTTTGGTAAAGTATGGGGAGAGGGATTGTAATTGTTATGACAATGGCGAACAGTGAGCCGGAGCTTCAGCTCCGCGAAGAATTCAACCGCTGGGCGCAAGCTGGCCGCGGCGAAGAGATGGAAGAGAGTCATCTTCCCATCGTCGTGCCCATGCTCAAGTTGATGAAATTTCAATCCACCGACCGTGTGCTGGACGTGGGTTGCGGAAGCGGATGGTTGGTTCGCCGGCTGGCCCCATTTTTGCCCTCGGGCTCAGCCATGGGCCTTGACGTCGCAAATGAAATGGTGGGGCGGGCGCAGGTTGCAAGCGCCGGCGTTCCAAATGCCAGCTTCCTTCAGGGGACCGCGGAGGATATTCCCGCGCCGCCAGAGTTCTTCACCAAAGTCATTTCGGTTGAGTCTGCATACTACTGGCACAATGTGGGGCGCGGTCTAAGCGAGATTTTTCGAGTGCTCGCGCCTGGTGGCTCCCTGTGGATTCTCATCAATTACTATCGCGATAATTCCGACTGTCACCAGTGGAAGCAAAACTTCAAAATTCCCACAACCCTGCTTTCTGCGGCGGAGTGGCAGGAACGGTTCCAGGCCGCGGGTTTTGGCGAGGTAAACCATCGCCGCATTCCTGACCTATCGCCCACGCCGGAGGTCTACGCCGGACGATGGTTTCGTGACGCGGTTCAGTTGCAGCGGTTCAAGGCGATGGGAGCTCTGCTGGTTACGGGTGAAAAGCCCGGCCGGATTTAGCTTCAAGGACCTTCCCAAGGTTCATCACGGCATACCAATAGTCATTCACTGTCGGTGAACCAGTGCCGATGCTGATCTATTTTCCCCGCTGCTGCTGGTCCATTTGCGCCAATTGTTCTCTCGCATCGGAAAGGCCGGGATTGAGGGAGACGGCAGCGGTAAATTCCTGGCGCGCCGCAGGCAGATCGCCGTGGGATCTCAAAACCACTCCCAAGACGAAATGATATCGGGCATTGCCGGGATTTAAATCAATCCCCTTTTGCAGGCATCGAATCGCCTGGGGAATGCGCCCGGACCGAAAATCTGCCATTCCCAAAAACATATAGGCATCGGCCTCAGAGGGGTTGAGGGCGATGGCGTGGGTCAGGTATTTTGCGGCTTCATCATACATGCCCGCCTTGTAGAGGCAGTAGCCCAGGTTATAGTTCGCAAGCGAATAATTCTGGTCGCGATCCAGGATTTGCCGGTAGAGGGGAATCGCTTCCTGATAGCGCCCCTGATCTGCCAGGTCCGAGGCAAGGTTGTTTGCCGCAAGCTTGTTTCCGGGGGCGATGGCGAGAGAGCGTCCATACAGTGTCCAATCATTGGCCCAGAAACCAACGTAATGAAACGTGGCAACGCCAAGTGTAACCCCCGCTGCAAAGACCAGCGCCGCCCTTGCGATCTTGGTCGAGAGCTTCAAACCCTTCGAGGTCACAAGTGCTTCAGCTCCCAAGCCCATCAGTAAGGCGAAACCCACGGAAGGGAAGTACATGAAACGGTCATGCAGGATTTCGCCCTCCGGGAAGACCCGCAGATTCAGCAGTAACAACATGGGCAGGAAAAGTGAAACGGTGGCGAACGCCGCGCGCGGGGACTTTGAACTGACCCACCCCAGGAAAAGTCCGCAAGCCACCAGCGCTATGAGCGGCAGTGCGCAATTGGCAAAGCCCGGATTCGTCACATAGGGCACGTCATAGAACGCGCACAATCCCACCGGCCACAGCAGAATCCTGAGGTGCAGCCAGAGGACCATGGGCCAGGTGGCCACCAGGGTTCTCCATGGAATCGGGGTCACCGCATGGCTCAGCCCACCAATCGCTGCCCACCGCGCGACGAGGTAGATGGCTGTCACGACTAGGAATGGCAGCACAGGCCTCAGGGCTTGAAGAAATCGGGCGCTCAGCTTCCTTCTTCCATGGACGCGCGAAGGGGCCAGGGGAAAAAGCCATTCATACGTGAAAATCAGAAACGGCAGGACAAGCGCGACTTCCTTGGTCAAGATTGCCAGCCCGTAAAGCGCCCACGAGGCGGCCTGCCAGAGGAGGCGATTGCGGTCCTCACTCCCGCGTGCGCGAAGATAAAGCACCAAGGCGAGGACTGCGAACAACGTCATCAAAGGATCAGGCAAGCCCATCACCCATGCGGCGCTTTCCACGTGCGCCGGGTGCAGGGCAAAGACGAGTGCTGCCAAGCCTGCGCCGAACCGGCAGGCGAGAATCCGCCGGGCCAGCATGAAAACAACAAAAGTAGCCAGCACGTGAAGCGTCAGCGTGGAGAGGTGCCACGCAAGGGGATTCAATGCCCAAGCCTTGCGATTGATCAATAACCACATCGAAAGAATGGGGCGGTAATAGGTCCCCTGCGAGTGGGGATGCAGGAACGCCACAAGATGTTCAGTGAAGAATCGGGGGATGGAGTTCCAGGAAAGCAGCAGCGGGTTCTGGAGAATCAGTGGTCGATCGTCAAAGACAAACTCAAATCGAACGGCCCTGAAATATGCAGCGTAGATCGCGAGTGCCAGCCCCGAGAGCCAGAACCAATCGGCTCGTCCCCAGGCAAGAGGTTTTGACGGGCGGAAGCCAACAGCCGAATCCTGGTGTGCTCTTTCAATTCCTAATGCGTCGCCGTGCACCGCACCCTCATCTCGCATTCATGACCCTATGCGTCGCCGATGTTAGCTTGCAGACGTGAATTTCCATATCGGCTTACCGTTTCCCGGCATTATACTCCCTGAGGCAGGCATTGAGCCCTTCCCGCACAGTATTTCGTATCCGGGGCGGCGCGGCCGACGGCTGGTTTCACGGAGCTCCGAGACCGGCCGGATGAGTGCCCTCGAAGTGACAGGGCAGGCGTGCAATTACATCGGGGATGGCGTCCGAGTCAGTGGCTTGAATTTCTAACGCGAGGCAAACTCTTGCTTGAATTGTGGAACCGGTGGCTTCAAGATCATCCGCGCCTGGCGGGGGCGCTGCTTTTTCTCGCCACCTATGTGGTGTTTTGCGGAACCCTTTCCAATCTGCTCGTTCATGATGACATCCCGCAGGTTCTTGAAAACCCTTACCTCAGAAATCCCGGCCTTTGGACCCGCATTTTTACTGGGTCCGTGTGGTCTTTTCGCGGGCCGGCACAGCGCGACAACATGTATCGGCCCCTTCAGTTCTTTGTCTATTGGGTGCTGTATCGTGTGAAGGGCCCCAATCCTGCCATCTTTCATCTTGCCCTGCTGCTTTTCTATGCTGCCGCCGTGTGGCTGGTCTTTCGCTTGGCTTGTGAATTATTGCCCACCACCCTGGTGGCATTTGCGGGTGCGCTGCTGTGGGCTCTTCACCCGCTTCACGTGGAAACCGTTGCCTGGATTTCCGCGCTCCCCGACCTTGGCGCGGCCTATTTTTACCTGCTCGCATTTTTGCTTTTCGTTCGCGCCGAGCGCTCCCCGGATTGGGAGGTAGGTAGATATCTGCTGGCAGCGGCCGCTTTCTTCCCCGCACTGTTCTTCAAGGAGATGGCGCTCACCTTCCCGATTCTCATATTGGTTTATTGGTTCTACTTCGCGGGCACCCATTCCTGGAAGAAGAAGCTCCTGAGCTGGACGATATTCGCTGCTGCCGTGGTGGTATATCTGGCCATCCGTATTGCAGTGCTGGGCAGATTTTCCGAGGCGCCGAATTTGTACCGGCCCACCTGGCGCATGGGTGCGGTCGCACTGGGTCTGCTGGGCCAGCATGCCAAACTTTTCTTTTGGCCGCGTTATCTTTCGATTTTCCGGTCATTCGATCTGGCGGCAAGCCTGCATTCACCCTGGCCGGCGGTGGTGCTTTTGATCCTGGTCGCCGCTCTCCTTATGCGCAAGCGCCAACCGTTGCTGGGTTTCCTGATCATCTGGTGGGGCGTCACCCTTCTGCCCACGCTTGATGTTCGCCAGGTGAACCTGCCCGTCGCAGACCGCTTCTCCTTTTTGCCTACGGTGGGCCCGTGTTTTGCTTTGGCCTGTTTCGCGCTGGACTGGCTGCCGCGACGCCTGGCACGTCCTAAAATTGCATCGGCCCTGGCCTTGGGGCTTGGGGTCCTAATGGTGTTGTGGACGGTTCAGGATGTCCGCTCCGTGCCACGCTGGCATGATAATGTCACCTTGTGGGATCAGGCGTACCTGGCCTCACCCAACTCCGGGCTGGCCCATATGCTGCGAGGTGTAGTCCTGCAGCAAAGAGATGGGAAACTGGACGCGGCCGCTGACGAATTCCGCCTTGCCATCAGGCTTAATCTTGCGAGTGAGCGCCCGCTGGCGGGGGTTACAACTGACTGTTACGTGTTGCTCGGCCAGGTTGCCAACCTTCAAGGCCACACGCAGGAAGCCATAGATGATTACAACCAGGCCCTTCGCGTTGTTCCCGGAAATGCCCTTGCCTACAAAGCGCTGGGCATTGTCTATTTTCCCCGTGGGGATTATGCCCAGGCGAAAGTGTATTTTCAGAAGGCCGTGCAACTGGATCCTCAGGAAGAGGAGTCACGTTTCTTTCTGGGGACTTGCCTGCTGAAGCTTGACGACCCTCGCGGTGCCGCGGCGCAATTTCATGCCGCCCGCCTCGTGGACGCGACATATTATGAAGCTTACGAGGCGGAGGCGCGTGCCCTGGAAGCGGCAGGTGATAAGGCTGAGGCCGCGCGCGTCCGGGCGTCGGTTCCGAAGCATTAATGAAGTTGGCGAAGGGAATTCGGCTGCGTCGCATTTGTTTTTGTGGAATGTTTAGTTGATGAATTATGGGCTTGCGGGTGTCCAGAATCTACAGGGGGAACAAACATTGTTGACCCGGATGGATGGTCTTCTCCGGAAGTATCATGCCTTAAGCAGTTGGGTACTGATCCTGGTGGCCGTGGTGATTTACCAGGGCGCTTTGGCTTGCGGGTTTGTCTATGACGACGTCCACCTCATTCTGCAAAATCCCTTCCTCAAGAATCCCCATATGTGGAAGCGGATTTTCACGGGCGCGTTGTTTTCGTTTGACGGGCCTGGCGCGCAAGCGGGGTTTTATCGTCCACTGTCAATATTTTGTTACTGGCTAGTGTGCCGTGTGTCGGGCTTTGATCCGACCCCATTCCACCTGCTACTTCTCGTCCTGTACGCTGTCAGCGTGTGGTTGGTATTTCTCATCGGGCGTAAGCTCCTTCAGAATGATCTGGCCGCGTTTGCCGGCGCCTTGCTCTGGACCTTGAATCCTTTGCACGTCGAAGTGGTGGCGTGGGTTTCCTCGATCTCAGATATCGGCTGCACACTCTTCTGCCTACTGGGTTTTTGGATGTTTCTCCGCGCGGAGGAGCATGCCCCGGCAAATTTCGCCTGGCATTTGGCTGCGGCAGCGGTCTACTTCCCCGCACTTTTTTTCAAGGAGATGGCCTTTACATTTCCTCTCCTAATCTTGGTATATTGGTTTTGCAATTCCTCCACGGAGAGTTGGTTCCGCCGGCTGTGCAACTGGCTTCCCTATGTGGGCGCGGCTCTGCTCTGTGCAATCATCCGTGTGGAATTGATGGGTCGTTTCTCAGGAACGCCTCCGGGAAGAATCGGGAGTTCGCAAGCGGCTTGGGCGGCGATCGGCTTGCTGGGCCAGAACGCCAAACTCTTTTTTTGGCCGGTGAACCTCAGCGAGTTCCGTGGATTCGATCTTGCCTCCAGCCTGCGCTCACCCTGGCCGTGGGCAACGCTGCTGGTTCTTGCCGTCGCGTGTTTGTGGCGCAAGCGCGATTCTCGCTTAAGCTTTCTGGTCCTCTGGTGGATCGTTACCATCCTGCCCTGTCTAAACTATCGCGCGCTCACGATTCCGATTATTGCGGACCGGTTTTCCTATTTGGCCTCCGTCGGACTTTGCCTGGCGTTTGGTTACCTTGCCTTCGTCTGGATCCCGGGGCATTTCGCGAATGCTGGTTACAATTGGGCTGCTATTGGAATTCTTGCCATCACGGCGGTGTTTTGGGGGATTCAAACGATGCGCGCCATACCCCGATGGCGTGATAATGACGCGTTATTTGATTATTCGCTCCGCGCCTCTCCCCGTGCCGCCGTGGTTCACGTCACCCATGGGGTGGTTTTGCAGTTGCGTAGTAATGACCTGGAGGGCGCGGCTCGCGAATTCCGCACTGCCCTGCAGCTGAACTCGCAAGACCTTCGCCCGCTCGCGGCCGTGGCTTATAACGCTGACGTCGGGCTGGGCCAGGTTCTTATCCTCCAGGGGCGTGAGGCAGAGGCGCTGGAGTACTTTGATAAAGCCATCCACCTGATGCCCGACAACGCATTTGCCTACAATGTGCTGGGTTCAGTCTACTTCCCCCACGGTGATTACGCTCGCGCCGCGACTTATTTCGAAAAAGCCGTAAAGACCAACCCCCTGGACACAGGGGCGCGCTTTTATTTGGGAACCTGTTTGCTGAAACTTGGCAAGCCAGCGGAGGCGGCGGAGCAGTTTCACGCGGCGCGCGAGGTGGACCCGACATTCATCCAAGCTGATTGGGCGGAGGCGGTGGCCCTGGATGCGGCGGGTGACAAGGAAGGGGCGGCGCGCGTCCGGGCATCGATTCCGAAGTAGCTATTTCGCCAGTATGAATGGGGCGACGGAAATGGATGCCCGCTGTTTAGGGTCGATGCGATAATCGTGGGAGTTGTTCCATTGTTGGTTTTTGATGCTTACGGGAGAGTCGAATCTTGCTGGTCCGCCTGAATGATCTGCTTAAAAAACATCATCTCTTGGGCAGTTGGCTGCTCATGCTTGCGGCCGTTGTCTTTTTCCAGGGGGCACTGAAGTGCGGATTTGTTTCCGACGACGTTGAGCAGATCCTCAAGAATCCCTTTATCAAGAACCCTCACCTGTGGAGGCGGATCTTTCTCGGACGGGTGTGGTCGTTCGCGGGTGGCATTGCGCAGGCCAGCTTTTACCGGCCTCTTCACATGTTCACCTATTGGCTAATCTGCCGGGTGGCTGGTTTTAATCCCGCTGCCTACCACACCGTCCAGCTTGCGCTTTACGCCCTCACCATTTGGGTTGTCTACCGCATTGCCCGAAAACTCCTGGCGAATGACCTGGCGGCGTTCACCGGCGCCCTGCTTTGGACGCTGCACCCGCTGCATGTGGAGGCCGTTGCGTGGGCCGCAGCCATTCCGGAAATCGGATGCACTCTTTTCTGTTTACTTGGTTTTTGGATGTTTCTGCGGGCTGAGGACCAAGCGCCGGGGAATTTCTGGTGGCATGTTGCTGCCGCGCTGGTCTATTTCCCCGCGTTATTCTTCAAGGAATTGGCGTTTAGCTTTCCTCTACTTCTGCTCGTCTACTGGTTATGCCTTTCATCCGCCCAGACATGGTCGCGGCGCGCTCTGAACTGGCTTCCTTACGCAGGGGCGCTGGCAGTTTGCGTGGCCGTCCGCGTGCTGGTGATGGGCAACATCTCAGAAACCTCGCGCTTGCGTGATCTCAATCTGCGGGTTGCCCGCGTGGCGGTGGCATTGTTGGGCCAGCATGCCCGCCTGTTCTTCTGGCCCGTTCACCTCAATGTCTTCCGTTCATTCGATCTCGCCGCCAGTTTGCATTCACCGTGGCCAGTGGCGGCGGTGCTCGCCGGCGTTGCCGCGTTCATCTGGCGCAAACGCGAGCCAAAGTTGTGCTTCCTCATCCTCTGGTGGTTCGTCACCCTTGCACCTTGTCTCAACTACCGCTATCTCAGCATCCCTTTTGTTGCCGATCGATTTTCCTATCTGCCTTCCGTTGGTCTTTGCCTGGCCCTTGGATACCTGGCTTTCGAATGGCTGCCACTGCGCTTCCCCCGCGCGCATGTGGGGCGGATGGTAATCCCCGCCGTGACGATCGTTGCGGCGTTGTGGGCCATGCAAACCCTGCGAACCATTCCCCAGTGGCATGACAATGACTCACTATCAAATTACTCGCTTGCCGTATCCGCCAATTCGGCGGAGATGCACGTTGCGCACGGTGTCAATTTGCAATTCCAGACAAGAGACCTGAATGGCGCCGCACGTGAATTCCAAACCGCCTTGCGGTTGAATGCTCAGAGCATCCGTCCTGCACCTGCTGTGGTTTATAACGCTGACATTGGGTTGGGCCAGGTGGCCCTGATGCAGGGTCGCGAACAGGAAGCGCTCGATTACTTCAACACGGCCGTCCGTCTTATGCCGAATTACGCTTTTGCCTACAACGTGCTGGGTTCGTACTACTTTCCCCGCCGGGACTATGCACGTGCAACGGATTACTTTCAGCAGGCGGTGCGCATCGATCCCATGGACATGGGGGCGCGATTCTTTCTGGGAACCTGTTGGATGAAATTGGGCAAGCCGGCCCTGGCGGCCGAGCAATTTCATGCCGCCCGAGAGGTTGACCCGACTTTCTTGCAGGCTTACACGTCGGAAGCAGCGGCCCTGGAAGCCGTTGGTGATAAGGCTGGCGCCGTTCGCGTCCGAATGGAAATATCCGCACAATAATTTGCGTGATCGCAACGTGACAGGCAGCGTTCCGCGGCGCAAAGATCTATCCCGTTTTCATTTCACCAATTGAGCACGGCTTGGGTTTGGTCGCCAACGGCGAGGTGTTTTACCATTCCAAACAGTGAGGCCTTACGGATTTCCGGCTGGGGGATGAGCGGCCAATTGCGTCTCAATCTCGTGCGCCTGTTCCGCCGCGCCCTGCTGCCCCGGATTGATGGCCAGCTCGGCCTTGAATTCCTGCAAAGCGCCGGGAAGGTCGCCCTCGGTTTTCAGCATTACTCCCAACGCAAAATGATAAGCATATCCATTGGGGCGAATGGCGATGGCTTGCCGAAGGGGTGGAATGGCCTCAGGCGTATGGCCAGACTTGAAGCGCGTCATGGCCAGGTAGAAATATTCGTCCGGCTTGTTGGGATTGACGCGGATTGCCTGCAGGAAGCGCCCTTCCGCCTCGGGAAGATTCCCCAATTTGTAATACGTGAGCGCCAGATTGTAGCTTGCCGCCCAGTAATCCGGATGGCGATTTACAACGTCAAGAAAGTTTTCCAGCGCGGGCCCGTATTGGCCGTCTTCCGCCAGAACAATGGCATAGTTGGATTCGGCATCGGGATTGTGCGGCGCCTGCCTGAGGTTATGCGCGTAGAAGACCATGTTGTTTTGAAAGTACGAACTCTGTGTAACGGTTCCATAACTCATTGCCGCAGCCAGGCACAATCCAGCGGCCAAAAACGATGCGGGCTCGCCCAGCCATCGCGGCGGTCCCACGCAGATCTTCTTCAGGAGCATTGCTGCCAGGACCGCAAAGCCCACTGAGGGCAGATAAAGGTAGCGGTCGTGGGCAAAATCATTGGCAACAAAGACGCGGATATTCAGGAGTGGAATTAAAGGCAAAATCAGCCAAATTGTAAAAAATGCCGCCGTCCGCGAAGCCCGAACAGAAGCGAACAGCGCCAATCCCACGCAGAGATCGACAATAGCGGGCAAAATGAAATTCCCAAAGTCTGGATGAGCCACGGCGGGAAAGTTATAAAAGGTGCTGAGTCCCACCGGCCACACCAGGTGCCGAATCCAGAACTCTATCAACGCAGGCCAGGTAACGATTAGCTGCCTCGTGCTGAGTGCCGTTATCGTATGGCTGAACCCTTTCAGTGCGTAGATCCGCGCGGGAACATAAAGGACGACAATCAGGAAGTAGGGCCATATCCTCTGAAGTGCCTCACCGCACCATGCGAGCGCCCTCCTGACCTCCAGCGATTTTCCCCATTCAGCGCCGAAGATCCACTCATAGGCCAACAGGATCCCGGGAAGAATCATTGCTGTTTCCTTCTCCAGAATGGCAAGCGCAAACAAAGCCATGGAAATAATTTGCCATCGGAACTTGCGCGCTGTCTCCTCGCGCGACTCAATATAGGCAAGCAACGATGCAATCAGGAGGATTCCCAATAGCGGTTCCGTCACGCCGGAAATCCAGGCGACGGCTTCAATGTGGGCGGGATGCAAGCCGAAGATCAGCGCCGCCAAAACCGCCACATCACGCCCGATTCCCAGGCGGCAAAGCAGCAGGAACACCAGAAATGTTGCCAGCAAATGCGCAAGGACCGTGGTGAGGTGCCACCCCCAGGCCTGACTTCCAAATAACACGTCATTGATTCGCAGCCAAAGAAGGAAAAGCGGACGGTAATAGTTTCCCAGTTCTTCCGGCATCACTCCCGCCCACACCTGCGCGGTGAAGTAGGAGGGAAGTGCCTGCCAGGAATGAATCGCCGGGTTCTCCACAATCTGGCCGCGGTCATCATGCACAAACTGATAGCGCAGCGTGGGAGCGTAGGCCGCAAACGTCAGCGCCAGCACAATAGCGATGCCCAACCACTGGGAAGGTCGAGAATCGGCGGCCGGAATTCCTCTCGACTCGTCCACGCCATCCCCCGGCTCCAGCTTGCCAGTATCAATGATTGAATCTTTCGCCATGCTCTTTACCCTGTGCCCGTGAAGGATTCGCCTCGACGCATTCCAGCGTGCTACAACTCCCGCAGTTTGGGCAAGCGCTTTGGCCCTGTCTTTCGCATATTTTCTGACAACTTGACCGTCGATAGTCAATGTATCACCGCCGTGGCTCCGTTGCGGCCGGGAAATATCTCGAACCACCGTGGGCGTCAGGGTATAATATGTTGCGTCGGCAATGCCAGCATCGGAACCATGGGCAGCGCGGCAGAACGAGGCAGGGAATGGGATCCATTGAGAACCGGTTTGAGCAGAACTTTGTTGTGACGTCCGTGGATTATGTCTTCAATTGGGCGCGCAAGTCCTCACTGTGGCCTTTGACGTTCGGTTTGGCGTGCTGCGCGATTGAAATGATTGCCTCCACCACGTCGCGGTTTGACATGGCGCGATTCGGCGCCGAAGTCTTCCGCCCCAGTCCCCGCCAGGCCGACTTAATGATCGTCGCCGGCACCGTGACCCTGAAGATGTCTCCGGTGGTCAAGCGCATCTGGGAGCAGATGCCCGACCCGAAGTGGTGCATCTCCATGGGCGCGTGCTCCAGTGTGGGCGGCCCATTTAACACCTACGCCGTTTTGCAAGGCGTTGACAAAATTGTTCCCGTGGACGTCTATGTGGTGGGTTGCCCGCCACGTCCTGAAAACCTCTTTTATGCTCTGCTGAAGCTCCAGGAGAAGATTGACAGCATGACGGTGGGAAAGCGGCCCACCGACGTTCGCCTGGACCAGGGCATGATTGAGGACTTCAAGAAGACCGTTCGCATCGGCAAAGCGGGAACACCGGAATTTGTTCAGATTGGCTAAACCAACTAAATTTATCCACTAATTACTCAGATTACGCAGATTGAATAGAGAGCAGAAGAAGCCGTGACGAGGCAAGATTCCCGCCAGGCGGGTTGAACTTCCTCAGCTTGTCACGATCCATTTATTGGGTTTGTGTCTTCTTCACCTTTCTAAATCTGTGAAATCTGTGTAATCCGCGGATCATCATCGAGCATCAAGGAGATTGACATGCCTACTTTCGTGAGGGTTGCTAGCATTTCCGAATTGGAGCCGGGGACGGCGAAAACCGTTACCGCCAACGGGCAGGAGATTGCCATCTACAATGTCGACGGCAAGATTTACGCCACGGATAACACCTGCGTCCATGAGGGCGGCCCGCTGGGCGAAGGCTTGCTGCAGGGAGAACTGATCAGCTGCCCCTGGCACATGTGGGACTTCAACGTTTGCACGGGCGAACTGGTTAACAATTGCCGCATCAAGTTGAACACATTTCCCGTCGAGATTGATGGCACCGACATCAAAGTGGGAGTGTGAGGAAACGGGACAAGGGATACGGGACAATGGACACGGGCGAATTTGTGATTGGTGATATGTGAGTGGTGATTGGTGATTTGCGATTGGTGATTGCTCCCGCGCTAACGACTTTCACTCGATCTTGCCCTTTTATGCCATGCAGGTGCGTGCGAAGCGGATCCCGAGCCCCGAGCCCCTTCTACCGTATCCCGTTTCCCGTGTCTCGTAACCCGTGTCCCGTTCCGAGGAGCTGATATGCGTCGTGGAAACTATGCGGTTTTTGCCGGGCTGCTGATCTTTTGCGCATCGTCCCCTTTGTTGAAGGCGGCGGGCGCGGCGGATCTGCCTGCCGGGATTGTTCAGGCCCTAGCCCAGGGCCGCCTGAAGGCAGTTGATCTTACTTACGCCTTGGACGAACAATCGCCCTTCTGGCCGGAGGGCAGTCCCGCCTCTCCTTTCCACGCCACCACGGCGGCCACTTATGAGAAGGATGGGTACTTCGCCCGTAGCCTGCAACTTCCCGAGCACATCGGGACGCACATGGATGCTCCCCTTCACTTTGATCCCAAGGGAAAGAGCCTTGACCAGATTCCCGTCTCCAATCTCATCCTCGGGGTTGTGGTGGTTGACGTTCGCGCCGCGGTGAAGTCCAACCCTGATTACCGCCTCACCGTGCAGGACCTGCAAAATTGGGAGAAGGCTCACGGCCCCTTTCCGCAGGGAGGCGCGGTGGTGCTGCTTACCGGATGGGGCGCGCGCTGGCCTTCCCAGGCTCGCTACATGAATCTGGATGCGAAGGGTGTGATGCATTTTCCCGGCTTCTCACTGGATGCGGCGCACTACCTGCTTGAGCACGCCCACCCGAAGGTTCTGGGCCTTGATACCGCCAGCATCGATTACGGGCCTTCGGAACATTTTGAGGTTCACCAGGTCACCATGCACGCCGGGCTCTATCACCTGGAGAATCTCGCCAACCTTGAGCAACTGCCGGCCACCGGGGCCGTCCTGATCGCGCTGCCCATCAAGCTTCGTGGAGGCTCAGGAGGACCCACGCGCGTCGTGGCCCTAATCTCCAATCCCTAATCTCGAACTCCTGATCCCTAAATCCCTATGCCAGAACTTCCCGAGGTTGAAACCGTAGCTCAAGGGCTTCGCAAGCGCGCGCTGGGCCGGCGCATTGTCTCCGTGGAGATCCGTCACGCCTCCGTGATTGTCGGCTCGGTGGAGGAATTCATCTCCACCCTGCAAGGCAGAAGGTTCGCCAAGGTCTCGCGCACGGGCAAAGCCATTGCCGTGGAGATGACGGCGGAGGACGGCTCCGCTTCGCGCTTTCTGCTGGTGCGATTGGGAATGACGGGCCAGCTCATCGTGGCCCCGCAGGATGCCCCCGTTGAGCCGCATACCCACGTCTTCATGCGCCTTGACGATGGCCGCGAGGAGCTGCGTTATCGCGATGCGCGGCGCTTCGGAAAGCTGCGCTCCATGACGCTTGAGGAGATGGAAAAGGTCATGGGTTCGCTCGGCCCGGACGCGCAAAGGGTAACCGAGCCGCACTTTCTCGCCGCCATGAAGGGCCGCAAGGGGGCCATCAAGAGCTGGCTGATGAATCAGAGCTTTGTGGCGGGCCTGGGAAATATTTACGCCGATGAAGCCCTGTTTGAAGCGCGCATCCACCCACTCACCCAGCCCGGCCGCGTTTCCACCGGCAAGGCGCGCGAACTTTATAAAGCTGTGCGCAAGGTTCTGGATCACGCCGTCTCGCTCGGAGGCACAACCTTCAGCGACTACATGGATATCGAAGGCCGCCCCGGCGCTTTCCTCAGCAAGTTGAAGGTCTACCAACACACCGGAGAACCCTGCAAACGCTGCAAACACGCCATCCGCCGCATCATCGTGGGAGGACGCAGCAGCCACTTCTGCCCCCACTGCCAGCCCAAGCCAAGAGTCACCGCCAAAATGCGCGGCCCCCGGAAGGACTAGGGTTTGGGTTCTGGGGGCTGGGGATTAGGGATTAGTGATTCGTGGCTGGCGCAGACTCAATGCTTGTGGGAGTCTGCGTTCTTCCCAAGTGG
>Ga0302320_10007938_pt1 | contig 23240 bp, 22 predicted proteins | sample Bog_T0_3_FD_202130 | JGI IMG/M metagenome (GOLD analysis project Ga0302320, IMG submission 202130) | Peat permafrost microbial communities from Stordalen Mire near Abisko, Sweden - Bog_T0_3 | ecosystem: Environmental > Terrestrial > Soil > Wetlands > Peat | place: Sweden: Abisko, Stordalen Mire... | reverse complement strand
ATGGGTGCGCACCTGTTGCAAAAAGGACTCGCTCCTTGGCCCGGCCAGCCCCCTCCGAAATAGAGTCGGGACTTCCGGCGGGCTGTAGTAGTTGCCTTCGGCCAGTTGCTGTGTCGCCCGCGTCAGCTGCCGGACGGGGTGCGAAATGCCGCGGGAGATCAGCACCGTCAGCGCCAGGCCGATCCCGACCGCGGCCAGCGAGGCCAGCAGCAGCAGCCGGCGCACCGAGCCGACGCTGCCGAGCATCGAGCCGACCGCCTCGCGCTGCGACGCCGTCGCCCGGTCACGCTCCGCCACGGCGGCGCCGAGCACCGCCTCGCTGGCGGCATTCCGCTCGACCGCCGCGCGCTGCAACTGGTCGTCGGCGGCAACAACGCCCTGCAGCGCTGCGGCATAGACGGCCAGCGGCTGCTTCAGCGCTTTCACGAAGCGCTGGATGCGGCGGTTGTCGCCGGCCAGCCGCACGAGGTCCTCGGCGGCAACCGGCAGGGAGGCGAGCGAGTCCGCGGCGATGTTCGAATCCGCCGGGTTGCGGGAGGCGAGGAACCGGGAGGAAGCGGCATCGCTTTCCTGGAAGCCCTGCACCAGCCGCGCGCCGCCGCGCACCAGGTCGGGGTCGGTCTCGGACTCCAGCGCCTGCCCGATGGCGGAGGCGATGGTGCGGATGTCGGTGCCCGCGCTGCGGATGCGCTCGATGGCGGCGCGGCGCTGCCCGACCGCCGCGAAGGTTCCGTCGGCGCTGCGGCGGTAGCGGGCCGCCAGCGCGGCCAGGCCCGCATCGTCGCGGCCGCCCCCGTCACGCGCGGCGCTCGCCGTGATCGCCTGATCCAGCCGGGTCAGGCTGTCCTGCGCCACCTTCTGGTCGGCCATGGTCGCCGACAGGGCGTATTGCACCACCCGCACGTGGGCATTGCTGACGTCCAACGACACCGCGGTCGCGACCTCGGCGTTGGCGCTGTCGGCGCGGACCCGCGCCGCGCCGGCGTCGATCGGCAGGATCAGCCGGAGGGTCACGCCGGCCAGTGCCACCAGCAGCACGAGCAGCACGGCAAAACCGCCGGCGATGTGCTTGCCCACCGACGGGGCAAGCAGGGTCTTGAGGCGCTCACTGGCCATTATGGTCCCCCCTCACTGCAAAACTGTCGGTCGCGCGGCGGTCAGGCCGCGTGCCGGATCTGCTCGATCTGCTGCCGGCCGAACAGTTTCTCGTACTCCGGGGTGGCGGGCGCGATGGCGGCGATGAAGGCGGCGCGATCGATGCTGGTCTGCACCTGCATTCCGGCCTGCTTCAGCGCGGCCACCCCGCCGACCTCCGCCTCGGCGGCAAAGCCGCGCGAGGCGCGCGCGCCGGTTTTCGCCGCCTCCAGCACGATCGCCCGGTCCTCGGCCGACAGGTCGTCATTGGCGTCGGCCGACATGACGATCACCGCGGGGTCGTACACATGCCCGCTCAAGGTGAGGAATTTCTGCACCTGGGCGAACTTCGCCGAGCGGATGGTGGCGATCGGGTTCTCCTGCCCATCGAACAATCCGGCCTGAAGGGCGGCGTAGAGTTGCGGGAACGGCAGCGGGGCGGCGTCCGCGCCGAGGGTACGGAAGCCGAGCAGCATCACCGGCGATTGCGGCACACGCAGCTTCAGACCCTTGAGATCGGCGGGGGTCACGACAGGATGCTTCGAGTTGGTGATATGGCGAAACCCGTTCTCGCCCCAGGCCAGCGCCAGCAGTTCCTTCCCGGACAGCGCTTGCCGGTAGGAATCGCCGATCGGCCCGTCCAGCACCGCATGGGCGTGGGCCGGACTGTTGAACAGAAACGGGATGTTGAAGATGCCGGCTTCCGGCAGGATGCTGGGCAGCGGCGCCCCGGTGACGAAGGCAAGATCGATGCTGCCGAGCTGAACCCCCTTGAGCATCTCGACCTCGCCGCCAAGGGCGGAGTCGGGGAATTGTTGGATCTGGATGCGTCCGCCGGTGCGGCGGGCGACTTCCTCGGCCATGGCGGTGGCGCCGGCGCCGAGCTGGGACTCGGCCGGCAGCAGATAGCCCATGCGCAGCTTGCGGGCCTTGGCTGGCGCCGCCGAGGCCCGGCCGGACCGGGCGCCCGCCGCCAGCGCGGCGCCGGCAAGGAGAACATTGCGACGGCTGAACATGGTGGTGTGGCCCCCGGTTGCGGACCGACCCGGTCCGGTCGCCGGCGCAGGTTGCACCTGAATACATTGCCGCCGGGTTGACGAATCTGCGATCGCGGCCCGCCGGCCCGATCCAGGTTCAGGCCACCAGCGCGGCCCGCTCGCTGGCGGCGCGCAGCCAGGCCAGCGCCGCGTCCTCGTCGAACAACTCGGTCAGCTTCTTCATCATCGTGCCGCCCAGCTCCTCGGCGTCGACGATCGTCACCGCGCGGCGGTAGTAGCGGGTCACGTCGTGACCGATGCCGATGGCGATCAGTTCCACCGCCTCGCGCGACTCGATGTCGCGGATCACCTCGCGCAGATGCTTCTCCAGATAGTTGCCCGGATTCACCGACAGGGTGGAATCGTCCACCGGCGCGCCGTCGCTGATGACCATCAGGATGCGCCGGTGCTCGGGGCGCACCAGCAGGCGGCGGTAGGCCCATTGCAGCGCCTCGCCGTCGATGTTCTCCTTCAGCAGCCCCTCGCGCAGCATCAGGCCGAGATTCTTGCGGCTGCGCCGCCAGGGCGCGTCGGCGGATTTGTAGATGATATGGCGCAGATCGTTCAGCCGCCCGGGATTGCGCGGCTTGCCATCGGCCACCCAGCGCTCGCGGCTCTGCCCGCCCTTCCAGGCGCGGGTGGTGAAGCCGAGCACCTCCACCTTCACCGCGCAGCGTTCCAGCGTGCGCGCCAGGATGTCGCCGCACATCGCCGCCACCGTGATCGGCCGGCCGCGCATGGAGCCGGAATTGTCGATCAGCAGCGACACCACGGTGTCACGGAAATCGGTGTCGCGCTCGCGCTTGTAGGACAGCGCCTGCAACGGGTTGACCACCACCCGGGCCAGCCGGCCGGCATCCAGCAGACCCTCCTCGAGATCGAAATCCCAGGCGCGGGTCTGCTGGGCGAGCAGCCTTCGTTGCAGCCGGTTGGCCAGCTTCGCCACCACGCCCTGCAGATGCTGCAACTGCTGGTCAAGCTGCTGGCGCAGCCGGGTGAGTTCCTCGGGGTCGCACAGATCCTCGGCCGGGATCTCCTGGTCGAACAGGCGGGTGCAGGCGCGGTAGGTGGCGTCGCTGTCCGCCGGCGGCCGTTCGCGGCGCGGCTGCGGGCCGCCCGGCCGGTCCTGGCCGTCGGCCGCCATCGGGCGCTGATCGCGGTCATCGCCGGACTCGGAGTCGGCGGCCTGGCCTTCCATCTGCTCGGGCTGGGCGCCGAGCAGGCTGTCGTCGTCGGCCTCGCTCTGCCCCTCGCCGTTCTGCGAATTGTCCTGCTGGCCGGATTGCTCGCCGGCATCGTCGCCGTCCGGCTGCTGCTCCGGTTCGGCATCCACTTCCGCCTCGGCGAGGTCCAGGGCGGCGAGCAGCTTGCGGGCGGCACGGGTGAAGGCGGGCTGGCTGTCCTGGGTGGCCGCCATCTCGTCGAGCGCCTGCTCGGCCGCCTCGCCGAGGGTGCCGCGCCACATCGCCAGCACCGGGCGGGCGGCCTCGGGCGAGGGTTGGCCGGACATGCGCTCGCGCGCCAGCAGGGCCAGCGCGGCGGCCACCGGCAACTGGTCCTTGCGGGTCATGCGGTCGTAGCCCTCGGCCTCGCATTCATCGGCCAGCCGGGCGCGCAGATTGGCGGTTACGCCGGCCATGAACCGGCCGCCGACCACCTCGACGCGGGCCTGTTCGAGCTGGTCGTAGGCGTCGCGCGCCTCCCGGCGGGCCGGGGCGCGGGCGGCGTGCACGGCGTCGTCGTGATGGCGCAGGCGCAGGGCCAGGCTGTCGGCGGCGCCGCGCAGGCGGGCGATTTCGGCGCCCGGCAAGGCACGGGTTGGCAGCGGCAGCCGGGCGCGCTTGCCGGCCAGGCCGGAGGGGCCGGCCTGGAAGGCGACCTGCACGTCGCGGCTGTCGGCGATCGCCCGCAGCGCCGCGGCGGTGGCGCGCTTGAACTCCTCGGCGCGGGTGTTGTCCTTGCTGGCGGCGCCGCTCATCCCCGCGGTCCGTCCCTGCCCCGGCGCTGCGTCAGGCACTGCGGCGGATCAGGCTGCCGGTCGGCAGTTCCTCGTTGAAGCAGCGCTGGTAGTACTCGGCCACCGTGCTGCGTTCCGCCTCGTCGCATTTGTTGAGGAAGGTCATGCGGAAGGCGAAGCCGATTTCGCCGAAGATACGGGCGTTCTCGGCCCAGGTGATGACCGTGCGCGGCGACATCACGGTGGAGATGTCGCCGTTGATGAAGCCGGCGCGGGTCAGCTCGGCCAGCGCCACCATGCTCTCGATCCGCTTGCGCTCGGCCTTGTCGGCCGGGTCCAGCGCCAGCTTCGCCATCACGATCTCGGTTTCCTGCGCGTGCGGCAGGTAGTTGAGGGTGGCGACGATGTTCCAGCGGTCCATCTGGCCCTGGTTGATCTGCTGGGTGCCGTGGTACAGGCCGGTGGTGTCGCCCAGGCCCACCGTGTTGGCGGTGGAAAACAGCCGGAAACTGCGGTGCGGGCGGATCACCCGGTTCTGGTCCAGCAGGGTCAGCTTGCCCTCGACCTCCAGCACCCGCTGGATGACGAACATCACGTCCGGCCGGCCGGCGTCGTATTCGTCGAACACCAGCGCGCAGGCGTGCTGAAGCGTCCAGGGCAGGATGCCCTCGCGGAACTCGGTGACCTGCTTGCCATCCTTGAGGACGATGGCGTCCTTGCCGATCAGGTCGATGCGGCTGATATGGCTGTCGAGATTGACGCGGATGCACGGCCAGTTGAGCCGCGCCGCCACCTGCTCGATATGGGTCGATTTGCCGGTGCCGTGGTAGCCCTGGATCATCACCCGCCGGTTGAAGGCGAAGCCGGCCAGGATGGCCAGCGTCGTCTCCCGGTCGAAGCGGTAGGCGGGGTCGATATCGGGCACATGCTCGGTGCGCAGCGAGAAGCCGGGCACCTCGATGTCGCTGTCGATGCCGAAGGTCTCGCGCGCATTGACGATCACGTCCGGCAGGTCGATCGCCGACGTCGGCACCGAGGACAGGGTGCTGCGGGCGGTGGAGAGGGCGGCAGCCTTGGTCATAAGCCGGTCATCCCGTGGTTCGTGCTGTCAGACTATACCTTGTGGCCGGCACCCGGCGACCGGCAAAGTGGCAGGCGGGGCAAAGTTGCGGGCGGGCAAGTGGCAGGTGGGCCGCGCTCACCCGGCGGCGGCGGCGCGCGGCTCGGCAAGCCGGCTGCGCAGGGCGGCATAGGCCAGGTTGATGGTCTTGATCCGCTCCTCGGCCCCCCGGTCGCCGTTGTTGGCATCCGGATGGTGCTGCTTGGCCAGTTCCTTGTAGCGGGTCTTCACCTCGTCCATCGTCACCGGCCAGGACAGCCCGAGCGCGGCCAGCGGCTCGCGCATCTCGGTCGGGATTTCGGGCGCGCCACGGCGGCGGGCGCGCAGTCCGGCCGCGTCCAGGATGTTCAGCGGGTCGGCGGCGGCGGAGGTGTCCAGCCGCGCACCGACATGGCCGAGCGGCCAGGACGGGCGCTGCCAGGACGTGTCGGCGCGCAGCTGCGCCTCGATCTCGCCGGGGGTCATGCCCTTGTAGAAATCCCAGGCGGCATTGTAGCCGCGCACGTGCTCCAGACAGAACCACCAGTACTCGCTGAGCTGAAGACGCGACTTCGGCGCCCGGTACTCGCCTGGAGCACCGCAGCCCGGCATGTCGCAATGTCGGCCCGGCGCCCCCGGGTCGGGCGCGTAGGCCCGGGGGCGCGAGGAGCGTCGGGTCATTGGCCCGATATGTGCGGCGAACCCGGCGTTTTGCAAAGGGGGTATCGGCGCACTTGGCACGCGGCGCGGAAGCGGCGATGATCCCCCGCATGACCACACGCGAAGATCGCATGGCCGCCCTGTTGCGCCAGCATTTCACCCCCGACCTGGTTCGGATTGTTGACGAGTCCGCCCGCCATGCCGGCCATGCCGGCGCGGCCCCTGGCGGCGAAACCCATTTCAGCGTGCTGCTGGTTTCGGCGGATTTCCGCGGCGAATCCCGGCTGTCCCGCTCGCGCCGGGTGCACGCCGTGCTGGACGGCGAGTTCGCCGGCGGGCTGCACGCCCTGGCGCTGACCCTGCGCACGCCCGAGGAACAGGCCGCGTTGACGGGCTAGAACTTCGCCCGCAAACATTTGCTCTGACTGTTCCCCGCCGCAACATCGTTTTAACCTTGCTACCGCATGCTGCCGTAATCAGATTGACGGAGGTCAGCATGTCGGGCAGTCGCCTGGTGAGCCGTAATGTAAAAGGGGACCAGGGCCGCACCAGTATGCGGCTGGAACCGGAACTTTGGGATGCACTTGAAGAAATGTGCCGACGCGAAAGTATAGCGTTGCGCGAAATGGTGCGCCGCATTGGCGTGACCGCCCAGAACGGCGGGCGAACCAGCGCGGTGCGGGTGCGGGTGGTGAACTATTTCCGCGCCGCGGCCACCGAGGAAGGGCACCGCGCCGCCGGGCACGGAAGTCTGCCCACCGCCTGATACCGGCCCGGCACCCGGTCTGCCGGCACCCGTTCAGGCGGCAATTTGGGCGGCTATGCCGGCGGCTCGCCCTGCACCGGTATGCCGCCGAGCACCTGCATCAGCGCCGTCACTTCCCCGATCGCCGCTTCCGCCGCCGCCGGGTCAGCGCCCTTGGCGACGATCGCCACCCCGTTGCCGGTGGCGCGGTAATACGGGTAACTGCCGATATCCAGTTCCGGATGGCCGGCCTGGATGGCGGCCAGCCCGTCGGCGATGCGGCCTTCGGGCAGACCATGCGCATGCACCGCGCGGGAAATGATCGGCGGCCCGCCGGACAGCCGCGGCGCCAGCGCCTCGAACATCGCCTGCATGATGCGCGGCACGCCGGCCAGCACATGCACGTTGCCAATGCTGAAGCCGGGGGCGATCGAGACCGGATTGTCAATCAGTTCCGCCCCGCGCGGCAGGGTAGCCATGCGCTGGCGGGCGGCGTTGAAGTGGCCGGGCCGGTACTGCCGGTCCAGCCGCGCCCAGGCTTGCGGGTGTATCTCCCAGGGCACGCCGAAGGCGACGGCGATGCATTCGCTGGTGATGTCGTCATGGGTGGGGCCGATGCCGCCGGTGGTGAACACGTGGTCGAAGCGGGCACGCACCTCGTTCACCGTGCCGATGATGGTGGCGGCCACGTCCGGGATTACCCGCACTTCGCGCAACGGCATGCCGAGCGCGCCGAGCCGGGTGGCGAGGAACTGGATGTTGGCGTCCTGGGTGCGGCCGGACAGCACCTCGTTGCCGATCACCAGCAGGCAGGCTGTCGGGTTGGTCCGGTCCGGCATCACGCTTTCTCCTCGGCCGCGGATGGTGGCAGCATGGCGGGGCGCCGCCAAGGGGGCGGGCTGTCGGCGGCGGTTCCCAAGGCCGAGTATGATTCGTCAGGTGGGTGAACCGCCTGGAAACCCTGCTCGGCGCCTTGCGCCGGTGTTGCGAGACCTTTCCCGACCTGCGCCGCGGTAACGGGACCTGCCGGATCGCCGACACTGGCATGGCGGCGTTCTCGGTGTTCTTCATGCGGGGCCCGTCCTTTCTGGCGCATCGGCGGCGGCTGCGGGAGGGCCACGGGCGGGCGGGCCGTGTTCCGCCGGCTCGGCGATCATGTGCTGATCGCGCTCGATGGCAGCGCGTGTTTCCGCTCCGTGTCCCCGGAGGTGGTTGGAGGCGCATGGTGCGCGGTATGCCCGGCTCGGGCCGGTCTACCTGGGCGAGGACCTGTTCGCCAACCGGCCGATGTGCGAAGCGGTGAAGACCGCGGGCGGCAACTTCGTGTTCACCTGCAAGCCGGCATCGCACAGGCTGATCTGGGAATACATCACCGGGGTTGAACTGCCGACCCACGGCGCGCGGGTCAAACGTGGCCGCGAATGGGTCACGCACCGGTTTCGCTGGCTGACCGCGTTGCCGCTGCGGGACGGCCGCGACGCACTCAAGGTGAACTGGTTCGAGATCTGCCACGCCGGCGGGGACGTCACCTGCCGCAAAAGCTTCATCACCGACCTGCCGGCCGGGCGCGGTGGAAGGTCGAGAACGAGACCTTCAACGTCCTGAAGAACAACGGCTACAATCTTGAGCACGGCTTCGGTCATGTGGCGGGGCAGCGCGACGAGATGGCCCGGCTGAAGGGATTGAAGGGCCGGCCGGTGATCAGGCCCAGCGGCATGGAGGACGCGACCGAGCCGAAGCGCCGCGGCCGGCGCGGCCGCGTGACGCCGCGGGTTGTCGTCAAAACCCAGGTGATCTGCGCGGATGCGCCCGCGGGATCGCAGTTTTTCGACTCGGCCTGCCCGGTCTTGCGCGCCTCCTGGCCTTACACCCGATCGCTCCCCGCCAGCCCCAGCGCCCGCGCATAAACCTGCCGCCGCGGCAACCCGGTGGCCGCGGTCACCTCCGCCACCGCCTCCTTCATGCTGTGGCCTTCCAGGGCGGCGCGCAGCAGCGCGTCCAGATCGGCCTCCGCCGGGGCGGCTTCCAGAGGCGGCGGCCCGACCACCAGGGTAATCTCGCCGCGCGGCGGTGTTTCCGCGTAGCGGGCGGCAAGCTCGGGCAGGGTGGCGCGCACCACCTCCTCGAAGCGTTTGGTCAGTTCCCGCGCCACCGCCGCCGGGCGCGGCCCCAGCAGGTCCGCCAGGTCCGCCAGCGCCTCGGCCAACCGGTGCGGCGACTCGTGGAACAGCAGCGTGGCGGTCAGCCCGGCCCGCTCGGCGGCGCGCAGCCGGGCCAGCGCCGCCCGCCGCGCCGCCCCCTTCGGCGGCAGGAAGCCGATGAACAGAAACGGATGCGGCGGCAGACCCGACAATGTCAGCGCCAGCAGCGCCGCGTTCGGCCCGGGCACGGCGCCCACCGGCAGCCCCGCCTCCAGCACCGCGCGCACCAGCCGGTAGCCGGGGTCGGAGACCAGCGGCGTGCCGGCATCCGACACCAGCGCCACCCGCCGCCCCTCCGCCAGCATCCGCAGCACCTGCGGAATGCGCCCCTCCTCGTTGTGGTCGTGCAGCGCCAGCAGGGTTGCGGTAATGCCGAACACCGCACAAAGCCGTGCGGTGACGCGGGTGTCTTCGCACAAAATCGTGTCGGCCGCCCGCAGGGCGGCTATGGCTCGCCCCGAGAGGTCCTGGAGGTTGCCGATCGGCGTCGAAACCAGCACAAGACCATCCTGCGCCTGATCGGAAGGGACATCGCATGTTTCGTCGGGCATTCTGCTTCCTCGCCGGCACCCTGGCGCTGGCGGCCTGCGCGGGGACCGCCCCGCCGTCGCCGCGGCCGTTCGCCTTCAACGCCGGGCCGGCCCACCAGCCCATACAGCCCTCGCCCGGCCACGTCGCCCCCGGCGTGGCGGCCGGGGGGGCGCCCGGGGGAGCGCAGGGCATCGCCCTGCTGGCCCCGCTGACCGGCCCGAACGCCGAGCGCGGCCAGGCGCTGGTGAACGCCGCGCAACTGGCGCTGGCCGCCCCGGGGTCGCCGCCGCTGGACGTGCGCGACACCGCCGGCACGGCGGAAGGTGCCGCCGCCGCCGCCACCGCCGCCCTGGCGGCCGGCGCCGGCCTGATCATCGGCCCGCTGACCGCCGCCGAAACCGCCGCGGTGGCCCCGGTGGCTCGCCCGGCCGGCGTCGCCGTGCTGGCCTTCACCAACGACACCGCGCAGGCGCAGCCTGGCGTGTGGCCGCTCGGCATCACCTCCACACAGCAGGTGCGCCGGCTGGTCGGGGCCGCCTCGGCGCAGGGCAAGACCCATTTCGCCGCCGCCCTGCCCAGTTCCGGGTTCGGCCAGGCGATGGGCGCGGCGCTCAGCCAGGCGGTTGCGGCCGCCGGCGGGCCGGCGCCCGACATCCGCTTCTACGAAAGCAGCAACGCCGGCATCTCCGGCACCATCCGTGACCTGTCGGACTACGCCAGCCGGCGCGGCCCGCTGGACGCGAAGCGGCGGGAGGCGCTGGCCCAGCACAGCGCCGAGGGACGGCGCGAGGCGGCCGACATCTCCCGCGAGTCGGTGCCGCCGCCGCCCTTCGAGGCGCTGCTGCTGGCGGAAACCAACAGCGAGCGGCTCGCCTGGCTGAGCAGCTTCCTGGCCTATTACGACATCGACGCGCCCCGGGTGCAGGTGATGGGCCCGGCGCTGTGGGCGCTGCCGGCCACCCGCGCCGGCGCCGACCTGACCGGCGCCTGGTATGCCGCCCCCGACCCGGATGCGCATGGCAGCTTCCAGGATGCCTATAAGGCTAAATTCGGCGCCCCGCCGCCGGGTTTGGCCGATTTCGCCTTCGACGCCGCGGCGATCGGCCGGGTGCTGGCGCTGGAAGGCAATTTCTCCGTCGCCGCCCTGTGCCGGCCGGAGGGGTTCGCCGGCGTTGACGGGCTGCTGGCCCTGCAAACCGATGGCTCGGTGCGCCGCGGGCTGGCGCTGTTCAGGATCGACCGCGGCGGGGCGGAAAGGATCGAGCCGGCACCCGACTCGGTGACCGCGCCCGGCATCTGACGGAGGCAGGGATGCGCCCGACCGTGCTGCTCGGTGCCGCCAGCGCGATCGCCGCGGTGCCCGTCACCGCGCTGCTCGCGCTGCTGGCGACCGGCACCGCGCAGACCGGCCCGGCGCTGCTGGCGCTGGCCGCCACGCTGCTGGCGTCGCTGGCGCTCGGCGCGGTGTTCGCCCGCGACCTGTCCCTGCTGGCGGAAACCCTGCGCCACGCCGCGCAGGAAAACGCGATGGCGCTGTCGCACGCCGCCGCGGCGCCGCGGCTGGCCCCGGTGGAACGCATCGGGCTGGCGATCGAGCGGCTGGCGCGCAGCCTGGCCGCCCGCGCCGCCGAGGTGGGCCGCCTGCTGCGCGCCAACGAGGCGATCGTCGAGAACCTGCCGGACCCGCTGCTGGTGCTGGGCGAGGACCGCAAGCCGCACCGCGCCAATGCCGCCGCCCGCGCCGCCTATGGCGCCGACATGCCGGCGGTGCTGCGCCATCCCGGCGTGCGCGCCGCCATCGACCGGGCCTTCGAGACCGGCGCGCCGCAAACCGCCGAACTCAGCCTGCCGGTGCCGGTGCCCCGCGAGGTGCGCGCCACCGTCATCCTGATGGACCCGCCGCTGCCCGATGGCGCGCGCGCCATCGTCGTGCTGTCCGACCGCACCCGCGAGCGGGCGCTGGAACGCATGCGCGCCGACTTCATCGCCAATGCCAGCCATGAGCTGCGCACGCCGCTGGCCAGCCTGGTCGGCTTCATCGAGACCTTGCAGGGACCCGCCGCCGACGACCCGCCGGCGCAACGCCGCTTCCTCACCATCATGGCCGAGCAGGCCGCCCGCATGAGCCGGCTGATCGACGACCTGCTCAGCCTGTCGCGCATCGAAATGAACGAGCACCAGCCGCCCGCCGACCGGGTCGATCTCGGCGCCCTGGCGGCGCGGGTGGTGGCCGGGTTCGAGCCGGCGGCGGCGTCGCGCAAGGTGACGCTGGAACTGCATGTGGCTCCCGACCTGCCGCCGGCGATCGCCGACGCCGATCAGGTGGTGCAGGTGCTGCAGAATTTGGTGGACAATGCGCTGAAATACGGCCGTGAGGGCGGGCGTGTGCAGGTCACGCTGGTGGAGGCGCCGCGCGGCCTGCGCTGGCCGTCGCGGGCCGGCACGCTGCTCACCGTGGCCGATGACGGGCCGGGCATTCCCAAGCAGCACGTGCCGCGGCTGACCGAGCGTTTCTACCGGGTCGATGCCGGCCGTTCGCGCAAGGCCGGCGGCACCGGGCTGGGGCTGGCCATCGTCAAGCACATCGTCAACCGCCATCGCGGCGTGCTGGTGATCGACAGCGGCGAAGGCAAGGGCGCGGCGTTCTCCGTCTGGCTGCCGGCCGGCACCTTGTAGGCCGGGCACGCATCCGGCGGGGCCTGCCCGCCGCCGCCTCGCGCAACCATATCCCAGTTCCCGAACCCCCGGACCCGCCATGACCGACAGCGTTCCCGCCGAAACCCACCGCCTCGCCTACCGGCCGCCCGCCTTCCTGGTCGATACCGTCGATCTGCGCTTCGAGCTGGACCCGAACGCCACCCTGGTCCGCTCCCGGCTGGCGCTGCGGCGCAACCCCGCGCATGCCGACCCCGCCGCGCCGCTGCGCCTGGATGGCGAGGCGCTGACCCTGCTCGGCCTGCGCCTGGACGGCGAGCCGCTGGGCGCCAACCAGTACACCCTGGAGGCCGACGGCGGCCTGACCATTCCCGGCCTGCCCGACGGCTTCACCCTGGAAGTCGAGACGCGCATCGCCCCCGCCGCCAACACCGAGCTTTCCGGCCTGTACACCTCCGGCGGCGCCTATTTCACCCAATGCGAGGCCGAGGGCTTCCGCCGCATCACCTTCTTCCCCGACCGCCCGGACGTGATGGCGCGCTACACCACCACCATCGTCGCCGACGCCGCCGTGCCGGTGCTGCTGTCCAACGGCAACCCGGGCGAAACCGGCACCCTGGCGGACGGCCGCCGCTTCGCCAGCTGGGCCGATCCCCACCCCAAGCCGTCCTACCTGTTCGCCCTGGTCGCCGGCGATCTGGTGGCGGTGCGTGACCGCTTCGTCACCCGGTCGGGCCGCGCGGTGGCGCTCGCCATCTGGGTGCGGCGCGGCGACGAGGACAGATGCGCGCACGCCATGCACGCGCTGAAGCAAAGCATGGCATGGGACGAGCGCGTGTTCGGCCTGGAATACGACCTGGATGTGTTCAACATCGCCGCCGTGTCGGACTTCAACATGGGGGCGATGGAGAACAAGGGCCTGAACGTATTCAATACCAAATACGTCCTGGCCCGGCCGGAAACCGCCACCGACACCGACTACGAGGGCATCGAGCGGGTGATCGCCCACGAGTATTTCCACAACTGGACCGGCAACCGGGTGACCTGCCGCGACTGGTTCCAGTTGTCACTGAAGGAGGGCCTCACCGTTTTCCGCGACCAGATGTTCGGCGCCGACATGGGCAGCCCGGCGGTCAAGCGCATCGCCGACGTGCGCGGCCTGCGCGCCGGCCAGTTCCCCGAGGATGACGGGCCGCTCGCCCATCCGGTGCGGCCGGACAGTTACATCGCCATCGACAATTTCTACACCGCCACGGTGTACCAGAAAGGCGCGGAAATCTGCCGCATGCTGCACCGCGTGCTGGGCGCCGACGGGTTCCGCCGCGGCATGGACCGCTATTTCGCCCGCCACGACAACCAGGCGGTCACCATCGAGGATTTCGTCCGCGCGCTGGGCGACGGCGCCGGCACCGATCTGACCCCCTTCCTGGGCTGGTATGCGCAGGCCGGCACGCCCGAACTCACGGCGACCGACAGCTACGACCCCGCCGCCCGCCGCTTCGTCCTGACCCTGCGCCAGACCACCAAACCGACCCCCGGCCAGCCGGACAAGCGGCCGCTGCCGGTGCCGGTCGCCATGGGGCTGCTTGGGCCGGACGGCGCCGAACTGCCGACCCGGCTGGCGGGCGAGGCCGCCCCGCTGACCGGCACCCGCCTGCTGCGGCTCGACGCCGATGAACAACACTTCGTGTTCGAGGATGTCCCCGCCCCGCCGGTCCCCTCGCTGCTGCGCGGCTTCTCGGCGCCGGTGAAGCTCGCCGGCCTGTCGCGCGACCGCCTGCGCTTCCTGGCCAGGCACGACACCGACCCCTTCGTGCGCTGGGATTCCGGGCAGCTTTATGCCACCGCGCTGCTGCTCGACCTGACGGCCGGCCATCCGCCTGCCCTGGATGAGGGACTGGCGGCGGCGCAGGCGGCCCTGCTGGCCGGCGCGGACGCCGACCGCCAGTTCGCCGCCGTGGCCCTGGCGCTGCCGTCCGAGGCTTTCATCGCCAACCAGATGGACGTGGCCGACCCCGACGCCATCCACGCCGCCCGCGAGTTCCTGCGCGCCGAACTCGGACGGCAGCTGGCGCCGGTGCTGCGCGCCACCTACGACCGGCTGGCCGATTCCGGCGACTACCGCATCGACGCCGCGGCGATCGGGCGGCGGGCGCTGCGCAACGTCTGCCTGAATTATCTGGCCGCCGCCGGCGCGGAAGGGGTGGCGCTGGCGCGGGCGCAGTTCGACGCCGCCACCAACATGACCGATTCGCTGGCGGCGCTGAGCGTGCTGGCGGCGACCGACGGGCCGGACCGGGAAGCGGCGCTGGCCGCCTTCCACGCAAGCTGGCGCGGCGACGACCTGGTGCTGGACAAGTGGTTTGCCATCCAGGCCACCTCGCCGCGGCCACAGACCGTCGCCGACGTGCGCGCGCTGTCCCGCCACCCGGATTTCGACCTGCGCAACCCCAACCGGGTGCGCGCTCTGGTCGGCGCCTTCTCGGCGGGCAATCAGGTGCGTTTCCACGATGCCTCCGGCGCCGGCTACCGCTTCCTGGCCGACACGGTGATCGCGCTTGATCCGGTGAACGGGCAGACCGCCTCCCGCCTCGCCGGCCCGCTGGGCGCCTGGCGGCGGCAGCGGGCGGACCGGCAAGCCTTGATGCGGGCCGAGTTGCAGCGCATCCTGGCCGCTGGCGGGCTGAGCCGGCTGACCTATGAGAAGGCGTCCAAGGCCCTGGCCTGATGCCGCGAACGGCTGATCGAGAATATTTGCCCTGCCGCCCCCTCGCAAATGTCACAAAAGAGGCGCATAAACATGGCACGGCGCTTTTCCAATCGGGCTGCTCGTGCTTTGTGCGCGCTGTCGCATTCGACGCTCCCAAGCGAGAAGTAATCCGGCCTGCATCGTGTGGGCCGCCGGTAATCGGAGTGAGACGAATGGCTTCAGGCACTGTCAAGTGGTTCAACGCGCAGAAAGGCTACGGGTTCATCCAGCCTGACGACGGGTCCAAGGATGTGTTCGTGCACATCTCCGCCGTCGAGAAGGCCGGCCTCGGCCGGCTGAACGAAGGCCAGAAGGTGCGTTACGAACTGCAACGTGGGCAGCAAGGGAAGATGTCGGCCGAAAACCTTCAGGCCGACTGACGCCAAATTCTGATGCGCCGGCCGGGCAACCGGCCGGCGCAGGACGACGGCGCCGCCAGCCGGCGGCGCCGGTCCCTGCCGGAGAAATATATGCCCCGCCATAAATTCACCGTCGGCCAGGAAGTCGGCTTCCTGCCGAGTGCGATGGATTTCAACGTACCGCGCGGCACCTACCGGATCGTCCGCCAACTGCCGCTCGAAGCCGGTGGCTTCCAGTATCGCGTCAAGAATGTCGCGGACGGGCACGAACGCATCATCAGCGAGCGCCAGCTCGCCCCGGGCGTCAGCCCCTGGGCACCACCGGCGCCGGCCGCCAAGGCACGACGTTAGCCTGCCAGCCCCATGGCATTGGTCGAGCATCGTTTTACCGAGTACACCCCGGCCGAACGCCGTTTTGACCATGCCGTGCATCTGATCGGCGTACCGGTCGGCATTATCGGGGCGGCCTGGCTGGTGACGGAAATCTGCCGCATCGGCAACACGCGCCTGATTGCGACCATCCTGATCTATGCCACCGGGCTGGTCGGCATGCTCAGCGCCTCGGCCGCCTACCACCTGACCCGGCCGGGCCGGCTCAAGGAATTGCTGCGGCGCGCCGATCACGCCATGATCTACGTCATGATCGCCGGCACCTACACACCGTTCGCGCTCAATGTGCTGGAGCCGCCCTGGGGGGTGGTGCTGTGCGCCGCGGTCTGGTCGATGGCGGCCATCGGCATCGCCCTGCGGCTGACCTTCCCGCACCGCTTCGACCGGCTGGCGCTGGCGCTGTATCTGGGCATGGGCTGGGCCATGGTGTTCATGATCCGCCCGCTGGTGGCCCGCCTGCCCACCGAGTCGCTGGCGCTGCTGGTCGGCGGCGGTCTGGTCTATTCGCTGGGCGCGCTGATCTACACGCGCGACGGCCTGAAATTCCATACCGCCGTCTGGCACGTCATGGTGCTGGCGGCGGCCGTGCTGCACCTGACCGCCCTGCGCGCCGCCTTCCTGTCGGCCTGACCCCGCCCCCGGCCAGCTCGCCACAACCCCGTATCGATACGGGGTTGTGGCACAGTCACGATGATGTCATTCTCATGACGTCGTCGTAGTGCCCATGTCGCCTGCGGCATCCGCGAGAAGGATTCCACCCTTGCCGGACCGGAGCCTGCCCGTCGTCGCGGGCGATTCCCCGTCCCGCCCCGTCCACGCCGTTCGGCCGGACGGGCTGAAGGCGTTGCTGGCCTCGCTGCCGGCGGCGCAATCCGCCTGGTTGCGGGCCACCTCCTTCACCGCGCGGGCCCATGAAACGCAGTTGCTGCCGGGCGAGGACGGGGTGGCGGGCGCGGTGCTGGGGCTGGGCGCCGACCGCTCGCCGTTCGCGTTCGGCGACCTGCCCAACCGGCTGCCGGCCACCGGCGCCTGGCGGATCGTGCCGGGCGATTTCGACCCGCCGGCGGCCACGCTGGGCTTCCTGCTGGGCGCCTACCGCTACGCCGCGCTGAAATCCGCCTTGTCCGCGCCGGCCACGCTGGCGGTGTCCGGGCAGGACCGCGCGCTGTCGGAAGCCGCCGCGGTGTGGATGGTACGCGACCTTGTCAACACGCCGGCCAACCTGCTCGGCCCGGCGGAACTGGCCGAGGCGGCGCTGGCGCTGGCCGCCCGCCACGGGGCGGCGCCCATCCGGGTGGAAGGGACGGCGCTGGAGCGCGCCTATCCCACCATCGCCGCGGTCGGGCGCGGCTCCGAGCGGGCGCCGGTGGTGGCCGGCTTCACCTGGCGCGGCAGCGCCGCCACCGACGCCAGTCCGCTGCTGTCGCTGTGCGGCAAGGGGGTTTGTTTCGATACCGGCGGCTACGACCTCAAGCCCTCTTCCGGCATGCTGCGGATGAAGAAGGACATGGGCGGGGCCGCCCACGTTCTGGGCATCGCGCGCATTCTGATGGAGGCGGATCTGCCGCTCCGGCTGGCCGTGCGCATCGGCTGCGTCGAGAACAGCGTGTCCGGTGGCGCCATGCGCCCGCTCGACGTGGTGCGCTCGCGCCGCGGCCTGACGGTGGAAATCGGCAACACCGACGCCGAGGGAAGGCTGGTGCTGTGCGACCTGCTGGCCGAGGCGTCCGACGAGCGACCCGACCTGCTGCTTGATTGCGCCACGCTGACCGGGGCGGCGCGGGTGGCGCTGGGGCCGGACCTGCCGGCGCTGTTCGCCACCGACGACGCCTGGGCCGAGCGCCTGCTGCGCGCGGGGATGGCCGGTCACGACCCGGTGTGGCGGCTGCCGTTGTGGGACGCCTACGACCCCTGGCTTGACAGCAAGGTGGCGGACCTTAACAACGTGTCGTCCAAAGCCTATGCCGGCGCGGTCGTTGCTGCCTTATTCCTGCGTCGTTTCCTCGCTTCTGGGACGAACTGGGTGCATCTCGACCTGTACGCCTGGAACGACTCGGCCCGTCCGGGACGGCCGGAAGGCGGCGAGGCGCAGGCAATCCGCTCAGTGTGTTCAGCAATCGAAAATGACTGGATCGTAATGAAGGCTGACCGGAACAGCCCGGTAACGTGATTGGGATTACCATGCAACCTTTCGTTGGCGTATCCTGACACCATATCATACGTGCCTCGAGTCGCCGCTCTGGCCTTCCGCGGCGACCTGACGTTGAAGCGGCAGAAGTTGAACAAGCAAGGCGGCGAAGCCGCCGGGGAAAGTGAAAGGGACGATGCTATGGCTACTTCACCAACAGCCGACCACCTGGTTGGTATCCTTCGAGACACCGTCGTCGCGCTGGTGCGGCGTGACGGGCCGGATTTGTCGGCCCGCCAGCTTGGCGTGTTCCTCACCTGCTATTTGCAGGACGGCGCCCACACCGTGCGCGGCCTGGCGGCCGATCTGAACGTCTCCAAGCCGGCGATCACCCGCGCGCTCGACCGCCTGGGCGAGCTCGATCTGGCCCGCCGCAAGGTGGACCCGATGGACCGCCGCAGCGTGCTGGTGCAGCGCACGCTCAAGGGCACCGCCTTCCTGCGCGATCTGCGCGGCATCATGAGCGAGGCCGCCACCGCGGTTAAGAAGGCCGGCACTGGCGAGGCAGCCACCTCGTCACGCAAGGTCGCCAACGGCTGAACCGCACGACGCGGCCCCTCTGGGGGTCGCGTTCGCGCACCGGATGTCCGGCCACCGCTGATGGCGCCCGCGGCAAGGCCGGAGACGTTCTTTGTCCGTGAACGCGCCGATCCCGCCGCCGGATCTGCGCCGGTGGTTACTGAACCGCCTGGTCGGGCGACTTGCAGAGGTCGGCGCCGAGCTTCTCGGGCGAACGGCCGCCCTCGAAAGTCACCCGCAGGTCGAACACGCATTGCCCGCCCGGCGGCAGGTCGAGGCGGCGGTCGCCGCCCGGCGGAATCGGGCCGGTCCGCAAACGGTTGACCGCCCATTTCTCGCCGCCTTGCGGGCGGGCGGCAATTTCGGTGATCGGCGCGCTGCCCCGGTTGAGCAGGCGAAAGAATTTCGCGGCGGCGACGGGGCTGGCCTCGCCGACGGCGACGTCCTCGACCTTGCAGACATTCACGCCCCGCTGCACCTCCTCGCCGCCGCCGGCGAACACGGCGCGCAGGTCATAGATGCAGTTGCCGTCAGCGGGCAGGCGCACCGCCGCCTTGACGCCGGTGGCGAGTCCGCGGCCGTCCAGCCGGTCGCGCCCCCAGTTGGCCCGCCCGGCCGGGGTGGCAAAGAACGCCTGGATGGCGGCGCCGCCGCGGTTCACCAGGTTGAAGGACGGGTTGGGCGCCCCGGACGGCGCCGGCTGGGCGAACGCCGCCCCGGCGGACAACAATATGACGCACAGAAAACTGGCACGCAGACCGGACATTCCCGCCTCCGCCTGAGGGTTGATACAAAAGCATCGCGCCGCGCTCACCACCGGCCAAGCCCGGCCCGCCGCGCCCGCACCGCCACCCACCCTGTCCACGCCAGCTGCGGCAGCAGCAAGGCGGCCGGCAGCAACGGCTTAAGCGGCGACGGCGCGGCGATGAAGCCCAGGCAGGCAACCCCGCCCAGCGCGGCGAATCCCCAATGCGCCAGCGCCACCGCCCGCGCATCCATGCCCGAGCGCTGCGCCACCTGGTACAGATGGCCGCGATGCGCCTGAGTCAGCCGCTCGCCGGCGATCGCCCGGCGCAGCAGGGTGAACGCCACGTCGTACAGCACGCCGGAAAGCAGCATCGGCACCAGCATGAACGACATTTCCACCCGGTCGAACCGGCCGGCCGCCACGCCGAGCACGGCGAGCACGAATCCGCAGAACTGACTGCCAACATCGCCCATGAATATCCGCGCGCGCGGGAAGTTGAACGGCAGAAAACCGGCAATGCCGGCCCCCAGCAACAGCGCCGCGAAATAGACGAACCAGCCCCCCTGCGACTCGGCGATCCCCGCCAGAAAGCCGCAGGCGACCAGGGCGGTGCCGGCGGCCAATCCGTTCAGCCCGTCGATGAAATTCATCGCATTGGTGGCGAACAGAATCCACGCCACTGTCACCGCCGCCCCGGCCAGCCAGCCAATGTCCACCGCGCCGATGCCGGGCAGGCGGAACACTTCCACATACAGCCCGCTGCCCACCGCGGCGAGCGCCGCCGCCACCTGGGCGGCCAGCTTCACGATGAACGGCCAGTCGCGCACGTCGTCGATGAAACCGACCGCGGCGATGGCAATGGAGGCCAGAATGACCCCCCGGAAATACGGATCGGCCAGCCGGGCGAACGAGGCGAAGCCGTACAGCACGGAAATGCCCAGCAGGAACCCCACCACGATTCCCACCCCGCCGCCGCGCGGCGTCGGCACCGCGTGCGAGGAACGGTCGTTCGGCAGGTCCATCACCCGGGCGTTGATCATGGCGCGCACCACCACGGCCGAAACCAGGGCGATGCCGGCGGCGAAGGCGAGGTGATGCAAAAGGGCGGCAAGGGTCATGTCGGCCCCGGTGTAGCCTCCCGGCACGCGGGGGGGCAATCGGGTGAAGAAAGGCCAGCGCCTTCCCCCCTGATCTCCCCGGCAATGTCATGGAACAGCCGCGCCGGCAGGCTGCCGCCGGTCACGCCGTTCATCGGCTTGTCGTCGTCGTTGCCCAGCCAGATGCCCACGACCATGCCGCCGGTGCCGCCGATGAACCAGGCGTCGTGGTAATCCTGGGTGGTGCCGGTTTTGCCCGCCACCGCCCGGCCGCTGCCGTGCGCCACCACCGCCGTCATCATCCGCGCCATCATCGCCGCGATGTCCGGGTCCGGCACATCCGCCCTTGCTGCGCGCGCAAGGGCCGCGCCTGCTGCGGGCAGGCTGATCCCCCGGGCAGACAGGTTCGGCACGGTCAGTGTCGTGAACCCGGCATCACGACGGTACACTATTAGTTTTTTTCGGTACCGCAGCGATTCGCTCATTGTAAAAAATAATCCTCAATCCCGGCCGGAAATCGGTGCATGTGCCAAAGGACATCCGCGCATCTCAAGCCAGCCGCCCTGGACCTAAGCTTCTCCGGCCGGTTGCCGGGACGCTTATGTAGATGTGTCAGTTAGCTACCATATATAGTGAAGATCTGGGCCGAGGTTCGCGCCACCGTTGCGAATTACGAATTACGAATTACGAAAAGCTCTGCCTAAACCACGTGATTTCTAGATTGATGCCCCGGCGCAGCAGCCGGACCCAATGAGCTAGATGTTGTGGTCGCCTGACACATCTACATAAGCGTCGTTGCCGGCCGTGCGTTCGAATTAATTGAACGGTCCAGAAATTTCGAAATGCGATCCTCCTGAATCCTGAGCCGCACGACGGGGCCGTAAAACTTGAACAACCGGTTTTCATCTGTTAGAGAGTCAGAAGGTAGCCTTTTTATCTATTGTGAAACGAAAACGGAGAGGAACGGTGGTGAGTTGCTGTGTGCTGCGCTCAACGGAGCGGAACAACGCTGATCGTGCCTGTCCGTCCTCGGCCGCGGGGCTGGTTGTTCTCGCGCTTTGCGTCGGTTATGCTGGTCCCGCCCTGGCGTTACCCTCCTATTCCGATCAGACCGGCGATCCCTGCAGCGCCTGCCATGTCGGCAGTTTCGGCCCTCAGCTCACCGCGCATGGCCGTGCGTTCAAGCTGACCGGCTACAGTGACGGTACACAGGAGCGGACGCTGCCGCTGCTGTCGGCAATGGTACAGCCCTCGTACACGTCGACCGCCACGAATCAGAGCGGCCCCGCCGCTCCCGGCTTCAAGTCCAACGACAATGCCGCTATCGACCAGTTCAGCGTTTTCATCGCCGGGCGGATTTATGACCATCTCGGCATTTTCGACCAGATTACCTGGGACGGCATTGGCCACACCTGGGCATGGGACAACCTCGATCTGCGCTACGGCCGGGAAACCGACCAGGCCGGGATCAACGTCATCCTCGGGGCGACGCTCAACAACAATCCCACCGTAACCGACCCCTACAACAGCACGCCCGCCTGGAGTTTCCCCTACGCGTCGTCGCATCTCGCACTCACCCCCAGTTCCACCCTGATCGACGGCGGGCTGGCCGCGCGCGTGCTCGGCGGCACCGTCTATGCCCTGTACGACGACATGATCTATGCCGAGGCGGGCGTCTATGGCGCACTGCCGGGGCTGAACCAACGAACGGTGCTCGGGGTCGACCCCCTCGGTGGCCCGGTGCTAAGTAACGGTGCTCCCTACTGGCGCCTCGCCTATCAGAACGAAAGCAACAAGGCCTCGGTGTCGCTCGGCACCTTCGGCCTTGCCGCCAACGTCTTCCCCGCCAACGACCGCGGCGCCGGCAGCGACCAGTATCTCGACATCGGCTTCGACGGCAGCTTCCAGTGGCATGAGAGCAAGACCCATGTGTTTACGCTTTATGCCACTGCGATCCACGAGAATGCCCTGCTGTATTCATCCGTCGCCTCCGGCGTCGCCGCGAACAAGAACTTCAATCTGGGCACCTTTAAGGTGAACGGCTCGTATTATTACGATCAGACCTGGGGAATAACGGGCGGCCTGTTCTGGGTCAATGGGTCGCATGACGCGCTGCTGTATGCGCCGGCGCCGGACACCGGCAGCCGTAACAACAACCCCGGCAGCTCCGGTTATGTGTTGCAGCTTGACTGGACGCCGTTCGGCAAGGAGGACTCCTGGCTCCAGCCCTGGGCCAACCTGCGCCTTTCCTTGCAGTATACCGGTTATACCCGATTCAATGGCGGCAACTCGAATTATGACGGATTTGGCCGCAAGGCTTCCGACAACAACACCCTTTATCTCCTGGCATGGATGGCCTTCTGATGAATAAAACCTCTGTATGTCGTGCCACCCGCCTGCTGCCCGCCCTGGCCGCCGCTGCCGCCCTGGCCGCCACTCCGGCTCATGCCGCCGGCGACCCCAAGCGCGGTGCCGAGTTGTTCGCCGATAATTGCGGCGACTGCCATTCGGTGAAGGAGGGTGGTCCCAATCGCAAGGGTCCCAACCTGTTCGGCGTGATCGGCCGCAAAAGCGGCACGGTGCCGGGCTTCGACTATTCCGAAGCCAACAAGGCCAAGGACTGGATCTGGACGGTCGATCGGCTTGAACCCTATCTCGCATCACCGAAAGCGGTCGTGCCGGGCACCATCATGAAGTTCAAGGGCGATCCCGATCCGCAGGAACGCGCCGACATCATCGCCTTTTTGTTGACACTTCACAAATAAGCCCTGTAGCAAAAGTTTTGGTTTTTGCCGGATCGGCAATGCCCTATAGTTCCGAATGTCCAGGGCATTCCCGTCCGGAACCAATGGCTATCGTCCATATGAAACTTGTTTAATGCGAATTGAGTCATGATCACCAACAAAGTTCTAAACGTTAAAATTCTATCGATTATCCTCGGCACGATTGTCGCCATGATTACCGGCGCCGCCCTGCTGGGCGGGTTCGGCGCGGTGATTGCGCACACCAACACCCTGGCGTTCTGCACCAGTTGTCACGAAATGGGTAACTGCCCAGGTGGTCGGACAGGGCCGACCACTGGGGGACGGCTGACTCTACAACGGAATTCTTCTGTTGCGGCTGGTTCAATGCGAATCGCAGATCAGTTGTGAGCGCGGGGCCGTAAATCTT
>Ga0302320_10007936_pt1 | contig 23243 bp, 25 predicted proteins | sample Bog_T0_3_FD_202130 | JGI IMG/M metagenome (GOLD analysis project Ga0302320, IMG submission 202130) | Peat permafrost microbial communities from Stordalen Mire near Abisko, Sweden - Bog_T0_3 | ecosystem: Environmental > Terrestrial > Soil > Wetlands > Peat | place: Sweden: Abisko, Stordalen Mire... | reverse complement strand
GGCACGAGGTCCTGCCGCAGGGGCACTCGGTCACCCAGGTCGTGCAGGTGATCAATAACCTCCCCCCGACGACGGCCCCCTCCGCCCATGGGGTGCTGCGCTACCTCGACCTCGACGTCATCATGGCGCTGTCGCTCAGCTGGACGCGGACGCAGAACCCGGCCGTGGAGATCGAGCAGCGGCAGCTCTTCAAGTGGATGGGCTACCACGACCTCACCAAGGCGCCCTATGACGAGCTGAAGTGCAGCCTCAAGCGCCTGGAGAACGCCCAGATCGCGGTGTTCCAGGAGGGGAGCAACCCCAAGAGCATCGCCCCCTTCCGCCTCATCGACAGCGTGGTGGTCCGGGAGGGGCCCCGCGAGAAGGGGCGGCCGATCGTCATCCATACGACCCTGAACCGGGTCTGGGAACAGGCCCTGGCGAACTCGGATTGGCAGGCGGTCGACCTCATTGGCTACGCGACGCTCGTCCGCGACCACCGCATGCTCGGCCTGGCCCGCGTGCTCTACCTCTTCCTCGCGTCCTGGCGCCAGCCGGACGGCACCTTCGAGGTGCCGATCTGGAGCATCCGGGAGCGCTTCGCGCAGCAGCGGCCCAGCGGCATGCTCAAGTACAACGACCCGTTCAATCCCGGTGGGATGCTCATGCGCGCGCTGCAGGCGCTGCACCAGAGCGGCGTGGTGAGCTTCCGCGATCTCGACCCGCAGTCCCTGCCGGCGCAAATGGTGCTCACTGGCACGGTGAACCGCGTGCGCGATCCCGATGACGGGCATCGGCAGCAGTGGATGATCTCGCCGGGAATGTGGGACGGCGTGCCGCGGCTGGTGGGGCACGGGGAAGCCGAGGCAGCGCCGGAGGGGGCCCAGAAGCCGCCGCCGCCCCAGCCGGCCGCTCCCGATCCCAGGCAGGTGCGCCTGGAAAGGGATCTCAAAGCGCTACGGCGCCGCATCCAGGTATCGCGCAAGACGCTCGCTAAGGCCCAGGGCGAGGGGGGTTGGAAGGATACGCACCTGCGCAACCTCTACCTGATGGTGCTGTGGATGGCCCAGGAAGGGAAGATCAGGGACCCTGCGGCCTTCGCCGCATCGGAACTGGCCAACAAGGAGCCCCAGGCCTACGAGCCCGAGGCGTTGAAGCTGTCCTATGACCTAACGGCCATCACCGCGTGGGCACGCGCCGTGGATGGACCGCTCTACGAGAAGCCAGCCGGGCCCAAAGCCGGCAAGGAGGCGTGAATGTCGAGCATCGTCATTGCCGTAGCGGGTCGAAAGGGGGGCGTTGGCAAAACCACGATCGCCTGCGGCCTCGCATCGATCTTCCTCCACCGGAAGCGCAAGGTTCTGGTGGTTGATCTCGACCCCCAATCCAATGCGGCCTTTGCCTTGGGGGTCGATCCTGCGGCGCCGGGCACCGCGGCGTTCCTGACCGGGGGGGCAACCCCCCAGCAGGCCCCCTCCGGGATACAGGTCCTTCCGGGGGGGCCGGGACTCACTGACTCCAAGGTCCAGCGCCTCCATCCTGAGGACCTGGCCGACGCCTTGGCCAAGATCCCGGCGGACATCGTGATCTGCGATTGCCCCCCTGGCATCGAATACCTCGAGCGCCTCGGCCTGACGGCTGCTACGGTGGCATTGGTGATCGCCGACGCACACCCCTTCGCCGCCCTGGGCGCCGGCCGGGTGCTGGAAGATCTCCAGGATATCCGCGACAAGGCGCGTCGCGGACCGAAGCGCTGGGCCTTGGTGATGAGCCGTCTTGATACCCGTCGATCGGCAGACCGCCGCATGACGGATAACGTCTCCGATGCATTCCCCGGCGTGCATCGCCTCGAGGTCCACCAAGATATTGCGCTGGCCAATGCGACCAGCGAACAGGTGCTCATCATGGATGCGGCGCCGCGTAGCCGCGGCGTGGAAGATCTCATCCGCATTGCCGATTGGGCCCTCGAGGCGGCGGCCAGCCGCGCGAAGGCCTAATTAGGACATCTGTCCTAATATCACCGACCCCCCTCTTTGAAGGAGCGATTTCATGGCGAAGGAACAGGGAAAAGGCTGGGCGGCCGTCGGCCAGGCCACCAAAGCGCTGTCGCAGCAGGATCAGACCGTGCGGGCAGAAGCGGACCGCGACCGCGAGCAGGCGCAGCACGGGCTTGTCCCGCTTGCTGAGGTCAAGCCGCGACCGCACGACGATACGCGCGAGATTGACGCCTATCACGTCCTCGACCTGGCCGAATCGGTTGCCGCCGTCGGGCTGCTCGAGCCCCTGGTGGTCGATCGCCACCACCATTTGCTCGCCGGCGCCCATCGCTGGGCGGCGGTGCGCCTCTTGGCCATCCAGATACCCGACGAGCGGGTGATGGCGTGGCGGAACATGGCCGGCATCGAGGGGCCTGAAAAGCGCAAGGACGACGCGCTGATAGCAATCATCAAACGGGTCAGCGAACTGCCGCCGGTCCCGGTGCCGGCGCTGGTCCCGGTGCGCATCATGGATTTCGACGCCGAAGCGGATTCGCGCAGGGCACTGTCCATCGAGATCACCGAGAACGAGAAGCGGCGCGACTACACTAAGCGGGAAGTGACCGCCCTGGCCGAACGCCTCAAGGTCGCGGGCTTCAAGTACACGCGCGGCAAACCGAAGAAGGGGGAGCGGGCGCTCGCACCCGCCTTAGCGCTGATCATTGGCAAGAGCGATCGCACTATCCGGCGCCTTATTGGTGGCGGCAAGGATATTAGGACATCTGTCCTAATATCGCCTGGGGAGCATCTAAATGGCGTCTTGAAGAAGCTGAAATCCACTCTGGTGGCGCTCCGAGCGGCGGCCAAGGGGCCCGCCAAGCAGCGCCTCAAGGACGTCCTGGGCAAGGCGACGCACCTTGAAACGAGTATAGAAGCCTTCGAGACCAAAGCCTTAGCAGGCATCAAGGGAAAACGCAAATGAGCCGGCTGAAAGCCGTATCTGCTTGACCTGATCTACGATCCGTGAATGTCCAGCACCTCGACAAGGAGGCACGTTATGCGCATCGATACCTTCCAGATTGCCCGCTTTCGCGGAATCCAATCGCTAGCCCTCGAGGGCTTATCCCGTGTAAACATGATCGTCGGCGCAAACAACGCGGGGAAGACCGCAGTGCTCGAGGCACTCCAGACATTCTGCTATCCAGGCCACATCACGCGTGACGATTGGCTTCCGATGCACCGCCTGACCGATCGTAGCGTCAAGGAGGCGATCGAGACATGGGGGTGGCTATGGTATCAACGTAACCTGGAGGCGCCGATAGAATTGCAGGCGCTTCAGGGAGGTTTGCTGGATGGGAAGTCCATTAGACGTGTAATGATATCCGTGGAAGACGAACCAAAAGGATTTCGCCGCCAGCAATATCTGCAAATGGAAAGCCCATGGGATATCCGGTTCTCGATTTCTGAGGACGGAAAACCAGCAGGCAATGTCCCCGTGAAAGTTCACGCAAAGGGAGGCGTACACCACTTCACCGCACCCCACTCATTGGTTCCCCTGGGAGTTTTGACTACAGAGAGAGCGACGGACGTGGTCAAACTCGCCCAGCATTGGGGAACATTGGATGAAACCGCGCGACAAGATCAGATCACTGCGCTTCTGAACAAGGCCGACCCACGAATTAAACGTATTCAGGTCAAGGCACTCTCCGCAGCAGCAATCCTTCAAGTGGATACGGGTCTCAACCGCTACATTCCGGCCTCATTCCTCGGTGATGGCATCCAACGTCTCCTGCGGTTATCCATCGGGATGGCTGAAGCAAAAGGTGGGGTGTTCCTGATCGATGAGATGGAGACCGGATTCCATCGCAGCTTATTGCCGACCGTATGGACCTTCATCAAGGAGGCGGCGAAGGAGCTGGATGTCCAGGTATTCGCCACGACGCATAGCTGGGAGGCCATCGCATCCGCGCATGAGGTATTCGAAAAGGACTCGAAGGACCTGGTGCTATTCCGATTGGAGCGCGACGCCGAGAACATAAAGGCGGTGCGAATCGTGAATGATCAGCTTGCACGCATGGTCGAATCCGGTTGGGAGGTGCGCTAGCATGCCTCGCCCAACAGCTTGGTCACCGGAGCCATTGGAGAGGCCAACGGTGTTGTTTGTCGAGGGATCGAACGATCTACATTTCTTCGACCGTGCGCTGAAGCACCTCGGGCGGCGAGATCAGGTGGCGATCAGGCACTACGACGGCAAGGACAACTTGGGAAACAGCCTCCCGGCCCTTGCGCTGGAATCGGGCTTTGGAACCCATGTGAAGAGGTTGGTGATCGTGCGCGATGCCGACGATTCGGCGCAAGGGGCTTTCCAGGCGATCACCGCCGCAATTCAGGCGATGAAATGGACGGCTCCGCCAGCGCATAAGGCATGGACACCCGCGCATCCGGGCCTCCAGGTATCAGGCTATGTCCTACCGGATGGTCGCAGCCAAGGGGAGTTGGAGACCTTACTCCACCAAGCTCTAGTGACGCCCAAAGTGGCCGGCTGCATCGATGCCTTCCTTGCCTGCGCACGACAGAATGGTGCGCCAGTCCCACGAGATCACCAGGAGTCGAAGCATCGTTTCTTTGCCACACTTTCGACGCTCGCGAAGCCGACGAACTTGTTTGGGATTCTCGCCGATGTCGAAGGGGATTCGTTCTGGGCCTCATCGGTGTTTGCGGAATTGCTCGAGTTCCTTAGATCCATCTGATGACAAGCGAAATGACCAATCCCGCCGCAATATCCGCATTTATAGAACGATGGAAACGGTCTGCCGGAGCTGAGAGGGCTAACCACCACTCTTTCATCATTGAATTAGCGACAATCCTCGAAGTTTCGCCGCCACAGCCAACGATCCGTGGCGCGGACAATGCTTACGTCTTCGAGAAACATGTTACGGTGCACGATCACAGCGGGAAGGAATCGGATGGGTGGATAGATTGCTATAAGCGCGGTTGTTTTGTTCTCGAGGCTAAGCAGGCAACGATCGAAGGAACGATGCGCCGTGGAACTGCGGCACATACTGCGCGTCTAATGAGAGCACTCGAGCAAGCGGAGGGTTACGTTCGAGCACTAGATGTTTCGGAACCACCGGTCCCATTTCTCATTGTTTTAGATATCGGCGGAACTTTTGATCTGTTTGTCGATTTCACCCTGATGAATCGTTTCTGGCTGCCATATCCAGCCCCAAATGCCAATCGCATAACGATGGATCAGCTCAGCGATCCGGAAATGCGCGAACGACTCAGGGCGGTGTGGACTGAGCCGCTCTCCCTAGACCCATCAGCTAAAGCCCAGGAGATCACCTGCGATGCCGCGGCTCGTCTCGCCAGGCTAGCAAGAGAGCTCGAGTCAAAACATAAGCCAGATGCCGTCGCGGCATTTTTGATGCGTATGTTTTTCACTATGTTTGCGGAGGATGTTGGGCTTTTGCCAGAGCGTTCGTTTAACGAGTTGCTGATCGGCTTGCGTGGGAAAGAGACGCACGCCCATGAGGTTATTTCACGCCTCTGGAAAGAAATGGATGAGGGCGGCATCAGCGGCGTGCTCCAGGACCATGTATTGCGATTCAATGGAGGATTATTTGAGGACAATGAAGCGCTGCCACTTACGGCCGACCAGTTGGAGCAGTGCATATCTGCTGCGGAACTTGATTGGGAAAGTGTTGAGCCAGCGATTTTTGGCACCCTCTTGGAACGAGCGCTAGATCCGCGGGAGCGACACAAACTCGGAGCACATTTTACCCCGAGGAGCTACGTAGAACGACTGGTGATGCCAACTTTCGTCGAGCCATTGCGAGCCGAATGGGCTAAAGTCCAAGAAGCGGTACGCAAAGCCATCGAAGAGGCTGGGCGCGATTCGCTGAACCGAGCGGTTGAGCGAGCTGCCCGTGTCTCCCCAGGTTCTCACAAGGCGACGAAAAAGAAAAAAGTGGCTGCGGCGGCTGATGAACTCGCGGGAAGCGCCAAACGACTACTCTCCGATTTTCATACGCGTCTTTCAAGGGTAAGAGTCCTCGATCCAGCATGTGGGACCGGAAATTTCCTGTACGTAGCGCTAGAACACCTAAAGCGATTAGAGGGAGAAGTGATTGCGCTTGAATCTCAAGTATATGGATCGGGACAGCAGCGTGTTGATTTAGTCCAACTCACAGTGGACCCACAAAATTTCCTTGGCCTAGAGATTAACCCGCGAGCGGCACGAATTGCCGAGCTCGTTCTTTGGATTGGATACCTGCAATGGTATCGACGCAGTCGCAGCTTGGGGGGAGATCGCTGGCCTGATCCAGTATTGAGGGCTTATCATAACATCCAGCACAAAGATGCTCTCATCACATGGAAAACCGAACAGGATACGGGCGATAGTCGTTGGGATGGAGTAACGACAAAAACGAACCCAGTAACGGACGAGGAGGTCCCAGATCCGGAGGCCAGGGTAATGACTAAAATATATGGTGGGGTCCGGAAGGCGGATTGGCCGAAGGCAGAATTTATTATAGGCAATCCACCATTCATCGGGACCAAGCGTATGCGGCTGGCTCTTGGGGACGGATATGTTGACGCGCTGCGGACAGCATATTCCGAGGAAATCGAGGATAATGCCGATTTTGTCATGTATTGGTGGCATCACGCATCAGTCTTGGTGAATGAGGGTAGCACGAAGCGATTTGGATTCATCACTACCAATTCCATTACACAGAATTTCAATCGACGGGTTGTACAAACCGCATTAGATGGCGGTTTATCTATTGCCTGGGCAGTTCCGGATCATCCTTGGGTTGATAGTTCAAACGGTGCCGCAGTGCGAGTAGCCATGACAGTTGGCTCCACAAAAGTTGACCCCAATGATGCGACCCTGCTCAGGGTCCTCAGAGAGGAAGAGACTCAAACTGACGTGCCTCGCGTCTCATATGCTGTAGAACATGGGGCAATTAATGCCGATCTAACTATAGGGGCCGACGTTACCACGGTCCGACCATTGCAAGCCAATGACGGTATGTGCAGCAATGGGGTAGCGCTTCATGGCCAAGGATTCGTGTTAACAGCGGACCAGGCCATCGAATTGCGCAAACGTGGAACGACGGTGATCAAGCCATACCTCGGCGGCAAGGATCTATTAGCCGTCGCACGCACTATGTACGTCATAGATTTTTCCTTCATGTCGGAGGACCAGGCTCGTCAGAGTAATCCGGCGGCATTTCAACATGTTATTGATCACGTCAAGCCGGAACGGGATCAGAATAACCGAGACAGCATTCGCGAGAAGTGGTGGCGATTTGCTTGGGAGCGCCCGGGATTGATGGGGGCATTAAAGGGACTCCGGCGCTATATTGCCACAACGGAAACATCTAAGCACCGTGTTTTTCAGTTCGTTCCTGCAACCGTCATGCCCGACCATATGATATTGGCCATCGCAACTGATGATGCCGCTATCCTTGGGGTCTTATCCAGTCGCATTCATGTCATTTGGTCACTCGCTGCCGGCGGAAGGCTCGGCGTAGGCAATGACCCGCGCTACAACAAGACTAAATGCTTCGACCCATTCCCTTTCCCCGCTGCCACAGCACCCCAAATGCAGCGAGTTCGGAATATCGCCGAGGAATTGGACCTACATCGAAAGCACCAACAAAATGCTTATAAAGATTTGACTCTCACGGCCGTTTACAATGTCATTGCCAAGCTGCGCAGTGGCGATGCGCTGACCGCAAAGGAGAAATCCATACATGATCATGGACTTTGCGCCGTCCTGCTAGATATGCATAGGCGCCTCGATGATGCGGTAGCAGACGCCTATAATTGGCCACATGACCTGGCCGAACATGATCTATTATCCAGATTGGTGGCGCTCAATGCTGAGCGTAACCGTGAGGAGAGGCGGGGGCGGGTGCGTTGGATCCGCCCCGAAATTCAATCCCCGCCCCCCTCTCAGGCTTCCGGGGACACAGTTGCTAGGCAGAAGAAGCCCCGTAAACCATAGCCACTCCCTAGGAGAGGCGCCAAATATGGCAAAGCGTGTCTTCTTCAGCTTTCACTACCAGGACGTCGTAGATTTCCGTGCCAATGTCGTTCGCATGCATTCGACGACCAAGCCAGAGCGCGAGGATATCGGATTTTTCGACGCATCGCTCTGGGAAGAGACGAAAAGGTCCGGGAAGGTTGCGCTAAAGCGCCTGATTAATTCCGGGCTCGATAATACCTCCGTCACTTGCGTTCTCGTTGGATCGGAAACCTATGCGCGACCATGGGTCCGATATGAGCTCCTCAAGAGCTATAAGAAGGGCAATAAATTGCTGGCCTGTCATATCAATTCGGTCAAAGGAAGAGATGAAAGGGTCAAGCCGCCTGGCCCTAATCCGCTTGATTTTATCGGTGTTGTCTTCTCCTCGGACGGCAGAACTGCTACACTCAAGGAATACACAAATGGCGTATGGAGCGATTATATTGAGATCGACGGATCGGCTAATTACGATTTCTATGTTGAAGAGCAGTTTAGGGGCAAGGGATTCAAGCTCTCCTCTTGGTATGGGGCGTACGATTGGATTATCCAAGATGGATTCAACAATTTCTCAGACTGGATCGAATGATGAGTAATAATGCTACGTCCATCTTGAACGCGGATTCGCCAGCTGTAGCCGCGCATTTGACAATTCTGCAGTCCATTATTGCCCGCATGGCATCAAACAGTTCTGCGAGCAAAGCATGGTGCATCACCATAGTATCAGCGATTATTGTCCTCATTTCGGATAAGGGGAAGCCGGAATTCGCATTGCTATCAATGATTCCGACCATCATTTTTCTGTTCCTGGATTGGTATTATCTGACCATGGAGCTAAAATTCAGAGATGCATACGACACATTCGTGAATCGCCTCCATAAAGGGGAAATCACCTCCAATGAATTATTCCATATGTCCCCGAAGGGTGGGGTTTCTGCATGCTTCTGGGCAGCCAGAAAGTCAGTTTCACTTTTGCCGTTTTACGTATTCCTGATCTTAACAATCGTTGGTTGCTACTATCTCGTTGACCACCACCCAGTAGATCAGAAGAAAAGCGAGGCTATTGCGTCACCAAATCCGGCGATCTTGCCTATCGTGACAACGATCACCACTACGACGGCAAAGGGAACTACAACGACTACGTACAATGGTCCTGCCGCTCAAACCAGCGGCATACCGCAGAACACTGCAACATCGGCCGAACAGGGCCCGATCGAGACAGCACCCGTACCGCACATATCACAAGATGACCAAAAAGGTCCGCACAAGTCACAAGAATCCAGTGCACCTGAAGAAAAGAAGAAGATTGGTCACGCAATCAGCGTAACACCGGCTGAACAGAAGGCAGCGACCGTTCCCATAGCGCCGCCATCTGCCTCGCCACCTATTCCTGGAGACCATTAAATGTACCGCGGATACAATCTTTTGATGCCAGAAGACCATTTTTTTGATTCATTTTATGCAGTAGGGAGGAAGTCATTCGATCAACGTAAATCGGCATTGGAAGACACCCTCGGAGGGTCAATCCGTGACGACGGATCATTGGAGGGATCTAAGCTAAGGGAGGCCTGGTTTCCGAAGGTATATAGTGATGTTTTTATTTCTCACTCGCACCAGGATGAGCCATTAGCCATAAAGCTGGCCGGTTTCCTGGAAGAACATCTCGGTCTCACGGCGTTCGTCGATTCATGCGTTTGGAGTTACGCAGACAAATTGCTAAAGCTTATCGACAATGATTATTGCCGAGAAGACAAGGCAAAGGAGACATATGATTACACTTTGAGAAATTGCTCCACTGCTCATGTGCATGCGATGTTATCAACCGCGATCACTGCCATGATGGACAATTCCGAATGTCTTTTTTTCCTCAATACTCCGAAATCCACACATGGTGGCACACCTGGAAAAATTTCAGAAACGAATTCACCTTGGATTTTCTATGAGATAGAAATTAGCGGTGTTATTCGGAGAAATAAACCGACGCGATATCGTCGCATGGACGAGTCGGCGCTAACTAATCTGTCAAAAACAGCCTCGTATAATAAATTAAAAATATCCTACGATGTTAATCTTTCGCATTTGGCACCGATTAGTAAGGATGATCTGATTGGTTGGGCCAAGAAGATCCGCGCCCCTCAAAGGGGAGCACCTGTTCTTGACACGCTTTACGATCTTTTCCCAGAACCTAGACAACCCTAGCCAGGGATCGTATGCCATGCGGGCGGGCGTGTGCTTTGCGCGATCATGGCGCAATAAGACGTGCTGCCTGTCCGCCGAGATCTTCGCGATTGTCGTCGTAATATCGCAAGGTGTCAGCCTTGGCCAAGCGACCGAAGCGTTGAGCGGCACGGAAGTCGCCCCGTGTTGCATCGAGGACCTCGGTGATGGCGGCATGCCGCAATCCATGCGGCCGAACCGTCAGTCCAGCGCGCTTTCCAAGCGCGGCGACCAAGTGGGCGATCGCCAAGCCCGTCACCGACCGTCGATCGTCGACCTGGTCGGTTGCAGCACGATCGAGGCGGAAGAAGAGCGGGCCCGGGGCGTCCCCCCTCACCTCGAGCCATTGGGCGATGGCCCGACACGTCGCCGGCGGCACCGTCAACCACTCGCGCTCACGCCGATGCTTGCCGAGAGCCTGGATGCGGATTGGATCAGGTCTATTGTCCACCCGGACGCGGAATGACGAGTAATACGATTTGATGCCGGCCGCGCCGGTATGTGGTTTTGAGGCCGGCCGCATCGACGATGAGCCGTCTCATCACGCGATCGGCGACCACGTCGGCCAGGACATAGGCTTCACTGGCTGTGCTTGTCACAGCCCCTAAGGTGCGCCCGGCGGCGATGCGCCGGGTGCCCGAATCGGTACCTTTGGAGGGCAAGCGGGGATCGATCAATTGGGATGCCGGTACACCACAGGCTTTGGCAATCATCGGAAGTAGCTTTAATCCCGGCCGCTCGCCAGTCAGAATCTTATGTAGATTGCCCTGGGTGATTCCCAGCGTGTGCGCCAGCTCTACCTGGGAGAGTCCGGCGCGGTCCATGGCCCGGCGGATCTGTTCGCCGCGGCGGGAGAGCATCTGTTGGTGGGCAAAGTCAGGTCGGCGCACCCCAACAAGGTGCCAGTTGCCACCTGCAAATGTGTAGGTAATACTTGTAGGTAGGTAGACAGCTTGAGTCTCTCTCTATCCCACCCCTAACCCCAAAGGGACCTCTCCTCATGTTGAAAATCCACGTGCCGATGCTCCTGCTCGCGGCCTGCTCGGTTCAGATGTATGCGTCGGAAGGCGATGCGTTGGACTTGCGCCTATCCGTTGGTACGGCACCTGGCATCTCAAAGGACTCCACCACAAACGCCACAACGGCATCGGGCGCTGCAAATCCGGGCGCCGATACCGACACGACCGTAAGTTCAACGTACGGCGTTGACGTCCAGGTAGGAGCGCGCTGGAGGCGAGAATTTCCAGGGGGATTTGGTATCGTGGCAGGTCCCGATCTATTTTTCCGCTCTGTCGGAGGTACATTCAATGAGGCGGTGGTTGGACTAGGATCCTTTACCACCACGGAGACACTCACGGCTTTCGGGATACGGGCTGTAGCTGGCCCAACGTTCACACTCCCGAATGGGATTCGATTTGAGCTTACCCCGTTCCTTGAGGGAGGCGGAGCTACCATGAAAGTTTCTGCCACAATTGGAGGCAACAGTGTTTCGTATACATCAGATCTGGGAAGCTATTTCGGATATGGCATAACAGCCGGAGCGTTCTATGCCTTTGACCGCCACTTCCAACTGGGCGCGCAGGTTGGATTTCAAGGATTCACCGCCCAGGTCAAATCGAGTGCAGGTTCTTCCGGTAATGTGACTTGGAATAATGAGACGGACACCCTAACGGGAAGTGGATTCATGGGCAATGTCACCGCAATTTGGTCATTCTGAAGTAGTGGGAAGCCTGGGGAATAGGGCCTCGTGTTCCCCAGGGTTTTCATCTAGTGAACTGCGAGCGATGAAATTCTACATGACGACGCACATCGTGGTGTTTCCGGTTCACGGCCCCACAACATGCGGATTCAGGCAGACCATTGCTCGATAGTGATGGATTCCACGAGCTGCTTCCGACTGGATTGGCCGAACTGACTGATGAGCGCCGCGTAGCGCGGCACCAGGTGGAACTCGATTGAGCGGCGTTGTGATTCGCAATCGGCGCCGAGCACCCCAAGGTGGGTTGCTCCGATTCGGGCGAGGCCCATGTCCAAGAAGATGTTTTCAAAACGAAGCCGGAGATTATCGGTTTGCCCAATATAGAGGATCGACCAGCGGGGGGCCGCCTCCGTCACGTCGCTGCGGCTTTCGATCAGCGATCGCCTTGTCCAGGACCTGGTGCATCTCATATCGCGCAGCACAGCATAGACACCACCGACCGTGGCGAGTGGTGTTCCCATGGGCACAACAGCAAAGGGATATGATGTGCCTGAATTACCGACCAAGACCACTGTTTCGAGCGTTGCCACGGGCTTCTCCCTTCAGTTCATGATGCCAGATATCGGGTGAATTGCGATATTATCTGCAGGCATGGCGTGTAAACGACTTCCAGCCATGGGCCACGGCTATTATTCCGCAGCAACCGCCTTGAACTGGAAAGCGCGGTCGTCCAGATAAACTGCCGTCAGAAACCCCGGAGGCACTATGCAGCGACTGCTCCTCTTAGCCCTCCTCGTTGCGGTAATCATTGGCGGCGGCCTATACACCTGGACCGCGTTCAAGCGCGCAGAGTCGGAAGCAGCCGCCGCAGCGGTAGCAGCCGCAATGGCCTTAGAAGCCGAAAAACAAGCCGAGGCCCAAAAGCGAGTTCAGGGCGAAGTCGAACATCTCGTCAAAGTACTTCATAAGGTTTTGCAGCCAGTCCCCGCGGGACAGCCCACATTGCCGGAACTCGTTCACATGTTCCGAAAGAATGCTGAGTCCATGGACCAGATCGATACAAGCGGATGTCCGGTTGATGTGCAGAAAGCATTTCAGAAAGCAGATCAAGCCGAGGTAGACTTCGCCAATTACCTTGAGCGCGCTACACTTCGGCGAGACGATTCCCCCGCGAAGACGTTCCTACCCCTGCTCGCTGGGCTACTCGTTGAAACTGTCGCACTTCCGATTATTGCCGAGAAGACACTTGAGGCCGCAGACAAGGCAAAGCAGAAGAAGCAAGCGCAGGCAATGCAATACCAAGAGGAAGACGCTGAGGCAGTACGCCAGTTCAAACTTGCCTTCGCTCAATTTTACCGAGTCGTACAACGATATGGATATGTCCCATCTCAGAATAAACCATCCCCACCCAAGCAGTGATCTTCCGCGAACTGCATCGCCCAATGCATCGACTCCCAACCAAAGTGCTCTTTCTCTAGGGGGCAATGAGTCGTGCCGCTTGCCCCCCTAGGTCTTCGCGATTATCGTCGTAATATCGTAAGGTGTCGGCTTTCGCCAACCGACCAAAACGTTGAGCCGCTCGAAAGTCTCCACGTGTCGCATCGAGGACCTCGGTGATGGCGGCATGCCGCAATCCATGCGGCCGAACGGTTAGTCCTGCGCGTTTACCGAGCGCGGCGACCAGATGGGCGATCGCCAGGCCCGTCACCGGCCGCCGATCGTCGACCTGATCGGTCGCCGCGCGATCGAGGCGATAAAAGAGAGGGCCCGGGGCAGGCCCCCTCACCTCGAGCCATTGGGCGATGGCCCGACACGTCGCCGGCGGCACCGTCAACCACTCGCGCTCACGCCGATGCTTGCCGAGAATCTGGATGCGCTCGCCGGCGAGATCGATGTCGTCCGGTAGGCGCAGGCTGGCCACCTCAGCGCGGCGAAGGGCGCGGCCATAGAGCAGCCAGAGGATGGCGAGGTCCCGAGATCTCTTGGGCTCCTGTTGCTGCTCGGCCATGGCGATCAGCTGGTACATCCCAGCTCGGCCTGGTCCTCGGGTGTCGCGATAAGGCGTGACCTGTGGAGAAGGGACCTCGAGGTACCAGGCGATGAGGCCGCACATGCGTGCGAGGCGGGCCAGCGATCGGAGAGCACTCAACCGCCGGCTGCAGGTGGCCGAGGCGAGGCCCCGCCCCTGGAGGTGCTCGAGGTAATGGAGGGCCACCTGGTGGGCCTGACCGGCCGTGCAGGTGAGCAGTCGGGCGATGGCCGCGGCCGGAGCCACCTCCTGCCAGCGGGCGAAGTCGTCGACGTCCCGATCGTAGGCAGCCACTGTGAGTGCCTTCTTCCCGGATCGCCAAGCCGCCAGGAGGGCCGCAGGGCCATCAACCTGGTCATGGACCCCCTTTAGTAGGGCAAGAGACCCCGGATCGGCTGGCGGGGCTCCTGCTGGCAACGGCGAATTGGCGGGGGGCATCATGGGTCAATATGGTGCCAATACGGCTCTTTTAAGCTATTGATAATGGGCATTTACGAAAGCATGCGTCCAGCCCTACGAAGGGATGGAGGTGCCATTGGACCAACAGAGGTGCGACTTACCTCTTCAAGTTTTCTGATCACACCTCCACCGTTCCTGAACGACCTTAGCGACCGCACCAATGGGGGAGGATGAACAACAAACCCTCCCCCCTTCCTCCACAACACCAGATGCCCACTGCGCTCGTTCCGCCAGTACCGCTGGCTCCGACCTGCTGGGAACTGCCATTCGACGCGCTGCCATCGAGACCGCGCCGAAAGCCCCGGCCGTCGAAGCGGCGGGCGCCAGGCGACATTGGACGTGATTACCAATGTGGTTGATGCGGGCTAAGAAGAACCAGAAGGGGCGGGCGGAATATCTGGCAAGGGTGAAGGGAGCTGAGGCACCGACCGATGACGATCGAAGACCCCTGTCACCTCTCCATCCAGGACCAGCTTGTCGAGCTGCTGGTGTGCCGGCGTGGCCGGCTGAATGCGATGGGGGTTTGTCTGACTCACCGTAACGGCCCCTGCGTTACGGGTTAATTTTCATTGCGTCGTCACCAGGACTTGCTCTTCATGAGAGAGCGCAGCTTAAAACCGCACAACGGAAGGAAACCCCCGTGACTAAATACCGATTCACTCCAGTCCCACAAACCCATCGCCAACCGGCCGTCAGTGTGCCGCCCTGCGCCAAGCTCTCCTATGGAGAAATCACCTCAACGGCATGCGGACTTGACCCCATCGATAATCTCCTCCTGTCCGCCCTGGGGCTATTTCTAGGGGTCACCGCAGTCTGCGTGGCCACCGGCGTGGCCGAGGACATCTTGCGGGTGTTGAGAACACCTGACAGTCGCCGGCGCCGTCCGCTACACGACTACTGATTGGCCATTTGCTTCCAACAAAGGAGCACCCAGTGCCAGACTTCCGAGCAGTCATAGACAAAAATAGGTTCGAGTCGGAAGAGCTCGACCGCTGGCTTTCGCTCAGCCCCAACCACAAGGCGGTCATTACTGACTATGCACAGATGGAGTGCTATAAGGGAGATGGTCAACGTAATCTCACTGAATCGATCAAAGTCATCTCAAGGTATCAAGGCCAGATTGTTTTGCTCAAGCCAACAAGTGAGAATTCTCGAGTTCGCCCAAGGCCGATTAAAAAGTTGCAAGATAAGTTTATAGACAGAACCACTGACCTTTCTTCCTTTTTCACCGCGGTTAGGTTGGCGAACTTGGGGAATGAAATAGCAATTCGCCAAATTGAAGAACATTCGGATAAAGCGAACGCTTTCTTCTGCCAAATAACGAATGAAATGAATCTGGTATCGACCGGAATTCGGGATGTAATACGAGTGATCGATGTTAATGCATTGAGAATTTTCAGGAAAGAGAGGGTCTTCGCGCCTAAGTTAGTGAGAGCCATGTGCAAAATGATAAACGAGCTATTCCGGTATTTTTCAGGGAAATCACATTATGAAAATAATAAAAGGTCGATCCAATTGGTGCGGGAAATCAACACTTTTCCATTTAGATATGCCATATGTTGTTGTGCTTATGTGATTATATGTGCTGAAAATGGCGACGGATCGCAACTATCGCTAAAGGTTTTGGCCAATGATATTGTCGATATTAACTATGCCACATATGCGACAATATTTGATGGATTTATGACCAGGGACGAGAAGGCTAAAGCAATCTGGGAAACCGCCGCGTGGATTATTGATGGGATAGCTCAATCGCGAACTAACGGACCAGCAGAAGAGGCACTTACATCATCAGTACCTCCGCTGCCAGATACGCCACAAAAATCCTGAGGATCCGCATCCGAACACACCACCGCGCGTGCGAGCTCGGCGGTCTCGCGCTGGTTGGCGGTCAGATCAGATGCATCGAGGCCAAGCGAATCGTCATCGCCTGCACGCTGACGTCGAATTTCTTAGCCAGATCATCGATGACCTCTTCGCCATAGGTGTCGACGTCGAGCTTCTCGAGCTCGGTGCGAACGAGATTGGCCGGCATGAGCAATGTCGCCGCAAACTGATTGGCCTCGATTTCGATGGGGTCGATCCCTTCAGATGAGACCGCATTGCGCTTGAGGATGGTCACTCCCTTGTCGACGTGGACATGCTCGCTGGAGCGGCTGTAGTGGCCCAGCACGTGATGCCCGAGTTCATGCGCTGCAGTGAAACGCTGCCGCTTGGCGTTCTTGCTGTTGTTGACGCAGATCGTCGAGCGACCGTCCTTCACGATGAGGAGGCCGTCGACGTCATCGGCGAGGCGCTCGGTGATGTAGGCGATTCCCAGTTTACGCGCGATGAGCTCAGGTCGGATTCTCAACGCCTGGTCCGAGTCGGTGGCGGTGTGCGCGGCCGCGAGCTTTTCGGCCGCGCTTCGGGCTGACTGTAAACTCATGAGCGACTCCCTTTGATAAAGTTTTCAGAACGCGCAGTACGGCGCGCGTAGGCATCAGGTGGCGCAGTTCGGCCTGCAGATTCCTGTCGTCCTCCGCCGCTTTACTGGGATCGCTCGAGGGTATCACCGGCAGCAATTTGACCGGAGAGATATTCAGCGTGGCGGCGATGCCAACGAGCGTATGAAGCAGAATTCGCTGTTTTCCCGCCTCGATATTCGCAATCGAAGCCCGCTTGAGCCGAGGCGTTAGCCGCTGACCGAGTGCAGCCTGGCTAATGCCCTTTTCTCTTCGGACGACGCGGATTTGAAGCCCCACGTCATGGTAGATCTGTTCTACCTGCTTGGTCATGAGATCCGGGAAGTCGGCTGGATGGATGGCATTGATGACCGCATAGATACTGACGCCGTGAAGAGGTGTCAATTGTCAATCGACAATGTATATTATTGGTATCGTCATAAAGTGGTACAACATTGGCAGTTGCGTAAGAAAGGCGGCTCAGTACCCTGAAGGGATACCGCTTTCCCTGAAAGGAGCGCTCGTGGAACATCTCTACAAACAACTCAGCCTCGATTCCGAAGATACGGTCGAGGTGTCGATCGACCACCAGGCAAACGTCATGCTGATGGACTGGTCGAATTACTCATCGTACCAGGCAGGGCGGGATTTCCGCTATTTTGGCGGCAATTTCACGCGTTCCCCCTGTCGCATTACGCCGCCTCATTCCGGAACGTGGTACCTCGTCATCGATTTAGGTGGTGCTGCCGGCCATATACGGCACTCCTTCCGCGTGATCCGCCCCCCGCTCGCAGGTTGATCCGGGCACCGCATATCGCCCCGGGTCGCCTGGCTGGCCTAGGCGGCATCGCCTGCCGGTTGGATGCACGCGTCGAAACCGGTGCGCGCAGAAGCGTGTAAACGGCGCCCCCTCACTCATCGAGCTCCGCCCCTGGATGCTCGGCCGCCCTGGGAGACCACCGATGAACAAGCCGAAGATGATGCCGAGCGTTTGCGGACTCTGCCAGAAGGCCGTGACCACGGACAACCCCTTCACCAGGGACCACGTCTTCCCCCAGGGTCTCGGTGAATTCACCAATGCCTTCATCGCTCCTCTCTGCCGCGAGTGCAATACGAAGATCGGCAAGAAGCTCGAGGAGGCCGTGTTCCACAGCAGCTACGTCGCGGTCATCCGCGCCCTACTCCGGATTCGCAGCAAGAACAGCATCAAGAACCAGCTTCCCCATAGGAACCCCCTGCCTCCCGAGAGCGAGCGCAAGGCGGTCGATCCGCTCGCGGATGTGACCGTGGAATGGAAGGGCCAGACGCTGCACGCCCGCGCGGTCACGGAAAACGGGCACGTGGATCTGCCAGACGTCTTGTTCATCGAGCGGAAGGATGAGGAACCGCTCATCCTGAGCGTTGCCGATAAGGGCATCGATCAGATCGTCGCGATGGCGTTCAATGCCATCGCCGGCACGAAGGCGAATATCGAGCTCTACCACAAGGATCCAGCTATCATCCAGGAGTGGCAGAAGCGGATGGCTGAAAGCGGGTTCATGATGGAGAACATGAGCATTGAACCGCCGTCCGCTCTTCTCAAGGGCCATGTGCATGGGACCATGGAGGAGACCCATCTCAGGACGCACGGGTACTGGCTCCTCAAGGGTATGCTGTGTGCCGGCATCGATCCCAAGCTGCTGGCCAACCTGGCGAACTACGTGCACACGGGGGTGTACAACCCGAAGCTGTGCTGGTCGACCTTCAAGGGGTTCGGCAGCCCGAATCCGAAGCAGACCTTCGAACAGCATCTTTTCGGTCACCACATCGAGTGGTTTATCTTCACCCACCATTTCCAGGGGATTGTCACCGTTTTCGCAACCGAACAGCATGCCACCATCACCCATTTCAAGGTGATGCATGGTGAGGATGCCCGCCAAATCATCATCCCGGGACCTGGTGCCATCAAGGCCGGCTATTACAAGGATGGTCCGGCTGGCGCTGGCTGGTGTGAGCACATCCAGCGGAGGGAGATCCTGCAATCCTCGAGACCGGCCGGAGTCGAACCCGTTTGGCCACCCGTCCCGAGGAAATAGCGGTACACCGCCGGCGCCGGGTGAAATATCGACTGCATCTGGTTCACGCAGCAAGAATTACGTCGAATGCCTCGCAAGCGCGGGGCATTCCCTTCCCTGGCGCCGGTTACATCGGCTCGATTGCCCATCTACCCACCATATGGTAGGTAATGGGAGTGCGATGAGATGTCGCTGGAGCCATCATATGAGATCATTGGCACTCCTTTTGACCGCATGCGTTGCAATCTCCGCGTCGGACGCGGTGGATGTGCTCAAGAGAGTCGAAAAGGATCTCGCAGATAAAGCCGATGCGATGAAGAGCTCCGACCTCGTCGGCTACAGTATCCTCACCAATGCGATCAAGGACCTGAAGAAGTATACCGATGACGGCGATGCCGACGGCAGCCGGCTCCTGGTGCAGCTCCTTTCACCGGCAAATCTCAAGAAGCTCTTCAAATCGCCGGCCAAGGTCGACAAGAAGACCGGCCAGGTGTGGATGGGCTATGACTGGTCGGATCCGAAGATGGTGCAAGATTGGGACCTGCATGGGGAACAGGCATCATACGGCAAGAATGGGCTCCTGGTTCCCGCCGCCGGCAAGATCTCGCATAAGGCGCAATGGATGGGCGAGGTGACCTTCAGCGGAAAACTCGTCCTCGGTAATCGCAATGGGATTCATCTCAGCATGACCAACGGCTACACTGCCGTTGGATCGAATTACAATGCCTGGAACATCGACCTCAAAGGCCCCGGCATCACCGCCAATGTCGCCGCTGCCTTCTCCCATGATTATACGGTCACCTCCGACGGTATGATCCTTCCTTTCACGTGGAAGATGCTCAAGGACCGTACGACTCTGGCCTGGGACAAGGTGGAGATCGGAACGCCCATTCCACAGCCATTCCTCGGACAAGTGACCATATGCGGCGGTGAAGGAGGCAATTCCTTCAAGGAAATCGAGCTCACGGGAATGCTAGATCCCAATTGGATCAAGCAGCAGCTCGGCCTGGGAGCCTCTCCATGAGCATTCTCGCAGGTTGTCGAGAGAGTACCTGGCTGTTGACCATCTCCGTCCTCATGTCTTTCTCGGCAACAATGGCTGGGTGGGCAGGCGAAATGCCCCCTGGGATCCAGTGCTCCAGCCCACCGGACCGCATCGAAGCACTCAGAATCGAGGTTGCCCAGCAGCCCGAAAAGGCGGCCGCATGGAATGGCTATGCCTGGGCACTGCTCACCTCGGCGGATCCTCAATTCCGTAATGATCGCGCCGCATTCATGGCGGCGGCGCAAGCCAACTCATTGACCAATTCGTCGAATAGCGCTGCCCTCGACACGTTGGCCCTCGCTTATGCCTGTGCGGGTGAATTCGCCAAAGCCTATGCATGCGAAAATCGCGCGATCCAATTCATCCCGCCTAGCGGCGCCGCTGACGTGCTGCAGCGAAAGGCGGCATTCGAAGCTAGGGCATCCTGGTACAAGGATCGTCTCGACCGGAACGGAATTGCGGCCGTCCCCACTTCTCCAGCAACCCCGCCCCTGACAACCGGACCCGCAGCAATAGCCGCTCTGATTTCGTCATCGTCGTTCATCTGCACCATAGGGGTGGCCAGCACGATCCACCCCGTCTACGCCATTGGCACCTCGAGAATAGGGGCGCCAGAACGGTTCCAGATCGGCGATCAAAGTCCAACCCACGCCACCTACACCAATGGCGATTCGGGGTCGCTCTGCACCGTGTTCTGCACCATACCATCCGATCAAACAGTTGAAATCGTCATAGAAGGAGCCCCGTTTATCCAACGCTCCTCATGCATTCTGACTGCCCATGAAAATCTCGTGCGGTATCCCATTCATCCTAAGGTGTCCTGGAATTGGGACACCCTTCGTCAAAATGCGAGCGATCGGCCGTTTGATGTAAACTTCCAGGTTCTTTCGAATGGAACTGTCATCTCTTCGCAGAGCCTGTCCCTGACCGTCCGCCCGGCCGACCGCTGCCCCCTTATGATGGTTCTGGAACAGGGTAAACAGACTGATACGCACCGATTGTTCTCTTGCTATGTTCAGGAAAACCACCCTCTGACCCAGACTCTTCTCGGATCTGCTTTGCGATTAAAAATCGTCAATAATTTCGACGGCTATCAAGACAAGGATCCGCAGGCTGTCATTCAGCAGGTATATGCCATATGGTTGGCTATCCGAAAACTCGGCGTGAAATACACGGATATTTCGACCCTGGACAATAGCCACACTGCGAATGCTCTTTTTTTCGATCAATATGTGCGACCATTCGAAGAAAGTGTTAAGAACACCCAGGCAAACTGCGTTGACGGTAGTGCCCTCTTTGCTTCCGTCCTCAAGCGCGTCGGCCTTCATACAGCCCTGATCGTTCTTCCGGGGCATTGCATGCTGGGTTTCAAATCAGCAGACGACGCGGCCACTCCGTGGACCCCATTGGAGACCACTATGGTGGGGACGCCGATGAAGCTGAGGGAAAAGACCGAGACACTTCTCAACTTAGAATCGCCTGAAAAAGTGTTTTTCTATAGCGCCCTTGCCATTGCACAGCAGGAAATATCCGATGAAACTAGTCAGGGTCATGCCGTTACTTACATTGATGTCGATCAATCGCGATCCGTTGGCATCATCCCCCTGGCGCCGTGACTTGCGATTCATAAATTCATAGAGACGCTCATTGTACTCCCTTGGAATGAAGGCGAAACATGAGCTACTCCTCCCTTCTCCCTAATCCGGACCCAGATTTTCTGGAATCGGTTCGTACACGATTCATTGCCGAGATTCATGATCGACGGGCGCGTGGCGTATCGAAGCAAGATTTTCAGTCCGAAGTCTGGAATTGGGCCGAGAAGAAGCGGCTCATTTGCGAGGGCGTGCCGTGGCTATCCTCCGAAAGAGCTGCGGAGGCCTATGACGATCCGGCCGCATTCGCTCGTGACGTCCAGACGCACCCATGGGGTGTACTGACCGCGTTGGAGATGTGGGGCGATGATTTCTCGGTCCACGATCATGAGGTGATACGGATCACCTGGATGGAAGAGCGGAAATAGCGCTCGCCCAGCATCTTTCGTCGACGGTCTCCGAAAGGGCGATGATGGCCGGCCCGCCTGGGCAATCACGAGCGGCGTGGGCCTCTTCGATAAATTCGCACCAAACCCCGATGGGCATGGCGTGCGAGTGCATGCATGGCGCCCCCTGTCCGGACGGCCCATCCCTCGCGCTGTGCTAATCGCACAGCGAGGGAATGGACGACCCAGAGACGCACTCCCGCAGGTGGCAATAGACGGGCATGCGCCAATGCCGCTTCCAATGTTCCGGTGGAATGATCCCGCAGGTAGGTACCCAGTGCGCCAGCGGCACGTCGTGCATACGCGCGCTCGAGATCACTTCCGATCGCTTCTCCGGCGGCTGGTGCTTCGCCTAGCAAATCGAAGATGGTAGTCTGCCGGATGGTGTCCGACGACTGCGGGTGGCTGACGGGGTCGACATCAACCGGGAGGGGGTGGGACGGATGGACGATGGACATGTGAAGCTCCTGGCGCGGCGTGGTTGATTGCCGCGAATGCCAGGAAGCTTATGGAGCCGAAACTGCGGTGCCTTCCTTCCCGGAAGTGACGGGGGAAGGAAGCGTGGGCGGCGTCCATTTCCACCAGCCTTTGCCAGCTCGAATATGAAGATCTGCCCATTCTCTGACTTCCGGCGTACATCCCTTCGAGGGAGCCAGAAGCCTGCCCATATCGATCCCTTCCCCGAGAAGCTCAAAAGTCGGGACTTTTCGCTGCTTCGTCCGCAAATATCTTGCGGCCAGGATCAACCGTGACGGCGTACCATATTCGTCTGGTTGCGCTCCCGCCGCTGCGCGGTCGATGAGGCCACGCCCTTCTGGATGGGCAATGGCCTTGCCCAGCATGCCCAGGAAATCTCCCATTCTCCAGAGTTCCCGGTGCTGTTCCTCGGCATGTGGCCAGGGCTGACGGTAGAGGACTCGCTCCATTAATCCTTCCCGATACTTCCGGAAAGGCACCACGACTCTCTCCTCTAACGCCGATGACTGCGCGTGCGACCCAAAGCAGGCCAGCCAATCGCGCAGGATCTCGATTTTCGAGGTTAGCCCCTGTGGCTCAAGGCTGTGAATCATCCACGTCTCCCAATCCCTTTGTGGCTTCGCGCTCAATGTCGGTTTGATCAGTGCCGTGATTCCCGGTCCTGGCGGAACGGTGATATCGCCAAGAATCATTTCCTTGGGAGAAATGGGCAGTTCCATGAATCCGAAAAGGAATCGTGATGCGCGATTGAGCTCATTTGCTGCATCGACGGCAAGTTGCGCCAGGCTCTCG
>Ga0302320_10007935_pt1 | contig 23245 bp, 17 predicted proteins | sample Bog_T0_3_FD_202130 | JGI IMG/M metagenome (GOLD analysis project Ga0302320, IMG submission 202130) | Peat permafrost microbial communities from Stordalen Mire near Abisko, Sweden - Bog_T0_3 | ecosystem: Environmental > Terrestrial > Soil > Wetlands > Peat | place: Sweden: Abisko, Stordalen Mire... | reverse complement strand
GGTGTCTTCTGAGTCTTCTTGATAAAGCCGTGAAGCAGTACCATGCACTCCCGCTCGACGCAGAAAAGCACCCGCGCAATGCGGCCGTGCAGCAAACTGCTCCGGACCTCCCACAAATCGCGCCCGAGCGAACGAACCAGAGGCATGCCGATCGGCCATGAGAACTCAACGTCCTTAATGTCCTCGCCGATCACCCTCCGGTCTTCGGTCTCCAAACCTTTCAGTCACTCGCGCACCGGCTCGCGTCCGCTATCGGAGCGGTAAAACCGGGCCGGCAGGCGCTTCAGCCCGGGGTTCATAAGATACAGTACCAGTTTTGGTACGCATAATCAATGGGCATCGTCAACCTTCGTCGCGCGGGGCTGGCCATGGAACGAAACCGCGTACCCGCCGACGATCAGGTACTTAACGCCGTGGGCGTGGAAGGCGGACAACAGCCGCTTGAAGTCTTGGTACATCCGGGGCCATGCCTTTCAGCGCGTAAGCGGCGGTGGTGAGTTCGCAAACCGCGTCCATCCGTTCATGCACAGGGCGCTTTGCCAGTACCGATATTCGTCGGCCTTCATTGGCTTGTAGCTGGTGTACTTACGGATGGTCTTCTCCATGCGTTTTGTTTGTATCACGCGCCGGGCTGCCGTTCAATGCGCCTGATGGCCCTGTATAATCTCCGGGAGGACTGCCTTCTGGAACGTAAGCTCGCCGGCGTCCTTTCTCCCCGGGAAATGGGAAGCGACATCGGCGTCGCAGAAGAAGTCTTCATCGAACAGGCGGAAGCCGCCGCCACCGCATAGGAGTTACCAGCATGCGTTTTCTTACCATCGCTTTGTTGCTGCCGGCCCTCGTGTTTGCCGCGCCGCCGGCCACCGACCCGCAGAAGGCCGGCATGGACCCCCAGCGCCTCGCGCAGATCCCGGAGCGCATGAAAGAGTTTGAAACCCGCGGCCAAGTCGCCGGGACGGTCACACTTCTGCAGCGCCACGGCGTGCTGGCTCATTTTGAGGCGACCGGCTGGGCCGACATCGAGGCTAAGAAGCCGATGCAGCGCGACACGATCTTCCAGATCATGTCCATGACCAAGCCCATCACCGGCATCGCCATCATGATGATGGCCGAGGAGGGCAAGCTGCGCATCACCGATCCCGTGGAGCGCCACCTGCCGGAGTTTCGCGGCCAGATGATGATCGTCTCGCGGGATGGCGACAAGCTGGTGCTGCAAAAGCCCCCGCGCCCCATCACGATCCGCGATCTCATGACGCACACCTCCGGCATGATCGGCGAGCCGCCGGCCTCCACCGGACCGCTGATGATCAACATGAGCATGCCGCTGGATCGCGCGGTTGCGATCTACGCGCAGCAGCCGCTCGACTTCGAGCCCGGCACGAAGTGGCAGTATTCCAATACCGGCCTCGCCACGCTGGGCCGCATCGTCGAAGTCCTCTCCGGCATGAAGTACGAGGAGTTTCTTGCCAAACGCATTTTCGAGCCGCTGGGCATGGTGGACTCGCACGTTGTCCTGCCCGAATCGAAGCATGCACGCCTGGCGGCGCTCTACACCGTGGAAAACGGCCGCATGGTGAAGGTAGGCGCGGACGTGCTCGCCGGGGATCCGATGAAGTTCCGCAAGGGCGCCGTCTATTCCGGCCCCGAGTTTTCGGTCTATTCGACCGCGGCCGATCTGGCCCGGCTCTATCAGATGATGCTCAACAAGGGCACGTACGATGGCAAACGTCTGCTTTCGGCGGCCTCGGTCGAGACCATGTCGTCGGTGCAGAGCGGCGACGTCAAGGCTGGCTGGGACCTGGGGGATGCTTACGGCCTGACCTGGGAAGTCACGCGCGATCCCATCGGCACGCTGACCGGCCTGAGCAAAGGCGCGTTCCATCACGGCGGCGCGTTCTCGACGTTCGGCTATATCGATCCCAAGAAGGACCTGATCGGCGTCTACATGACGCAATGGGACGGACCCGACGGCAAGATCCCGCGCGAGACGTTCGTCCAGATGGGCGCCGCGTCCATCATGGAATAGGCTGTCGCAAGCGGCTTGCCTCCTGGGAACGCCGATCTCCAGATCGGCTCGGAACGCCCGCGCGAGCGCCAACTCAATGCAACTACGCGGGGCGCGACCGGGTCGCCTGCTTCGGTGCCGGCAAGCCGGCATCCGCGGTCCCGTCGAAGCTGACGTGCAGGCTTTCGTGCTCGTTTGCTGGCCCGAAGACCGGCAGGCAGTAAGCGTGAGTCCAACGGAGCCGATCTGGAGATCGGCGATCCCAGGGGCGCCCGCCACAAACCCGTAGCGCATTCGTGTATGGAATGAGAGTATGAGACCAGGAACTGCCGCTCTTGCCGTCGAGCCTGTGAAACTCCGGCAAGTGCCCCGGAATCCAAGGAGATCGATTCGATGGAACAGACCATTTCTTTCACGCTCAATGGGAAGCCGGCCAGTGTGACCACGGATAATGAGCGGATGTTGCTGTGGGTTCTCCGCTCGGATCTGGGACTGACCGGAACGAAGTTCGGCTGCGGCGAGGCTCAGTGCGGAGCCTGCACGGTGATCGTCGACGGCGAGGCCGTGCGATCCTGCGTGACGCCGGTGAAGGCTGTCGCCGGCAAGAAGGTCCTGACGATCGAGGGCCTGGAATCGGGCGGTCATCTGAATGCCCTGCAACAGGCGTTCGTGAAGCACCACGCTTTTCAGTGCGGCTTCTGCACGCCGGGGATGGTGGTGAACGCGTACGCGTTGCTGCTGAAAAACCCGAAGGCCAAGCCGGAAGAGATCATCCAGGAGATGGACGGGAACCTGTGCCGTTGCGGAGCGCACGTTCGCATCCTGGCCGCGATCCAGGAAGCTGGTGCGGCAATGCAGGGAGGTGCGCGATGAAACCAGTCGCTATGACCGAGGAACGCGCACACGCCGCGACCGAAGTGACCCGCCGCGACTTGCTGGCGCTCGCCGGGTCAGGACTGTTTGTCCTGTTCTCAACCGATGAGGCTCAAGCGCAAACGGAGAAGGCGCCCGAGCGGCCCACTTTCCCCACTGACTTCAACGCCTATCTGCGCATCGCGCCGGACGGCAAGGTGACCGGCCTGGCGGGCAAGATCGAGATGGGGCAAGGCTCCCGGACCGTCCTGGCGCAACTGATCGCCGACGAGTTGGATGTCGCGTACGACTCGGTCGAGATGATCATGGTCGACACCGCTGTCTGCCCGTGGGACATGGGCACGTGGGGTTCTCTGAACGTGCGCCAGTACTCACTCCTGGTGCGCGCCGCCGCGGCCGAAGCGCGGGCCGTATTGCTGCAGATGGCATCGGAGAAACTGGGCGTGCCGGTGGACGGACTGACCGTCAAGGCCGGGATCATCTCGGCCAAGAGCGCGCCGGACAAGAAAGTCAGCTACGGGCAGTTGGTCCACGGGAAGAAGATCGAGCGGCATCTGGCGAAGGTGCCCATCAAGCCGTATCCTGCCCTGCATCTGTCCAAGCAGCATCTTCAACGCAAGGACGCGCTTGCGAAGGTCAACGGCACGGCCGGGTTCACCGCCGACGTGAAGCTGCCGGGGATGCTCTACGCGCGAATTGTGCGGCCTCCGGCACACGGGGCGAAGCTGAAGTCTGCGAACACGGATGCGGCCGAAAAGGCGGGCGCGCGCGTGATCCGGGACGGCGACCTGGTCGCCGTGCTGCATGCCAAACCCGACGTGGCAGACCACCTGGCGAGTCTCGTGAAGGCCGAGTTCGACACTCCGGCGTCGGACGTCGACGAGAAGTCGATCTTCGCGTATCTGGAAAAGATAGCGCCGCCGCCGCAGATGATCAAAGAGAGCGGCAACATCGCCGCAGGCGAAAAGCAGGCCGCGAGCATCGTCGAAGAGACGTATATGAACGCCTATGGCGCGCACGCGCCGATCGAGACGCACTCCGCTCTTGCCTCCTTCGAAAATGGCAAGCTGACGGTCTGGGCCAGCACGCAGACGCCGTTCCCGCTGCGGGAACAGCTCGCCGAGGCCCTGAAGCTGCCGCAGACCGACGTCCGTGTGATTGTCCCCTACGTGGGCGGAGGATTCGGCGGCAAGGGTGCATCGGGCCAGGCCGTCGAGGCGGCGCGCCTGTCCAGACTGGCGGGTAAGCCGGTGCAGGTGGTGTACGACCGCGCCGAGGAATTCTTCTATGACTTCTTCCGCCCGGCCGCGGTCATCAAGCTGAGAACCGGCCTGACCTCGGACGGCAGGATTTCGTCCTGGGACTGCAAACTCATCGCCGGCGGCGATCGCGAGTTGGTCCCGTTTTACGCCTTTGCCAACCAGCGCACCGTATTCGCCGACGGTTCGGTCAACGGCAACCCGAACGGCATGCACTTCTTTGGCACGGGCCCATGGCGCGCGCCCTCGGTCAACAGCAACACCTTCGCTCGCGAATCGCACATGGACGTCCTGGCGGCGAAAGCGGGCATTGATCCGGTCGAATTCCGCTTGCGCCATCTTGAAGACGCGCGCATGAAGCGCGTGCTGGAAACGGCGGCGAAGCGCTTCGGCTGGAAGCCCGGCAAGGCTCCGTCAGGGCACGGCCAGGGCGTCGCGCTCGGCATGGATGTGGGCACCTATTGCGCCACGGTGGCCGAGGTCTCAGTGGACAAAGCGACCGGCGCGGTGAAAGTACACCGCATGGTCGTGGCGATGGATCCTGGCGTGGCAGTGAACCCGGATGGCGTGCTCCAGCAGATGGAGGGCGCGACGACCATGGGTCTCGGCTACGCTCTCGCCGAGGAGCTGCGGTTCCGCGGCGGGGAGATTCACGACCACAACTTCGACACCTACCAACTGCCGCGCTTCTCCTGGCTGCCGAAGATTGAGTGCATCATCGTCGAGACGCCGGGAGTCCCGGCGCAGGGCTGTGCGGAGCCGCCCGTTGTCACCGTGGGCGCCGTGCTCGCCAACGCCATCTTCGATGCCACCGGGGCGCGCCTATTGCAGCTCCCGATGACACCCGAGCGCGTCAAGCAGGCGCTGGCCCGAGTCTGATCATCACCAGTTCGCAAAGCCAGGGCCGGTAGCTATTTCTGGCTCGCTCGCTGCGAACCTGTGCTGGCCGAGTCCTCTGCCACATAGTTCCGATGCTATTCGGCTTCCGGAGCCGGACGGCAGGCTCACGGGAAGATGATCCCCCATGGCCGCTTACGTCGCGCTGTGCGTGCAGGAATTGCACTTGAGTGCAAGCTTTGCCGAAGACTGAGCGGCCATCTGACTGCGTGCCAGCTATGTACATATGGCCATTCACGTGCGGCGACAACAACACATGCCTGAAATCAGCGCCATGTCCGCTATCTCCAACGGGAAGCTCGAAACCATCCTGGTTGTCGATGACGACCCGGCAGTTCTCCGGATTGTCGTGGCGATCCTCAAGTCCGCGAACTTCCAGGTACTATCAGCGCACAGCGGAGCCGACGCCATGAAACTGGCCAGGGAAACGGAAGGGAGAATCGACTTACTTCTTTCCGACCTGAACATGCCCTTGATGTCAGGTCCGGACTTAGGCGAAGCGCTGAAGAAGTCGAGACCAGGCATACGCGTCATGTTAATGTCGGGAGGAGTGGACGGCAATCTACTGGTCCTCAATTACGGTTGGGCCTTCATCCAGAAGCCTTTCGTGGCTAAGAAGCTGGTTGAAATGGTCACGAGCGTATTACACTCCCCCGACCGGTCACAACCTGGTGGCCAGGAATTTCACAGCCATATGGACACAGCCTGACGAACTCCCGGCATCGTCGCTCCGCATCCCGAAGATGAATGTGCCCGTCGCGTCCTCCCCCGCTGGTGTGCCTGGACCGCCGGCCCGCCCCGAAACAGAGGCTGCCCGCTCGGACCCGCGGTACGCCGAATCGTCAGCAAGTTCTCGCGCCAGATAATTCAGCCAGATAATCCAGAAGGAGACTCGCCGGCGTGCATCCGCCTGCGGCTCACGCTGAATCCTTTTCTATGCGGAATGCATCTATTCTTGTATAGGTTGATTGGTCAATAAATGACTGGTCACTAGAAAGGATGCCGACCATGATCGTGCATCGCAAGGCTTCAGATCGCGGCAACACCCGTTTGGACTGGCTGAACGGCCGCCACAGCTTTTCATTTAACCGCTACTACGACCCCGAGTGGATGGGGTTCCGCACGCTCCGCGTCATCAACGACGATGTCGTCGAGCCTGCGGGCGGTTTCGGCAGGCACCCGCACCAGGACATGGAGATCGTAACCTGGGTTCTGGACGGCGTGCTCAAGCACCGGGATTCGACCGGCGCCGAAGGCGAACTACGTCCCGGGGAGGCGCAGAGAATGAGCGCCGGTACTGGGGTTTACCACAGTGAATTCAATGGTTCAGCGACGGATCGGGTCCGGTTGCTGCAAATCTGGATTGAGCCTGCCGAAGCGGGGATGACCCCGAGCTACGAGCAGAAGCCATTTCCGGAAGCAGAGCGCCTGAACCGTCTGCGCGTGAGTGCCAGCCAGGACGGACGGGACGGCTCTGTGACCATCGGGCAGGACGCGGCCATTTATGATGCAGTCCTCGAGTCTGGTGTGTCCGTCGAGCATCCCGTCGCAGCCGGCCGCTCGGCTTGGGTTCAAGTGGCCAAGGGCAAAGTCACTGTGAACGGGTTAGCCTTGGAAGAGGGCGATGGCGCGGCCATCAGCCAGGAGGCGGCCGTGCGGATCCTTGCCGGGGAGCCGTCGGAAGTTCTGGTTTTCGACCTGAATTGAGCGCCGATTGCTCCGAAAACACATCGGAACGCAGCCGCGACCGTCAGGGAGTGCCCATAGGCCTGCGGCGCGCGAAATCGCATGCAAGTCTGCGCATGACCTGCGACGAGCGGCCACGCCCTGGGAACGCCGATCTCCAGATCGGCACCTAATTGCCGCGCGAGCGGCAACAATTGGGAATGACTTTCGACGGAGCGGTGGAGATCGGACCTTGACCGCTCGCTGCGTTCGCGGCTGCTCAGAGAATGCGAATATTGATTCTGCGGCACTTACGCGCATAGGCGCCGCCAGCAGAGAGCCGCAAATGGAAAGAGCGGTCATCCGCGCCGTCCGCATGTTTTCATTAGTAGGGGTGAACGGTTTGCCGGTGGTGGAGAGATCTGTGCGAAAGCGGAGGCAGTCTTAGGCATGGCGCAACAGGGGGCGGTGCAGGAAGCAACGCGCTGGCTGCTCCAGCACGGATACCTCCTGTTGTTCGCCGCTGTCATGGCCGAGCAATTGGGTATACCCGTGCCGGCGGCGCCGCTCCTGCTGGCCATGGGCGCACTGGCGGGGTACGGGCACTTCAACATCGTCGCGGCGTTGGCCTTGTCATCTCTGGCAGCTCTCGCGGCGGATCTCGTCTGGTTCCAACTCGGACGCCGGCGGGGCGAGTCGATTCTGGGCGTGCTTTGCCGGGTCTCGTTGGAGCCGGATAGCTGTGTTCGTCTTACGCATCAGGCCTTCGACCGCTATGGCCCGGCGAGCCTGCTGTTCTGCAAGTTTGTCCCAGGCCTGAGCACGGTGGCGCCTCCAATGGCCGGGAGTTCCGGCATGTCGCTGGGCAGGTTCGTCTTGCTCGACTTCCTCGGCTCCAGCCTGTGGGCGGGCTCGTTTCTGACCACGGGCTGGCTCTTTCGGCACGAGACGGAGAGGGCGCTGGAGGTTCTCTCCCAGCTTGGCATCTGGTTCTTCGTGGCCCTGTTCGCGCCGTTGCTCCTGTGGCTCGCTTGGAAATACGCGCAGCGGCGGGCCTGGTTCACGCGGGACACAGTTCCACGCGTTCGCCCGGATGAGTTGCGGGCGATGCTGGCAGGAGGCGAGCCACCCGTCGTGATCGATCTGCGGCCGACGCGGACGGTGCAGCGCAGCGGACTCAAGATCGCAGGCGCCTTCGTCTTAGAGCTCGAAGAGTTGAACATCCACCTCCGCAAACTCCCCTCCGGCTCGCACCTCGTGTTCTATTGCACCTGACCGAATGAAGCGTCCAGCGCCAGTTTGGCGCTGAAATTCCGGGAAGCAGGCTTTCCCAATACATCCGCTCTCCTGGGCGGATTCGACGCCTGGCTGGCCGGCGGATACCCGGTCGAGTCCGTGGCCTGAGCCGTGCCGTCCGGGCGGCAGAATGCGTAAGCTGGACCCGCGCGCTATTTGAATCGCACGCCCTCGCGCATCGCTACCAGCGGGACTCCGGCTTCTTGCCCCACAACTCCGGGTACGCCGCCGGCTCAATTCCGGAGGAGGCATTGGCGATCGCCGGGGAATGGACGCGCACAGGTTGAATCGGTCCGGGCCGGCGAATAAGACCTGAGCCTCCTGCACAAGTAACGCCTGCAATCCTGGGAACGTCGATGAATCAAAGGGGAACGAGGTCAAATGGATGAATCCCTCCCATAGCGGAGCGCCCGGCCGCGATCGCTCATCGGGATTGAAACGAGCCCAGTGGGTCTTCCTGGTTGGCTGTTGTGCCGCATTTTCCTGGTATTGCGCCGTTCCACGAGGAGTGGTCAGCGCCGCCGCTCCGCCTTCCACCCCCATCATCCTGATTTCGGTGGACACGCTTCGGGCGGACCACCTGGGCGTTTACGGATACCGGCGGGCGCGCACCCCCAATATCGATTCCTTCGCCGCTCACGGCACCGTCTTTCGAGAGACCAGTTGCCAGATTCCGTTGACCCTTCCCTCCCACTTTTCGCTATTGACATCCACGTATCCGTTCGCCAACCAGGTGCGCGAGAACGCCCAGCAGGCTCCGTCGAACGCCGTAACCCTGGCCTCCGTTCTCCATGCGCAAGGGTATCGCACGGCCGCATTCATCGGCGCCGTGTATCTGGAGCGCGAACTGGGGCTCGATCGCGGATTTGACTTTTACGACAGCCCATTCAGTTTCGAGGCCTTCTCCTCCCTGGCGGGATCTATGTTCTTTGGCGACCGCAACCGGAATCCGCTACTCGGAAGGGACCGGCGCGACGGCGCTCTGGTGGTACGCGCCGCTCGCCAGTGGCTCGACGCGAACCGGGACAAACCGGTGTTCGCCTTCGTTCACCTGTTCGATCTGCATCAGCCCTATCGGCTGCCGGAGGGTGCTGTCCGGCCAGGGATCTCGGAGTACGATGCCGAGCTGGAACGGGTCGACCAGATGATCGGCTCTTTTCGGCAGGCGCTGATACGGGATGGGCTTTGGGACCGGTCGCTGGTGATTCTGGTGTCGGATCATGGGGAGAGTCTGGGGGACCACGGCGAACAGACCCATGGTTATTTCATTTACCAGAGCACCCTGCACGTGCCGCTGATCGTCCACTGGCCCTCGACCGCGCCCGATCATGCGCCCTCCGCGCCCCAGCCGGCGGGTCTGATCGATGTGGCGCCCACCATCCTCGATTTTTTGCATCTGCCCGCGCCGCCCTCGTTCGCGGGGCAGAGCCTGCTCAAAGCTCTGGACTCCGGCAAAGCGAGCAGTCCCGCAGCGGTCTACAGCGAAAGCGACTATAGCCACGATGCCTTTGGATGGGCGTCGTTGCGCAGTCTGCGCGCCGGCAAGTACAAATACATCGACGCGCCCCGGCCGGAGCTTTACGACCTGGAGGCGGATCCGCGGGAGCGGCGAAACGCGATCGCCGCCCATCCCGCCGAGGCTCGTTCTCTCCGCGACCAACTCGCGAGCTTGCTCGCCAGTCAGCGTTCGCAGCCGCCCGCGTCCAATGGCGCCATTCCGCCCGAAAGGCTCGCGGCGTTGAAATCACTGGGCTACCTGGCTCCCGGGCCGCAGTCCCCCGGTAAGACCTCCGGCCCAGACCCCAAGGACCGGCTTCGCGAATACAGACTTTACGAACAGGCGCAGGACGAGATCCTGTCCGGGCGTAGCGCGGACGCGGTTTTGATCTTGCGTCAGATGGTGGATCGAGACCCCCGAAACACATTGGCGCGCCGCGACCTCGGGGTGGCCTATCTCAACCAGGCTCTTTATGCGAAGGCGCGCGCCAGCTTGCTGCAGGTGGTGGCAACGGCGCCGGCCGACTTCGTGGCGCGCTTCGAGCTGGGAGTGGCGGATGAGCACGCCGGCCGTTTTTCGGAGGCGCTGGAACAACTCCGCGCCGCATGTTTGATTGCTCCGCGGGCGGGCGGCTGCCGCCGGGAGTTGGAGGCCGTCCAACACAAGGTGGAAAAGGGATCCCAATAGCCCTCAGCCCGGAATCCGAGGACAGAGCTGAACTCAAAACGTCGCTCCGTGCACTGGGGCAGACGGTTTGTTTGAAGCTGTTCGCCGCCCGATTGCGACTGGCGGCAGAACTGCGTTTGCAGTGTCCCTGGATTACCAACGAATAGCACGACTTCGGGGACGGGTTATCGTCCCGCCATCAAGTCCGGTTGACTGCGCTTGGGGCAATCGACCGTCTCCAACTCTCCGTCGAGCGCAGGCGCTGGCGGATTGATCATTCGCGGACCACGGTTCCTCTTCCCCTGGTTTGAGCGGATGCATACACTATGGAAGATGGAAGAGGCCGGACGGGGCTTCCGGTCTCACTCCGCTGTTGAATCAACATCCAGCAAATGTCCCGACGACGGGTGACAACGGTGATGGAGAGTAGTCATATGTGTCTCGCGCCGAGGCGCCTGATGCGCAGGTTGCGGCGACCGAATCTACTGGTCTTGACGCTCATTCTTGCCCTGCGTATCTGCTGCGCGCAGAATTTTCGTGGCAGCTTGGTCGGAACTGTCAAGGACAGCAGCGGGGGCCGCATCCCGTTTGCCACGCTGATCGTTGAGGCGAGCGCCTCCTCCAGTGAGCGTCATGCTGAGTGCGACGGCCAAGGGGAGTTCACGCTGAGCGACCTTCCGCCGGGCGTATATAGCGTGACCGCGCGATCGTCCGGATTCGCTGACGCCCGCACTACCATTACCATCCGTGTCACGTCCGTGCGCGAGATCAGCGTGACACTCTACCCGGCGGCTTCGCAGCTGCAGTTGAATGTCTCAGCGGCCTCGTCGATCACGACACGGCCAATTAACACGGCGAGCGCATTGCCCGACAACGTGGTGACCAGGCACGACCTGGAAACGATTCCGCTCGCGCATCGGAGCTTCGCCAACATCGCTTACCTGGTCCCCGGCACCGAACCGGTCGAGCCGTCCGATCCGACCAAGGCGCGCATTACTGCTGTCTCCTTCGGTGGCAGTTCCGGCCTGAACGATGCACTGTCCGTTGATGGCGCCGACAATTCCGACGACTATATTGGTGGCTTCCTTCAGAACTTCTCGCCAGACACAATCCAAGAGTTCGCCGTGCAGACTTCGCAGCAGAACGCGGACACGGGCCGTACGGTTGGCGGTTCTGTTGTGATCCTGACGAAGAGCGGTACCAATCAATGGCACGGCGGCGGAGCCTTTTACGAACGGGCTGCCGCGCTCGACGCCCGCTACCCGATTGAGAATCCGGCTCCGCTGCCAAAACAACCCTTCTCCCGCCAGAATTACATTTCCACGCTAGGAGGGCCTGTGCGAAAGGACACGTTCTGGTTCTTTACTTCATTCGAGAATGTGCACGAAGATGCCAGCATAGCCTACAGCCCTTCCAGTCTGACCCAGTTCAATGCCTTGGACTCGCTGGCATCGAGTGGACTCATTCCAGGCGTCAGCTCAATTCGGGTACCCGACAATGTGCCAGTCCCGTTCCGCGATTACTTGGGTACACTGAGGCTGGACTGGGCGCAGTCTCCCCGTTCCCATTGGTTTCTTCGTGCGGCCTTCGACAACTACGCGACGCGCAACGCGTTCGTGGCGCAAGCCACGCTGCCCTCCACGGGCGCCGGGTCGCACTCTAACTACTGGAATGTGGTGCTCGGCCAACAATCTCAACTCAGTCCTACCTGGCTCGGTTCGTTCACCCTGGCAGCAAGCTTCCTCCGGCTCAACGAAACGCGCAATTCGGATCTTGGCTTCGCGCTGGCCTTTCCTTTTAGCTCCACGTTGCAGACGATTTCCGGCTTCGAGACGTATGGCGACAACCAGTTTGTAACGCCGATCACGGCCTTCCCCGTGCAGCGCGAACAGGAAAAATACCAGGTTCGCGAGAACGTAACTCGCTCATCCGGACGCCACTCGCCTGGCTTCGGCGTAGACTTTATCCATGAACCGGTTCTGAGCGGCGCTCTTGCCGCATCGGCGGAAAACCTGACGATCTTCGCGCATGATCCATCCTTCTACTTGAACAACCCGCGGCAATTCACGGCCGACCTCACTTGCACGCCGGCTGCCTCGCTTGCAGTCACCCAGGGCACTACGTGCAGTTCAACGCCTGCCGGCGACGGCAGTTTCTCCCAGAACGTGCAGCGGCTGGGCCTTTACGCGCAGGACTCCTGGCGCGTGACTCCACAACTTACAGTGAACTATGGCCTGCGCTACGACACGACGTTTGGGCTCTTCACCGCCTCCGGAGTTTCGCAGTTGGACAACCCGGCGATCCTGACTCTCCGCGCGTTGCAGATTCCCCTTTTCCAGCATCCCGGTGTTCCGCACGATTACCGTCTTGCCCTTGCGCCGCGCCTCGGCATCGCCTATGCTCTGGGACAATCCAGAAACACCGTAATGCGCGCCGGCATCGGCCTCTTCTACAACGACCTCGCGCAGAACGGATGGGTGCCTGCGTTTCAGGCTGTGAACGAGGCTTTGGCCGTATGCGTTCAACCGGGCGATGCAGGCTGCCTTCCGGGTGCGGCCAATGGCGGCACGGGCGCCATCATCGATCCCGCCTACAAGACTCCCTACGCGGTGAACTCCAGCGTCGGCATCGAGCACGCCTTCAACTCCAATTGGATGCTGAGCGCTGATTGGAACCACGAGGCCGGCGTCCACGCCTTTCGGCGTTATCAGTATGAGGCCGGCTACAGCTTGTTCTCGCCTCTCTTCGCGAGCGACATCGCCACGCAGCAACAGAATGTACCCAACCTGACTGTGTTCCGGACTGACAACCGCTCCCGCTACGACGCCTTGTCAGTACGGCTGCAAGGGAACGTGAAGCGCTTCACGCTGGTTGCCCACTATCGGCTGGCGAGCGCCGAGACCTGGGGCTGTGTTTTGGGCGAACTCTTCGATTACGTAAACGGCGTCTGCAATCCACTCCATGCCTTCGCGCAAGGCGATTACGGCCCGTCTGGTGAAGACGTCCGGCATCGCTTTGTTCTCGCCGGAACCTACCACCTGCCGGCAGGTTTCGATCTCACGGTGTTGAGCCAGGCTGAGAGCGCGCGGCCCTTTACGCTGACGACTCCGGTCGACGTGAATGGCTTGGGCGATCCACTGGATGATCGGGCGGTAGTAAACGGTGTCCAAACCGGACTCGACCAGTTCCGCGGCACTCCCTACATTCAGACGGACCTCCGCGTTAGTCGGTCGTTCAATCTCCGGGACCGCGTAAAAGCGACCGGGTTTGTCGAGTTCTTTAACATTTTCAACCGCAACAATTCCGGCGCCAACTACGTCACCAACGTCGCCGCTCTTCCAATGCCGGTCAACAGCCTGAGCAACATCACTGCGTTCTGCCTAAACTCCTCATGCACGGAGACACAACCGATCACGAGTCTCAATCAGTTGCGTGTTCCGGCCGGCGCCCTCGGTGATTTCTTCGGACCGGGCACGACGGTGGGCATCCCCTTCGCCGCCCAGTTGGGGATTCGGCTGAGTTTCTGACCCATATCCGGTGACAAATCCCAGGTCCTGAAGCCGTGCTGGTTAGAACTTGGGTGCGGATTCCTCTCGCTGGGACCGCGCCTCCGATCTCGCCTCTGGCCTCACTTCCAATACTCCCGGTCGAGAGACCGGTACTGCACCGCCTCGGCGATGTGTTTGGCCTGGATCTGTTCGTTCCCGCCCAGGTCGGCGATGGTGCGGGAGACCTTCAGGATCCGGGCGTGCGCCCAACTAGACATCGACCGCTACTCGGGCTTGAACTCAGCATGGCGCGCCGCGATGAAGGCCAGCAACCCAGGCGTGGGCTACGTCCTCACCCGGGCAGCGACTAGCTGCCGAAGGGTGTCTGCCCCGCCCCGGATTCGAGCACCCGATTCGCCACCGCGCGGGTGGACTGAGATCTGTCTCCAGACGAGAATCCTTCCCGACCCGCGGCCACCATCTCACCGGAGCTGAGGCAGTTGTCGGTAGCTCCGGCTGAGTGCAAGATCCGCACCACCGGATGCAGCTTGTGTCCTCGGTCGCCGCTGCAATCCGATCTCAGTTCCGGATAGCCCTAATCACTGGGAGCGATTGTCTTTGTCTTCTGTTCGTTACGGTCGCCACTGCCGCGCACGCAGGATTGGCCCGACAAGTGCTCTGAGCCGGGTTAGGAGAGTGATCATGACCCGTTTCTGGAATGCGGCCCTGCTGTGCGCCGCCCTCACCGTACCCATAGCATTCGCGCCGACTGCGTTGCTCGCCGATGATCAGAAAGCCGAACGCAAGTATCAAGACAAGCAGAACAAGGACGAGCATCAGTGGAACAAGCAGGAAGACAAGGCCTATCGTAAGTACCTGAAGGAAAGCCATCACCGGTACAACGAGTTCTCAACGCTCAAAGAGGACGACCAGCAGGCATATTGGAACTGGCGTCACCAGCATTCAGACGCCGTGCTCAAGATCGAAATCAAGTAGCTTCGACTCCGCTGGTACTTGCCGAGGTCGCGATACCGGGCGATCTCGGCGCGAATCCGGGGACAGCGGTGAGGGATGAAGCCTCGGCTTCACCCGGGAGCATGGAAATGCCTGGCTGCCCATCATTTGGAATCAGATGCTTGCAGGCATTTTCAAGAGAGCACACGCAAATCCCAGATCGCTAAACGGCGCGCGTCGGCATCTGGCCGCGAATTCTTGCAGTGGCGCCGGCAGCGCCGATTTCGCAGTGGCGCTGGCCTCACTTCCAATACTCCCGGTCGAGCGAGCGGTACTGCACCGCCTCTGCGATGTGTTTGGCCCAATTATTTGAATTTGGTCCTGCTCGCTCCCGCCCAGGTCGGCGATCGTGCGAGAGACCTTTAACATGCGGTCGTCAGCGCGATTGCGACTGGCGGTTAACGGTGTTTGTGTGTCTCTGGTTTTATTGCGTCTTCCGCGGTCCATCATTGGCGCCGGCCACAACTGCTTTGCGGTATAACTCGGCGCGGAAGTACGCTTCCGCTTCGTGCCCCATCTGCTTTCCAGCCTCCGCCAGGAAGTTGGCGGTCGTCGCCTGGAGCATTCCCGCATAGCGAGTCTGCAGCTCCTTGAGCAGCCGGTCGAGCGGTGCAGCGCCGAAGCGCCGCTGCGCTTCCAGGAGCATCAGAGCGGCCTTGTCGTAGCGATTGATCTCGCGGTCCGGAGAGTCGCTGGCCGTTTCCGCAATACTCGCGGTAGTCTTGCTTCGGCCGGCATTTTTCCGGTATTCGGCGAGCCGGGCGTCCGCGAACGGCCGGCCGAAACGGTCTTCGGTAAGCCGAAACGCCGAGAACTCGGCCAGGCCTTCGTTGATCCAATCGTTCGGCGTGGCGGGATCGGAAATGGTCCACCAGAAGTGGGCCATCTCGTGAGCGTTGTCGCGGAAGTCGTTGGCCTCGCCGTTCGGACCGGAGAGGACGCCCTGCGCGCGTTCTTCCGAGACAACGATCAGCGGTATTCGCGAATAACCCCATCCGCCGCGCGGGGAGTAGACGATACGCAGCCCCCCGCTGACCCGCGGGGCGCCGTAGTAGCCGGAGAATTTGTCCATCCCTGCAACCAACCCGTCGATCTTCGACTGCATCCACTTCGGAGAGAGCTGGTAGTAGTCGATCTCCACATGCGTGCCCGCGGTCCCACCTTCGATTCGATGCAGGCGCGGGGACGCCAGCAGGACGATATCCATGCCGGATTTGAAGGAGCGCCACTCCGTGATGCGCCGGCCCTCGTGTTCCCGCTCGGCGATTTGCTGGCCGTTCGTTGCGGTCAGGAACCCATCGGGGAGATTGGTTTCGGCTTCGAAGGTGCACTCATTGAAGCCCGGAAACATGGGAAACCAGGCGGAGTAGAGCGCCAGTTCCACCAGTTCTGGAGAGATCAGGTTGACGCCCGCGACCACGTCGCTGAATTCGCCACCGTACTGGATGTGCAATTCCTTTGCGTCCGGCGCGGCGACCGAGACGGCTACGGCCATGGGTGAATACGGCAATTGCGGTGCGCTGGCATCGAGTTTGAATTGTGCGGCTTTCCCATCCGCGTCGACCTGGCGGACGGCGAAACCCTTGTAGAGATAAAAACGTGACTCGGCCGGATGCTGGATCCAGGCGTCAGCCAACAGTGTGTGGGTGGCGGGCTCGACGCGAACCTGCAGACGATAATGCATCGTCTCGTGAGGGTCTGTCGCGCCATGCGCCATCAGGCACGCCAACGGCAAAGCGAGAGTCAGTTGAAGGAGCTTCATAAGCCCGGTGCCACCTTTTCGGGCAATCCGTCTTATGCGTCATTCGAACTTGCGGCTCACCTGTAAATGACTACGACGACGGTCCTGGCGAAGTTCCGGAATCCAGAAAATCCCGGGACTCAAAGCCCAATTCACAGGCCTCACGGATCCGGATTTGCACCCGGATCCCCGCCTACGCTTCGGCCTCATGATGGAGCACCGCCGATTCTACAGGAGAGCTTCATTTCCGCTACTCCCGGTCGAGCGAGCGGTATTGCACCGCCTCGGCGATGTGCTTGGCCCAATTATTTGAATTTGGTCCTGCTCGCTCCCGCCCAGGTCGGCGATGGTGCGGGAGACCTTTAAGATGCGGTCGTGAGCGCGGGCAGACAGCGCCAGCCGGCGCACTGCCATTTCGAGCGTCTTCTCCACGGCGGCGTCCAGTGGGCAGATGTCGCGCACGCGCCCCGCGGGCACGGTCGCATTGATCGACCCGCGCGCCGCCTGCACAGCCCGGGCCGCCAGGACGCGCTCGCGCATTTCGGCTGACGTCGCGCCTGTCTCCTTTCCGCGCAGTTCCTGGTAGGCGACCGCCGGCACCTCGATGTGCAGGTCGATACGATCGAGCAGCGGTCCGCTGATCTTGCCCATATAGCGTTGGATGATGCCCCCGGTGCAGCGGCACTCGTGCGTCGGATCGCCGTGGTAACCACAAGGACACCCGTGCAGACATCAACTGCTACTCGGGCATGAACTCAGGATGGCGCTCCGACGGAGTGCCTGAACGAGTCATGTCGACACGTCCTGCCCAAATCAGCGAGTGGCCACCTAACTGTGCTTGCGTGTGATTTCACCGGATTGAAGGTCCGGGATCACCCGCTTTTTTGTGCTCTCCAAGTCGGGCAGAATTTTCGAAATCCACCCAACCGGGGGATCACTGCGATCTGCCGGCATTCTTGCCCTCGGGCCGAAACATGCTATCGAGGAGATCGTATAGTTCATGCGCGCGGATCGGCTTCGTCAGATAGCCGTCCATTCCGGCAGCCAGGCATCGCTCTTCGTCACCCTGCATGGCGTGCGCAGTCAGTGCAACGACTGGCTGACGCGTTCCTCCGGGCCTTTCCTTTTTACGAATCATTGCGGTCGTCTCCATGCCGTCCAATTCGGGCATCTGCACATCCATCAAGACCAGGTCGTAGCTATCCCTCTCCAAGGCTTCAAGCGCCTGCATGCCATTTTGCACGACGAACGCCCGGTGGCCTCTCTTTTCAAGCAGACGAGTGATCAATCTCTGGTTCACCGTGTTGTCTTCGGCAACCAGCACGCGCAAGGGCGCTTGGGAATCGCGAGCATCCCCCGGGAGGCCGTGACGGCCCTGTGGATTCGCTTGCTCTTGCTCTGTCCCGCCGAGGACGCGACTGATCGTATCGCGCAGTTGCGCGAGGCGGATCGGTTTCAGCAAGTAGGCAGCCACCCCCAGCTTTTTCAAGAGTTCCAGATCGCTTCGGTGTCCTGCCGAGGTAAGCATCATGATGGTCGCTGCTTCGAGTTCAGGTCTGCGCCGAATGCACTCGACCAGTGTGAAGCCATCCATTGTCGGCATGTGCACGTCCGTCAGAATCAACGCAAAGGGTTTTTTTGCTTCCTGTGCGGTGGATAGTTCGGCGAGAGCTGCCTCTCCACCGTCCGCCAGGACAGGTTCCATACCCCAACGGCGTAACATTTCTTCGAGGATCCGGCGATTGGTGCGGTTGTCGTCTACTACCAGGACGCGGACGCCAGCCAGTATGGGAGGCGGGGCCGTGGCGCCGATTTCGGATCCCTTTTCCGGACGCTTGAAGACGGCAGTAAAGTGGAACTGGGATCCACGGCCAAACTCACTCTCCAGCCAGATCCTGCCTCCCATCATCCCCACTAAGCGGGCGGAAATAGTCAGGCCGAGCCCGGTGCCGCCGTAATTCCGCGTGGTCGAGTTATCCGCTTGGGAAAACGGATCGAAGATCAGCTTCTGCTTTTCCGCGGGTATCCCTGTGCCCGTATCAGATACAGTAAAGCGCAGCAGGCGAGGGTCGCCGCCTTCGGATTCGATTCCGACCTTTAATGCTACTTCTCCATGTTGGGTGAACTTGATTGCATTACCGATGAGGTTAGTGACGACCTGGCTAAGACGGCCGGAATCACCCCGTACTAGTTCCGGAACGTCGGGCGCTATCGCACACAGAAGCTCCAACCCTTTGTCATCCGCGCGCAACGCAAGGGTCTTCAGCGTCATTTCCAGGCAATCGCGCAGGTCGAAATCAATCTCTTCAAGGTCAATCTTTCCAGCCTCGATCTTCGAGAAGTCCAGAATGTCATTGATCACGAACAGCAGGGAGTCGGCGGACAGCTTGACAGTCTCAAGGTACTCCCGCTGTTCTGGCGTGAGCTCGGTATCCAGAGCCAAGTCGGTCATGCCCACTACTCCGTTGAGCGGAGTGCGGATTTCGTGGCTCATGTTGGCCAGAAACTCACTCTTCGACCGGCTCGCCGCCTCGGCGGCTTCCTTGGCGAGCTGCAGCGCGGCTTCGGCGCGTTTCCGCTCTGTAACGTCGCGCGCTATCGCTTCAATCAGAACTGATTGGCCAAGGCGGTGCACGCATCTTTCGCTGACTTCCAAGATGGCGGTCCTTCCTCCCTTGGTCGCGATTTCTAATTCGAAGCGTGGTAGGTCTCTGCCGGCTCTCAATTCTTTTAGTCGGGCTTCCACCCGCTGCCTTTGAACAGGGGTCACCAGATCGAGCAGGTTCATGCGCGTAAACTCGTCCGGCGAGTATCCGGTAATCGCATGACCGGACGCGTTGGTCGTGAGGAGCGCACCATTGGCCTCGAAGGTGAAGATCATGTCATTGGCGTTGGCGACAAGGTCCCGAAAGCGCTCCGCGAGGGCGGCTTCGGTCTCCAACTGACGCCGAATGATGCCAGTTTGTACCTGCACCTTGCGCCTAAGGCCTACCACCCAGGCGACGGAGCCCAACGCAGCCGCCGCGGCAAGCCCCAACAACCACAACAGCCGCGACAGGGTCCACCAAGAAGCGGCCCGCAACAGGCGGAGGTCCGAATCTGCGCGCAGTGCGAGCCGAAATGTGTGCGCGCCGGTCCGAAAACGGTCTGGCTCGATCACGGCCACTCCTGTGATCCGATACCGGCCGCCAGGTACGAAGACTTGAGTCCAATTGGGAGGTGGCGTCACCACATCGATTCCGAAGAGGACGTCTTGGTCCTGCATGACCAGCGAGAGCTTTCCCTTGTTTTCGCTTGCATTGACCAAGTTGGCTGAAAGCTCGACCAGCCGTGCATTCATGCTCATTGCCAGGGCCTCGACCGCACGAACTTGGGCAGGTCGGACCGGATCGCCGCGTGGAAGGGTGCGCGTCTTCGAGAAACGCAATTCTGTATCGGACTCGGTTTTGGTCGCATATCCGATGGCTTCCAACCGATCACCCACCGAAATCTGCCCCGGGAGATCACGACAGAGGACACGAATGCCGCCGCTAGCATCCTGGAGAAAGAACGCGTTGCCTTCCACAAGCGTCACGGTTCCAGCGATTTTCACTCGATCTCGTTTCAGAGACTTGACACGCGCGATCGGCTTGAGTTCCAGCCTCCCGGGCTCCATCGGGGAGGACCCATCGAATGTAATGTGTTCAGTCCCACCGCCGGGAACATATATGCGCAAGTGGCCAGATATGGGGGACTCGGCCAACACTCCTTCGACCTTCACCGAGGCCCCCTGGAGGCTTTCCAAGGTTAGGGGGTGAGGATCGACCGAACGGTCTTCGAGCAGTAGTTCGACGACGCCGTCATCCATCGCCAGATCGATCGTCGCCCATGAACTCTCCGTATAAACCATGCCCACCGTTCCACGGACGGCAACCCAATGGCATTCGCGCCCGCCTGATGTAAGATCGCTGAAGGTGGAGAGCTGGGCGGATGGAAGCGCTGCTCGTCCGCGTCGAATCACTTCTGGGTCGCGGATAACGACTGCTTTATCAGTGCGGTTGGTGCGCCCCGTCAATTCCACGAAATCGCCCGACTTAAGGGAAAACCGGCGAGCGCCCAAGTCCACATAAATGCCACCGGTCGCGTCTTGCAGGAACAGGTTAGGATATTCCACACCTTGGAATTTCATGACGCCATATTCCGTTACAACACCGCGGATGCGAACGGGACTCCCCTGCCTCTGCTGAGCGGGAGTGAGTGAGAGGATCTGGGCGATGGTCTCCAGGATCGGAGAATCTGCGCGGCACAGCGGTGCGAGTAGCACGAAATACGCGGCGCCCACGACGCGGATCCAGAGAGGATTCCGCCTCGCGCCATCTCGTCTTCGCCTCCGCTCCGCAATATGTGTCCCTTGCATCGCTCCCTTAATCGGTTCGCCGCCGGCCGCCCCGACGCGCGTCTGTTCCATCCCCATTTTCACGCGCAAGCCCCCGCCGGCGGGCACGGCGCGGGATTTCGAGCTGCGTGCGTGTCCCTCCACAGGCCCATAGCCACCAAGCTAAGGACGGAAAGTGCGGCTGGCGCGCAGCCTGCGAGGAGTTTCTGGCCGGTTTCCGGTCGCCAATGGGCCCCGATGTCGCGCCGCGTGGTCCATCTCCACGTTCCGAGTGGGCGCAGCAGGGCTCTCCGCGGCAGCCCGTGGGGCGGGCACAGAACCATTGTTTCGCGGGCTAGCACGCTCAACAGCATTTCGGTCCGAAGCGTCGCGTGGTCAAGTTATCACTGGCTCGCGTTACGTATTCTCATTACACTCATCGGCACTTATCTCACGCAATCTGGGCAAATATCGACGCAACAGCCCAATACAATCCGTATCCGGGGACAGTATCTACACTGAACCCCTCGAGCGAGACAAGCAAAATAGTGACAGGCTGCCATTCGCTGGAACCCTTTTGGCGAACGGGCGTTGCCGTTGCAGAATGAGCTTGGCCGGCTATCCGGTGACAATATACTCATATCCGATGACCGTGTGGGTCAGAATTGGCACGGATTCTTCTCGTGCTGCCCGCATCGCCGATTTCGCTTGGGCGCTGGTGTTACTTCCAGTATTCCCCGTCGAGCGAGCGGTACTGCACCGCCTCGGCGATGTGTTTGGCCTGGATCTGTTCGCTTCCGCCCAGGTCGGCGACGGTACGGGAGACCTTCAAGATGCGGTCGTGAGCGCGGGCAGACAGGGCCAGACGCCGGACGGCCATTTCGAGCGTCTTCTCCGCGGCGGCGTCCAGTGGGCAGATGTCGCGCAAGCGTCCCGCGGGCACGGTAGGAGCCGCATGCGGTAATCCCGCTCGTACGGATCTGTGCGGGGGGGAAGTTCAGCGATGGTCGTCCCTGACTACCGCGACCTGGATTCCCGGATTGTGAGCGCACCCAAACTACTGCCGCTGTAACCTCCTGTCACGGGTCTTCCCGCGGCGTAGAATGTAGGCTTCCATGGCCATCAAGAAGCTATTCACCGAGCGTTTTGGAGCCGTTGCGCCGCGAGTGCAGGAGGAACTGAACCCGGCGAGCGCAAACGGCATCCTTTCAATTATTGAAGCCCGGATCGCAGAGAATTGGTTCGGCGCGGCGTTCCCGGCTGAATGCCAGGATGGCGGATTGAACGCCGGATGCGATGTGGCGAAGCTCAAAGGAGCCGTAGACGCCTACAAACTCATATGGCCCGAGGACTGGCGGCGGGAGGAGAAGATCCCGGAAGACGGCGAGATCTTCAATCTCGTCGAGTTTTCTTACGAGCACATTGCGCTGCCGGAATCATGGCAGTTTCATTCGTACTGGCGGCATGATCATTACAATTACGACAAAGAAAAGGGGCGAGCCGCGTTCACAGAGGAAATGAACCGAGTTTTTGAACGTCACGGCATAGCCTTCGAGCTCGTGGACGGGGAGGTGACAAGGATCGCGCCGACGGGACTACAAGAGGCGCTGGCGGAGACGCTTTTCAAGAGCGGGGATGTTCACCTTGACAGACTGCTGGAGACGGCGCGCGAAAAGTTCCTTAACAAATCCCTCGACGTAAGAAAAGAAGGGCTGGAAAAACTCTGGGATGCGTGGGAGCGTCTGAAGACCATCGAGCCGGGCACAGACAAGAAGGTGATGGCGCAGGCCATTCTCGACAAAGCGGCAACCGAGCCGGTCCTTCGGGAACGACTCGAACTCGAAGCCAAGGAGCTGAATTTCATCGGCAACAACTTAATGATCCGGCATACTGAAGTCGGCAAACCACCCGTCTCCGTATCTTCTCAAGTCGACTATCTGTTTCACCGGATGTTTGCGATGATCCGGCTATTGCTCAAGTCCAGCGGCAGGGGTGGGTAGGCGGGCTGCACTGCGGGGCACTACCGCCAATGGCCGTTGGAAATCATGGCAATCATGGCGAGCACTGAAATCTGTTTTGTGCAACTTGCAGCTTCGATTGGGATTGTCACACTGCAGCCGTTCGCCCTCTATTTCCACGCGTGCCTCCAGCAACCACCGGAGCCAACAAATGCCAGGAACGCCAGCGTTGGAATGAATTAGCTCAATCCGGGGACAGTCGAATCCCGATTTTCGCCATGCCGACTTCGCGATTTCGCGTGCGTGCCTCCCTTCGAATACTCCCGGTCCAGCGACCGGTACTGCACCGCCTCGGCGATATGTTTGGCCTGGATCTGTTCGCTCCCGCCCAGGTCGGCGATGGCGCGGGAGACCTTTAAGATGCGGTCGTGAGCGCGGGCAGACAGCGCCAGCCGGCGCACTGCCATTTCGAGCGTCTTCTCCGCGGCGGCGTCCAGTGGGCAGATGTCGCGCACGCGCCCCGCGGGCACG
>Ga0302320_10007933_pt1 | contig 23247 bp, 19 predicted proteins | sample Bog_T0_3_FD_202130 | JGI IMG/M metagenome (GOLD analysis project Ga0302320, IMG submission 202130) | Peat permafrost microbial communities from Stordalen Mire near Abisko, Sweden - Bog_T0_3 | ecosystem: Environmental > Terrestrial > Soil > Wetlands > Peat | place: Sweden: Abisko, Stordalen Mire... | reverse complement strand
CGACGGATCCATCAACCTGCGCGCCACCCTCCAAGCCCACGCAGCACGCCCCAACGTCGCTCTCCGCCTCCTCTTCTCCCGTGACTTTACTGCCTAATAGCGGCCCAAACCAGAAAGCCCTAGGGGGGGCCGTCCACTTGCATCTTGCACCGGCCCGCAGCGGCCGCACGGTTTAAGCCCATGGACAAATTCGACGAGATCTTCAGGATGCAGGACGCCCTGAACCGGAGGATAGGGGTTTCCCTGCCGCCCCCCAGCGAGGAGGAGAAGGCCAAATGGATCCTGAACTACACCCGGGCGATGCAGCAGGAAATTGCGGAACTTATTGATTCCGTGCCGTGGAAGTGGTGGGCCAAGTACCAGAAGTTCGACGAGCAGAACGCCCGCGTCGAGGTCGTCGACCTCTTCCATTTCCTGATCTCGCTCGCGCAGGTCCTCGGGATGAGCGCCGACGACGTGTTCCAGGCCTACGTGAAGAAGAACCAGGTGAATCTCCAGCGCCAGGAATCAGGCTATGTCAAGAAGGACGAGTCCGACTCGAGGCACATCTGAGGCGTCACGCGGCCGTTGTCACCCGCGGCGACCCGCCCGCTGAGTTCCTAGCGCGAGACGACGAACGCGGCCTGGACGTCGACCGCGACGTTGCCGTCCTCGATGATCGAGGCGTGAAGCTTCAGCTTTGCCTTGCCGTAGCGCGCGAGAGCGTCCTTGAACTCCGCAATCGCGGCCTGCGCGGGCCTCTCGCAAATCGCGCGAAGGTCTCCAAGCACCGGACGCCGGTATGCGGCGCGGCTCTCCTTGACGACGATGTGCCACACCGGCTTCTCGGCCTTCGTCTCGTCCTTCATCAGCTCCCACACGACGCCGTAGCCGGCCAGGGTCGCGAGCGCGACCAGGCTCCCGCCGAACGCCGTGTTCAGGGAATTCTTGTTCTGCTCCTTCGGGGCCGTGAGCACCAGCGCTCGGTCGTCGCTCACCTCGACGCCTACACCCATCGCCTTCGCGAGCGGAATCATCTCGTGGAGGAATAGCTCAAGAGCAGGAACCTTGACCGACTTCATCACGCGTGACGCTGGAGCATTTATTGCCCGCCGTCAAAGCCCGCGCGCACAATCGTTGCGAATATCGGCCGGGCATTCCTAAGGCATTAGAATCAAGTGCCATACGATATTTTGAGCCGCGCGCGCCGGACCTGCGCGGCACTCGGGCGCCGGGGGCGCCCGCCGGGACGCAACCGCCCGCGGGCGGCGCGCCCTCCTTGGCCGCCGCGGGGGGCCGCGGGGCTTGCCGCGGGCCGTCCGGCCGTTTGAGTGGGCCAATGGCAAAACCCGAAGAGCCCAAGATCATCTTCTCGATGATCGGCGTCTCGAAGAAGATCGAGCGAAAGGAGATCCTGCGCGACATCTCGCTCTCGTTCTATTACGGGGCGAAGATCGGCGTCCTCGGGTTCAACGGGTCCGGAAAATCGTCCCTGATGCGCATCCTGGCGCTTCGCGACACCGAGATCGAGGGCCGCGTGCACATTGAGCCGGGCTACGACGTCGGCCTCCTTGAGCAGGAGCCGCAGCTCGAGGCCGGCCGCACGGTGCGCGAATGCGTCGAGGAGGGCGTCAGGCACCTGACCGACCTTGTCGGGGCCTACGACGCCACGTGGGACGATCTGAATGCGGCGCCGAGCGAGGCGGCCAAGGAGGCCATCATGGCGCGCCAGGGCGAGCTTCAGGAGAAGATAGACGCCTTGGGAGCCTGGGACGTGGGCCCCCATGTCGAGATGGCGATGGACGCCCTCCGATGCCCGCCGCCCGAGCAACTGGTCGACAGTCTCTCCGGAGGCGAGCGACGACGCGTCGCGCTCGCGCGCCTGCTCCTGCGCAAGCCGCCTATCCTCCTCCTTGACGAGCCGACCAACCACCTCGACGCCGAGAGTGTCCAGTGGCTCGAGCAGCACCTGGCGCGCTACGAGGGCACGGTGATCGCCGTCACCCACGACCGCTACTTCCTGGACAACGTCGCGCAGTGGATCCTCGAACTCGACCGCGGGCACGGGATCCCGTGGAAGGGGAACTACTCGTCGTGGCTCGAGCAGAAGCAGAAGCGCATGGCCGTCGAGCAGCGGACGGAGGACCGGCGCCAGAAGGCGATGGCGCGCGAGCTCGAGTGGATCCGCAAGTCGGCCGTCGCTCGACGCGCGAAGTCGCAGGCGCGCATCACCGCCTACGAGTCGATGCTCCGGGAGAACGTGGCGGATAAGGAGAAGGAGTTCGAGATCCTGATCCCCGCCGGCCCGCGGCTCGGCACGCTCGTCGTTGAGGCGAAGGGCCTGTGCAAGGCGTACGGCGACAACCTCATCTTCGAGGGCCTCACGTTCTCGCTGCCTCCGGGGGGGATTGTCGGCGTCATTGGCCCGAACGGCGCCGGAAAGACGACGCTCTTCAGGCTCATCACCGGGGCCGAGAAGCCCGACGGGGGGACCCTCCGGGTCGGCGAGACCGTCAAGATCGCCCACGTGGACCAGTCCCGCGACTCGCTCCCGGGCGAGTCCACGATCTACGAGGCGATCAGCGGCGGCGAGGAGATCCTCCGGATGGCCGGGCGGGAGGTGAACGGGCGCGCCTACTGCGCGCAGTTCGGCTTCACGGGACCCGACCAGCAGAAGAAGGTCGGGATCCTCTCCGGCGGCGAGCGCAACCGCGTCCACCTGGCGCGCCTGCTCAAGTCCGGGGCCAACCTGATCCTGCTCGACGAGCCCACGAACGACCTGGACATCAACTCGATCCGCGCGATCGAGGAGTCCCTTGAGAATTTCGCGGGGTGCGCCGTGGTCGTGTCGCACGACCGGTGGTTCCTCGACCGCGTGGCGACCCACATCCTCGCCTTCGAGGGCGACAGCACGGCCTTCTGGTTCTCAGGGAACTATTCGAGCTACATCGAGGACTTCCACCGCCGCAAGGGCAGGGACGCCGACCAGCCGCACCGGATAAAGTACCGGCGCCTGACAAGGCACTGAGCGCGCCGGCCCCCGGGGGCTCAGGGAGCCTTGGGCGCCCTGCGCACCAGCTCGGCGAACATGGCCTCGAGCCGCGGAATGTCGACCGCGCGGACCACCGTCACGTCGGGCTCGCCCAGGCCCGGGCCGCCGCCGGCCGGCCAGCTGAGCGTCGCCCCGTAGCTCGCGCCGTGGCCGATGTCGACGTCCATCGCAAGCGGCAGGGAGCGGGCGACGATCGTCGGGTCGAGGAAGACGGCTGACGCGACCTCGTCCCACATCGGGAAGCCCGGCTGCGCGAACCGGGCCACGTACCTTGCGGCGGGCGAGTCGGAGCCCGCCGTCGCACGGGCCACGACTGCAGCCGTGAACTTCGTGCCCACCGTGGCGTCGGTCGGGACGGCTGTGATCCTCTTCCAGCCGGCGTGCAGCATCATCTTCGCGGCCTCCGGGTCCCAGCGGATGTTGAACTCGACCCTCGGGTTGTGGATGAATTGCATCGAGAATTCGTCCACCTTGGAGCCGTCCGGGTTGAAGCTGCCGCCCATGATCACGAGCTCCTTCGCGAGCGCCGCGCACCCGTCGTCGAGCCGCGCCGCCAGGGCGACGTTCGTGAAGGGCCCGAGTGCCAGGACCGTCACCTGGCCGGGGAACTCGCGGAGCTTCCTGACGATGAAGTTTGCCGCGCTCTCGGCCAGGGGCTTCGTGGAGGGCTCCCCCTCCTCGAGCGGCGGGACGACGTCCGCGGCATGGTAGTGGGGCCTGTTGACCGTGTTGTAGCCGGGCCACTTCTCCATCCACGCGCCCTTGTAGGCCAGCTTGCCGTAGAGCGTCTCCCAGCGCCTCGTCTCCTCCTCTGAGTTGACGAGGGGGTAGGTCGCCCCCGGCACGACCGGGATGTCGGGCCGGCCGATGAGCTCGAGCATGCGCAGCGTGTGCGCCACGTCCTCCTTCTGCCAGCCGTCGCCGCTCTCGATCGTGACGCCGAGCACCTCAACGTCCGGGGCCTGCACCACCATGAGGATCGCCTGGAGGTTGCTGCCTCCGGGCCCGAAGGCGTCCTGGTCGATGATCACCTTGCGGCGGGGCTGTGAGGCGCCCGCGGCGGAAACCAGCAGGGCGCAGGCCAGCGCGATCGTTAGAGTGAGTCGTTGCTTCATCAGAATAGGCGAGCAGAGGATGTGCCAATGGATCGTTTCCTGCTTGGGTTGTCTCGGCTCAAACGCTTCAAATGGCAATAAATCCCCGATGAGAAACCCTCCGCCCGTGATTTTTCCCGGCATTCCCGTGGCCGCGGCCAGGAAGCCCGCGGCGGGCCTGCGGAACCTGACGCTTGTCCTCGGGGCGCTCCCGCAGGAGACCGAGCTTGTAGAGGAGGCGCTCAAGGGGCGGCGCCGCGGCAGGCTCGGCCCATTTCCGTACGTTGAGGGCAGGATAGGGGGGCGAAGGACGGTGGTCGCGGCCACGGGCATTGGGAAGACCTGCGCCTCGATGATCACGATGCTCTTCGCGAGGCATTTCCGCCCGCGCGAGCTCCTCATGACGGGGACCGCGTCGCGGATCAACCCCGAGGTGAGAAACGGCGACGTGATCGTCGGCGAGACGACGTGCAACCACGACTTTGGGTCCCTCGGGGCGGGCTACGCCATGGAGTACTTCGGGGCCGAGGGGCCGCTCCGGGACACGATGCCGATCCTCTACCCGGGCGACCGACGCCTGATTGCCGCCGCGAAGAGGGCGATCAGGCGGCACGTTCCGGAGACGGCCTCGCAGCACAGCCCGCCGTACCTGCCGCGCGTCCGGCTCGGCCGCATCACCTCGGGCGACCAGTTTGGGATTACCGACGAGAGGATCGCCGACATCCGGCGCCAGCTTGCTCCGGATCTGATGGAGATGGAGAGCGGGTCCGTCGCCCAGGTCTGCTGGTACCTTGGGATCCCCTTTCTCTGCGTGCGCAGCGGCAGCAATCGCACGCAGAACTCCCCGGACAACGACTACCGCATGCTGTCCCCGTTCGCCTCGCGCCAGGCCGCCCTGTTCACGGTGTCCCTCGTCGGCGAAATCGCGAGGTCCCGGAGATGAGACTCTTCGTCCGGGGCGACGTGGACGGGTTCTTCGCGATCGCGATGGACAACCTGATCCAGCTGTTGCTGATCCCGGCGCTGTGCATCGGGGTCGTCGGGATGGCGCCGCCGTTCGTTTACGGGCGCATCCTGCCCGGGATCGCCGTCTCCTACGTCGTCGGCAACCTGTTCTATGCCTGGCAGGCGCACCGTCTCGCCCGGCGTGAGAACCGGACCGACGTTTGCGCGATTCCCTTCGGGCTCAACACGCCGACCATGGTCGCCTATGCCTTCCTCGTGATGCTGCCGGCGCGCCAGCTGGCGCTTGCCCGCGGTGCGGCGGACCCCGACTCCGCGGCCTGGCAGGCCGGCCTCGTCGCCTGCCTCGGTTCGGGGCTGATCGAGTTTTCCGGGGCGTTTGTGGCGGAGGGCCTGCGTCGGCTGACGCCGCGCGCGGCACTCCTCGCCTCTCTTTCGGGCGCGGGCATCTCGTTCCTGACGCTCAACTTTGTGTTCGACCTCTACGCCCACCCGGTTGTCGGAATCGTGACGCTTGGCCTCACGCTGCTCTTCTTCTTCAGCGGCCTGCGTCCCAGGGGCGGCATCCCGCCGGCGGTCGTGATCGTCGCGGTCGGCACGGCGCTCGCCTGGGCCACGGGACTCGCGCCGGGCTCGGCAGTGCTGGCGGGCTCCGTGGGCCTGCACCTGCCCGGCTTCGTGGGCGGAGACCTCGCCCGGGGCATCGGCGGCGGCCTCTTTCTTCCCTACCTGCCGATCGTGATCCCGATGGGCCTTCTCAACCTGCTGGCCTCGATGCAGTGCGTCGAGTCGGCGGCCGCGGCCGGGGACTCGTTCTCGCTGCGCTCGTCCCTTGCCGTGAACGGCATCTGCACGTTCGCCGCCGCCTGCTTCGGCTCGCCCTTCCCGACGTCGATCTACATCGGCCACCCCGCCTGGAAGCGGATGGGCGCGCGAGCGGGGTATTCGACGCTGAACGCGGTGTTCATGACGGCAGTCTGCTTCACCGGATCGATCGCGGCGATAGGCTGGGCGGTTCCCCCGGAGGCCGGGATCGCCATCATCGTCTGGGTGGGCCTGATCATCACGGTCCAGGCCTTCGAGGCGACGCCGCAGCGCCACTGGCCCGCCGTCATCATGGGGATCGTGCCCGTTCTCATCTCGTGGGCGACATTCAGCATAAAGAACGGTATCCGAATCGCCGGTACGGCTCAGGACTTCTCGCCCTCGCTCGTGGCCCGGTTTCACGCGGCCGGGACCTTCATCGACGGAGGCTTCGCCCTGGAGCAGGGCGCCTTCTTTGCGGCGCTCGTTCTTTCTGCGGCCACGGTCTTCATCATCGAACGGCGGCTTTTTGTCGCGGCCGGATGGATGCTCGCCGCCGCGGGTCTGAGCCTCCTAGGGCTCATGCATTCGTGGAGATTTGCGGGTGCCGACACGATTGGATTCCTGCCGCTTCTCGATCGGGTTACGGGTTCGGCCACACCGGGAGGCCTGTTTCCCGCCGCGGCGTTCGCGCTGGGCTATTTTGCCCTCGCACTGATCCTGTGCACAGCCAGGTGGTTTACGGAACCTGATTTAAAATAGTTACTTACAATCGATCCCAGGTTCCGATTGGGCCCCGGCGCTTGCCGTGGCCGCGATCTCGGTCTTGTCGAAAACGCGGAGCAGGCTGACGTGCGGCGCGGATCGCAGCAGGCTCCGCGATGGGGGCCTTAAGCCTGCTGGAGGCGCCGGAACTCCAGGCGCGCCCGCTAATCGGCCTTGAGAAGCCCCTTGAGGTCGGCCAGCGAGAGCTTCTCCGAAGCTGCGTCGCTCGCCTCAAAGACCCCCGCGAGAAGCGCCCGCTTGTCGTCCTGGAGCGCGAGCACCCGCTCCTCGACGGTCTCGGCGCAGACCAGCTTGTAGGCGGTCACGATGCGCGTCTGGCCGATCCGGTGCGCACGGTCGGTCGCCTGTGCCTCCACCGCGGGGTTCCACCAGGGGTCGAAATGGACGACCGTGTCGGCGCCGGTCAGGTTGAGCCCGGTTCCCCCCGCCTTGAGCGAGAGCAGGAAGACGGGCACGTCGGCGGACGCCTGGAAGCGGTCGATCTCCGCCTGGCGCGCGGAGGGGGCCATGGATCCGTCGAGGTAGCAGTACGGGACGCCCCTGGACGCCAGGTCCTCCCGGAGCAGGGCCAGGAGGGAGGTGAACTGTGAGAACACGAGGAGCCGGTGGCCGTCGTCCGTCGCCTCCTCAAGGAGCTCGCGGAACGACTCGAGCTTTGCCGAGCCGTCAAACGCGGCGCCCTCGGGGGTCTCGTCCCCGCTCGCGACAAGCCTCGGGTCGCAGCAGATCTGGCGCAGCCGGAGCAGCTGGGTAAGCGCAGCGAGCCTCAGGCGTGCGTCGCCGGCCCCGGAGGCCTCTAGGTCGAAGAGTTCCCGCTCCGATTTCTCCTGGAACGACCGGTACAGGGCGGCCTGGGAGGGCCCCATCGTGCACCAGACGACCTGCTCGATCCGGGCGGGCAACTCCGGGGCGACGGCAAGCTTCGTGCGGCGCAGGATGTAGTGCGCGGTCTTGGCGCGCAGCCGCTCGTCCAGCCATGTCCGCTCCTCGCCGCGGGCGCCCTGCGGGACGCGCTCCAGGTAGCCCGGCAGGATGAATTCGAAAAGGGAGCGCAGGTCGTCGAGAGAGTTCTCAACCGGGGTGCCCGTGAGCAGGAACCGCCCCCGCGCCCTGAGCGAGCGAAGGGCCTGGGCGTTCTGCGACCTGCGGTTCTTCACGTGCTGGGCCTCGTCCGCCACGATGCACGCGAACTCGGCCGAGGAAAGGAGCTCCCGGTCGCGGGTGAGTGTCCCGTAGGAGGTGACGACAAGGTCCCAGCGGGCGAACTCGCCCGGGGATTCCAGCCTCCGGTCCCCCCGGTGCACGAACACGCGCAGCTGCGGCGCGAAGCGTGCGGCCTCGCGCCGCCAGTTCTCGACCAGCGAGGCCGGGCAGACGACGAGGCTCGCGCCGCCGCCCTGCTGGACGGCGCATAGGAGCGCAAGCGCCTGAAGCGTCTTGCCGAGCCCCATCTCGTCGGCGAGGACGCCCCCGAGCCCCGAGCGGTGGAGGTGCCAGAGCCATGCCGCGCCGATCCTCTGGTACGGCCGCAGCAGGGCGTCGAAGGGCGCCGGCACGGGCGCGGGCTCGAGGCGCGAGAGGTTGCGCAGGGCGCCGGTCCTTGCGCGCCACTCCTCCGGCGGCCGGAATCCTGGGGAGATACCCTCCAGCAGGTCCTCGACCTCCGCTGCGCGGGCGGCGCCGATCCTCTCGACGCGCCGGGCGGAGGGCGACGCCGTGGCGCCGTCGGCCAGCGCCCGCTGCGCCTGGCCGAGGCGCTGCACGCGCGCGGGATCGATCAGGATGACCTTGCCCTCGGTCTCGATGTAGGCGCGACCGGCCGCGACCGCATCGCGGACCGCGGCCTCGCCGGCCCCGGTCGCGCGAAGCCCTAGCGCGACCTCCCAGCCGCCGCCGCGGGGCGCCGCCTCGCAGACCACCTCCGCGGACGAAAGGTGGGCCGTCCTTGCCGCAAAATTGGGGGTGAACTGGGCCGCGAGGGCTCCCCGGAGGCGCTCGCCGTTCGCCGCGAGGAACGTGAGCGTCTTGTGGCGGTCGCGCAGCCACCACTTGCGGTTCGACGGCTCAAGGACGAAACCGGCCGCCTTGAGCAGCTCCACGGCCTCGCTATAGCGGGGGTCCTCGCGGGAGGGGAGCGTCACCGCCAGGTAGTGCTCGGACCCGTCCACAACCAGGGGATCCAGCGAGGTTGCCCTGGGGGACCTCGGCGGCCGTGGCGCGGCAGGCCCTGCCTGGGGCGGGGAGGGCTGGGGAGGGGGCTCATCGACCAGGGCGTCGTGGCTCCAGGCGACCTTCCGGCCGCCGTCCACGAAGATGGGGAGGTCCGCCGAGGCGGCGGCGAGCTCGCGCAGCTGGCGGCGTGTCACCTGGATGAACGAGGGCAGCCTCGGCGTGCCGCACCAGCCGTGGAGCAGGGCCAGGACCGGAATCAGGCCCGGGTCCGGCTCGATCGCGGGATCCGCCTCGATCCGGAGCGCCACCGCATTGCGGGACGCCGCCATGGCAAGGTTCGGGGGAAGGTGCAAAAGGAGTGCAGGCACGGGAAACCTCCGCAATGCTTTCAATCTTCCCGGCGAATTGGAATAAAACACCGCCGCCGCGGCTCCGAAACATAACACACGAATGAACAACGAGGCCTTCGCAGCGCTGGTGGACGCGCATTACGCGCCGCTCTACCGCTTTGCGCTCAGCCTCGCCCGGAATTCGTCGGACGCGGGGGACCTGGTGCAGCAGACCTTTTTCATCTGGGCCACGAAGGGCCACGGCCTGCGGGAGCTCTCCAAGGCCAAGTCGTGGCTGTTCACCACGCTCTACCGGGAGTTTCTCCGGGGGCGCCGGCGCGACGCCCGGTCGACCTCGATCGAGGACCTGCCGCCCGCCGAGAAGGAGCTTGCGGCGGAGGACGTCGACCGCGTCTCCAAGATCGACGCGTCGCTTGTCATGACCGCGCTCCAGACAGTCGACGAGACGTTCCGCGCCCCGCTGACCCTCTTCTACATCGAGGACATGTCCTACCAGGAGATCGCGGAGGCGCTCGACGTGCCCATAGGTACGGTCATGTCGCGCCTGTCCCGGGGCAAGTCCCAGCTGAGGATGGCGCTCGAGCGCGTGGAGTCCGCCGGCTCCAAGGTGCTGCCCTTCCCCGAATCTAAAGGAGCTAGCGCATCATGACGATCGAAGAGGCCAAGTTCATACTCTCCGCCTTCCGGCCGAACGGAAGCGATGCGGGCAGCGCGACGTTCTGCGACGCCCTCCACATGGCGGGCGACGATCCCATGCTGAAGGCGTGGTTCGCGCAGTCGCGCGCGCACGATGAAGCGGTCGCAGGCAAGCTTAGGCAGATCAATCCTCCGGAGGGGCTGCGGGAGGCCATCCTGGCGGGCGTGCGCGTGAGCGACCCGCGCGGGAGCAAGGGGCTCGGTTGGGGCTGGATCGCGGGCCTTGCCGCGGCCGCGGCGCTCGTCATCGGGGTCTTCTCGATCCGGGCCCCTGTGCACCCGGAGTCCGGCGCGTCGACGCTCGCCGGGTTCGCAATAAGCGACATGGTCAATCAGAGGCACGGCAGCAGCGGGGAACCCGCGAGCGCCCTCGTTGCGGAGCTGCGGGTCAAGGGGGCGAAGATGCCGTCCGCCGAGCAGATCGATTTCGAGAGGCTGCGGGACACGGGTTGCCGCACGCTCAATTTTGCGGGGCACGACGTCCTCGAGGTCTGCTTCTTAAGGGAGGGAGCGCAGTACCACTTCTACGTGACCCGGCGTGACGGCCCGATCGGCAACTCGGTGACCAAGGGGCCCACCTTCGTCTCCAAGGCGGCAGGGGCCGCCGCCGTCTGGTCCGACACCCGCTTCGACTACGTGCTTGCGACCACGGCCGGCGTTGAGGCCCTGCGCAGGCTCCTTTGACCCCCGGCCTCGGGGGAAGAGCGCCCGGGGGCGAGACCAGCCGGGTGGATTACGAGCCGCGAACGTGACTCCTCAGGGGGACCAGATCGGGGTCTTCCTGCCCGATGCCAAATGCCAGCGACCTGCAATGGCGGCCAATCCGAGTTTTGCTAACGACAATCATTGGCGATATCCAGTGTGGTTCCATGAATATTCTTACGGAGACACGGGAGCCGGCCCTAGGGCCAGGCACCAGACCTGATGGGCGGCATTGGCGGCCCGGATCATTGAGGAATCTATTGGTCAATAGGCGATTGTGAGCACGCATATCCGGGAGATGGGCCCCGTGCAATGAGCACGACGGCGCGGGTTCCACCTTTTTGTGGGTTTTAGTTTGGGCACACGCCGAACCCGCTGCCGAACCTATGGGTCAGCGGCGGCCATGAAAACGACCCATTCCATCCAAAGCCTCCACCTACGCGCGCCGCTGCTGGCCTGGGTGATGCCGTTCGCCGTCGTTTCCTTCCTGCTTGCCGCCGCCCCGGCCCGCGCCTCCGAGCGCTGGGCGACACTTGAGGCGATCCATCAGCTCGAGAACCCGAGGGACACCGAGGAGCCCGGCAGCTTCGGGGAGCTGGGCGCCTACCAGTTCCGCGAGCAGACTTGGAGGATGCACACGCAGGCGCCCTTCAGCCGCGCGCTCGACCGGCGCTCGTCGGACGCGGTTGCGGTCAAGCACTACGACTGGATCAAGGCCGAGATCGAGCGCCGGGGGCTCGTTGCCACGCCGTACCGGATAGCGCTCGCGTGGAATGGGGGGATCAAGGCGGTCCTGGACAAGATGCCGCCCGCGGCCGCGGCCGACTACGCGGCGCGCGCCTCCAACATCGCCGAGGAGCTCGAGAAAAGCGAGCTGGCGGACGCGCGCTGAGCGCGCCCCGCGCTCATTCGAGGAACTCGGACTGCTCCGGCGCCCTCGGGGCGTTCCGGGCCTCCTCCTCCTTGGGCGTGGGGTTGAGGTGTCGGGGCGGGCGCGCGGTCTTCATCGCCACGGCGGCCTCCCGGTCCCGGACGATCCGGTCGCAGATCTCGTGGATCTGGAGCCTGAGCCACTTCGTCGTGCTGCTCGACTCGGTGTAGTCCGCGGGCCCGTAGTGGTCGATCCTGCCGACCTGGCGCAGGCGGTCGTTCTGGGCGTACTCCTCGGGCTTCGCCGGATTGTAGACCCCGTACGCGTTGCCCCCGTTGCCCTTCACGACCGAGAAGCTCGGCACATCGCTCGGGCCGTCGGCGATGTAGATCATGTTCTGGAAAGGGATCCGCCTGTCCTCGGCCGCGACCCTCGAGTTCACGTCGATCGCGGGGTTCTTGTTCGTGCCCTTGTTGATCTCGAAGAGCGCGCGGGTCTTCGTCGTGTTGTCGATGACCATCCCGATCTGGGCGATCTCGGCCTCGGCGGAGAGCTCGAGCTCCTTTTGCTCGAGGAAACCGGGCTGCAGCGGGTTTTCGATGAACTCGCAGCCCCAGATGCCGTCCACGTAGGGCGCGATCGCGCTGCCCCGGATCATCTGCGCGAGCCCGGTGCTGACGACGTAGTGCTCCAGGCGGATGTCGTGCTTGCGGTACTCCTGCTTGTCCGCGACCCAGGCCTTGGACGCCTCGAAAAATCCGGGAAGGCCCGGGTAGAAACGGATCTCCGCGCCGCTCTTCTGCAGGACGACGTTGTTGAGGCCGGCCATTCGGCCTGCCAGGACATAGGTGAGGAGATGATTCAGGTAGCTGATCTCGCTCGCGAGCGTGTAGCCGCGCCGGCGGTAATTCTCCACGAGCGCATTCGTCTCTGCCCAGAACGTGGCCTCGTCGACGCCGTACCGGCGGAAGAGCGGCGACTGCATGTATTCCGGGATTAAGGTCTTGTCGAAATCCCAGATGCAGGCGATAATGTTCTGTGTGAAGAGCGTCGCGGCCATGCGGTGCGTGAGGCAGCATGCTAGGCCTCCGGTCGCGGCCCGCGCAATTCGCAAATATCAGCCATGGACGCCCTTCCTGACATTTCGCCCTTCCAGCGCCGCCTCGACGAGCTCGACGCGCAGATGGCGGAGCCGTCGTTCTACGCGAACCAGCGCCGGGCCGCCGAGGTGACCCGCGAGCAGCAGAAGCTGCGCACGATGGTGGACGACCACCGGTCCTACGGCCAGGTGGCGCGCGAGCTCCATGACGCCATGGCGCTGGCCGCTGAGGCGTCGGGCGGGGCCGAGCTCCGCGAGCTCGCGAGCGCCGAGATCCCCTGGCTCGAGCGCCGGGCGCGCGAGCTGCGCGAGGCCGTGCTCCTCGCCATGATCCCGCCGGAGGCGTCCGACTCGCGCAACACGGTGATGGAGATCCGGGCCGGCACGGGCGGCGAGGAGGCCGCGCTGTTCGCGGCCGAGCTGGCCCGGTGCTACCAGAGGTACGCCGACAGCCAGGGCTGGAAGGTTCAGCCCATGAACAGCAGCTACTCCGAGCGGGGCGGGCTGAGGGACGTCGGGTTCCTCATCTCCGGCACGGACGTGTACAAGCGCCTGAAGTGGGAGAGCGGCGTGCACCGGGTGCAGCGGGTGCCGGTGACCGAGGCGAGCGGCCGCATCCACACTTCCACCGTGACGGTGGCGGTCCTTCCCGAGGCGGAGGAGGTCGACATTCAGATCAACCCCCAGGACCTCGAGATCACGGTTTGCCGCGCGAGCGGCCCAGGAGGGCAGGGGGTCAACACCACCGACTCCGCCGTCCAGATCCTCCACAAGCCGTCGGGCCTCATCGTGCAGTGCGCCGACGAGCGCTCCCAGATCAAGAACAAGGCGAGCGCGCTCACCGTCCTGCGGTCGCGCCTGCTCAAGCTAAAGGAGGACGAGGAGAAGGCGAAGTACGCTGCCGAGCGCCGCAGCCAGATCGGTTCCGGCGACCGCAGCGAGCGGATCAGGACCTACAACTTCCCCCAGAACCGTGTGACCGACCACAGGATCGGATTCACGCTCCACGGCTTGCCCCAGGTCATGGAGGGTGCGATCGGGCCGCTGATCGACGCGCTTCAGAAGGCCCACCACGACGAGCGGCTGGCCGCGCTCGAGGGCCGCTCGTACGAGCTCGTGAGGCCGTCCGCGGAGCTCGGCTGAGCCCGCGCCGCTGCCCAAAGCCGCAGGAGAGGCGCCCATCCATGCTCAATGTCATCGAGGTCGTCAAGAAGACCTCCGAGTTCTTCGCCTCGAAGCGGGTCGAGTCCCCGCGGCTGAACGCCGAGCTGATCGTCGGCCACGCGCTTGGGCTCGCCCGGATGAGCCTCTACATCAATTTTGAGCGCCCGGTCAGCGAGGGGGAGCTGGCGGCGATCCGCGAGCTGGTGCGCCGGCGCGGCCGGCGCGAGCCCCTCCAGTACGTCCTCGGCTTTGCGGAGTTCTCTGGACTCAAGCTCAAGACCGACAGGAGGGCGCTCATCCCGCGCCCCGAGACCGAGTTCCTTGTCGAGACGCTCGGCGCAAGGTGCGCGCCCCCGCCGGCGCGCGTCCTCGACCTTGGCACGGGTTGCGGGGCGATCGCGCTTGGGCTCGCCCGGCTGTTCCCCGGGTCGCGCGTGACGGCCGTCGACTCGAGCGCCGACGCCCTGTCGCTCGCCGCCGAGAACGCTCAGGCGGCCGGGCTGGCCGACCGGGTGAGCTTCGTCGAGTCGAGCTGGTTCGAGCGCCTGCCCCCCGGCGAAACGTACGATCTCGTCGTGTCCAACCCCCCGTACCTGTCCGCAGGCGAGGTGGCGACCGCGTCCCCTGAGGTCCGCGACCATGAGCCCATGGCGTCCCTGGTCTCGGGGGACGGGGGCTTCGAGGACATCGGGAGGATCATCGCCGCCTCGCCGGGTTTCCTCGCCCCCGGGGGCCTGCTTGCCCTCGAGACCGGGGTCGGCCACCACGGTCTTGCCGCCGCCTCCGCGCGGGCGGCTGGATTCCCTCGCACCGAGTCCATCAGGGATCTCGCGGGAAGGGATCGGTTCTTCCTGGCGTGGCGCTGAGCCCGGGGGTTCAGCCCTTCGCCACCGCGGTCAGCGGGGCGTGGTTGCTCGCCCAGTACTCGTGGTTGTTGCCGAGCTCGATCGCGTCCTCCACGACCCTCAGGGTTTCGCGAAGCGACACATCCACCTTCCCATAGGCGTCGGCGTTGGAGTCCTCGTCGAGGTCGGCCACGTCGCCCTCATCGCCGCCTTGGTCCCCCGGAGCGCCCTTCTTGGCCGCGTCGGCGTCCTTGGGGGCGGGCTTCGGCGCGGCGATCTTCGGCGGGAGCGGCGGGCCCAGCCTGAACTCCTTGAAGGGGTAGTCCTCCTTCGCCAGCCGGTCGCGCTCCGCCTTGTTCTCCTTGCGGAAGGCGTCGTCGTCGGCCTTCTGCTTGCGGCGCTCCTCCAGGTTGAGCGAGACGAGCTTCTCGGCCTGGCGCCCCTTGAACCACTCGACGTACTTCCTCACGTAGGCGAACTCGTCCAGGCGGCCCTGGCGCGAGGCGCTGTCCTGCTGCAGGACGGCGAGCAATTTCGGGTCTATCGGCGAGCCGTTGAAGTCGCTGGTCTTGATCTTGTCCCAGACCAGGGCGTGCGGAAGGTCGGACTCGCCGATCGGGAGGAACTCGTCAACCGAAGGCAGCACGATGTCGGACGACACGCCCTTGAGCTGGGTCGAGGAGCCGTCGGGAAGGTAGAACTTCTGTATGGTGATCTTCGCGGCGCCCGTCTTCGCGGGGGAGCGCTGCAGTTCGCGGGAAATCCTCTTCATCTCGAAGGTCGCCTGGACCGTGCCTTTGCCGTGGGTCGAGCTGTCGCCTATGACGACCGCCCGCCCGTAGTCCTTGAGCGCCCCGGCGACGATCTCCGAGGCCGACGCGCTGAACCGGTCGACGAGCACCGCCATGGGCCCCTCGTAGCAGAGGCTCTCGGCCTTGTCCGAGTCGATCTGCACGTCGCCCTCGTAGCCCTTCACCTGGACCACGGGCCCCTTGTGGATGAAGAGGCCTGCGAGCTCGATCGCCTCGCTCAGGTAACCCCCTCCGTTGTGGCGCAGGTCGAGGACGAGGCCCTTTATGTTGGCCTGCTTGAGCTGCGCGACCAGCTTGGCGACGTCCGCGCTCGCGCTCATCCGGTCGCTGTCGGTGTCGCCGTCCTCCGACGGGCCGTAGAAGGCCGGCAGCGTCACGACGCCAAGCGGCACCGGCTTTCCGTCGACGCCCGGAACCTGAAAGACAGCGGCCCGGGCCCGCGCCGACTCGAGCTTCACGACATCGCGGGTGATGGAGACCACCTTGCGCACGGAGCTGTCCGTCGCTTCGGAGGGTTGGACGATGAGGCGCACGACGGTCCCCTTAGCGCCCCGGATCTGGTCGACGATCTTGCGGAGCTTCATCCCGATGATCTCGACCGGCTCGGCGTTTCCCTGCGCGACGGCGATGATCTTGTCGTTGGGCTTGAGCACGCGGCCCAGGTCCGCGGGACCGCCCGGGACGATCTCCTTGACGACGCAGACGTCGTCCTCAAGGCCGAGCATGGCGCCGATACCAACGAGCTCGAGCTTCATCTGGATGCCGAAGTCCTCGTAGGTGTCGGCTGAGAAATAAGTGGAATGCGGGTCGTAGAGGCCGGCGATCGAGGAGAGGAACGTTTCCGCCAGCTCGCTCCCCTCCGTCTCCCCGACGTTCTTGAGCATCCGCTCGTAGCGCTTGCGCACCGTGTCGCGGGCCTCGTCGAGCGTCTTCTTGTTCAGGAGCTCCTCAAGCATCTCGAACTTCAGGCGCCTCCTCCAGAGCTCGTCCGCCTCGGCGCCGTCCGAGGCCCAGGGCGACTTCGAGCGGTCGACCCGGAACGTGTCGTTCCCGGTGAAGTCGAACTTCTTCTTGAGCTCGCCGAAGATCCAGCCAATCCGCGCGGTCACCCGCTCGTCGTAGCGGTAGAAAATCTCGTAGGCCGAGTCGAGGTTTCCGAGGTAGTCCACGTTGTAGTAGACGTTCTTGCCGTAGCGGCCGACAAAGTCGGCCCGGTCGGAGTCGAGGAAGAAGAGATGCTGGCCGTCGAGGGCCGTCATGTAATCCGGGATGGCCTGCGCATAGTCGCCGCTATGGATCGAGTCGCGGTTGTAGTGGGCCTGCTCCAGGATCGTCACGAGGGTCTGGGCCTCCGTCTGGAGCGAGTCGGGCGTCGTGAACTTCAGGTCCGACGCCGAGAGCCCGGAGGCCGCGACGAGCAGGATCCATGAAGCCAGAAGCCGGCGCAAGGGGGCGGAGGAGAGGATCATGCGTGGGATGTCATCGAAGAAGGCCTAATGCGGCCCAAACCATTAGATAGTTTCATGGTACGGCGAGGAACTCAAGAAGGGAGGGCGTTTTGTGGCGGCTTCGCACTGGGCGTCCAGCGGTCGGCGCCCTACCTTGACAGCGCCCCGAGTCGCGGGGAGCCTTCCCCGGTTCACAACACGTTCAGGATTATCAGCCTATGGATGAGGTGGACCCTGCTCCGCGGCGATTCATGCCATTATCGCCGGCCGATCAGATCCCGAGCCTCGTCGAGGACCCGCTTTTCGTCCGCCGAGAGCGACCCAAACCCATCGCTGTTGATCTTGTCGAGAATCCGGTCGACCTCCGCGCGCAGGTGCCCGGAGTGCCCTGTGCTCAAGACGGGGTTCGGGGGAGGGAGCGCGATGGCCTTGGCCGGGCTCCGGTGCTTCATCCAGCGGGGAAGCTCGACCCCGGCGCGCTCGCGGCTGAACCCCCAGTTCGAATCGTGGATGTAGCGGTAGTAGAGCCACCCGGCCGCCATCCCGCCCAGGCGGACGGAATGTGCCGAAGCGCCGAAGGGCGAGGCCGCGCCCATGATCTCGTAGAATACGAGCCCGCACAGGTCGAATGCCAGGAGCAGGTAGGCCAGATGCTTCGGCTTGAAGCTTATCGGCAGGAAGAACAGCAGCTGCGTGGTCTCCCGGTTCGGGAAGAAACAGGCGAAAAGGACGACGAGCGCGGCGGCGCCGGCCGAGGAGCCGTACGCGACCGCCGGGCGGCCCCAATGGAGCGCGCTCCAGAAGAGCCCTCCGGCCACGAGCGAGGACGCGTAGAACGCGAGGAACCGTCGCGCCCCGAGCATCGGGAGGAGCTCCCGCCCCGCAAAATAGATGGCGAGAAGGTAGGCGATCACCTGGAGCAGGTTGCCGGTGTCGTGAAGGAAGCCGTAGGTCAGCAGCGTCCAGAGGTGGCCCGCCCTCAGGCCCGCCGTCGAGAGAGCCAGGGCGTTCACGAGGCCCGCCCCCGCGGCGGAGACGCGCACGAGTGCGCTCTGCATGAGGTACGCGGCGACGATGGACGATATCAGCCACGTGAGCACGCTGGTGCGGCGTCTCTCGTTGCTGTCGCGCATGTAAGGGCGGTCCTGCAGCATCGGGCGATCGTATCCTGGGCCCTGCCGAATACAAGCAGCCTTAGGGCCGGGCCACCCCGCGGCCCATGAGCGGTTTCCACTGAGATACCCCCTTGACAGCGAGACTTTGTCGCTGTCCTTTCTAGTGCACGTATGGCCAACAAAGCAGACAAATATCCCCTCAATATAACGGGGAGGTTCTACGTCGACCAGCAGTGCATCGACTGTGATCTTTGCCGCGAAACGGCGCCCAACTTCTTCACTCGCAATGACGAAGGCGGCCACTCCTACGTCAGCAAGCAGCCCGAGACCGAGGAGGATGTCGGGCAGTGCATGGAGGCGCTCGAGGGCTGCCCTGTCGAGGCTATAGGGGACGACGGCGACAAGCCGTAGGCCGCCCGGGCGGGCCGGGGACGGCGAAAGGGATTTATTGTTAACCAATATTCCTTTTCGGCTTAACGTGAGGCTTGTTTTTTCCGACGCGCCTGTTACCGGTCGCCCCTGATGAAGCCCCCTCTGATTGCCCGCGGCCTCCTTGCGCCGGCGCTGCTCGCCGTCGCGGTCCGGCTGGGCGCCCAGGAGGCGACGAGCCTCCCGCCGTTCATGGTGTATTCGCCGAGCGTCGCCAACCAGGAGCCGGCCGGAACCTTCGCGATGCCCGTGTCGGCCCTGCGCTACGAGCCCCTGGTCGACGTCGAGCCCCGCAACCTCGCCGAGGCGCAGTCCGACGTCACGATCCGGGGCGACACCTTTGAGAACACCGGGCTGCAGGTCGGGGCCCTGTCGATCTTCGACCCCCAGACGGGCCATTACCTCACGGAGTTGCCGATCGCGCCCGCGATGCTCGGGGCCCCGCGGATCCTCACGGGGGCCGACCACGCGACCGACACGATGAACTCGACGGGCGGGGCCGTCGCCTACGGATGGCGGCCCATCGGCAACGAGGGCTTCGTCACGGGCTCCGTTGGCAACGACGGCCTTGAGCGCGAGGAGGTCTACGAGGGGTGGGAGGGGGCGGGCGCGCAGCACGTCGCCGCCGACGCCGACTGGTCTCACGCGTCGGGAAACGGGACCGTGCCGTTCGGGGACTTCCATTTCGACCGCGCGGACGCGAGGCTCGAGTTTGCGGCCCCGCGGTCGCTCACCGACCTGTTCGCCGGCTACCAGGCTAGCTTCTTCGGCTGGCCGAACCTCTACACGCCCTTCGACTCGGACGAGACCGAGAACCTCCAGACCGTGCTCCTCGCGGCCAACACGCGCGAGGACCTGGGCAACGGGCAGTACTTCGAGGCCGGCGCCTTCTACCGGCGCAACAAGGACGACTACGCCTTCGATCGGTTCGCCCCCCTCGGCCCGGTCCACCCCTACCAGCACACGACCCGAGAGTACGGGACGGCGATCGGCGGCCGCCAGGAGCTGGCCGGGGTATTCCTCAACTACCACTTGGAGGAGACGAGCGACTCGCTCAAGTCGACCTCACTAACCTACGGCCCCTACCACAGCCGCAAACTTGAGAAGTTCGCGCTCGTGCCGGAGGATCAGTGGGCCGCCGCCGGTGGCTACGTGACCCTGAAGGCCGGCGCCACCTACGACGAGTCCGACCGCGCGGGCGGGGTCTTCTCGCCGGTCGCGGAGCTCTCTCGGACGTGGAACTCGTCCGGCCTCAGGCGCATCTACGCGAGCTTCTCCACGACGACCGAGATGCCGTCCTACACCGCGCTCGACTCGAGCCCCACCTCGGGCCTCTTCCTCGGCAACCCGAACCTCGGGCGCGAGACGAGCCGCGACTCGGAGGTCGGCCTGAGCGGGAGCTTTGCGGGCTGGACGGGCCAGGCCGCCGTGTTCTACCGGCGCGACGACAATCTCGTCGACTGGACCTACACGACCGGCGTCTTCGGCCGCGCTGCGAACCCGGTCAATGTCGACACCGAGGGCGTCGAGCTCGTGGGGCGGCACTCTTGGGGGCTCGTCAGCGTGGTCCTCGGCTACAGCGCGCTCGCCAAGAGCGCCGACTACACGGACGCGCAGGTCACGGCCAGCTTCTACGCGCTCAACTACGCGAGGCAGCGCCTCACGGCGGCGCTGGTCCTGCAGCTCACCGAGGAGTTCGAGCTGCGCCTCGACAACGTCGCGAGGGTGCAGGCGCCGGACAGCCTGCGCACGCAGGGTGGAAACGACGCCCTCGTGAGCTCGCTCGGCCTTAACTGGCATCCGGCCGGCGCCCGCAGGTTCGAGCTGTCGCTTCTTGTCGACAACCTCTGGAACAGCGCGTTCCAGTCCGTGCCGGCCGTGCCGGCGTCGCGCCGGCAGTTGTCTTTTGGCGCGACCTACGGTTGGTAAGGCTGATGCCGGACAATCCGTTTCTCGACCCGTCGTTTCACATCCGCTGGACTGCGCTCGTCCCGGAGCAGGTCGAGCCCTCGACCGAGGCGGCGATCGGCCTAACCGAGGAGTCCCTAAGGGCGATCGAGGACAGCCCGCAGGCCCCGACCTTCGAGAACACCTTCCTCGCGCTCGACAGCGCGACCGACGGGCTGAACCGCGCATGGAGCCGCGTCACGCACCTGCAGTCGGTAGCGGACTCCCCGGAGCTTCGCGAGGCCCACAACCGAGTCCTGCCGAGGGTGTCGGCCTTCCTGGCGCGCATCCCCCTCAGGGCCGCCCTGTGGAGGAGGCTAAACGCCTTCGCGCGTCTGCCGGACGCCGGGCGCCTTTCCTCCGTCCGCTCCCGGTTCATGTCCGAGACCCTGGCGGAATTCCGGGAGGCGGGCGCCGACCTTCCGGCGGAGGGCCGGACGCGGCTCGAGGCCCTGCAGACCGAGCTTGCCGAGCTGACGCAGCGGTTCTCCGACAACGTGCTCGACGCGACCAACGCCTGGCAGCTCGTCGTCGAGGACGAGTCGAGGCTCGAGGGGCTTCCGGACCACGCGAAGGCCAGGGCCCGCGCCGATGCCGAGGCGAAGGGGATCGGCACAGCGGAGCGGCCCGCGTGGCGTTTCACGCTTCACATGCCCTCGATGGAGCCCCTGATGACCTACGTGGCCGACGAGGCCCTTCGCCGGGAGGTGTGGCACGCGGCGGTCGCGGTCGGCGCCGCGCCCCCCCACGGCAACACCCCGCTCATCTCGAGGATCCTCGAGCTGCGGGCCGAGCGGGCGCGGCTCCTCGGCAAGGAGCACTTTGCGGACCTGGTCCTCGCCCGGAGGATGGCCAAGTCCGGCGGGAGGGCCCTCGAGTTCATCGAGGACCTGCAGAGGCGGTGCGCCGCCGCGTTCGCCCGTGAGTGCCGGGAACTCGAGGAGGCTGCGGCGCGCGGGACGGGCCTTGCGCCCGCCCGGCTCGCCCCGTGGGACATTGCCTTCCAGGCGGAGCGCCTGCGGCGCGCCCACTATGACTTTGACGAGGAGCAGCTCCGGCCGTTCTTCCCCATGGACCGCGTAATGTCGGGCCTCTTCGGGCTTGCCGGGCGCCTGTTCGGCATCCGGGTCACCGAGCGCCCGAAGGGCGAGGTCGAAGTGTGGCACCCGGACGTGCGCTACTACGACGTCCATGACGCGCGCGGGCGCCACGTCGGCTCGTTCTACGCGGATTGGCACCCGAGGCAGGCCAAGCGCGGCGGCGCGTGGATGAACTACCTGATCACCGGCGGCCCGCAGCCGGACGGGTCGCGCCGGCCGCACCTGGGCCTCATCTGCGGCAACCTGACGCCCCCGTCGCCCGGCCGGCCCGCGCTTCTGTCGCACCATGAGGTCCAGACGGTGTTTCACGAGTTCGGGCACCTGGTCCACCACCTCCTCGGCGAGGTCGAGATCAAGTCGCTCAACGGCACGAACGTGGCGTGGGACTTCGTCGAGCTCCCGTCCCAGATCATGGAGAACTGGTGCTGGGAGCGGGAGGGGCTCGACATGTTTGCGAGGCACTTCGAGACCGGCGAGCGGATACCGGACGCGCTGTTCCTCAAGATGACGGCGGCCAGGAACTTCCGGTCGGCCTGCGCCACGATGCGCCAGGTTGCGTTCGCGAAGATCGACCTCCTGCTGCACATGCGCGCCGCCGAGTTCGCGGGCGCGCGCGACATCGAGTCGCTTCTGCGCACGTCGGTCGCCGACTGCATGGTGCCAACGGAGCCCCCGTCCCCGACGATCATCAGGCGCTTCACGCACATCTTCTCCGACCCGGTGGGGTACGCCGCTGGGTACTACTCGTACAAGTGGGCCGAGGTGCTCGACGCCGACGCCTTCACCCGCTTCCGCAGGGAGGGGATCTTCAACGAGCGCGTGGGTCGCGAGTTCGTGGAAAGGATCCTAAGCCGGGGCAATTCGGACGATCCCGCGCAGCTCTTCCGCGATTTCATGGGGAGGGACCCGGACCTCGCGGCGCTCCTCGAGCGCAGCGGACTGTCGGCTTGATAATCCTGCAACATTTGCAATCCTTTAGGGTTCTATATGCACATGCTTCCGCACCTCGCATTCTACTTCATTCCACCCGAACTTTTCTGGGTTCTCTTTATCTTTGTCTTCGGGTTCTCTATCTACGCCCAGATCCGCGTAACGAGCGCCTATTCAAGGAATTCCCAGATCCCTTCGCGCGGCGGGATTACCGGGCGTGAGGCGGCCGCAGCCGTCATGGCCCAGGCGGGGATCACCGACGTGGAGATCGCGGAGACCGAAGGCCACCTGACGGACCATTACGACCCCGTGAACAAGAGGCTGGTCCTGTCCTCCGAGAACTACCGGGGAACGAGCCTGGCCGCGGTGGGGGTCGCCGCTCACGAGGCGGGCCACGCGCTGCAGCACCGGGAGGGCTACCGGCTGCTCGAAATGCGCATGGCGCTGGTGCCAGCCACGCGGTTTGCCGCCGGGGTCGTCCCGTTCATCTACATCGGCAGCCTCTTCTTCAACCGGCTCCTGAGCGGCCCCATCCTCGACATCGCGATCATCGCGTTCGCGATCCTCACCCTGTTCCAGCTCGTCACGCTCCCGGTCGAGTACGACGCAAGCCGGCGGGCGAAGGTCCAGCTGGTCTCGCTTGGAATCCTTGACCCGGACGAGATGCCGGGGGTCAACCAGACGCTCGACGCCGCGGCGCTGACCTACCTGGCCGCGTTCATCTCGGTGCTGCTCAACCTGCTTTCGCTGCTGTCGCGCCGCAACTAGTGTAGTGTCTCACTAATGGCGTGACAATGGGTATCCGCGGTCTTTACTCTGCTTTCATGAGCAGACTCAATGCCGGTGTGGAGATCAGCCATGATCAACGTGCGGAGTTGGAGCGTCTGGT